>Ga0207828_100231_pt1 | contig 35225 bp, 31 predicted proteins | sample TtaePargueraPR_11_FD_187276 | JGI IMG/M metagenome (GOLD analysis project Ga0207828, IMG submission 187276) | Aerobic enrichment media microbial communities from Bioluminiscent Bay, La Parguera, Puerto Rico - Tt and P2 (3) (SPAdes) | ecosystem: Environmental > Aquatic > Marine > Unclassified ...
TGGTGCCAGAACAAAGGTCTGGAAAGGGGGAGCAATGGTTTCATAAACAGACAAACAGGAAGGTGCACTATGCTCGTGCAGTGTCTCAATACATGCGTCAATATCCTGCACATTCCGCAATGGAGAGGTTGCTTGCAACAGAACGACATAGTCATATGCTTCATCCATCTGATTCAAAGCATGCAAAATCACCGGGTTCAGTGTCACATGATCCCCCGCCAGTTCGGGCGGTCGCTTAAAGGGAGCCTCTGCGCCAACTGCCACTGCAGCGGCGATGATCTCGTCATCATCAGAAGAAATAATAATTTTATCCAGATACTGGCTTTGCAGAGCGGCTTCCACGGTCCAGGCAACGACAGGCTTCCCAAGCAACGGCATGACATTCTTTCCAGGTAACCCCTTAGAGCCGCCTCGCCCAACAACCAAGCCCAACAATTTTTTACCATCGATCATATGGCATCCCCTTCATCAGAGGCACCTTCAAGACCAAAATGGCTCCAGGTAATCGCTTCTCCTGCTGCAACGGGTTTGCGAAGCTTTGAACCTGCTACCAAGTGCCAATGGTCAGGAGAAATTCCCTTAGGTGGCCACGCAAATTTGATATCCGACGATGTAATGACTGTTTCTATTTCCAAATCGGAGGCTGCCACAAGTCCTGCTCGAGTAGAGATATCTCGTTCTGCCTTAGTCCGGTCTTTACCGTCACCAATAGCCTCCCAGCTTTCCCGGACTTTCCCGATCATATCTTTTAATTCGCGAAAGGATGCTGCAGATACAATATCGGCTTCTGCAGCATCCGGATCGTCTACAACACCTTTTTCAAGCATGTTGGCGCCAAGCGCCGTTGCCACGTAAAGCATCAGATCGCCTTTGTAATGGCAGGACAGTCCAACGGGAACATTAGCCACTCTCTTGTAGGTTTCAATAATCCGCAGATTATGCTGTAAAGCGGTCGAGGGATTGGCACCAGGGTGATGGTTAATAATCAGAGGCGCTCCAACAGAATGAACAAGTTCAACTGCAGCCATCATTTCAGAGAGGTATATCTCCCCGATGTCTAAAATAACCGGCATGCCGCTTTCTGCCGCATAGCGTAGCAGAGGCTCATGGTTAATGTAATTTCTCGACAGTTTAACAGCGGCACCACCAACATCTTTCAGGAAATCCACTCCTCGAAAATCAAACACACTGGCGATTGCAGGAACGTTGAATTTCTCACATGCAGAAAACAGCCTCTCGTAATCCTTTAAAGGCACCACTCTTTCTTCAATCAATGCTCGATAATCCTGGGACCGCTTACCTCCGGTATGGTTAAAGTTGCAATTGAGACCAGTATTTTTCAACACAACATCAGGATCATGCAGAATCTCGGTTTTGAAGACCGGAGCACCTGCTTCCACAGTGCGCCGAAGGAAATCCATTGCCCTATCAATATCCTGTTTAAAAAAGGATCCGATTTCCGCGACAAAAACTGTCGGATGGCCATCCCCGACAGGAACATTCCCAATATTCACTAAATCAAACATTTCAGGACCTTTAATTATGTTACAAAGTATTTCTGGATTATATAAAATCAGAGGAAGTTCCTATGCGAGCAGCTGCAATTTGACGAGCGAAATAACGGCCCTTCTTTTGATTATTGTGCCTAATCTATGATCGCTTCGACGCTATCAATATCCCCTATATCGCTTGTCCAGACATTATTCAAACCACACGTATTCGTCTCAGTGCTCGATATAAATAGCCTCCACTTAGACATTGATGGGCATATCAAAGAGCATACCTATTTCGAACAAATTATTGATTTTCTTTTCTAAATCATAGCTCATCCACAATGTCTCTGGATTCTCCATTGAAACCAAAATATTGTGAATGTCACCTACCGTACGATGAGCTGCCATAGCTAATATTGCTTCCCCTCCCCCAAAAAAGAGCTTATTTTTGTTAGCATACTTTATGAGAGGCTCTATGACTTCTGATTTTACCTGAGCGAGATTTAACACCCTAAGATAGACACTATGACGCGCAATTTTAAAGATTGCATGTGCTGCAGAGGCAGCCACATCGTCTAGACAAATATCTTCCAAATCAATGATTGCGGGGCCTAACGGCCCAACTATAAGGTTTGCATGCTGTAAATCACAATGCGACAACGCCGCATCTTCTCCCTGGTACTCATAAGCACGCCTTATCAAAGATCTTAGAAAAGGACGATTTTGTTCAATTAGCCTGCGGGATTCATTTGAGAGATATTGGTCGTCAATATTCTCGATCCGGCTATCTAAGTCAGGCCAAGCTTCCGAGCTTCTGACAATTTTTGGCACGTTGAGAGAAACATCATCATTTTGTTTTTGCCATTGCCGCAAAGCGATCAGGAAACTCAATGCCGATTGCCCCACGTCTCTCACACTTACCGTCGGACTCAAAAAAACAGGCCCCGATATAAATGGATAAAGCATTGCCGCACGGACATGATTGGCAAAGCAATAAACATAAGACCCATGATAACAGCGACAAGGCCGAAGCGTTTCAACTCCGCGCAATTCACTCACAATTCGACATTGTTGCTCAACAGTATCCGCTTGGCTGACGCCAAAAACTCGCAGAACGAATTGTCCTTTTGCGCTCTTCACTACATAGAGGTCGCTATATCGATTCATTTTATCGATCTTTTTGAAGGAATGAACAGATCCCACCCCAAAGCTATCAAGAGCAACAGCAAATTCAGTAGAAAGATCCTCCTCGACAGCCTCAAACCCTTGGTTTGTTTCTATGGAAAATAACGACGAGACGAGCATAATTTTTACCTGGAAAGACTACAGACCAAAGCCTGTCCGGCCTCAGTCCGGTATAGTTTCATAAAGCATGCCCGCACAACTCGTGCGTCATCCAAGGCATCATGGGCACTCATCCCAGCCATCCCAGCAAATGCAGCTCGATCTGAAGGCGGGACCTTTCCTGCTGCTCGGAACAACGTATTCAAGTCAATGAAAGCATTATGCTTTAAATAATCAGGTAGATGATGCAGAGAATGAAAATGCTCTGGATTGGGGCAACCGTACTTAAACAATTCCATGAAAAGAACTGAATCTTGTGCAAGACCTGCTGATACGACAAAAATGGGAAAAGCGTCAGAATAATCTGACAAAAACCGGTTCATCAATAAGTATCCCTCTGAAGAGGAAACACTTTGGCTTTTATCAATATTTGCTAGCACGTTCTCCTGAAGCCAGTCTGTCACCTGTTTATGGTCATAATCATCGAATGTCAGGTACAGCTCATCTCCATCAAGAGTTACAATCCCTAAGGAGACGAGTGTTGTCGCTGCATGTTCACCAGTAAATTCCGTATCAATAAAAATGATTTTTGGCTTCTTCTTCATACTCAAACACCTAGTTCCAGAGCATCTTTCCTAGCATTTCATCCCCACGTAGTCCTGAGAGTGACAAAAGCCTCTGCTGCGAGCCTTCCGACTTGAGCCCCCCTGAGAACACTTAGAGCTCGCACGGCATCGTATGAACGGGCATGCGGAAATTCTCTCATCTCCATTTCATAGGCCTTGAGAGCCTCAATTTTACATTCAACCAGTCCCGCAACATCAACGTGGTGACTCGGGATAAATGACGATGCAACACTTGGAGCTGAATACTCCGTACTCGAAAGGGTTTCCCCCGCATAGATGCCTTCGAAGTTGCGGCCCGGAATAGGTCGGGCAGCCGTCATCACAGCTTGATTAAGCAACCTATGGTCCATGTTCAGATCTCCACCATGATGAGTATAAATGATCTCCGGCGCATGTTTTTCCACATGCCTTTCAACCAGTTTAACGAGATCGAGAAATGGAAGTGTATCCAGCATCTGATCGGGAAGCCCCCCAAGTTCGATCGATTTTGCTCCCAAAATTCTTGCTGCTTTTGTCGATGCCTCACGAAGTTCCGCGCGCTGTTCGGCAGCAACATTCTCATCTCTGGATGTCAACCCCTCAGCAACAATCAGAATGTGAACCCGATCGCCTTGATGAGCGTGTTTCGCGATCGTTGCTCCACAAAACAGAACCTCATCATCAGGATGTGCTGCCACAACCAGTACATCTTTATTCATATCATTCGTCCCTTCGAATATGTTCTTGGGCTGAGTGTCTGGTAAACCAAGCAACTAACTCAGAACACAACGTTTTCTCGCAACTCGCTACGATACCATTTTTTTTCTCATAGCTCCCCTGATACAGAACCGGGGATCCATCAAGCATATTCAGACTCCCCCCCGCTTCTTGCAGAACCAAATGAGGGGCAGCAATATCCCAATCGCGCACTACAACATCTTTGAAAAACACATCAGCAGATCCATCTGCAACGCGGCATATCTTGAGCGAAATACTGCCACATTCCAGATAGTTGCTGAACCCAAGCTCCCTCATTGCAACCGAAGCTGCGCCTCTGGGTTCAGGATAATTGTCGATAAGAATTTTTCGACCCGCTTGACTAGAAACGACCAGACGCTCGCCATTCAGAAATGCACCTCTTCCTTTCTCGGCCAGATACAAATGATCGAAAGCGGGAGCATAAATCGCCGCGATAAGTGGCTCGCGTTTCTCCATCAAGGCGACCTGTGTCACGAACCCTGGATACCCGCTCGAGTAACTTGCAGTACCGTCAATTGGATCTATCAACCAATATCGTTCTGGCCGCAGGCAACCCTGACTATCCAAATCCTCCTCACTAACAACAGGTATAGACCCATCCAATGCACAGAGAAGAGTAGACATCTGACTATGTGCCAGCATGTCAGCTTCGGTTTTAAGTTGAGCGCCACGCCATTCTCCCCGAATAGCATCAGTGTTCCGAATCTCTAACAATCGCCTCCCAACGTCCTGAACCACCGTCGACATCTCATTGATCATGTTGCTTCTCTTCGTTCAAAACAGCATCTACCAACTCATCAAGACGCCTATTCCAATCTCCAAAATCCCTGCCCAGAACCTTTTTCACACGTTCGACATTCATCTGAAACAACGGGCCAATTGACATTCCAGGCACCGAACAACCAAACCGTTTTGCGAGAGCTTCCACCGCAAGATGCGTGGCCTGCACATTAGGATAGCCCGCATTTAAAATAAGAGATCTGCCATTATTTCTTTTTTCGGATGCAGCGATACAAATCCTCGCTGCATCATTAACATGAAGAGCTCCCCACAGTGGCGGTTTCTCTGGCAACCGGGGAACCTGGCCTCTAGAAAAAGCTTGGGCTATATTATAAAGCAGTCCATCTTTCCTAACTCCGCCAAAGAGGCCGGGAAATCGAAGAACCGTTGTATTGCCAGAACTTTTCGCGAGCAGAACCTCGGCTCTTCGCTTACCTCCCCCATACCCTGCTTCCGGTTCAAGGGCATCATCTTCCGACACTGGCATTGTCTGATCAGCTCGGTAAACAGTCATAGAGGATGTGAACACAATGTGCTTTGGTGAGGCTGCAACAAGGTTTTGTATAAGTTTAAGACTATACTCTGCAGCAACATTGTCTGAGTACGCATCATGATTAGAAGGTACGACCGCAGCACAGTGAATAATAGAGTCAGGACGCAAGGTGTTGACCATAACGGCAACTTCTTGTTCATCATCAAGATTACACAGAAAATCACCTGATGTCCGACCTACAGCAATCACCTTGCGGCCGCTTTCTTTAAGCAACCGGACAATTTCTCCACCGAGATAACCAGATGCGCCAGTAACGGCAATCATTGTCATACGATTAAAACATGTCCCAAGTCAGCCATTGATCTGCTTCGACGTCGACCTTGCAAATTTTACCAATTAAATTGGCCTCTTCGTAAGGAGCTATGCCGCTTCCCGGCCGCTTCACAACTAGCATATTTGCTGTAATCTTTTCTCCGGCCTTAATGTAGCGCTTCGCATGTAAGCTTCTACGACCTTTTTCGAACATTTCACGCTCTTCCGCACGCGGACCATCTTTTATTCCATCCCCCAAAGCGGTCTCAATCTCGCGAATTCGCGTAATCATCTCTTTCAACTCGCTTGGATTGATAGCGAAGGGATGGTCCGGTCCTGGCAAACTTTGGTCAAGCGTGAAGTGTTTCTCAATCACACACGCCCCCCTGGCCACTGCGGCCACTGGAACCTCGCTGCCGATTGTATGATCGGAATAGCCTGTCAAACAGCCAAAAGCTTCCCGCAAGGTGTCCATTGCTCGAAGATTGGATAAATGGTTCGGCGCAGGGTACAGAGAGGTACACTGAAGCAATACAATCTGATCATTATCGGCATTCCGACAAGCTTTGACGCCTCGTTCCACATCTTTCATATTAGCCATACCCGTTGAGAGGATAATAGGCTTTCCGGTCTTGGCCATCTCACCAATTAGCCGTAAATCCGGTAGATCAAAGGAAGCAACTTTGTATGCCGGAACATTGAGATTGTTGAGTTGCTCAATCGCCTCAAAATCACAAGGAGATGAAAAGAATTCGACATTGCAGGACTTCGCATGTTTTTGAAGAGGCTCTTGCCAATTTCTATTCAGTTCAAGAGATTTAATAAGAGAAAAGGTGTCCTGCCCACCAAGGTAAGTAAAACCTGGCGTTTTTGTGGAATAGTGGTCCGAAGCACGAAAAGTCTGAAACTTTACGGCATCGACCCCAGCCTCAGCAGCAGCGTCAATCAACTTCAAAGCTAGACCAAAATCCTGATTATGGTTGGATCCGATCTCGGCGATAATGAAGCATGGAGCTCCATCTCCAAGCACTCTGCTGCCGACCTTTATTTTCTTTTGCATTGTTGAGGCACTCAATAACGTATTTTACGAATGGCCATAGATGGTTGCCTTGTGTTTGGCACATGTACCATCTCATAGTAATCCCCAAAGCGCTTCATAAACTCGTTCGCAGCAATTCCTTCACCTGGCCAACGAGCATCATTCCATTCATCAAAGACAAACACCCCTCCTTTAGCCAATCGTGTATGAAGAGATTCCAAAATGATTTTTGTTGGCTCGAAAAGGTCTGTATCACAATAAACAAATGAAAACGTCAGCGCTGGATTTTTGTCAAGCAGGGGTAACAAGGTCTCTTGAATAAGCCCTTTGTGGATTTCGATGTTATCTTGCAGTTGATACAGCTCAATCATTGCTTCGAGTTCTTCATAACTTCCAGCATATGCACCTTGAGAGCTATCGGCTTCACCATCCTCTTTCACAAAAGTCGTTAGCCCTTCAAAACTGTCGAAACAATGGACAACCTTTGATCCCATATGGTCATGAATTTTCAGCATTTTCGCCATAAACATTAGATTGCTGCCTCGCCAAGAGCCAAACTCAGCAACATGCCCCGGCACACCGTATGTGGATCGCAACAAGTCTCCAATAGCCATGTAACGAGCTAAATTGGATATCCCCACATATAACGGCCAATGGTCGACCGTGGTCCAAATCTCACGTTTCCCAGCATTTGTTGAATACTCTTTACGCTGGTCAATATAACGCCGGTCTTCGCTTGCAAACTTCATAACTATTCGTTTCCCATGTGGAAGTGGTTTTTCCAGTTCCTTGCCAATGATGTTCCAGCAGCCGCTTTTACTAATTCCCGAGGCGCATAATCACAGAAAAAAATATCTATAGGATCAAGTCCAGCCGCAAGACTAAGACAAAAAGTTGTCGAAACACGTGGATTGATCTCAAATGGCAAAATCTTTCCCTCTCCGCCACTCATGAGCTGAATATTGTAGCATCCGCTGGCAGGTAACGCGCTATGAATTTCTGCACAGAACCTTATGATATCAGGATTGTTATCAATCTCTGCTCGAATTGTAATGCCTCGCTTCTGAGCCACACGGACTGGAACAACAGCATGGAGATTGGCATTATGATCGGCCGCCATCAAAACAGTATATTCCTGGCCACGAATATACTCTTGAATAATAACTGAATCAGGGTCCAGACCGGTCAACTCAAGATAGGCGCCAATTTGTGCCCTTCGATCAAGCAAGCTTACATTTCTTGACCCTCTACCGCTTCTCGGTTTGAGAATACACGGGAAAGCATCCCAAGGTTCGCAAGCCAACACACTTACAGGAGAGGCCTGTCCTGCGGCACGCAAAGCACGAGAAAATGAAAACTTGTCTAGCATTGTTTTAATATAGCTTGTCTCAGGCAACAAAACCGGCACTTCGTCCTGTTCTGCTAACAGCAACAACTCTTCATCAACCCCGGGCACCAGCAAGTCAATCTTGAGTTCGCGGCAAAGCCGAAGCACTGAACTCGTAAATTCATCTCGGTCAGCAAAAGGAATTTCATGACGGTGGCCATCCGGTATCGTAGGGTCAATAGATTCCAGATCAGCATCAGCAAAATGAAGCTCATAGCGATCTTTCATCAGTCGGAAAATAGCCTCGTTCCCCGCACCTCCTCCACCTGTGAACAATAATTTCTTCATGTTAGTTTTTCTGCCGTTCTGCAAATGCCACTATGCGAGATGCGAGACGAGTAGCACCCTTTCCATCAATCAACCGAGCCCCATTCACCGACAAGTCACCCCTCAGTTCTGCAGTTTCAAGAAGCAATCTCACCCCCTTCTCCAACTCTTCCTGCCACTCCGGCGTGGTTGGTTGCTTTACTTGTAAAGCACAGCGCGATTTGACGAGCGCTTCAATATTTGCCTTCTGATTTTCCGCCATACATATCGCGACCGTAGGAACCCCGCAATACAACAGTTCCAACAATGTCTGTCCAGCGGCACTCACGGCAACATCAGCCTCTGCAATCAGCTCTGTCATGCCAACAGGGCAGTAGTGGCACCGAACAGCAGGAAGCAACGGTAGTCTGGGTATTTCGGCGAATGGACCAACGACGAAATCAATTTCAACATTAGGGAAATCGCGACAGATTCGATTTTCAAGAAAATCGAGTAGGTTTCCACCTATATTCAGGGGATCACCTCCTCCGATTGTCACCAATAGCCGCCTAGGTTCCTGTCTGGACTTCTCGGAAATCTTTTTTCCCAAAAGATCCCTACGGATTACTTGAAATTCTGTACCCAACAATACTTCTTTAGCGCCAAGCGCCTTATAATCAAAACCTTCAGAAGATAGAGAACCATTTACGACCAGATCAACAGGTAATGCTCTATCTCCGGCATCATCCAGAGCACATAAAAGCCAATTCCGGTTATTACGCAATTCTGCCAATCGGCCAATATCAGCCCGATAATTATCCACAATCAGCATCGTAGCCCCCTCTATCGCAGCCGCGATATCCGCTTCGCAAAACGGAAAATCGTAGCATGGGAAGGCATCAACGATAAGCTGTGGCGCCATTTGCTCACCGGACGTACTCAAAAAGGCGACATCCCATCCTTCAGCTCTCAGCGCATGGGCAATGCCAATACAACGATTAATATGCCCTAGGCCGACACCAACACCATAATCTGCCCAGAAAATTGCGACATTCTCTGCCTGTACATTTTTTTGCACATACAGAAGCTCGCTGCTCTTTAGATATCCAGCACTTTTGAATAGTGACTCTGAGGGTTTGTTTTGCGGTAAAATTTCTGCTTCAAGTCGCGCAGCAGGAAATACCCGCCGAGCCAAAACCAACGCTTCCCTACCAACCCCGTTTCCCTGAAACTTTGGATCGACCAAGATGGACACCATGAATTTCCCGTGTCCGGTTCTTTCCAAACGAAGGACCCCGGCATCTTCCCCTGTATCTTGAATTATGAAGATGAGACAGTCGGGATCGCAAAGCCGCGCTCTGAACCAAGTCGAGTGCTCATCCCACGTAGGAGTGCCTGTGTTATGAAAATAACGTCGAAGTAAAGGAATGCTCTGCCACCGAAAAGTTGTCTCAATATCATCTTCAGTAGCAGGCCGCAGCGCGACACGTCTCATTTTCCCGAAGCCTTGATACGAGATGGCGTGACTTCTCCACTATTGAGCAAGGATAAGGTTGGGTTTGCACGAACCAACTCAAGCGGTACGCGCCAATCCCAGTTCTCTCTTCCTTCTTTTAAATGCTCAAAGATTGATTGCATGAACTCCAAATCACGCGGAGTGTCTAGCGTCCATCTATGCTCCTTCAGCCCCTCTTCGGGGCAAGAAAGATTGACTTTCTTCGCATCGGGATGATTACGGATGAAGGGCATCACATGCTCGCGTTCAAAAGACGCTGTCGCCTCCAGATAAGCACGCTCCAGCCACATCAACGGAACAGCTTCACAATCCAATCCGTGAGGCCAAGAAGAAGGCATATTATTGCACGCGTAATCCGCTTCCGTTTCATCCCGCAGTTCAAGCAACCGGTCACAAACTGCTGGGTCGAGCAACGGACAGTCGCTCGTAACCCTCAATATCACATCGGCATTAAGCATTTTAGCAGCCCAGTAGTAACGCGCAAGAACGTCGGTCTCACTTCCACGATAAACATGTGCGCCAGCTTTCAATGCTTCATCCGCAACGACGTCTGAATCTTTAGTCTCTGATATTGCACAACAAACATCTACAGCATTTTTGATCTGTTGACACCGGTCTAACACACGCCTCAAAACAGTTTTCCCGCCAAGGCTAAGCATGACCTTGCCAGGCAACCTGCTCGAACCGAATCTGGCTTGAACGATGACAACAGTTCTTTTCATATTCCTTGCTGCCTAATTATTCTTCGTCTAACCCCATATACTCGGGGTGTTCCCATAGGTTTTGTTTAACCCATTCTCCATTTTCCCGACGCCAGACTCGGGAATCTCGGAATGTATCGGCGACTGAATCAAACTCTTCTTCTGTCATACCTGTATAATCCAGCCAGCGCTCCAAATCGCGAGGCTTCACAGAATCATACTTCCGGACAAGGTCAATAGCTTGACCACGAGATAATTGCCCTGCACGAACATCTTTGGTCGCATGATCGGTACACCGACCGTACCCAAGTTTGATGAACTTCATATAGTCATGGACGCCATTTTCATGGATGTCATCAAGGTTTGACATCGTACGATACGTACGATCAAACGGCTCGTCGGCAGTTTCAAAATTATATTTTTCTACTACCATCTGAGCGTGTTCATTCGCTTCCCAGTAGACATAGTTACTGAGATGAATGCCACGAAGCCCCAAATCAAACATCTCTTGATCCGAAGGATATTGATATGGGATCATATCTTGAGCGGTAATTCCCTCAAGACCAACCATATAATTCCACTCATAGCCACGGCAATAATGCTCAAGGCGCGTTCTATATGTCCATTCCACATAGTCATTCATAGAAAACTGACCAGACAAATCGCCGTAGCCATGCTCTCCCCAGATCACAATTGGAATTTTTTGCTGGACGGCAACCTTCATCGGAACCGTACAAATACCGATATGATTGTGCCAGTTCATATCTCCCATAATCATGAAACCAAGCCTGTTCAGTTTCTTTAGCAACTGCACGCTAGGCTGATAAATAATATGATCGACACCGAATGTATCCTTCATCCGCAGCAGATTACGTTGTCCTGCAGGAGAGAAGTTGTTGCCATAATATGTCACCAGCAACGGGTTATAGCCGAGGACATTCTTGATATAGTGCGTTTGGAAATGGCTATCTTTCCCGCCAGATACCGCAATAATACAGTCGTAGCGGCTGCCATCCCGGCATTTATTCCGCTCAAGAATTTCAATCAGTAGCTTTTCTCGCTGTCCCCACTCTTGTTTACCGATCTCGACCTTCTTCTCAGCTGTTCTGCATCCCATACAAATCCCCTTTTCATCAAACTCCATAGGGGCTGCATTTACAGATGGATAGAGGCAACGTTTACACCACCGAATTTCATGTTTGGACTGTACAAAGCTTTTGGGACCGAGATTTTTCTTTGCTCTATCCAATCTATCCTTAAGAGAAGAATCCCTTTCGGCAAGGTCGTAGACTGGCTCTCTTGAAAACCACTTACTGCCCAGTTCGACACTGCGCATTGGGAGGCCTGCATCTAGGCAGGCTTGTTTCGCTTTGGGATAGGAAAGCTCAAAAAAATGGAAAATGTTTGCTGCAGCAGCAGCACTGGCTCCACCATCTGTTAGAGCCTTTGGAAAATCGTCGAAACGGCCTACACCGCCACAAGCAATTACAGGGATGGACACTGCATTTGATACTTGGGCAATGAGATCGATATCATAACCATTTCCCGCTCCATCACGATCTATAGAGTTAAGGAAAATCTCACCGGCCCCCAGACCTTCGAGCCTTTGCGCCCACTCAATCGGCTTGAGGCCAGTAGGATGACTGCCGCCCTTGATAAAAACTTCCAAGCTGTTGTCTGAATGTCGCAGTACATCAATATTTGCAACAACACACTGCGAACCAAACTGCTTCGCAGCCTGTTTGATGATTTCTGGAGTTTCTACCGCCTGTGTATTGATGACACATTTATCTGCCCCAGCTCCGAGACGGGCTCTGACATCATCCAACGTCCGAATCCTGCCACCGAAGGAAAGCGGCATGAAGCAAACTTCAGATACTTGACGCAGAATATCGATTGTCGACGTTCCCTTGTAACGGACCTGCAAGTCATCCCGCCGCATATCGTGATAATCTTCATCACTGATATCGAGCAAAACGAGCTCATCGACATTCCAATCGGATAATCGCTGAATTGTACTGATTGGCGTGCCGATTATTTGGTGCCGAACAAAATTCTGGCTTCGGACGATCAGTCCATTTTTAAGAAGCAGGCATACTATCAAGCGGGGGCGTGTCATATCAGTACAATATCCACAAACATTTTCAATTTATTCAGAATGTATTCGATCCGTCCTAACCATTCAAATAGGAGAAGAATCGGTTTAGCAGATCCAGTCCCGCATCTTGACTTTTTTCTGGATGGAACTGTGTACCAAACACATTGCCACGTTCTACAGCTACAGCAACATCTTGCCCACTGTAGTTAATTGTCGCCACAACATCAGTAACGTCTTCACACTCGAGATAATAACTATGAACGTGATAGAAGGCTCTCTCCTGGGCCCCTTTGGGAAAGAGAACACTATCCCTTTGACAAGAGACATCGCACCAACCGATATTGGGAACATAGAACCCTGGCGCATTAGGTTTCAATTTTTGAACCCTCGCCGGGATCAGATTCAAACCTTCAAATTCACCATGCTCTTCACTTGATGAAGCAAGAAGCTGCATCCCTAGGCAAATTCCAATTATCGGCACCCGATCATTAAGAACTCGATCCCGAATTGGCTCAACTAAGTCTTTATTGCGTAAAGACTGCATGCACTCCCCAAATGCTCCAACACCTGGCAATACAATTGCTTCGGCATTGGCAAGATCATCTCTATCAGAGGTTGAGTGAACAGAGACACCTACTCGTTTGATCGCGTTGTGAACTGAACTGAGATTACAAATCCCAGTATCAATCATAACAATCATGACAAAAGCCCCTCACGGATTCAAAAAATTCATACTGGATTCTCTGACAAGCATCAGACTCTTTTAAAGTGAGCATCAAGTCTATCTAACCAACCAAGCATTGGCTAAAAGAACATTATGAAAGAATATCACTGCAGGCTTGGGTCACTACTGAAATAATAGTCTGAATATCTTCATCAGTCATTGAGGGGAATAGTGGCAATGATATCGTCCGATTACTATAGTTCTCGGCGATAGGGAAATCCCCTTGAGAAAAACCCATTTCGCGATAATAGGGCTGCAAATGCACCGGAAGATAATGCACCTGAACACCAAGACCTTCAGAACGCAAGTGATCGAACATACGACGACGCTCCTTGTCTCCTCCTTGCACCTCAATGGTGTAAAGATGCCACGCAGATTTCGTATCTCTTCGTTCTACAGGCAAAGAAATCGCACTTAATTCTGCCAATCCTTTGTTGTAAATAGCAACGATTTCACGGCGGCGGCTTAGAAAATCACTCAACTTGGATAGCTGGCTAACAGCCAAGGCAGCCTGTATATCCGTCATGCGATAGTTAGCCCCCAAAATCTGTTGCTCGTAGTACCATATTCCACAGTCCTTTTGCTCTAGATAAGCCGGGTCTTTGGTAATGCCATGACTTCTGAGTAAAGCCATCCTGTGAGCCAAGTCCGGGTCATTAGTCACAGACATTCCACCTTCTCCCGATGTCACAATTTTTACGGGATGAAAGCTAAATACCGTAATATCAGACCAACGGCAGCTTCCGATTACAGTTTCTTTATAGGAGCCGCCTATCGCGTGGGAAGCATCCTCAATCACACGAAAATTATATTCCTGAGACAAACGATGAATGCTCTCCATTTCACAGGAATGTCCTGCAAAATGAACAGCGACGACAATATCAGGTAAACGTCCGGCTATTTTCGCAGATTGTAATTTTTCAGTGAGAGCTCTTACGGAGAGATTGTGAGTATCAGGTTCAATATCGATGAAATCGACATCGGCTCCACAGCGGCATCCACAATTCGCACTGGCCACAAATGTGTTTGGTACCGTCCACAACAACCCACCGTCTTTCAGGCCCAACGCCTGACAAGCAATCTCCAATGCTGAAGTTGCACTATTAACAGCAACAGCAAACCGTGCGCCGCAAAAATCAAGTACCGCCTGTTCAAAGGCAGAAACCGCAGGCCCTTGCGTTAACCAGTCTGAGCGCAAGACATTAGTAACAGCCTCAATGTCTTCCTCAGATATCGTTTGTCGACCGTACGGAATCAAAAACCGAGCCTCCTATTAAGCTCTCCAATCTCTTCAACCGTCAAAAAGTGAGGATTATTTCCAGAGCTATACTCAAACTCAGCCTCTACAAGCACTCCCTTTTCACCCAAAGCATTGACAGAAAAATCGACGTCTTTGCTAACAAAATTAATTGAAGGGCGTATTACGTAGGAATCCTTGAAGTCATAAGTTAAATGAGCATCGTTTGCGGGGCACATGAGCTCATGAAGCTTCTCACCAGGCCTTATTCCAATTTCTTGCATCGGCAAATCAGGAGCCATAGCTTTTGCTAAATCTGTAACTCTTACGGAAGGAATCTTGGGAACAAAGACTTCTCCCCCATGCATTACCTGAAAACCTCGCAACACCATATCAACACCCTGATCCAAGGTAATCCAGAAGCGAGTCATACGCGGATCTGTAATTGGCAACTCTGCGGCGCCTTCGTCAATCAATCGGCGAAAATAAGGAACAACAGATCCACGCGACCCGACAACATTTCCATATCGCACAACAGAAAAGCTGGTCTGATGGCCACCAGCCATGTTGTTACCTGCCACGAACAATTTGTCAGAGCACAGTTTGGTTGCTCCGTAAAGGTTTGCCGGATTGGCCGCCTTGTCGGTAGACAATGCAATTACCTTTGAAACATTGTTTTCGATTGATGCCCGAATAACCGCCTCAGCACCATGAATGTTGGTTTTGATGCACTCAAACGGGTTGTACTCAGCAGCAGGAACTTGCTTCAAGGCAGCCGCGTGAACCACATAATCCACGCCCCGCATTGCCATAGACACTCGATCATGGTCCCTGACATCCCCGATAAAATAGCGCATTTCTGGAGAATCAAACTTCTGCGCCATCTCATATTGCTTCAACTCATCTCTGGAAAAAACGATCAGTCGAGACGGCTTATATTCATCCAAGATACGGCGCACGAAGGCATGGCCAAATGATCCGGTACCACCAGTAATAAGAATGGCTTTATTATCGAACATAATTCCGCTTAACTTTGTCTAGAGAAACTGTTTCACACACTTAAATGGCACAGTCAAATTTCACCTTAGAAGCTGACACTGGCCCCTAGCAAAGGCCCTGAAAACAGTATCAACTCCCCTGCTAGGGCTATAGTTCACTCAGCACCTAAATGAAAGCTCTTATAAAGTTTTCTGGCCAAATAAGTTCAAACATCTTGTTCCGGCACAAGAGAGCTGGTTTCATTTTGTTAGAGCATGCCTTTCCGTAAACTGTTTTCTAAAAAACCACCGCGTAGATTTCAACCAAAATTCAAATGGGCCAATGCTCGGGTTACCATGGGTCACCTCCGTACTAATAATCTCCCCGTTGCTACCATACCGACTTCAAGGACATGATATCTTAGAATGCAAGTCGGAGTGTATAAAACACTGCTGCAGCTTTTGCGATTTAACACATGCTTTTCAAGTTTCTCATCAAGAACTTCTGAAGCATTAAAGCTGATAGCATGGTCCAGATCCTCTCCTATCGGGGCGACTTGTTGTCGATTTTCGGTTCAATAAATCATCTCAGGAATACCGCTCCTCATTATTGGTATCGACCTCCCGCTCAGAACTGTAAGTCAGAGGCACTGCCGCAACCATGAGTCGTTGACATCGAGGGTACAAAAATCCCACCAAACGAGTACAAAAAAATTTCAACACGTTACGGTAGAATACAGCAAATGACTTCCTGCTTTCCGTCATTTATTGGTTATCGCCTCAGAGGTTAACCCAAAAGCGTGCAGGATCGTATTTTCCGGATATATAAACGTACAATTACGTTCGACATAACGGATAAACAAGAATGAATGAGTATCCATTGACCAACCAAGCAGTAACTGTATACGTATGGAGTATTCTTTTCAGAAAAAGAAATTTAGTTTTTAGGATTAATCAATGTGTGGAATCTCGGGGTTTATTTGGGATAAAGCCCCCCTCGTCCCAACTGAACAAGTGGCAACAAAGATAGAACAGAGTCTTTATCATCGCGGTCCAGACAGCGGGGCGTGTTGGGTTGACCATGACAGTAGGGCAGCACTTATCCACCGCCGCCTTGCGGTAGTCGATCTATCTCCGAGCGGGAACCAACCGATGCAGTCCGCGTGCGGCCGGTTTGTTATCTGCTATAATGGCGAGGTATACAATAGAGAAGCATTAATCAAAAACCTCGATACAAATCATACACCATTTCGGGGGCACTCCGACACCGAAGCTATCCTTGAAAGCTGCGCGGCTATCGGAGTAAAAGCAACGACAGAAAAATTAATCGGTATGTTTGCTTTCGCACTTTGGGATATTCAAGATCGCCGGTTGTGGTTGGTAAGGGATCGGTTAGGCATCAAGCCACTTTACTGGACGTTAACACCTCAAAGGACCCTTATTTTCGGATCAGAGCTCAAGGCTCTTCGTGTACACGATCAATGCCCGAACTCAGTAGACTTAGCCGCAACCTCTGGATTTATGCGCCACAATTATATTGCTGGAACGAGAACAATTTACGAAAATGTTCAAAAGCTCGCACCAGGCTGCATCCTGAGTTTTTCTCCAGATATGGAAACACCGAAGATCGAGCCATTCTGGAACCTAAAAGACACATTCACCCTTAACCACTCAACCAAAGCCATCAAATCCGATGACGATGCCATAGCAAAACTTGAAAACCTTTTGCACGACGCAGTTGATCGCCGCATGATTGCTGATGTGCCGCTTGGTGCATTCCTATCAGGTGGTATAGATAGTTCACTGATTGCCGCCTTAATGCAAACTCGCCGTGACGAGCCGGTAAAAACATTTTCCATCGGATTTGAAACGGCTCAGCACAACGAAGCTCAATATGCCGCCGAAGTCGCAAAGCATCTTGGCACAGATCACACAGAACTTTACGTAACTGGGCAGGATGCACTGGATGTGATTCCCAAGTTACCGGATATGTTTGATGAACCATTTGCCGATAGCTCCCAGATTCCTACATATCTTCTGTCCAGCTTAACCCGGAAATTTGTAACTGTCGCTCTGTCAGGAGATGGAGGAGACGAACTGTTCGGCGGGTACGAAAGATATTTCACTGCCCAACGCATTAATAGCCAACTAGGTAAAATTCCCTCCCCAGTAAGAAAGTTGCTGGCTCGAACAATCACATCGTTCTCACCTGATTGCTGGGATGCGATCTCCCACCTTTTACCTAAGAATTGCCGCCCCACAAACACAGGTGATCGAGCTCACAAACTTGCAGCAATGCTGCGAGGGACACCAGATGATGTTTTCCGTAGTTTAGTCAGTCACTGGGAAAACCCGGATGATGTCGTCATAGGAGGAAAGGAACCCAAAGGTGCGCTTTGGGATGAAACACTTGTGTCAAAAATTCCCGATTTTCTGGCTCGTATGCAATATATGGATAGCGCCACATATCTCACGGACGACATTCTAACAAAAGTTGATAGAACAAGTATGTTTGATGGACTCGAAGCACGGGTCCCCTTTCTTGACCACCGCGTTGCCGAATTTGCCGCAACGTTGCCTAACCATATGAAAGTGCGTAATGGTCAGGGCAAATGGATACTCCGCCAGATTCTTGAGAAATACGTCCCCCGCCATTTATTTGATCGCCCAAAGATGGGATTTGGCGTTCCGCTTGATAGCTGGTTGCGCGGTCCGTTGAGAGATTGGGCCGAAGATCTTCTTAGCGAAGAAACATTTAAGCGGAACGGACTGTTGCGTCGTGAACCTGTCATGAAGAAGTGGCAACAACACGTATCAGCTGATGCCAATTGGCAATACCATATCTGGGACGTGTTAATGCTTCATGCTTGGGCAAATAGGCATTTATGAATCAAGATGATCTCGATACCCTCTCAAACACCCTCAACGTCTCTTCGCTGACATGGTGCTCGATCCCTTCGGCGTCGAATTCCGCGATTTCGGGGTCGACGCCGATCGAGACGAGGAAGTTATAGACGATCTGGTGACGTTCGCGACATTTTTTGGCGAGGGTTTCGCCTTTTTCTGTCAGGAAAATTGACCGGTACGGACGGGACGTTACAAAGCCGTCGCGCTCCAGGCGCTTGATGGTGTTATTGACCGTGGCCGCCGTCACGCCAAAGCGCTCAGCAAGGGCGACAGAACGGGCCTCGCCTTCCTCGGCGATCAGGTCACCGATCATTTCAACATAATCCTCGGTCACTTCGCGGGCATGCGCATCACGCAAACGGGCAAAGACTTCGGCCTTGTTGTGACGCGGGTTAACCGCCGTATCGTCGCCCATTGATCTCTCCAAAATCTGTCCCGAAACCCTTCATAACAACTAAGATTGCAAAAATCAATTTAGCCTTGACTAACTTTAAAAGTCCGCACATAAATAGTGGATATTTGCTGGAGTGATTTCAATTTGCTTTCAGGACCGTCAATGAGCCTTCTCCGATCCGCCCGCACCCTGTTCCTGACCGCAGGCCTCCTTGTCTTCGGAGCGCTGAGCACCCTTGGTCATGCGAAAGCCAAACCGATCAATGTGGTTGCCACCACCTCGATGATTGCCGATGCCGCCCGCCAGGTCGCTGGGGATCGTGCAGAGGTCAAGGCGCTGATGGGTCCCGGTGTTGATCCGCATTCCTATCGCCAGACCCGAAGCGATATTGCCGCCATGGCACGTGCCGATCTGGTTCTGTGGCACGGACTGTATCTTGAAGCGCAGCTTGAAGAATTCTTCCTTGATCTGGAAAAGCGCCGCAATGTCGTCGCGGTTGGCGAAGCCGTCGACAAATCAAAACGTCTGAGCCATGCCGAATATGAGGGGCGCTATGACCCGCATGTCTGGATGGATCCGCAATTGTGGGAAACCGTTGTGTATGCGGTGCGCGATGCCCTGATCAAGACCGATCCGGAAGGCGAAGCCACCTATCGCGCCAATGCGGACAAGCATGTTGCCGATATCGAAAAGCTGATCGATTACATGAAGACCGTGACCGTCACAGTGCCGGAAAAAAGTCGGGTTCTTCTGACCGCGCATGATGCATTCAGCTATTTCGGACGCGGCTATGATTTCGAAGTTCTGGGCATTCAGGGCATCTCAACAGAATCCGAAGCAGGCCTTCGCCGGGTCGAGGAACTGGTCAACACCATTGTCGATCGCAAGATTTCAGCCGTATTTGTCGAAAGCTCGGTCCCGGAACGCAATGTGCGTGCCCTGATCGAAGGGGCCGAAGCCCGCGACCAGAAGGTCGAGATTGGCGGCACGCTATTTTCCGATGCGATGGGTGAACCCGGTACGTATGAGGGTACCTATATCGGCATGATTGATCACAACGTCACCCTGATCACCCGCGCCCTTGGTGGTAATGCCCCTGAAGGCGGTTTTCAGGGCAAGCTGGCCGCAGCATCGTGAGACAATGATATTCTAGCGTCCCCGAAACCACGCACGCACACGGAAACAAGGAAGCCCCCATGAGCAATGCCAAACTGGTTGCAGAGTCCGGCAAGATACTTGATGTCGCGCCCAAGGATGCACCGCTTACCGTGCGCGGGCTGACGGTTTCCTATGGCAACAAGCCGGCGGTTTTTTCGGTGGATGCCTCGATCCCGGCCGGATCCATGACCGCGATCATCGGTCCGAACGGTGCGGGCAAATCCACATTCCTTAAAGGTGCGCTTGGTGTTGTGCCGCGCCTGTCTGGTGAAGTCCGGATATTTGGCAAACTGTTTGCCGAGGCCCGCGACCGGGTAGCCTATGTGCCCCAGCGCGCCAGCGTTGACTGGGATTTCCCCGCCCGCGTCATTGATGTTGTCCTGATGGGGCTTTACGGATCGGTCGGGCTGTTCCGTTTGTGGCAATCGCGCCACCGCGAACAGGCCATGGAATGCCTGGAACGCGTGGGTATGGCAGATTTCGCTGACCGCCAGATCGGCCAGCTTTCCGGCGGTCAGCAGCAGCGCGTGTTTCTTGCGCGCGCCCTGGCACAAAATGCCGAGTTTTATCTGCTTGATGAACCCTTTGCCGGGGTCGATGCCGCCACCGAACGCGCGATTGTTTCCGTACTTAAGGAATTAAAGACCGAAGGGCGCACCGTTGTCTGCGTGCATCACGATCTTTCGACCGTGCCTGAATATTTTGACCGCGTGCTTCTGATCAATGTCCGACGCATTGCCGAAGGTCCGGTCGAAACCACCTTTACGGCCGAAAACCTTCAGGAAACCTATGGCGGACGTCTGGCCGCCACCCATATCGACGAATTGCATCTGGCCTGAGACACGCCACGAAAAACCGAGACGCCAGACAGACCCCCGGGACCCCGACATGAGTTTTCTGGATTATTTCATAAGCGCCCTGTTCCTTCAGGCCGGATATAACAGCGCCCTTGTCGCCATCGGTGCCGGGTTGCTTGGCCTGTCTGCCGGCAGTGCCGGGGCATTTATCTTTCTGCGCAAACGCGCCCTTGTTTCCGATGCCATCAGCCATGCTACCCTTCCCGGGGTCGGGATTGCCTTCATGATCATGGTGGCGTTCGGCAGTGATGGCAGATGGCTTCCGGGGCTCATCATCGGATCCGCCATTTCATCAGCCATCGGGCTTTTGATGGTCGAATGGATCACGCGCAAAACCCGCCTGACCGAGGATGCAGCCATTGGCGCGGTGCTTTCGGTGTTTTTCGGATTTGGCATTGTCCTTTTGACAGTGATCCAGACCATGTCATCGGGCCGTCAGGCCGGGCTTGAAAACTTCCTTCTTGGCTCAACCGCCGGGATGCTGATTTCCGAGGCAACAACGATTGCCGTTGCCGGTGCGCTGGCTGCGGCTTTTGTATTCCTGTTACGCCGTCCGATGACGCTTGTGGCGTTTGATCCGGAATATGCCGCGACCACGGGCGTCAATGTGCGCAATATCGATCTGGCGATGATGGGACTTGCCCTGATTGTCACCGTGATCGGGCTTAAGATTGTCGGATTGATCCTGATTGTTGCGCTTCTGATCATTCCGCCGGTAACCGCGCGGTTCTGGACCAATCAGGTCGGGCTGATGATCGGGATTGCCGCAATCGTTGGCGGACTTTCGGGCTATATCGGTGCTGTTCTGTCGGCAGCCGAGGCATCGCTTCCGACCGGGCCGATCATTGTTCTGATTGCGTTTGGTTTCTTCCTGTTTTCAGCGCTGTTTTCACCCTTGCGCGGCGGGCTTGCTTCCGCCCTTCGTCATCAACGCTTTCAGCGCCGGGTTCATCGCCGCCAGGGATTGCTGTCGCTTGCCCGTCGCGAGCCGATCTATGACGGGCTAACTCTTCGCATCCTGCGCCGGTCGGGCATGATCCGTCGTGACGGCGTTGCCACCGCACGCGGCCGGATTGCCGCCCAGAAGGCCGCCCGTGACGAAGCGCGCTGGGCAATTGCACGTCGGATGCTGCCCGATGATTCCGCCATTGAACGCTATGACGGCCTGACCCCGATTGAACAGATGATGACACCCGACCAGATCGCCGAGATTGATCGCATGATCGCAGCCCAGCAAGGAGCCAAGGCATGATTGATGATCTGATCACGGCCCTTGGCGCGGAATTCGTTCAGCTGAGCCTGACCCCGATTGTCATCGGCATTCTGGCCGCTGTAGCCTGCGCGCTTCCGGGCAATTTCCTGTTGCTGCGCCGTCAGGCCCTGATTGGCGATGCCATCAGCCATGTAGTTTTGCCCGGTATTGTCGGGGCCTTTCTGATAACCGGAACAATCACCGCCGTTCCGATGATGATGGGAGCTGGTGTTGCCGCGATTGTTGCGGTCGTGATGATCGAGATCGTCAAACGTCTTGGCCGGGTCGAGCCGGGGGCAGCAATGGGGCTGGTCTTTACCACCCTGTTTGCCGCTGGTGTTCTGTTTCTGGAAATCACCGATACCAGTTCGGTACATATCGATGTGCAGCACGCACTTCTGGGCAATCTCGAAAGCCTGATCTGGTTTGATGCCGAAGGCTGGGGATCGCTTCTTGATCCTGTTGCCCTTTCGACCCTGCCGCCGCAATTGCCCCGCCTTGCCATCGTTCTGGTCGGGATCGGATTGTTCATTCTGCTGTTCTGGAAAGAGCTTAAAATCTCGACATTTGATGCGGCCTTTGCCGAGGCAATCGGCATTCGCACCAGACTTTTAAGCTTTGCACTGGTTGTGGCCACCGCGATTGCCGCCGTGGCGGCCTTTGATGCGGTCGGATCGATCATTGTGATTGCGATGTTTGTCTGCCCGCCAGCCAGTGCGCGTCTGATGACCAATCAGCTTGGCCGTCAGGTGGGCTGGTCGGTCATCTTTGCTACCATTTCGGCCATTCTGGGATATGTCTTTGCCGGATACGGCCCGGGCTGGTTCGGGTCCCCCTTTGCAGTCAGTGCCGCGGGCATGATTGCCACCATTTCAGGGATCATCCTGATCCTGACCTGCCTGTTCGGGCCAGAGCGCAAACGCACCGGTCAACGCGCCGAGGCCTGATCTCGATCCGGATTATCCGGGCTATCGGGACCAAATGGCCTTGCCCGTGGTTTACTATCGTCTCCGGGCGTGATCGCGGCCATAATCACGGCATGAACAGATTTCATCTTTCCCTGATCACAATCCTGATGACGGCAAGTTTGGCGTGCGCGGTCACCATATCCGCGCAGGCACAAGCACGCTTAACTGTCAGCGACAGGACAACGGACAGCATCGCCACGGAACTTTTGCAGTTTGGCGATATTGATCTGTTTGTCTTTGCCAATCGGGCGGCGTTTCTGGCACGCATGGATGAAACGCTTGGCCTTGGCAATATCAGGGATCCGGACGCCACCTTTGCCAGCCTGCCACGATCCCCCTTTACCGTGACCGGGCGCAAGAATGGCAAACCGATTGCGTCCTGCCAGATTTTTGTTCCGGCCAATATCACCCCTGAAAGCGGCAATGAGATTTTTGCCCAATTGATGCGCGGCTGGTTCGGGCCGCATCTGTCCTATGAAACCAGCGCCGGACTGACATATCGCTGGCTGATCTATCATGAAGTGCGCCACTGCAAGCCTGATCATTTTGGGGATGAGGATGTCAAAAGCCACGACGACGAGCTCAACGCCGATCTGTTTGCCTTTGACCAATTGGCAACCCCGGAAAATCGCGCCGCACTGGCCAGAGACATTATCGGATTTCGCATCATCACATCAGCCCTGTTTGCCGATAAATCGCATATGACCGGGCTGTCCCTTAAACATGCGCTTGATCCCGAAGGCCGTGACCAAAACTCGGATAAGGCGGAGGAAATCGCTGCATTTGTGAACACACGCCAGATAATCGGCAATCAGGCCAGGGCGATTGCAGCACAGGCCACGCCAACCAGTCTGGAACTGATCCGGGCGATTACCGAACTTCGGGAAAAATCAGAAGCCGGAACGCTACAATCCAATGATCCGCGTATGGGTGAAATCCTGATTGAACTCGACGATGCCATTGCCCGGTTTGCCCCCCGCCTTCATGCATCGGTCGCAACCAGACGCCCCGACTGATCAATCAGGCCCCGGTTTTACGCCAGAAGGTCATCGCGACACAGTCATCACGCGACAGACCAAGTTCCTTGCGCCAGTAGGTATGGATCGGCTTGTAGTCCCCCTGCTCCACCCCGGCCCAGCAATAGACCTTGCAACTATCCTTGGGCACATCAATGGCGCGGATCGCATCCTGGATCAGGCTGTGGGTGATTTCCGCGACACTGTCACGCAAAAGCCAGGTGACTTTGATCCGGCTTCTGGTGGCAACCGGGATGATGTCATCCTTGCTCCCGACCTCGATCAGGGCGTGCCCCGTCACATGTTCCGGCATTTCATTCAGATAGCGACCAATGGCCGGAAGCGCTGTTTCATCACCTGCAAACAGGAACCAGTCGGCGTCGGGCAATTCATTACCAAGCGGTCCGGTCATGGCAACAAGGTCGCCATCCTTTGCATGAAGGGCAAAGGATGACCCCGGCCCGTTATCACCATGCATGACGAAATCGACATCAATCCAGCCGGCATCCGCATCCATGCCGCGAATGGTATAGACGCGCTGTTCCACGGTGTCCTCGCCGCTTGGCCAGACCGGCAGACCGTTTTCGGCAAGGGTCGGCCATTTCGGATCGGTTTTGCCGCGTGGCGGGATCATCAGACGCACATGAATGCCATCCTGATCATAGGCGCCCAGATCAACACCATGCAAACGCAGACGGCGCATATGCGGGGACAAATCCGTGATCTTGCCCACCGTCAGTTCACGAAAGTTCGGAAGCTTGCCATTGCCTTGCCCCGCACCTTTCCAGCGACAATCGATATTGGTGCCCGGTGCCGCCCCCTGAAGCAGGGAAAGGATCGCGGCCTTCATCTGCACCACGCCGACTTCGGTCGTCGCACCGACTTCTATATCAAGCCCGTCCTTGTCGCTTCGCAATTCGATATGCCCGATTGAAACCGAAATGCGTGTCGCGGTGTCATCACCCTGCACATCGCAATCATGACTTTTGTAATAATCTGCGGTCTGCCGGATCAGGGCGGCGCATTCAGGCAGCGCAATGCGCGTTGTCGCAGTCAGGATGGGCGAAGGCATATGGGCCTCAGGAAAGTTGATGTGGCGGGGAACTGTCGATGGCTATTGATAATAAAAATGATAGGCATTCTCAATAAAATTTATCAGGAATTTTGCCCGACCATGCTAGATATGTATCGAAATCAACATTGTGCAGAACAGGATCAGGGTCCCGACCGCGCTCACCGACCTATCTGATTCCGGAAGATTGAAGATATCGACATGACAGACAAGATCCGCCGCCTGAAATCCTTTGAGTTTCCGCTTGCTGTTGAGTGGGCTGCCAATGAAGGCTGGAACCCCGGACTTTCCGACGCCGAGGTATTTTTCAATACCGATCCTGACGGTTTCTGGGCCGCCTTTGACAAACAGGGCATGGCTGCGGTGATTTCGGCCGTCCAATACAGTTCGGATTACGGCTTTGTCGGTTTTTATATCTGTCGCGAAGATCGTCGCGGATCGGGACTTGGTTACAAACTGTGGCAGACGGCACTGGAAAACAGTGTGATGAAAACCATCGGACTGGATGGCGTTGTCGATCAACAGGATAATTACCGCAAGTCGGGCTTTGAGCTTGCCCATCGCAATATCCGTTACGCAGGTATCATCACGGCCACAGAAACCGCCCTGCCGGAAGATATTTTCACGCTGAAGATTGATGATATTGCAGTTGTTGATGCCTTTGAGCAGACCTGCAATCTGTTTGGCGAAAGCCGCATCGAATTTCTGCGTGGCTGGCTGGGCAATGAAAATCACACCGCCCTTGCACTTAAGGGCCCGATGGGCCTTCGCGGTTACGGAGTCATTCGTCCCTGTAAACAAGGTCACAAGGTCGGACCGCTTTTTGCCGCCAATCTTGAAGATGCCAGAACCCTGTTTGACGCTCTTTTGCAAAGCCGCAAAGATCAGAGTGACAAGGTCTATCTCGATATCCCCGAACCCAACCAGGCAGCCCGTGAACTGGTCGATGCCCATCAGATGGTTGCCGAGTTCGAAACTGCACGCATGTATAAGGGACCTGCGCCAACCCTTGACCTTGATATGACATTTGGCATTTCGTCATTCGAACTGGGATGATTGGGAATACGTAACGGGCCTGTCTTTAAGGATGGGCCCTTTGTGTATCTGCGGCCTGTCTAACCCCTGATCCGGTGGCGGTGTTGACCGTATCAAAGACATCCTCCTTCGTCTCCAGATCAAGTTCGATTATCCTTACGACTGGGTTGAGCCCGATGCGTATTTCTGGCAACAAACATTTAATGCCAAAGGTATAGCGCCTCCTAACCTGATGCCGTAATTTTACAATCGGGTGCTTCTTTTTGTTCGGGTGATTACGCGCGCGGATGCAGGAAGTTGTTACCCGGTTCTGGAAAACAGGTGATGGAAACCCAATTTTGTGGAGTGTAACAAACCTGAATTCCAATTCGGTGCGGTGCCGCCCAGATCATTTTGCTGGCGGGCCTCGTATGACAGTTCATTATTTCAATCACCATCGCGCGATGTCAGACCCTTTTTCAGACACGCTTCGAGCCAAAAGTTTTAACGCCGGATACAAAAAACCGACATGGATATAGCGACACTCATTGGGATCATCGCCGGGGCTGGCGTTATTTTTGGCGCCATCTTGATGGGCGGGAGCCTTGATTCATTTGTTGATGTGCCATCCATTATGGTTGTGTTTGGCGGAACCGCTGCGGCAACCCTGATCAAATTCCCGATGCGCGACGTGGTCAAGTCGCTCAAGATCGGGGTGGGGATCGCTTTCAAGAACCCCAAGGAAGACCCGCTTTCGATCTATGAAAAGGCGATTGAGCTGGCCACTCTGGTGCGCAAAAACGGCCTGCTTGGTCTCGAGAATGTCGAAGTCGAAAACGAGATCATGGCGCGCGGCATCCGCATGTGTGTCGATGGCCATAGTGGCGAAGTGATCCGAAGCTCGATCTCGAGCGAAGTCGAAAAATCGATCCAGAATGACGAGCTGGGTGAATTGATGTTTCGTGGCATTGGTGACACGGCACCGGCCTTCGGGATGATTGGGACACTGGTCGGCCTGGTGCAGATGCTTGCCAACCTGTCCGATCCCGATGCCATTGGTCCGGCCATGGCGATTGCGATGCTGACCACATTCTATGGTGCGGTTCTGGCCAACCTGATTGCATTGCCGATTGCCGACAAGCTGGCCCTTAAGGTCGACCGGCTCCGCAATACCAAGCAGCTGATCATTGAATCGGTCGTTCAGATCCAGGCCAGCCAGAGCCCGATGGTCATGAAGGAAATTCTCGGTCCCTATCTTCCGGGCGGTGTCCCCGCCGACGAGGATGCAGGAGCATGATGATGGCCTCATCTGCGACACAGGTAACGGTCTAGGGCAATGGCAAAGAAACCCGCAGCAGGCGCACCGGCATGGATGGCGACATTCGCCGATCTTATGTCATTGCTGCTTGTGCTGTTCGTGCTGTTGCTGACCTTTGCCGAGATGGATGTTATTCGCTACAAGCAGATCGCAGGATCGGTAAAGGCTGCATTCGGCTTTTCCAAACAGGATCAGCTTGCCGGCGTGATCGAACTTGACGGATCGATCATGGGCAAGGCGCTTAAGGCCCCCACCCCGGACAGCCCGCGCGTTGTTTCCCAGATCCCGCAACCCGAAACGCCAAAGATCGAGATCGAGCAAACCGACACTAAGGAACAAAAGGCCGAAGCGCTTGAAGAAACGCTTGCCGGGGTTCTTAAAAATATGAGCCTTGATGATCAGGTCGGTCTGGAACGCATTGATGGCGAGGTCGTTATTCGCTTCCCGAACGAACTGGCCTTTCCATCGGGTTCTTCGGGCATGACCGAGGAGTTCGCCGCCATCCTTAACCGTCTGGCACCCGTGATCAACCAGACCGAGGGCGAAGTCCTTGTCGCCGGGCATACCGATAACATCCCGGTTTCATCGTCATCACCCTATATTTCGAACTGGGACCTGTCAGCAGCCCGTGCGACATCGGTTCTGCATTTCCTGATTGACCAGAACGGCACTGATCCGCGACGCATGGTTATTCAGGGCTATGGCGATAGCCGCCCGATTGCCAATAACGACACGCCCGAAGGTCGTTCTGAAAACCGTCGCGTGGAAATCACGATCCAGATGGTTGAAACGAATGCCCCGGGCGGCACAACAAATGGCGGCAATGGCGTAAAAGGGGCTGACGAAAGCGGCGCGAACAGCCAGAATAGTGGGTCTGGCTCTGCATTGCCGCGCCGTTCATTCAGTATTCCGTCCGCACAGTAATATCTGAATGTTTGCCTGCAACGGGGCGCGTTGCGAATAAAGGAAGTCGCGCATTATGGCGATCAAGGACAACAAGAAAAAGACGATCCTGTATGCCGATTACAGTGAACGTAACATGCTTGCTGCCAAGGCCGCGATAGACCCGCTTGGCTTTGGGGAGTTCCTTCATTGCGATGACCGCCAAAAGACTGTCGACCTTGTAGAGGAACGCCGTCCGGACCTGATTCTGGTCGGGCTGTATCTTGACGGGATGCGGGGTATATCAACCATCCGGGCCATTCGTGATACGGCAACCGATGATGATCCTTATGGGCGCACAGTACCCGTCCTTCTGGGCGCACCCAAACTTGATCGGCGCGGAATGCGCGACGCGGTCGAAGCCGGGATCGAAGGTATCTTTCGTCAACCGGTTGATCCCCAGCGCCTGCGCAAGATCATCGAAACGGTGATGAAACTGCCTCGCCGTTTTGTGCTTAAGGACAATTATTTCGGCCCGGCACGCCCAGAAGACCTTGCTGAAATGGGCATGGCAGCCCCCGCAGCCGGTTCATCGGCAATATCGCAAGGTACGGATGTCCCTGACACCCCGGATGACGATACGCCTGAAAACCCCGGCCGTCGCAAACGCGACCGCATCAAGGCGGCGCTGGCAGAATTACCGCCCCGGACCAATCCGGGCAAGCCAGCAGCGGTTGAGCCAAGGGAAGTGCCAAGGGAAGCGCCAACGGCAAAGGTACATTCCGCCAAACCAGCCGGGTTGCCCGACGCCCCCAAATCCCCGATCACCGGCGTTGCCGGCAATCTTGAGCTTGCCGATCTCAAGCCGCGCCTGAACGGGGCGGGTCAAAGTTTTGATGAAAGCGAACTTGTCGGCGGTAAACCAACCGCACGCGACAAGGATACCCATGCACGAAACATCAAGGCTGTGCAATCGGCCCGCGATGTGCTGGCACCTGCCACGCCCAAACCCGAAGAAACCGCCGACGACCTCGCAGAAGAACCGCTGGACGCGGATCGCGGTGACGATCCCGAAGAGCTGGTTGAAATTGACCTGCATGAAGCCCTGCGCAGTCACAAGCTTTGGGTCGATACGGGCGGCAAGGAGGGTGATGTCATGTCGATTGAACATGCCGATCTGCGTGAAGCCGAACTCGAAGGCATCGATCTTAGCCGTTGTGGCCTGCCCTTTGCCTGCTTCAAGCGTGCCAATTGCAAGGATGCGGTTTTCCGTCGCTGCAACCTGACGGCGGCCGACTTTGTACAAAGCAATCTCGACAATGCCAATCTGGCAGCAAGCCGCCTTTCCGGCGCAAAATTCAATGATGCGATGCTGCGCAATACGGTATTTCTGGGCTCCGACCTGTCGAATGCCAGTTTCCGGGGTCAGCAATTGCTAAATTGTGATCTGAGCGGCACCAACCTGGCCGGAACCGATTTCCGTGATGCCGATCTGACCGGGACACGCGGCCTGTTTGCCGAACAGATCCAACGCGCGCGCGTCAATGCCAATACCCGCCTGCCCCGTAACCTGAAACTGCGTGATTAATCAAGGTCGCAAACCATATGCAGACTCGGAAAGGTGAAATCCGGGGCAAAGGGTGCTGCGAAATCGCCAATCACCCGAAAACCTCGCGATTCATAAAACCGTCTGGCCGAAAGTGTGGAATAGCATTCAAAACGTGTGACATTCTCAGATGCCTTGGCATCGCGCACGCACCGATCAAACAGCATACTGGCGATACCCTTGCGGGCATATGCCGGATCGACCGCGAAATGCCGAACATGGGCCAGCCCAGATTGAACATCACCGTCCTTGCTGCCCGGTCGCACTGCCGTCCAGCCCCCGGCTCCAACGACGTCGCCGGTTTCGGTCTTGGCCAGATAATAGGTCCCGGACGCCAGAAGATCCGGGTTGGCCTTTGCCAGAAAGGTCATCCCGCGTTCAAGGACTTCCGGCGCATAGTCATCGACCAGAAGCGCCGAATAGGAGCGCGCAAACAAGGCGCTCACTGCGGGTGCATCATCGGGGGTGGCGATATGAAGCGTGATACCAGCCATCTGCTTCCCTACCTGCGCCCGAACATCTTTTCGATATCATTTAGCTTCAGTTCGACATAGGTCGGCCGACCATGGTTGCACTGACCGGAATGCGGGGTGGCTTCCATCTGACGCAACAGGGCATTCATTTCATCGGCATTCAGCTTGCGGCCCGAACGCACCGACCCATGACAGGCCATGGTGGCGCAGACATACATCAGCCGGTCCTTAAGCGCCATGCCCTGACCAAGCTCGGCAATCTCGTCGGCCATATCGCGGATCAGGGCACCAACATCCACCTTGCCCAGCATGGCGGGAACTTCGCGCACAACAATCGCGCCGGGTCCAAACGGTTCGATGACAAGACCCAGCTCTTCGAATTCTTCGGCGCGATCTGCGATGCGATCGGCAGATGCCTCGTCCAGTTCGACGACCTCGGGCAACAATAATCCCTGACGCTTGACGCCGCTGGCGGCAAGATCGGCCTTCATGCGTTCATAGACGATGCGTTCATGTGCTGCATGCTGATCGACAATGACAAGACCATCGCGGGTCTGGGCGATGATATAGTTGGCGTGAACCTGCCCGCGTGCCGCCCCCAACGGATGATCAACAAACTTGCCTTCATCAGCGATATTATCAATCCGTGCCGACGGTGCCGCCGCATCATAACCACCTGACAGGGCCGCAGCCGCCGCAGCGGCAAAGCCGCCATCCCCGGATGGGCCAGATGTGCCTGAAGGCGTCCCGGCAAAGTCACGCCCGCGATCAAACAGACCGCCATAGCTCGACTGCGATCCCATCGGGGCCTGTGCGGCATAGTTGCGTTCAATTGCCGCGTGACCCGGGATACTTGGCTGATACTGGCCAATGTTAAAACCACTGCCGCCGCCACTGCGCGGGGCACCACCATACGGAAGTGAGGGTCCCTCACCTTCGCGGCGAACAGCGCCGAGTGCCATATCGGCAACCGTGGTTGAGGCCCGGTGCCCGGCACCGGCCAATGCATGTTTCAGCGCACCGACAATCAGCCCACGCACCAGCCCCGGATCGCGGAACCGCACCTCGGTCTTGCCGGGATGGACGTTGACATCGACATCGCGTGGCGACAATTCAAAGAACAGGGCAAGCAACGGGTGACGATCACGTGCCAGGAAATCCTGATATGCGCCACGCACCGCACCTTGCAACAGCCGATCCTTGACCGGGCGGCCATTGACAAACATGAACTGCATCTGGGCATTGCCGCGATTGAGTGTCGGCACCCCGGCATAACCGGTCAGCCTGATGCCTTCGCGTTCGGCTTCGATCTGAAGGGCGTTTTCCTGAAACTCGCGGCCCATCACCGCACCCAGACGTTTGAGGCGCGCATCAAACAGATCGCCTTCACAGGCCGGGTAATTCAGGATCGACTTGTTGCCATCCCCGGTCAGGGTAAAACCGACATCGGGCCGCGCCATGGCAAGCCGGTCCATGATTTCACGCGCATACATCTGTTCGGTGCGCGCGGTTTTAAGGAACTTCAACCGGGCCGGGGTGGCATAGAAAAGATCGCGGACTTCTACCCGGGTTCCGAACGGATGGGCGGCCGGTTCCGGTTCGCCCTTCGCCCCGCCTTCAATCGTCAATGACCATGCATTTTCCGCCCCGCGCACCCGACTGGTCAGACGCATGCGCGACACCGACCCGATGGACGGCAATGCTTCGCCGCGAAAGCCCATGAAACCGATATTGAACAGATCATCATCAGGCAGCTTGGAGGTCGCATGCCGTTCCACCGCAAGCGACAATTCCTCGGGTGTCATGCCCTTGCCGTCATCGGTGATCGACAAAAGCGTCCGCCCGCCATCGCGCAGATTGACGTCAACCCGTGTCGCCCCGGCATCCAGCGCGTTTTCAACCAGCTCCTTGAGCGCCGCAGCCGGGCGTTCGACCACCTCACCGGCGGCTATCTGGTTGATCAGGTTCTGGGGCAGGACGCGCAGGGTCATGAAGGCAATGCTTTCAAAGTAGCTAGTGTCGTTTGCCAGAACTTAACAAAGCCCCGCCTTATATCAAACTGTTATCCGATCCATAATTGATCTAATATTCCCCTCAACAAAATCACCTCGCCATAAATAAAACGGACACCCAAGCATGGAAGATAAAGAAGAACGTCATAGAAAAATAGAACTCGCCTTGGGAGAGCCATTCTTTGAAGACTTCAGTGAAAACACCTTTAAAATACGTCGAAATCTTATCGCGGCAGCAACAATATCAATAATTTACAAGAAATTTAACCTTATTATATCGCCAGATAGTTCGTTTCTTGGCGTTAAACTGGATGGATTAACGCCTCAAATTGTCGAAAACATTTCCATTATTATTGTATCATACTTACTTGTGCACTTCATCGTGTGCACGTCTTCCCATTTTTGGGAGTGGCGACTTCGCCTCAGTGGTATGCGAGTAAGATATCTAACCTCTAGTCAATTCGAAGGCGAAGACACAGATTCACCGGCCGTTCCTCGTCAATCGACGTTATTTTGGCACCTGAAACAAAAAGGATCAAACTTAGAAAATCTCAACAAAAAACTCTCTGAACTAACAGATATTCTCACCGAATACAAAAATGGCGTTAGTGAAGCTCCATTAGTCACAGAGAAAATCGAAAAAGACCTTGAAGAAATTAGAAAGCTCAGCGGCTGTCTTGACCGCACTATCATTTCATTGAAACGCTTTGACGCATGGTTCAGCAATTTCAATTTTTTCCAACTTTTCCGATGGCTGTTTGTTGAATTTACCGTTCCGTTAGCATTATCTATTTGCGCATTGAAGCTGTTGATATGGGCATAGTTTTCTATGAGGGAACGCAATCAATGTTCCCTCATAGAAAGCCGTTCAAAAAGCCAGCTTGCCTTCCGGCTTGCCGACCACCGTGACCGTCACATTGGCCGGATCCATCAGTTCGGCGGCAACGCGGTTGACGTCATCAAGGGTAACGGCATCCACAAGGCTGTTGCGGCGATCAAGGAAATCCATGCCAAGATCTTCTTTCTGCATACCGACCAGCATGCCCGAAAGATTGCCAAGACTGGTAAAGCGCAGCGGGAAGGCTCCGGTCAGATAGGATTTGGCGTTGTCGAGTTCTTCCTGCGACACACCCTTTTCCTTCATCTTGGTCCATTCGGCACTGATCAGAGACAGGCTTTGACCAATCGCGTCATTGCGCGTGGCAACCCCGCCCATCATCATTTGCGCATGATCCAGATCGGCAAGGTAGCTATAGACACCATAGGCCAGACCACGCTTTTCACGGACTTCCTCGGTCAGGCGCGATGAAAAACCACCACCGCCAAGAATATAGTTCATCACATAGGCGGCATAGAAATCAGGATCCTTGCGCGCAATGCCTTTCTGGCCCCAGACCGCCTGACTTTGCGGGATATCCTGATCAATGACGTCAACAGCACCGAATTTCGGCGTCACATCGGCAATCTTCGGAAGATCGCTATGATCGGGCAGGCTGCCAAATGCCTCGTCAAGAAGAGGACCAAGTTCCTCCGCGGTGATATCACCGGCAACACCAATGATCAGATTGTCCTTGGCAAAGGCACGCCCGACAAAGGAACGGAAATCATTGGCATTCAGACCGGCAACCGTTTCAAAGGTTCCCGATACCGGACGGGCATAGGGATGATCGCCAAAGATCGATTTGAAAAAGGTCCGGCTGGCAATATCACCCGGATCATTTTCCGCCCGTTTAAGGCCCGCGATAATCTGGGACCGGATGCGTTCGACCGCCTCTTCATCAAAACGCGGCTCGGACAGAGCCAGACGCAGAAGATCAATCGCCGTATCGCGTTCTCGGGTCAATGTGGTCAGCGAACCGGCAAAATCATCGCGACCGGCATCAAAGGACAAGCTGATTGACCGGTTTTCCATTTCACCGCGGAAGGTCTGGCTGTCCATGGCACCCGCACCTTCATCAATCAGACCCGATACCATATTGGCAAGACCAAGCTTGTTGATCGGATCGGTCGCAGCCCCTGCACCGGTAAAGGCGATATCCATGGTCATCAGCGGGTTCATGTGATCTTCGATCAGCCAGGCCCGAATGCCACCATCCGAAATCACTTCCTTGACCTCGACCGCCTGCGCGGCCGTGCTCATGCCAAATACGGCTATCGAGGCAAAGGCAATCCCGGCAACCTGTTTCATAAGCTGGTTCATATCAATGTACTCCCGCGCCGGAATCAATGGGCAGTGCCGGACCACGGCCTGTTACCGGACCGTCTTTTGGCGGCATCAGCCAGCCGGTCACAGATTTCTTGTCATTAAAGACGCGCTTGGCAGCTTCGTTGACCTGTTCAACCGTCACCGCCGAAACCCGATCCGGCCAGCTTTCGACCTGATCCACGGTCAATCCAACCGCAAGCGACTTGCCAAGTACACGCGCCCCTGCCGACAGGGAATCACGGGCGAAGACCGCACTATCCAGAAGCTTCTGCTTGGCACGTTCAAGTTCGTCCTCGGTCACGCCATTGGCGACGACATCGGCGATCTGGTCATCAATCGCCTTTTCAAGATCAGCCAGTTGCACATCGTCGCGCGGCACGCCATAGACACCGAAACTTGCCAGATCAACCGCGACCGGGTCATAGAATGTCCCGAAACT
>Ga0207828_100232_pt1 | contig 34442 bp, 32 predicted proteins | sample TtaePargueraPR_11_FD_187276 | JGI IMG/M metagenome (GOLD analysis project Ga0207828, IMG submission 187276) | Aerobic enrichment media microbial communities from Bioluminiscent Bay, La Parguera, Puerto Rico - Tt and P2 (3) (SPAdes) | ecosystem: Environmental > Aquatic > Marine > Unclassified ...
GTTATAGAAACGTTCGCTGATTTCACGGCGATCGCCACCGCCGATATAACGGCGTGATCCGAAATAACCGGACACAACGCGGTCTGCGTCGTCTCGGGTATGGGTCCAACCGTCGTAAAGTTCAATGACGGCCGCGATACGTGCACCGGGTTTCAAAGCGAATTTCCAACCTGTTTTGCGGGTGTTACTGCTGCTTCGGATATGGGAAGCGCGAACACGCCTTGCGATAAATACGATAAAAAAGACGATGACGGCAGGAAAGCCTGCCGTCACCCGAATTCTTGCGCCGCTCTTATCATGGCTTGGCCCATTCGCCAACAGCGTCAAACGCAAGGCAGCCAAGCCAATCAAGAAGCGAAGCGTTCCGTCTAGCTGCCCGGACGATAGTTCGGGGCTTCGCGGGTGATGGTCACATCATGGGCGTGGCTTTCGCGCAGGCCCGCATTGGTGATGCGAACAAACTCGGCACGTTCACGGAAATCGGCAAGCGTTGCCGAACCGGTATAACCCATGGACGCCTTAAGACCGCCGACCAGCTGATGAATGATCTGGCCTGCCGGACCTTTGTAAGGAACGCGGCCTTCGATGCCTTCGGGAACCAGTTTCAGGTTATCCTGAACATCCTGCTGGAAGTAACGGTCAGCCGAGCCACGCGCCATCGCACCAACCGACCCCATACCACGATAGGACTTATAGGAACGGCCCTGATAGAGGATGACTTCGCCCGGTGCTTCGTCCGTACCGGCCAGAAGCGAGCCAACCATACAGGTGCTCGCACCCGCTGCCATTGCCTTGGCGATGTCACCCGAGAACTTGATCCCGCCATCTGCGATAATCGGAATATCAAGGGTATGGGCCATTTCGGCACAATCCATCACAGCTGTAAGCTGCGGAACGCCAACACCGGCAACAATACGGGTGGTGCAAATCGAGCCCGGACCGATACCGACCTTGACGGCATCTGCCCCGGCTTCGGCCAATGCCTTTACCGCAGCAGCGGTTGCAACGTTACCGGCAATGATCTGGGTGTCGCCGACTTTTGACTTGATCTGTTCAACCGCCTTGATCACGCCAGCCGAGTGGCCATGGGCAGTATCAATGACCAGAATATCAACACCGGCTTCGACCAGTGCCGTAGCACGTTCAAAGCCTGCTTCGCCAACGCCGGTTGCCGCAGCAACACGCAGGCGACCGCTTTCGTCCTTACAGGCATTCGGGTGCAGCTTGGCTTTCTCGATGTCCTTGACCGTAATCAGGCCGGTGCAACGATAGGCATCGTCAACAACCAGAAGCTTTTCGATACGGTGCTGATGCAGAAGTTTCTTGGCTTCGGTGGTATCGACATTCTCGGTTACCGTCACCAGACCTTCGTGGGTCATCAGTTCAGAAACCGGCTGTGCGCGGTTCGAAGCGAAACGAACATCACGGTTGGTCAGAATACCGACCAGTTTGTTCGAACCACGTTCAACAACCGGAATACCGGAAATGTGGTTCACATCCATAAGATCAAGCGCATCTGCCAGCGTCTGGTCCGGGTGGATGGTGATCGGGTTAACAACCATGCCCGATTCGAATTTCTTTACACGGCGAACTTCTTCGGCCTGCTGAGCGATATCGAGGTTCTTGTGAATAACCCCCATGCCGCCATGCTGCGCCATTACAATCGCCATTGCACTTTCGGTTACGGTATCCATAGCCGAGGAAAGCAGCGGGATCTTCAGGTCAATCTTCTTGGTAATGCGGGTATTGGTCTGCACCTGAGCAGGCAGCACTTCGGATGCTGCGGGTTTGATCAAAACGTCGTCAAACGTCAGGGCTTCTACAATGCGGGTCATCTGGCCACCTCGTTAATCTGAGTTGGCGCGGAATTTATACATGTTATGCCCCAAATGCCAAGTTTTCCGCGCCCATAACAGCCCTGTGATTTTATTGATGCTTTATTTTGCGCATTCCGTTAGAAACTGGTCGATGGGACTGCTGTCAGGCTGGTCAGTCACATTGTTCTGATTAAACAATCGCCATCATCCCCAATTTCCAGACATAAAATCCGGTTTCGCCGTGCGCACAAGATTTGCGCGGAGCCTCAACTATGCCTGCTTGGCGGTTTCTTTCGCACGGTCATCAAGAACCTGGCTGATAAAGTTCCGGACGTCACCATCAAGTGATTCTGCACGCCCTAACAGGCCAGTCGCCTCGTTATGCAGCGTGACCAGAACTTCACGGGAATCATTCGTTCCCGAAGCAACATGTCCGACACTGGTAACAATATCACGCATGCGGCAGACAGCTTGCTCGATACGATTGCTGATCTCGTTCACCGCGTCGGTTTGCTCACGCGTTGCGTTGGCAACAAGGCGCGCACCATCATCGATTTCGTTAATCTTTTCACTGATATCTCGAACAAAGGCCACCGCTTCGCGGGTCATTTCCTGCATCTCGCCGATTTCACGAATGACTTCTTCGGCGGCATGACTGGACTGATTGGCAAGGTTTTTGACCTCGGACGCAACAACCGCAAATCCCTTGCCAGCTTCGCCTGCGCGCGCAGCCTCGATCGTTGCATTCAGCGCCAGAAGGTTCGTTTGTTCGGCAACATCGGTAATCAATTCGACAACGCCGGTTACGCGTGTTGCCAATGCATCAAGACGTTCCATATGCTCGGCGGCTGAACGGGCCCGTTCGACTGCGGTTTCAGACAAGGTCGCCGAACCGTCAATCTGGCTCCCGATTTGCTGGATCGACCCACTGAACTGCTCGGTAGCCGTTGCTATCCCGTCAAGCGCAGCACTGCTTTCTTCGGCCGCCTTTCGCATCTCGGCAGCCTGATCGGCAATTCTGGTGACATTTTGCGACAGGAAGTCTGAATTTGAACTCAGGCTTCGCGCACTGTTGGACAAATCACCAACAACAAGTTTGAGATCATCACCAATCCGCCCTGCACTGCTGCGGAACGTTTTGGTCTGAACATCCATAATCTCGAGTGCGCTATTGACCTTCTCGGCATAGCCGACCAGATCACCGCGCAATCCGCGCGGAACGATCTTGCGGTAATAGTCGCCTCTCGACGCACAGTTCATTGCCGCTGCCGCTTCCTTGGTAAAGGCCTCGGTCAGATCAAGCAGCTGGTTGACCGCATTTTGCATGTTTGCAAGCTTGCCGCGCTTTTGACGATTGGAAATGCGGGCATCCATGTTGCCATCTGCAGCAGCAAGAACGGTATCGCACAATTCATCAAGATAACGCTGCTGGCGATAGATGGTCAGCCCCCCCGACACACAGCAAACCGTCAGCAATCCGCCAAGCACCGGGATCGCATAGGCCATGAGTTCAGGAACTGCGAACACAGACGAAACTGTCAAAAGCCCAAGGCACCAGCACACCGCCAGCACCAATCGCAGGTTAGAGAGTGAAAACAAATTGATCATAATCGATGCCTGCTTCCCCCAAAAGCTTGCCGACCATCGCGGTTCCCCGCGCCATCCCATCTTTGCGATTTCGTTCTTTTGCTTCTTCTTCGCAAAGGGCCGCATATAGCGGAATGACTTTTTCAATTGCATCGCGTCGCGGAACACGACGGTTGGAATGATACCCGATGATTTTGCCCTGCGGCCCGAAGGTCGGCGTTACGTTGGCCAGAACCCAGTAATGGTCGCCGTTCGAGCAACGATTGATGACATAGGCAAAGATCTCGCGCCCGGCTTCGATGGTCTGCCACAACAACGAAAAGACACATCTTGGCATATCGGGATGGCGGATAATGCTGTGGGGCTGACCAAGGATATCTCGTTCGTGATATCCAGCCACCCGCAGAAACACATCATTCGCATAAGTGATCCGACCTTTAAGATCGGTTTTTGACACAATAATTTCGTCTTCGTCGAAATGACGTTCGACGCCGGTCAAGAACAGACTGTCTTGTTTCATCAGACACACCCCACTCTAAGGACCGTCCCCGAACGGCCCCTATTTCCCACAATCATTACGTTGCAGATTTAACTGCAACTATAACCTGTAAAGTCTGCGAGCTGGTTTGATGTAGCGCAAGCGAAAACGATTATTTGATTTTCCCGTTTCAATATCGAATGACGGCAAATCAGTACCTATTCAACAGGTGACCATCCATCACCTTCGCCAACTTCGGCATTCTTGATATCGTCTTCGGCATTGTTCTGACCACGGAAGCCGGTCGCGATCAGATAGGCCTCCGGGCTTTCGGGACGCGATGCCGGTGGCTTGGCATGTTTGGTAACACGGAAGTTCTTTTTCACACGATCAAGAAGATCGTTTTCCGTGCCGCCCTTGAACACCTTGGCAATAAAGATGCCGCCCGGCGCCAGAACTTCTTCGGCAAACAAAAGCGCATGTTCAACCAGATCAATGATCCGGATGTGATCGGTCTGACGATGCCCGGTGGTTTCGGGCGACATGTCGGAAATCACCGCATCAACCGGACCATCAAGGGCGCGTTTGATCATGTTGGGTGCTTCGGGATCAAGGAAGTCAGCCTGCAAACAGGTCGCCCCCGACAGGCCTTCCCATTCGAGAATATCAAGACCAACAACCTGACCACGCCCCTGTTTGGAGCCGACCATGTCAATGGCGACCTGCGTCCAGCCACCTGGTGCAGCACCAAGGTCAACAATGCGCATGCCCGGACGGAGCAAGTCGAACTGGTTGTTGATTTCAATCAGCTTGAAAGCCGCACGCGACCGGTAACCAAGGCGCTTGGCTTCCTGAACGTAGGGATCATTGAGCTGACGATCGAGCCAGCGCGTCGATGACAGTTTCCGTCCCTTGGCACTTTTGACACGTGTGCGCAGGCCACGCCGCGCACCGGTATCAATGGCTGCAATGGCCGAACCCTTGCGGCGGCGCTGCCCGCCTTTTCCGCTGCGATTTTCGCTCATGATCTTTCCTGAACTGAATTCTGTTTTGGCCAATGACCTGTCGGGACGTTCTCGTCTGACCGATCAGGATGTGGCCGGAATATGCGACACTGTATGACGGCGTGCGTCGCACGGGTCAATAGCATGACCATCCGCACGCATCAAATCGACCAAAATACCTTCGCGCAGGCCCCGATCAGCGACCTTGAGTGTCGCCAAAGGCCAGATATCGCGAATCGCGGCGAAAATCGCAGCGCCCGCATCCATCAATTCTGCACGCTGATTACCGATGCAGGGATGGCCCTTGCGTTTGTCGGCTTCCATCCGGAGCAGAAGCTCGGTCACGCGTTCGGCATCATCAAAGCGCAATTCCGATCCGTCGACCTTGTGACGCTCATAACGTTCAAGACCAAGCGCAATGCCGCAGAACGTCGTTACAGTGCCCGACGTACCGACCATCTGCACCTTGTCGTCATCAAGCATGTCAGTGCAGCAATTGCGCTTGGCAAATTCTTCAAGACGCTGACGGATTTCGGTACGCATGGCCTCAAACCGTTCGCGCCGTTCCTCAACCGAGGCATAGCGTTCGGTCAGGCACAAGACACCGCAAGGCATCGAAAGCGTTTCAATGCACTGGGTCTTCCCCGTGCTATCGACCTTGATCCAGCATATTTCCGTACTGCCACCGCCAATATCAAACACGACGGCATAGGGGCGCTCATCAAGAAGGGCCGAGCAGGCCTGAAGTGCCAGACGGCTTTCTTCATCGGGATTGATAATATCAAGGGTAATGCCGGTTTCGTCCTGAACACGACGGACGAATTCGTCCCGGTTATTGGCCGTGCGGCAGGCCTCGGTCGCAACAGCACGCAACCGTGCGCCCGGATGGCGACGCAATTTCTTGGCACAGACACGCAGCGCATCAATCGCGCGTTCCATCGCCGCTTCGCACAGATATCCCTTTTCGCGCACGCCCTCTCCCAGCCGGACAACACGTGAAAACGCATCAATCACCTTGAACCCGTCATTACACGGACGCGCAACCAGAAGCCGGCAGTTCGAACTGCCAAGATCAATCGCGGCATAAAGCGGGGCGGTGATGCAATCGACCATGCGCGCAGGTTTGCTGCGCTCGCCGGGCACCTGAACGGCCTGGCCGGGTTTTGGCATTGCGGGTTTCTCGGGCACATCAAGCACCGCATGGTCACCCATGGCAGCGCCGCCTGCGGGGCTTTCTGCCCTGTGCGAGTTGCTATGGGGATTAACCTGCTTCACCTTCTGAGAACCTGCCTTTTGTTATCTGCCTAATCTGTATCGGGGATCATCAAGACATTTATATGACGATCCTGCGAATCAGCTATATGAGTGTAACGACAATCCCCGACAAGGCAAATCCCGTATGCAGTAATCGCATGGTTGAACAAATCGAAACAAAAAAGGGGTTGCCAAAACCGGGCGGGTTTAATACATAGCGCCCCACGCCATGACACATCGCGTGTCGGGCGGACCAAGTTTTCTTGGGGAATAGGTTAATGGTAGACCCGCGGACTCTGACTCCGCTAGTCCTGGTTCGAGTCCAGGTTCCCCAGCCAACTTTGCCGGACGTCGCAATGGCCCGAACATTGCGCATGACATGCGGTCCGGGATATAAATAACGCACAGCAAGATACTGCTGGGGAATAGGTTAATGGTAGACCCGCGGACTCTGACTCCGCTAGTCCTGGTTCGAGTCCAGGTTCCCCAGCCACTCTGCCCTTCCTAGACACATCCCATGATATCCTGACATTCGCACGCTGGCGTTTGCGCATGAACAGCTGTTCATTGTAAAGCTTGGGGGTTATTGCATTTTTCAGGAGACGGAAGATGGATCGCGTCACAGGCGGCTGCCTTTGCGGCAAGGTTCGGATTGAGGCAACCAGTACCCCCTATCGGGTGGGGTTGTGCCATTGCCTGGATTGCCGCAAGCACCATGGTGCGCTGTTTCATGCCTCTGCCATTTTTCCGCAAAACGCAGCAACCGTCACCGGCAACACCAGTTCATTTGAAGGACGGCATTTTTGTCCGACCTGCGGCTCGTCGATTTACGGCCACAGTGACGACGAGATCGAAATCAATCTGGGTATCTTTGACGCGCCAGACCAGTTTGCCCCGACATATGAACTCTGGACCATCCGGCGTGAAGGATGGCTCCCCTCCTTCCCGCTCAAGCACAGCTACGAAAAAGACCGGCCATCGTCGCGCCGCAACGAGGATTAGGGAGCAGGTAGTCTAGCTGCACAAATGACAGGGCGGTGATGACTGATCAGACTTACCACCCGCCGGTTCAGCCCGATCTGTTACAGACCGGATGCCTGCATCTGTAATCAGGATGTCGACCGGTATGTCATATTGGTGTGGTTTGATGTCCTCGATGCCGGTCGCCTCGAACCCGATCCCGACCACCAAAGGCTTGCGGGACATGGTCGCAAGAGTGCGGTCAAAAAAACCACCACCATAACCCAACCGGTACCCTGCCCGGTCGAACCCGACCAGTGGCGCCAACAGTACATGAACAGGAACTTCGTCACTGTTTTGCGGTTCGGGAATCCTGGCATATCCTGGTGCCATTTCACTGTCACGCGTCCAGTTATGAAAGACCATCGGCTTGTCCTTGCCCGATACCACTGGCAAGGCAGCATTGCCGCCGCTATCAAGATGGCTTTCAATAACCGGGCGCAGATCAATCTCGTTCTGGATTGGCCAGTAGAAGCCGACAGTGGCCTTGGGGCGCTCTAAAAGGAAAGCCTTGAAACTGGATCGTACCAGGTCCGAAAGATGCCGGTGCGTTTCTGCATCCAGTGTCGCGCGCCAATCGAGCAACACCCGCCTGATGGCTTGTCGCCACTCGGACTGGCTTTTTTCATCCTCGGATGACGGTGGGGCGGGAAGATCAAGGCTCATGGACGTTACACACTGTTTTCGGGTTTCACGAAACGGAAAGCCTACAGCAAAACCCCATAAACGCATAACGCGCCGGGAGCCCGGCGCGTTAACGGTTGTCAGCAAAAAAGCTGCAAGCCAGATAGAAAATTAGAGAATGGCGAGTTCTTCTGCCGACATGCGGCCATTGCGACCTTCAATCAGCTCAAACTGAATCTTCTGCCCTTCATCAAGTCCCTGCAGACCAGCACGCTGAACAGCGGTGATGTGCACGAATGCATCTTTTCCGCCTTCGTCCGGGGTGATGAAGCCATAACCCTTGGTCGCATTGAACCACTTAACCGTTCCGGTAGCCATATCCGTAGTCGTCCTTAGTTTAGTAAGCGCACCCCCGAAGAAGGAGATGCTAGAAAGAGTCCCTGCACCACACCCATAAAGAGCACAATTACTTTCAACTTGAAGGCAACCATGCACATGAAAGATGCACTGCATCGTTTCAACAATTACGCGAATTTCGGGCTTAGTGCAATGGATTCATGTATGAAGTTCGATATTCGGCATCGGATATTCGCTGTCGATCATCTAATTTCCTATGGTTGAAAATTCAAAACCACTCAACACCCATAGATAAAACCGCCGCAACCGGGAATGTCCACAATAGCTCCAGCCAGCGACACTCGTTTGGAAAAATCTGCCCCATCCATTCCAGGCCCATGGTCAATAGGACATGAACTGAAGCAGCAATTGATGACTTCCGGGAAGATTTTCAACACGTTCACGTTCGGTGTCCATGCGCCTGTCAAAACTCGACAGAAAGCTGCGATTTTCCGGCGTATCATGGCATTGCAATGTCAGCACAACGACATGAACCGGCGGGAATGGCATTTGCTCGATAAGCGGGTCTTCGTCAAACAATCCGGCATGCGCAACAAGCACGTCAATCCTGCCAACCCTGACCAGTTCAGCGCCCTGCCTGATGGTACGTAACCCATACCATTCAATCGGTTGAGCAAAGGGCATTTCGAGCTTTGGCAAGGTTGCAAGATATCCGACCGTAATCACATTGCGATCAAGCAAGGTATCTCCGGTCCGTCCGAATATAACCAGTTCGAACAGAACATCATGTCGGGAAATGATCGTTCCTTCGAGCGCCCGGTATCCTTCGGCGACAATACAATCAAGGTTTCCCTGATCATAAAGGCTCATCATCCGGTCGAACGGCATACCATCATGCCAGTCCATATCCGGCGACGCCACCAGGACATTGTAAAACCGGGCTTGCTGCGAGGACAATGTCGAAAGCCATGTCGGCGTTACATGCACGACATTTCCGACCCTGATATGCGCGCGGTTTGCGCCTGACGGCGCAGGTTCTGACGCCATCGTGGTTGTGATCGAGAACACACCACAAACAATGACCACAATTGTCAAAGCAACAGTGCGGAACGACAAGATCAACACCATGACACCACCATGAAGGTAAACTCCCGACAGGGATAACATGTGGCATTCTATATCTTTCAGTTCAAGAAGCCGTTATCTCGTAATGCCTTAACGGCCTCTTTAAAAATGAATGTCTGATTTTGTCATGATTTGTTCGACGGTTTCACGTGACATTGCCCTACAATTAGATGGATTATGGAACAATGAATCCAGAATGCGTCGAAACGGCGCATGCACGAGCGCAAAAACATCAGATCATAAGATGCAATAAAGACGAACCGGGACACCGAAAATACTGAATGGGAACGACTTTCGGATCGGAATAGATCAAGTGACAGCGACAACCAAGATCGCAAACCCGCGTGATATCGCGCATACTGTCATGGCGCTGATAAATGAACTTAACCTGCAGCCAACGCCACAGGTTTATCACGTGTTTTATAGCTACGTTTCAGATGAAATTCCCGAACTGTGCCAGCTCCTCAAGGTCCTGATCAAAAACACACAGGAACTCGATGAAGAAACCGTTTTTCGGATTTATCACAAATATCTTGGCTCACATGCGATGGAACAGCACATCAATCAGGGTGTCGAAGGTCTGCAGGCCGCCGTCGAACGTGTCGAGGAAGCAGTTCATTCCGTGATGCGGGATACAGAACTGTTCTGTGATGAATTTGACAGCGCATCCCAAAAGCTTTCATCCGATGATATCACCCTTGATGATGCACGCTCTGTCAGCCGCGATCTTTCGGGGACATCTCAAAAGGCACGGGAATGCTATGGATCATTCAATGGCAGTCTTGACGAATATCACAAGGAAGTGCGCCGGGTACGTAACGAACTTGAACTGGTGCGGCGCGATGCCCTGACCGATACACTGACCGGCATTGCCAACCGCAAGAATTTCGACAATTCGCTGCGTGATGCCGTTACCACCACAATGGAAACCGGGGCACCATTATCGTTACTGATGATCGATATCGATCATTTCAAAGAGTTCAATGACAATTTCGGACATCGGGCTGGTGACGGGGTTCTGAAAGCCGTCGCCCGGGTTCTCGTCAGTTCGACCAAAGGGGCGGACACCGTTGCGCGCTATGGCGGCGAGGAATTCGCCGTGATTTTGCCCAATACCACGAAAGAGAATTCTGAAAAGCTGGCAAACAAACTCCGTGAAAACGTCTCGACACAGCGCATTATAAACAAGAAAACAGGCAAGGATTTCGGTAAGTTAACCGTTTCTATTGGCTTGACGTCCTACCAACTAGGGGAGAATATACTTGAGTTCGTTGACCGCGCGGACAAAGCCCTTTATCTCGCGAAACAGGATGGCAGGAACACCTGCGTTCTGCAGTAATTCAGTGGTATAAGGCATCAATGCAGTCGTTTCCGGTGACAAAATCTCTGACACAAGAGAAAACCGGAACGAAGAACAAGCAGGTAGACATCGAGCCAACACACGTGTCCTGACAAGTCGAAATGACAGGTTCGAGCCACTTACAATCGACCCTGTAATGCACAACATAGAAGTGCAAAGGCTTTGCGGGGCGGAGCAACCGAATGAAGACACCTAAGACCGAACGCAAGATCGAGCTTGAACACAAGATCTTCAAAACGTTCGACGAATGCCACTTCCAGAAGTCTGATATCTCAGACGAAGCTCTCTTTGTTCTTAAAATGGCAGAGGGATCTGTCGTTTCATTGCCTTTGCGCGCCATTTGCCGCGAATTCGACATTGACCCTGATTCCAAGGATGGCGACCTCATCAGCCTGATCGACCAGGCCCTGAATTTCGTTAGTGTGTTGCGCCCCGGCGACAATCTGCCACTGGAAGTTCTAACTGGCGAAGCATCATGGGAAGTCGACGAGGAAAATCAGGCAATCGCCTATAACCGTATCACCATGCAGCTCGTGACCTGGATGTCAGGAAGTGAAGAACTCATTACTGACCCGGACGAACTGATGCAGATCGCCGAAGATCCGAACACCAAGAAAAAGATCAACCAGGCCTTTGACGAGGTTGCCGAGAAACTCGGGTTTGGCAAGGAAAACCGCGAGGAAGTCGTCAATCTTGTCCATCAGGTTGCCGACGAGTTGTCCTATATCGAAACGCTGCGCGTACGGTATCGCAAAATCCTGACGGTGGATCGCAAGATGCAGGAACTTCGCCGCATCTATGCCCATGAAAAAGGCGTTCTTGAGACCGTCACGCAGGCCATCCGGCTGCTGGATGACGCCAAAAGGAAGTTCGAAAACACCTTTGACGAGCTTGATGCCAATACCGGTGAAATCATGTCGGTTCTGCGTAACTTCACGTCACAACGCCAATATATCCGTAGCAAGCGAGACGATCTTTACAAGCGCCTGCGCGCCTGGCAACCGCTGATTATTCAGTGGGAAGAACTTGAACTTGAACGTGGCCCGCAGGCGGTGCGCCTGGTCAAGGATACATACCAGTTCCTTGCACCACGCTTCATGAAGGTCAAGGAATGGCTGCTGATCACCAAGATGCAGGACGGCGTGTCGGAACAACACAGCTTCAAAAATGAAGATGAACGCATGGGCGCGCTCAAAGGCAAAATGATGCAGTGGTAAACACCACCCTCATCCTACCCGGCGAATGTATAAAAGGCGCGAACTTACCGTTCGCGCCTTTTATCCTTGAAGCATGTCGCAGGAATACCGGGAAAACTTCGGATCAGTCACCACTCATGGTGATTTTCAACGCCACATGATCGTCAATCACCGTGATTGATTTTGCGGACTGCGCGGGCACCGGGACTTTCCGATCAATACAATAGGCAATCATCGCCGCAGCAAGTTCCGCCCCCGATGTCGGCACAATGGTCTTTCCACCCTCGTCCGAGGTAATCGTCATGCGGGCGATGACGTCCTTTGATCTTTGAATTTCAAAACTGCTGATATGCCCGGCTGGCAATGCTTTGCCAGTCCTTCGACCATGCGCCAAAAGTGCCTTGATCAATTCGCCATCTTCAAAAACGATACAGCGTATCTCGCGCATAGCCAAATATCCCACAACAGTTGTTTGATTACATATGATTACACTGCATCCAAAAAACAAACTTCAACTTTGTCTTATGGATGCCAGTCAATATCTGAGACCAAACTGGAAGCTGTTCTCAACTGCTCGCAAGCCAGACACCGACACCGATCATCAGGGTACCGGCGACCCGGTTCAAGACCCGGACATTGCCGCTTTTTTCAAGGAAACGACGTAAGGAGCGGCCGCCAGTTGCATAAAGCGTCATGCAAATCAGTTCGGTCACCAGAATGATCGCGACCAGAACCGAAAGCTGCGGAGCAATGGCATGCTGCAGGCTGATGAAGGGAGGCAACAGAGAAATCATGAACGCCCAGCCCTTCGGATTGGCAATTGCCGTAACAAAGCCCTGCGTGATCAGACTGCCTGCCGTTGCGGTTTTGGCACCTTCGACTTCGGCCGAAAGGGCCATGCGCCCGCGTGAACGCCACATCTGGATACCAAGCCAGGCCAGATAGGCCCCGCCCACATACTTGAAGACAGCAAATACCGCCGGATATTGTAACATCACGGTGGCAACCCCCAGTGCGGATGCCACGACAACAATGCCAACGCCGACCAGTTCACCTGCCATCATCCAAAGCGTACGGCGCAATCCGATGGTCATGCCAAGTGTTAACGCAAGGGTCATGCACATACCCGGCGTGATTGACACAAAAAATGCCGTCGGGATAAAGGCCCCGATCAAGGACAGACTGACCATGAATAGTTCCTGTGGCTGCAGTGGTGCGCGATTCTGATGGTCATTCTGTGGGGCACGACCAGATCAGGACAAAACCACTACCCGATATCCGAAATTCCGACCAGCATCTTTTTGGTATAGCGGAAATACCAACATATGCGCGCGCAGCGATCATCGAAAACCGGCATCAGCACCTTGAAAACAGGCCGATATCGTAGCTGTTTTCGGCACCCTCGCTAAATTCCACCCTAAAAAGACACGAAAAGGTACAAAAATTACTTGACCCGAACCGGTCGTCCGACGAAATTGGGGCATCGCCAGCGATGACTGGCACCAAAGCCAATTGATGAAGACCGATGACCGCAGACATTTGCAACATTGATGCATATGCCGACCGCGCCGAAGCAAAAGCTTTCGGTGGCGTTGTGCTGTCTGCCCTAAACCTTCTACTCGGTCTTATTGGTCTCGCAGCCCTAGGCTCGCTACGACTTACTCGCCCCTGAGCGAAACATGACGGCCCGGATCACAGGACATATAGTCGATCCATTTGCCGCAGCTCAGGGGAATAAAGTCGCGCCAGACGGCCCGCACTCCTTCCAGACAGAATTTATATACCGGGCAATGCCCGTTTGATCAGGAAACAAGACAATGGCTAGTGCAAACGACAATCGCGTCATCATTTTCGACACCACCCTGCGTGACGGGGAACAGTCCCCGGGTGCATCGATGACGCTTGATGAGAAGCTGCGCGTTGCGCACGCTCTGGCAGAATTGAAGGTCGATGTTATCGAAGCGGGCTTTGCCATTGCATCAAATGGTGATTTCCAGTCCGTCAACGAAATTGCCAAACAGGTCAAAGGCCCGACCATCTGTTCGTTGGCCCGTGCAGCCAAAGGCGACATTGAACGTGCTGCCGAAGCACTGGAACCAGCCGAAAACAAACGCATCCACACTTTCATCTCCACCAGCCCGCTGCATATGAAATACAAATTGCAGATGGAACCGGAACGCGTTCTGGAAAAAGTCATTGAAAGTGTCACGCTGGCACGCAAATTCACCGATGACGTCGAATGGTCGGCAGAAGACGGTTCGCGCACCGAACATGACTTCCTGTGCCGCTGTGTCGAAGCTGCCATTGATGCGGGTGCAACCACGATCAACATCCCGGATACTGTTGGTTACACCACACCGACCGAATATGCCGATCTGATGACCATGCTGTTTAACCGCGTGCCGAACATCGACAAGGCAATCCTGTCGGTTCATTGCCATAACGATTTGGGCATGGCTGTTGCCAACTCTATCTCGGCAGTCAATGCCGGTGCCCGTCAGATTGAATGCACCATCAACGGCCTGGGCGAACGTGCCGGCAATGCCGCACTCGAAGAAATTGTGATGGCAATCAATACCCGCAATGATGCCTTCCCCTTCACCACGGGCATCGACACCACAAAGATCATGAATGCATCGCGTCTGGTTTCGGCCGTGTCGGGCTTTGTGGTTCAGCCGAACAAGGCGATTGTTGGCGCCAATGCCTTCGCCCACGAAAGCGGCATCCATCAGGACGGTTTCCTGAAAAACTCCGAGACCTATGAAATCATGAAGCCGGAAACCATTGGCCTGAACAAATCAAGCCTGGTTATGGGCAAGCATTCCGGTCGCCATGCCTTCCGCGAGAAGCTCAAGGAATTGGGCTTTGCCGATCTGGGGGACAATACGATTGAAGACGCCTTTGCCCGCTTCAAGGATCTGGCCGACAAAAAGAAAGAAGTCTATGACGACGATATCGTTGCACTGGTCGACGACGGCATGCGCGATAACGAACATATCAAGTTTGTTGGTATGACGGTTACCTGTGGCTCCAAGGGTCCGCAGACAGCCGAACTGGAACTGAGTGTTGATGGCGAAGTTCGCACCGCCAAAACCACCGGCGACGGGCCGATTGATGCGACTTTCAATGCAATCAAGGCAATCTATCCGCATGACTGGCGTCTGAAACTCTATCAGGTGCATGCTGTGACCGAGGGCACCGATGCCCAGGGCACCGTAACGGTCAAGCTTGATGGCGATGACCGCACGGTGGTTGGCAATGCATCGGATACCGATACCGTTGTCGCATCCTGCATGGCCTATGTGACCGCCGTAAACAAACTGATCGAGAAAAGCAAAAAAACCGCCCCTGATGCCATGGCATCCTGATCAGGTTTCTTGAACTTCTTAATGTAAAGGGGCGGCCTTCGGGTCGCCCTTTTTAATTGACTGTGCCGTGCGCGATCCAAATGACCTATTTGAACTGGTCAACCAGATGATCGATAAACAATCGCACACGTTTGGGAAGCTGGCGGCGACTTGGCATCACGATATAAAGGGCAAGGGCCTCCAGCTCGACCGGGCATGTAATCTGAACCAGCTTACCCTTGGCAACATCATCAGCACAGCCACTGATGGGCAAGATTGCTGCAAGCGCGCCCTTGGCGGCAAGACTGCGCGCCAGTTCAAAATTCCCGGTACGAATTGGCGGCTCGGACAATTCAAGCCCCGGATCACTTACCGATTGCAGGACATTGGCATGATCCAGAATGGGCAAGGCGGGCGTTGTCCCCTTTGACCACATATCGTCCGGAAACGTTCCCGGACGGGCAAAAAGCCCCATCGGTTCAAACCGCAGGCGCCGCGCAATCAAGCCATCGCGGCCCGGATGACGCCCGCGCAAGGCAATGTCATAGTTCTCGCCCACCAGATCAACAGTCTGGTCACTGACATTGACCACAAATCTGACATCCGGGTAATTGGCACGAAATGATGTGATCTGCTCAGCCAAAAGCATTTTGGGATAGTCGACCGGCACCGAGATCCGGATTTGTCCGGATGGCACTGCATATTGGGACAGATCCGCCTCGCCTTCCTGCAACAGGGCAACAGCCGCACGGCAATGATCAAGATAGCGTTGCCCGTCATCGGTCAAGGACACCTGCCGCGTGGTTCGATGCAACAGGCGCACGGCAAGATGCTCCTCCAATGCTGCGACGCGCGCCGTAACCGTCGAACGCGGGACCGATAACCGGCGTGCCGCAGCGGCAAAGCTGCCTGCGTCTGCAACCTCGATGAATGTCTGAATTTGTGAAAAGTTCATCGCGATATTTCACCTCAACCGCGATCCATTGTCCATTTTTTTCAGTTTATTTATTCAACATTACCCGTCTTTATTGGATGAACACTTCATTCGTAAGGTGCCGCATCATTTGTTTCGATCCAAAGAGGTGCCTGATGAAAAGACGTGACTTCATGTTATCCGGCCTTGGTGGCCTTGGCGGCATTGCCGCAGCGGCAACGATTGCCCACACAGCGGGGGCCAACACCCCGTCACGGGCACCAACCGCCCCACGCCTTGCAATTTCCTGGCTGGGTGGTGCAACCATGCTGATCAAGTTTGACGACTTTACGATCCTGACCGACCCGACCTTTGGCGAGGGTAAGGAAGCCTATTTCATGCCCGATCCGAATGCGATGTTCGACCTGAAAACCGGACCCACGCCACGTTTTCATGCCCGGAACACACCATTCCCCGGCGTTGATGTTTCGTCCATCGACTTGATGATGCTCAGTCACCTGCACGAGGACCATTTCGATCAGAAAGCCGAGGCAACGATCCCCAAAACACTTTCTACCATCGTGCCGCCGGCGGACGCAGACAAGCTGGGCACCAAGGGATTTACCAACCAGATCCCCCTTGATTGGGGCGTCAGCAAAACGATCGCGACCGACAATGGAAAGATCAGTATCAGGGCGATCCCTGCCCATCATTCAGCCAATCCGCAAGTCAGTGCCATGCTTGGCAAGGGTAACGGCTATTGGCTGCGGTTTGAATCCGGCAACTGGAAAAAAGACGTCTACTGGACCGGCGATACATTCGCCACCGAGGAAGTGCTTGCGAGCATTCGCCGCATTGGACAGCCCGATATTCTGATCCCGCATATGGGTGCGGTTGGCGCCACCGGCCCGCTTGGCCTGATCAGCATGGGCGCAAAGGAGGTTCTTGAACTGGCAGGCCTGCTGGGGAACCCGAACGTTCTTCCGATCCATCATTCAACCTTCCCGCTTTACCTTGAGCCGGTTTCACATCTGATTGCGCAAGCGGACGTCGCGCATGACCGAATTGATCTGATCGCCGAGGGCAGCACCATCGAATACATCTAACCCTTGGTCGAACACCCACACCCCTTTCGTGTAAATAGCCCCCAACCACCCGATGTGGTAGGATTACGGATATTTGCGAAAGGGGTTTGACCATGACCGGACCAAACACGCCTGACCGTACCGCAACGATTTTCCTTATTGTTGGTATGATGCTGTGCCTGACCTTTGGCATTGTGTTGATCCCGGCACACTCGGCTGCACAAACGCCTGCGGCAGTGTCGGTTACGATCCCGTCCCTTCCCTATCCGCTAAGCGGTCTGCGCAAGCGCCTGATTGATCAGGGCAAAGCGGTCCCCGATGTCGATGTCACCCTGCAATCCAGCATTCCGGCGCAATATTACGGCCCATCCGAAGACATGCCGGGTTCTGCAAACAAACACGCTGCAATCGTTGCTCTTCCCGATTGCGACGACCACTTTCCGCTAGACTGGATAACAACTTTGCAAACGGCGGGGATCAGTGTTCTTCTGATCTCGCCGGGGCAAGCCCATCCGGCACAGGATTATTGTGGTGGGGGACAGCTTCAAAACCCCAAACACGGTTTGTCATTCTGGGCGTTTGATGCGCTCAGTGCGCTTGACTATCTTGCCAGCCAAAAAGATATCGACCCGGATCGCATTGCCGTTTTCGGTTATGGCTACGGTGCGGGTGCGGCACAACTCGCAATCTATCGCGATGGCCATGCCAAACATTACACCAACCGGTTTCGCACGCTGATCGGGTTGCGTCCGCAATGCATGTCGGAAATGAACAATTTCGTCCCCAGTCTTTTGATCGGGGTCAGAAACGATCCGTTCAATCCACCTTCCTGGTGTAAATGGCGGATGGATCGCGACCTGACAGATGACCGGGCGCCGGTGCGCTTCGAGATGGTCGAAAGCGGCGAAATAATTGAAAAACAAGCGACTCGCAAAGAGCTGAAAATAGAAACAGGGTCTCCAACAATCGCACTTGTGACCAATTTCCTTGCTGAAACCGGATTTACAGAAAAACAGCGACAAAATTGAATTAATCCGCCAAGACCATATTCCTGATCATGTTTTTCCACCCTTATTTCAGGAAAATTACGCGCCTTAATTATTCCTCAATCCCCTGCGCAGATTATTCGTGCATCGGCTTGTTCCTTGCGCTATCAAAGCCGGTACATTCGTATTCAAGATTTTACTATTAACCGGGGCATAGGGCAGGAATGTTTTCCAAGCTTCTTGGGGTTTTATCCTCCGACATGGCGGTGGATCTGGGCACCGCGAACACACTGGTTTACGTTAAAGGACGCGGCATCGTCCTGAACGAACCATCCGTGGTGGCCATTACCGACGAAAAAGGCAAAAAACAGGTCCTTGCAGTTGGTGAAGAAGCCAAGCAAATGCTCGGTCGTACCCCGGGGTACATTCAGGCGATCCGCCCGTTGCGTGACGGTGTTATTGCGGAATTCCACATCGCCGAAGAGATGATCAAGCACTTCATCCGCAAGGTCCATAACCGTCGCAACTTCGCGAGCCCGGAAGTCATTATCTGCGTACCTTCCGGTTCGACCGCAGTTGAACGCCGCGCCATTCAGGAAAGCGCTGAAAGCGCTGGCGCGCGCAAGGTCTGGTTGATTGACGAACCGATGGCAGCTGCCATTGGCGCGGGTCTTCCCGTCACCGAGCCGACCGGCTCGATGGTTGTTGATATTGGCGGCGGCACCACCGAGGTCGCTGTTCTGTCGCTGGGCGGTATCGTCTATGCACGTTCGGTCCGCGTTGGTGGCGACAAGATGGACGAGGCGATCATCGCCTATATCCGTCGCACCCATAACCTTCTGGTCGGCGAAAGCACCGCCGAACGTATCAAAAAGGAAATCGGTTCGGCCTGCGCTCCTGATGATGGTGATGGTGCAACGGTTGAAATCCGTGGCCGTGACCTGATGAATGGTGTTCCGAAAGAACTTCTGATCTCTGAACGCCAGATCGCAGAAAGCCTTGCAGAACCGGTTTCAGCCATTATCGAGGCTGTAAAGGTCGCGCTTGAGCAGACCCCGCCGGAACTGGCAGCAGATATCGTCGACAAGGGCATTGTCCTGACCGGCGGTGGTGCAATGCTTGGCAATCTTGACTATGTCCTGCGTCACGCAACCGGTCTTCCGGTTTCGATCGCAGACGATCCTCTTTCCTGTGTTGCGCTCGGTACCGGTCGCGCACTCGAAGAGAAAAAGATGCTTCGCAACGTTCTGCACACTGCATACTAAAATTTGACGATAAAAGTCATCACCGGGTCGTATCCACACTGGACGCGACTCGGTGATTTCGTTATGGTTGAATATCCCGTTCGGGATTTGAGACGACCTTTTGGGAAATTGCGGGGAATACATTGGCACAGCATGGCGGTCCGCAGCAGCGAATCTTTTCGCCGTTACGCACGGCGCTTCACCGCTTCGCTTTTATATTGCTGATCTTTACGGCTTTCGGACTGATGCTTCTGGGCAAGGCTGATACAGTTCTGATCGAACGTATCCGTGCCGCATCTGCCGATCTTGTATCCCCGGTCATGAATGTCATTTCCCGTCCTGCGGCCAGCATCAATGAACTGACCGACAAGATTTACAATCTTGCTCATCTTTACGAAGAAAACGAACGCCTGCGCCGCGAAAACCAGCAGCTGCTGGCCTGGCAGCAGGCAGCGCGCAATCTGTCGCATGAAAATGTTCGTCTTCGTGAACTTGCGCGTTACACCAATCCGCCTGCCCTGCATCTGGTCACCTCGCGGGTGATTGCTGACATGGGTGGCGCTTATGCGCACAGTGTTATGATATCAGCCGGATCGCGTGATGGCGTTGCCAAGGGGCAAGCCGTTATTTCTGATGAAGGGCTGGTTGGCCGCGTTGCAGAGGCCGGTTATCAGGCATCGCGTGTTCTTCTGATCACGGACATCAACTCGCGCGTACCGGTCATTGTTGAAAACTCGCGTGATCGCGCATTCCTGTCGGGTGACAACACCAACCGTCCGCTTCTGACTTTCCTGACCGCGGATGCGGCTGTCGCACCCGGGGATCGCATTCTGACATCGGGTCATGGTGGTGCCTTCCCGCCGGGTATCCCGATTGGCGTTGTCTCATCGGTTTCGGAAAATGCAGTGCGCGTCGCCCCATTGTTCCGCCGTCATCAGCTGGAATATCTGCGCGTTGCCGATTACGGCCTTCAGGGCATTCTGAGCGAAAAACGCATCCGCGAAAGCCAGTCTCCGGTCAACCATAACGATACCCAGCTCTCACCTGACATTCCCATGGGTGTTGGTGTGGTACCGGAAAACCCGGCCCCGGAAAATGCGCCTGCAACATCGAACGCTCCTTCAAACGGGGCGAACCCGTGAAACCCGGCGTCTGGCATCGACTGGACGTTGTCGCGCGTGGCCTTTTTCCAGCTTTCAGCGTTTTCGTCCTTTTACTGATCAACCTGCTTCCTGTCAGTGTTCCGTTGCTGGCAACCGCGTCACCGGCCCTCGCCCTGATGGCCGTATTCTACTGGTCGGTGAACAGACCTGATCTTTTGACAGCCGTTGCCGCCTTCCTGCTTGGCCTGCTTCAGGATCTTTTGATGGGGCTGCCGCTTGGTGTCAGTTCACTTGTCCTGCTTTTGGTACAGACCGGATCGGCCAGTCAGGGACGTTTTTTCCATAACAAGCCATTTAGTGTGATGTGGTGGGGTTTTGCCCTCGTGGCGATCCCGGCATTTCTGGTGCAATGGCTTCTAAGCTCAGCACTGATCGAGGCCTTTTTGCCCATAAAGGCAACCATAATCAGTTATGTCCTGACGGCAGCTCTGTTTCCCATTGTTGCCTGGGCGCTGGCCCGTGCACAAAACAGCCTTCTGCGCTATGTGTAGGACAGCAGGCTAGCTTTGAAACCCTGTGCAAAATTGATGTTTTGGCAACGCCTATCGGATATGCTTGAACAAGATGGTTTCCAAGTTCTGCCAACCGGGATAAAACGGGCAGAAATCTGCAGTTTCTAACTGTAACGACGCGTCTAAAAGACAGGTATTCTTCGCCCATGTGGCATCGCGACTCAGACAGATTCAGAATGTTCACCCGACGCGCCCTTATGCTCGGTGCTGGCAAGGGTGTTTTGCTGACCGGTCTGGCTGCAAGGATGTATTACCTGCAGGTGCTTGAAAGCGACCGCTACCGCACGCTGGCCGATGAAAACCGTATCTCGCATCGATTATTGCCACCGCCGCGTGGATTGGTCACCGACCGATTTGGTGAACCGCTTGCGATCAATCGTCAGAACTATCACATCATGATCGTGCGCGAACAGACACCCGACGTGCGTCGCACACTTGAAATTCTTGACCAGATTATCGAACTTGGCCCTGACACGATTGAACGTGTTGAACGGGATGTGGCACGTCGCCGTTCCTTTGTACCTGTCACCGTGCGTGACAATCTGACATGGGATGAAGTCGCGCGTGTCGGGGTAAATGCCCCTGACCTGCCCGGTCTGATCATTGATGCCGGACGGTCGCGCGACTATCCCGAAGGACCGCATCTGGCCCATACGCTGGGTTATGTTGCCGCTGTATCGGAAAAGGAACTGACTGGCGATCCGTTGCTGGAACTGCCGGGCTTTACCATCGGCAAAAGCGGCGTTGAAAAGGTCTACGATCTTGCACTGCGCGGGACAGCTGGCACCAGCCAGGTCGAGGTTAACGCACTTGGCCGTGTGATCCGCGAACTTGAACGCGAAGAAGGCGATAGTGGCAACACGGTTGTCATGACGCTTGATCTCGAATTGCAACGCTACGCCAATCAGCGTCTTTCGGATCAGGAAAGTGCATCGGCCGTCGTCATGGATATCCATAATGGCGAAGTTCTCGCCCTGGCATCGCACCCGACATATGATCCGAACGCCTTTACCAACGGTATTTCGCACAAACTCTGGAACAGTCTGGTCAATAACCCCTATGCGCCGCTGTCAAACAAGGCGGTGAACGGGACCTATGCACCGGGGTCGACCTTCAAGATGTGTGTCGCACTTGCAGGGCTTGAAGCCGGGATCATTTCTCCGAACCAGAAGTTCTTCTGTAATGGTTATCTTGATCTGGGCAATGCCCGTTTCCATTGCTGGAAACGCGGTGGCCACGGCTGGATGAACATGCATGACTCGCTCAAGCATTCCTGCGATGTCTATTACTATGAAATATCGCAGAAAATCGGTATCGACCGGATTGCTGCCATGGCTCACAAGCTTGGTCTGGGCGAAGAGACCGGCATTGATCTACCGAATGAACGAAGCGGCCTGATCCCGACCAAGGACTGGAAAGAAATCCAGCTTGGCAAGCGCTGGCAGGGTGGTGAAACCCTGATTGCCTCGATTGGTCAGGGCTATGTTCTGGCTACGCCACTGCAGCTCTGCACCATGACCGCGCGATTGGCATCGGGCAAGGCCGTCAAACCGCATCTGACACGTGATCACGTGACACCTGATGGTGTATCCAGTCGCGAAGCCGAAGAATTCCCCGAACTTCAGGTAAGCCGCGCCAACCTTGCGCGTATTCGCGACAGCATGAACGGCGTGACCAACGAGATACGCGGCACAGGTTATGGTGCGCGCATCAAGACCGAGGGTATGGAAATGGCGGGCAAAAGTGGCACCAGCCAGGTCCGCCGTATTACGATGCGTGAACGTCAGACGACCGGTGTTCTGGGCAATGATGAATTGCCATGGAAATATCGCGACCATGCATTGTTTGTTGCCTTCGCACCGGTTGATAACCCGCGCTATGCCTGTAGTGTCGTGGTGGAGCATGGTGGCGGTGGTTCGGGTGTTGCCGGACCAATTGTTCGTGACCTTTTGCAAAAGGCACAGGAACTTCAATCTGCGCGTCAGGGTATCTCGGCTGCCAACCTGCCCAACAGTGCGCAATTGCGGCCACGCACAGCCCAAAACAACGAGAATGAGGGCTGATCCATGGCCATGAGCAAATATCGCATTGGTGAAGATCCCGATTACGTTCCGATTGGACGCCGTCTTCTATTGTTGAACTGGACGCTGGTTCTGTTGATTGCCGCCCTGTCCGGGATCGGCTTTGCCATGCTTTATTCCGCTGCCAACGGATCGCTCCAGCCTTGGGCCGAACGTCAGATGATGCGCTTTGCTGTAGGCGCAGTTCTGATGATTGTCATAGCGGTCACCGATATTCGGGTTTGGCTGAAACTTGCGTATTTCTCTTACTTTGTGGCGCTTGTGCTTTTGGTTGGTGTCGAAATCAAGGGCGATATCGGCATGGGCGCACAGCGCTGGATTAATCTTGGTTTCTTCCAGCTGCAACCGTCAGAACTTATGAAAATCTCGCTGGTGCTTGCTCTGGCCCGCTATTTCCATGGGCTGACGGTCGAGGATACCGGGCGTATCACACTCCTGATCCCGCCTCTTTTGATGGTTCTGGCACCAGCGGCACTTGTTCTGCGCCAGCCGGATCTGGGAACGGCCCTGCTGCTGATCGCCGGTGGAGGTGTTATTTTCTGGCTGGCCGGAGTTCGCATGTGGAAATTTGCGCTTATTCTGGGCAGTGCCCTTGCCGCAATTCCGATTGGCTGGCAGTTTCTGCGCGATTATCAGAAGAACCGCGTTCTGACGTTCCTTAACCCCGAAAATGATCCGCTGGGCGCCGGCTATCACATTACCCAGTCAAAGATCGCATTGGGTTCCGGGGGATTATTTGGCAAAGGTTTCATGCTGGGTTCGCAAAGTCATCTGAATTTCCTGCCTGAAAAGCAGACCGACTTTATCTTTACCATGCTGGGCGAGGAATTCGGGCTGGTTGGCGGGCTTGCCCTGCTTGCACTTTATGCGCTTGTCATTACCTATGGCTATATCATTGCCCTTCGCTGCCGGAACCAGTTCGGACGACTGGTCGCGATCGGGGTGACATCGACCTTCTTCCTTTATGTCTTTATCAATATCGCAATGGTAATGGGCCTGATACCGGTTGTCGGCGTTCCGTTGCCGCTGGTGTCCTATGGTGGCACGGTGATGATGACCATTCTGGTCAGTTTTGGTCTGTTGATGAGTGTGTCAATTCACCGCGATATCCGCATTTCCCGTCAGGGGAATGACGACGGGCGCAACTGATCATCAACCGGCAGTCAGGCGTCCGAATAGTCCGGGATTTGCCTGAAGTCGCATTGTTTGCAGCGATTTCGGCCATTTTCCTTGGCCTCATAAAGCGCGCGATCAGCCAGAGAATACATAACACTGGAAATATCGCTGTTTTCCCAGTCCTTGAGGCTTTGGATATACCCGCGGATATCTGCATCAAACAATTTCAAGCTTTGGGTGGACGGCAATCCGGCTACACCAAAACTCGCGGTAAATGAAACAACATTTCCCCCGAACGACACCGATGCATTTTCAAAGGCCACGCGCAGTCGCTCTGCCAGTTTAAGTGCCCCAGCAATTTCTTCCCCCGGAAGCAAGACAGCGAACTCCTCGCCGCCCATACGCGCAGGAAGATCAATCTCGCGCACGGTTGCCCGCATGATCCTGGACAACTCAATCAGAACCGCGTCGCCAGTCTGATGGCCATAGGTATCGTTAATGGACTTGAAACGGTCAATATCAAGCAGGATGATTGATACCGGCGTATCGCGACGACGCCACGTTGAAACAGCTTCTTCAAAACGGGCCAGATATGATCGCCGGTTGGGCAAGCTTGTAAGTGAGTCTGTTGATGCCTGCACTTCAAGCTTTTGCATGGCCTCTTTCAGCTCGTCGGTGCGTTCAGCAACCCTGGCTTCAAGATTGACATTGGCATCCATCAACTCATCGCGTGCCTTGCGCAACTGACCAATTTGTCTCCGGATGACGCCAAAAAGTCCTACCGTCACAGATCCCAATAACTGAATTTCGTCGTCATACCTGTGATATGGCGGCATTTCCAAGGGCCGCGTGTCATCTGACGGGTCGGACCGGACCAGATAGTTCGCCAACTGCACCAACGGGCGCGATAAAATATAATAGCTCAGCGCGGCAAACATGAAGGCCATCACGACAGCAAGCACCATTGTTGTCAGAAATGACCATGACAACCGTGACATAAAGGCGCTTGTAAAAACCTGGGGATTGTAAACGACAACCATTTCGCCAACTGTGGCTGCGGGCTTTTGTTCGGGGTCTCGAACCGGCACAATAACGGTTTGAATGCCACCATACATTCTATCCCCCCACAGGCTGCCCCCCCACAGGCTGGTCGGAATTTCACCGGCAGGGCGTTCTCTGTCAAAAAAGATACCGTGTTCGGCATTGAGCAAGGTGACCCGCTGAATGGAACGCTGGTTCATCATGCCGCGTGCCATCACGTCCGCGAGTTCTCTGTCACGCCGAAGAAGCGACTGGACAGCCACAGGCACGTTGGACGACGTAACCCTTTGATTGCTTTGGTGGTAAATTTCCGCAAGCCATTGATAATCGTGATAACCGCGTAGCACAACGATTATCAAACCGAGCCCAAGGGCGAGAAGCATCGAATATTTAAGCTGACGGGCAGCAATTGTACTACCCAGCTTCAAACCAGCCAGCATATCGTTATGCATTTCGTCCAACTTCTTTGGCAAGCCAGCTTCCCTCATTCGCGTAAGGTCGTTCTTTTTCGGACGCTTTTGCTTTTTATTGGCGGTGGCTCTGCGTCAAAAGTCCGAACTGATATTCGGACCGGGTGGGTGAATTGACAAGACTAAACCGGGAGAAATCTATTTTATTCCAATCCCGTGAAAACAGAACATCGCCAAACTCGGGCAGGTTTGCACGCGTAACAGCTTCCATTCTGAAAGTTATTTCGGGAGTGTCTTTCAAAATTGCAACATCGTTAATATAGTCATGCAACAGCACCATGACCCAGGCCCCGGCAAAGAAATGTCCGCCATGGGTTAATGTCATCTGATTGTTCAGGACAGCTGCCAGCCCCTCTCTGGACCAGTTCAGACCACCAATCACAACATCCTGTCCCGGTATTTTTCCAGCTGCTTCAAGTGCCCCAATCGCACCCAGAGCAATATTGTCATTGGCAGCCCAAACCGCATCTATACATCCACCGCGCTTTAACCAGGCCTCTGTCTGTCGATAAGCCTCGTCATACGACCAGTTCGCGACCAGTCGGCGCTGTTCATCAAGGACAGGATAGCGACTTAGGGCATGATCAAGTCCGGTAAGACGTTCCAGTGAGGCTGGCGTTTTCCGGTCACCAGCAATCGACAACAGACACAGTTTCCCTGGCAACTGATCACCATTAACCGCACGTGCGCCGTCAATCAGGGATTTTGCAATATCATAGCCTGCCCGTTCGTTATCGGGGGTCAGGGTCAGGATCCAGTTTTTTATGTCTTTGCGCGGCCGACCATACGTGTCTTTTTGTTCCTCGGTCAGGTCATTGAGCAACATGATCACAGGTATGCCGCGCTGTTCTGCCTCCAGCACAATACGCGTTCCCTGCTGATGCTCGTTCACGGCGATAATGAAGTCAGGTGGCGGTTGAAGCGCAAATGCCTTTTGCGCACTTTCAACCATCATTTTCCAGTCCCGGTCGCTGTCAAACACGATCAGTTCGTAGCCAAACTGATCGGCTGCAGCCTGCATGGTATCGCGGACATCCTTCCAGAAGCCGCGATCACCATATCCCGGATTGATAAAGGCCACACGAATATGGTCCGGCTGGCTTTCGTTTTGGTCTGCGCGGGCCTGAATCGATGCCATGGCAAAGAACAGTCCGCCCCCAAACAGACACAAAAAAATCCCGCGCAATTCCCGTTCCCCGACGAAGTACCATCCAAGGCCAAGTAACAATTTCAGCCATCCATTAAGACCGGATAGTGAATTTCGCCTCAAAGGTCAATCAGACTGCGCAAGTTTACTTTAGAAAATCCATAATATTCACTGATTTGCCACATGCCACCGCTCTCAATCCAAGTGAACCCACTGAATTATATTATCTTTCTTTGAGGCACAACATAACCGCGCAAACAAGGATTTACCTCGTCTGATACTTGCAACAGTTGCAGGGTTGTTGGTCAGATTGCGTTCGGCCTGATGCAGGCAACCGGATTTATGGCGCGCCGGACTGGGCGCGGCTCAGTGCCCGCGCGAGCTCTTCATTGCTCATATTGGCGCGATCTTCAATCCCTTGCTGTTGTGCAAGATGATAAAGATCATCCCTGCGCCATTTGTTATAGTTCGGTTTTTTATAAGGGCGGAACGCAGACGTTTCCCGTTCTGAATTTCCAGAGAGTTTGTTCAAGCTCGCCACTCTTGCCTCCTTTATGGGACGGTCACAAGCAATCCCGGCACATTTCTCTCCCCCACCTGTAATAGTGCCGTCATATTTCATTTAGGTGGGTTTACTGAAATTTCTATTCCCCACTCGACGATTTTACAGGTTTTTCTCGGGAAATATCTGATTACAAAGGAAAAATAACTAGTGGTGGCAAGACAGCCCCACTCAAACAATTACACTTTGTCATCAATTTAATGTTGAATTGTCATTTTTACTATTTGCCCTGAAAAATCTCTGCTAGCATCGCTGCAAACAAACACACATCAGGGATAAGTCTCATGGCACTGCATTTTGAACGCCAGGAACTGGCAAACCGCCGCGCCCGCACAATTGAAAAGCTCGAAAAAGAAGGGCTGGACGGGTTGTTGATGTTCCGTCAGGAAAGCATGTTTTACCTGACCGGATATGACACATTCGGTTATGTGTTCTTCCAGTGCCTTTATCTGGGCGTTGATGGTCGCGTCGCGCTGATCACCCGCGCCCCGGACTTGCGGCAGGCACAACATACCTCGGACATTGAAGATATTCGCATCTGGGTCGATGGTCCGAATGTCAATCCGGCCTTCCAGCTGCGTGACATGCTTGCCGAATTCGGCTGTTCCGGCAAGAAACTCGGCGTCGAGTATGAGGCCTATGGCCTGACGGCAGCCAATGGCAAAAAGCTCGAAACCGCTCTTGATGGTTTCTGTTCGCTTGAAGATGCTTCCGGACTGGTGTCCGAACTGCGCGTTGTCAAAAGTGCCGCCGAACTTGATTACATCCGCAAGGCCGCCGAACTGGCCGATGATGCATGGGATGCTGCTCTTGATACGGTCCATGCCGGTGCCTTTGAGGGCGATATTCTTGCCGCCATGCAAGGTGCCATTTTCTCGGGTGGTGGCGATTATCCGGGTAATGAATTCATTATCGGGGCCGGGCGGGATGCCCTTCTGTGCCGGTATTTCACAGGCCGCAAACATATTGCCGAAACCGACCAGATCACGCTGGAATGGGCCGGTGCATATCGCCACTACCATGCGGCAATGATGCGCACGATCCCGGTTGGCAAGGCCCTGCCGCGTCATATCGAAATGCACAAGGTTGCAACTGATGCGCTGGTCGCCTGCCGCGAGGCGCTCCGCCCCGGTGAGCCAATTGGCAAGGTCTTTGATGCCTATGCCCGGGTATGTGATCAGGCGGGGATGCAGGCCCACCGGCTTAATGCCTGCGGTTATTCAATGGGAACGACCTTTGCACCGAACTGGATGGACTGGCCAATGTTCTATCATGGCAATCCGGTCATAGCCGAACCAGGCATGGTATTCTTCCTGCACATGATCCTGATGGATAGTGAAACCGGGATCGCAATGTGTCCGGGCCATTCGGTGATTGTCACCGAGACCGGCAATGAAAGCGTTTCCCGCCACAGCGTCGATCTGATCACACGTTGATCTTGAACATCACAAGGACAACCAGTTCTGGTTGTCCTTACTTTTTGGCACCCGGCCAAAAGAACCGATCAGCTTAATTCCGCCATCATGGCCGCAACGCTGTCTTCCACCAGCTTGTCGAGTTCGGCGATGCGGGCATGAAGCCCATCCCCGTATGTCCCGTCATATTTTTCCAGATCACGTGCCGCATCCGCCAGTTTAAGGGCCGCCATATTGGCCGCCATACCCTTTATGGTGTGGGCTGCCCGATACAATGTTTCGGCATCACTATTATTTGCAGCCTCGATCAGTCGGCTGCGTTCTTCCTGATAGGAAGCAGGTAACAGACCAACCAGCATTGCAAATTGCTCCTTGCCTACTGCGGAACAAATCTCTGCAAACCGGTCCTTATCGATCAAATCCATACCTGCCTCTTTTTTTATCGGGCACCAGAAACACACAGCAACCGCAGCGCTTCTTTGCTCCACCAGCAACCTTTGGAATATTAACCGACCCTGTTGCCAGAACAAAGCTCCAGAACAGCATTGGCCCAATCCACCGTCTTTACATCAATGTCCTGCATGTGCCGGTATTTTTCGAACTGGCTGGCAATCAGAACCAGACGTTTTTCAAATGCCGGGGGCTGTTCAAGGCTTAAAAGTTCCTCGGCAAGTGGATCGAATGCCGCGTTCTGGAATTCAAGAGACAGGCTGATCCGGGGTTCGGTCGCATGTATGCTCGCCCGGCTTCCCCAGTGATATAAATCCTGTCGCCAGCCCATCACCGCACCCGGCCCCGCCGGAAGTGCCCTGACATCCTGCAAGACAACATCTTCCGGCTTGGCGACCGGCGTCTCATAACGCCTTTCAAAAGAACGCGGCAAGACATACATGCACCCGTTATAAGGCGTCGCGTTGCTCAGCGGCACCCATAGCGACAGGCTGATCAACATGTCATCACCAATCGCACTTTCGCCCTGATAGTCGCGATGGGGCGGCCAGCCCCGCCCGCCATCTGCCGGATTGACATGCCATGCCCAAAAATGCGGAAGCAACGCGATCCGGTCACCAAGGAAGTGACTAAGCAACGGTCGAAGACGCTGAAAAACCTGCCATGCCTCGTCATAAAGGTAAATCATCGCCGGTGACAGGTCATTGGCCACAAGGGTTTCGATCCCCTGACGCAGCTTGGCGAGTTCATCGGTGGGAAGAACATCCTCAATCAGGAAATACCCCTCGTCCCAAAAACGGTCCGAAAGTGCACCACCGTCAAATCCGCCATTCCCCGCTCCAATTTCCTCGATCTTTGCAAGGGCATCGGTTGCTTCCGAAATCGATAATTGCGGATTAAGCTGCTGCCAGGATACGGGCAGAATGGCGTTTTTCGGTGTGATCATCGACAAATGTCCGGTATTGAAGATGGCCGGACGATACGCAGCACGGATCGCATTGGCAAGTCCCGTTCGATCATGGCAAAACGTCCCGGAATTAAGACTTTGCGCCTTAAAAATCAGGTTTGGCACATCTATGGTATCGAGCAACACCCCGCATCAGCCACAAGCTCCGATCAATCATGGCGGGGCGATAGATGCCGCTTCACGAAAATACGGCATCCCGGCTGAAGACTGGCTTGATCTGTCAACCGGGATCAATCCGGTGGGTTATCCCGTCACCGATATTGCCACCGCCCATTGGCAACGTTTGCCATTAGCGTCCGAGCTTGATCGGTTGAAACGTGCAGCTTGTGATTATTATGGTGTCCCTGCGCCGGATTACATGGTCTGTGCACCGGGCACACAGGCGCTTATTCAAACCATCCCTTTCTGGATCAGGGACCGGATCGACATATCAACGGTTCACATCATGGGGCCGACCTATGGCGAACATGCCCGGTGCTGGACACGGGCCGGGCATGACTGCGCCCCCCATGAAACGGCATCCGGTGACCGTTTTGATGCGACCAAGGAAATCCTGCGATCTGCGGCCCCCGGCACCATTGTAATCATTGTTAACCCCAACAATCCGGATGGCGGCATCCTGCCCCCGTCTGAAATCGCGGCGCTCTCCGAACTTGCCAAGCAGGCGCGAAGCTTTCTGATCGTTGATGAAGCCTTCATGGATTGTCAGCCGGACCAATCGATCTGTCCGATCATTGGTGACTTGCCCAACACGCTTGTCCTGCGTTCATTTGGCAAGTTTTTCGGGTTGGCCGGGGTCCGGTTGGGATGCGTTGTTATGGCAGCCGACCTTGCCGCTGGCTTGTCCGAACGGATCGGGCCGTGGGCCATTCCGGGCCCGACCATTGAAATTGCCAGGCGCGCCTTCGGGGATCAAACCTGGCAGAACCAAACCCGGTCCCGATTGGCAAGCGACGCTGTGCGACTGGATGATCTGATCGGCGCAAATTCGACCTTGACCCTTTCCGGGGCGACCGATCTGTTTCGCTATTACGATGGTGCGGATTGCGCAAAACTTGCCGACCATCTTGCCCGATACGGCATTCTGGTACGTCTGTTTGATCATGATCACAACAAGGTCCGCTTTGGCTTTCCCGGCACCGAGCCGGAATGGCAGCGTCTTGTCAGCGCACTTGATGACTGGAAAAGCCGGGATCACGCATAGGCACTTTTACAGGCCGTTATCTTCCCATGATTGCTTTTTGCGATAGATCGTTGACGGACTGACGCCAAGTGCATCGGCTGCCCGCGGGATCGATCCGCCACACCGTTCAATCGCCTCTTCAATCGCCTGCTTTTCGACCTGCCAAAGCGGCCGGATTTCAGAATATCCCAGTCCATTGTCGCTTAGCCCACGGGGGGCCATGCCGGTACGGTCACCCGATGCCGTGCCAACACCGACAAGCTGGCTGTTTTTTCCCGTCTGATGGTTTTCGACAACCTTGCGCATCTGGCGCGCACCGGCGAGAAAGGCCAATGCCTCGGGGTCGCCTTCCCACAACCGGCCAGTCCCGCCTGTTTCGCGCGAGACCACAGGATGGGGTGGCGGGGCCTCGATCGTCGCGGATCCGAAATGGTCATCCTCGGTACCGCTATTAACCGGGCGCGGCACCATCGAAAGGGTAACTTCCGTCCCGTTATTCAGAACAACGATGTTACGGATGATGTTCTGAAGCTGGCGGATATTCCCCGGCCAGGTATAGCGCGCAAACAGGGCCGAGACTTCGGGGCTGAACTTTTCGAAATCACGCCCTTCTTCGCGGGTATAGCGTTGCAGGTAAAAATTGGCGATCTGCAGGATATCGTTGTCGCGATCACGCAAGGGCGGCATATGAAGCGGGATCACATGCAGACGGTAGTAAAGGTCTTCGCGGAACCGTCCGGTGCGCACTTCTTCAAGCGGGTCACGGTTGGTTGCGCACACAAACCGGACGTCCACGGTTTCAAGCGAACTGCCACCAACCTTCTGGAATGTTCCGGTCTGAATGAAACGCAGAAGTTTGGTCTGAAGATCCAGATCCATCTCGCAGATTTCATCAAGAAACAGCGTTCCACCCTCGGCCCGATGGGCCGCACCCTCGCGATCAGAAACGGCACCGGTAAACGCCCCTTTGACGTGACCGAAAATCTCGCTTTCCATCAGGTCTTTGGGAATGGCACCACAGTTAAGAGGAATGAACGGCGCCTTTGCACGTTCAGATCGGCGGTGAATGGCTTCGGCTGCCAGCTCCTTGCCCGTGCCGGACTCTCCGGTGATAAAGACGGTCGCTCGGCTTGGCGCGGCATTTTCGATAATGCGATAGATGTCGCGCATGTTTTCCGAACCGCCAATGATGTCGAAATACATCTTGTCGGTTTCTGTTTCGACCAAATCTGTGTTCGGGCTGTTGGAAATTGATGGCATTCCTGCCAGCGCCTTGGTCACGGTTTCGCGCAATTTATCTGCTGTGAACGGTTTAAGCAGAAAATCCCAAGCTCCTTCGCGCATGGCCTCGACCGCGACATTGACCGACCCGTGGGCCGTAATCACCACAACTTTGCAATCAGGACTAATCTGTGCGGCGGCGCGCAACACCTCGCGACCGTCCATATCGGGCAAAACAAGGTCAAGAACCATGGCATCAGGCGGATTTTGGTTCAGACGTTCTATGGCGTCTGCGCCCGTCACGACATGATCAACCAGATGACCATCCGCACGCAGGTAGTCCTGATACACCCGCGCAAGCGATAATGTATCCTCAACAATTACAATGCGTGCCTGCTCTGGCATTTTCTGGTTCATGTCCCGATATAGCCACTATAGCCCAGCATACTGATAGCGCCGTGCCCGTCACAACGTCTAACATTCTTGCAGTGGCATCCTAAAGCATACACAATCAGACTTAGGTTAAAAAAGGTATAGTTTTTACGACGTTACCCGCTGCCAGGAGTATCAATTTTGAACTACAAGACAGAATGCGCCAATGGGACCACGACAGTCGAACTTGGTGGACGCTTTACATTTGGTGACCATTCCAGTTTTCGCAAACTGATTGAAGAAATCCGGACCCACGGATCAAGCACCTATGTTCTGGATGTCGCTGCGGTGGAATTCATTGATTCGGCGGGCCTGGGGATGTTGCTTCTCGCCCGTGACGAAGGCGAAAAGACCAATACCACAGTCGTCATTCGTGGCGCACAGGGACAGGTCAAACGCATGCTTGAAGTCGCCCGGTTTGATACCTTGTTCAAGCTTGAGAACTAATCCATGGCCGCTGGCAGAGAAAGCCGCATGAACCCGTCCATCGCCGTTGCCCAATCGCTTGCCCTTGATGATGTGGATGCGTTTATCGCCAGCGGTGCTATTTGGGAAATGCCCGAAAACCGCTCTGTCAGATATACATTTGGTCAGACACCTGAGGATTTTTCCCACAGCAATCATTTCTCTGCCTGTCTGGTCCCCCCTGACGCCAGCCGCGAATGGCTTGGCGCGCTGACCAGACTGAATTGCGACGTCTTTGTCGAATGTTCCCGCGAGATAGATCTTGCCGATATTACCCCTTTGATCAAGCAACAAGGTGGCAACAAGAACACCCTGTCCATATGCCTGTCGACGCGAAGCGCCTATTACCTGCCCGTCGCCCGGAAATTTGTAACCGCACTACGCCATCGGGAACTCATTGGCGAAAAAATCGCCCCGACAGTCGAGATGGCTGTACAGGAAGCCTTTGCCAACTCCCTTATTCACGGCAATCTGGAACTCGACACCAGCGGCCATCTGTCGATGGACAGCTTTACCGAACTGGGGGAAGAAACCAAACGTCGCCTTGCATCTGGCAAACATGGCGGGCGGGCCATCCTGCTGACCGCACGCAAGCGCAAAAACGGCCATATCGTTATTTCAATCAATGATCAGGGAAATGGCTTCACACCACCTGCCGACTCCTGCCCAACCAATGTGGCAGGGCGCAAAACGACCTTCGGACGGGGACTGCCATTAATCAGAAGCCTTTGCCATGCGGTGAATTTCTCCCGTGACGGACGGAGCATAGAACTTGAATTTGATCAGGAAGGCACTGAATTCCCGTCCTCATCGACGCCTA
>Ga0207828_100233_pt1 | contig 34439 bp, 32 predicted proteins | sample TtaePargueraPR_11_FD_187276 | JGI IMG/M metagenome (GOLD analysis project Ga0207828, IMG submission 187276) | Aerobic enrichment media microbial communities from Bioluminiscent Bay, La Parguera, Puerto Rico - Tt and P2 (3) (SPAdes) | ecosystem: Environmental > Aquatic > Marine > Unclassified ...
AAAGTCATAGCCAAACCAGCCAAAGCCACAATCGTCAAAATCAATGACACCAAGCCGGTCACCTTCGGCCAGCAAGTTGGCAAGACGCAAATCCGCATGGATCAGTCCAAACCGTTCACTCCCCATCCCGAAGGCCATAAGTTTCTGATCCAGATGGCGACAAACCTGTTCCAGACGAGCCAGCCCGTCCGGGTCCAGCCCCGGAGCAGCACGCCAGTCCCCCCAATGCGGTGTTGCGCCAAGGGTGGTGTCAAATGTCCAGCTTTTGCGCACAAAATTCACCGAACGCGACCATTTCCGGGCATGATAATGCAACCGGGCACTAATCGCACCCAACTTGAAAAACCCGTCGATCAAGGCATCATCGGCGGATGGTTCATCGCCCTTCATGAAATCAAAGGCCACCACATGGCGGGTAACGCCATCCTGATCAAAACCGGCCACCAGTGATCCGTCACTGCGCAAGCGCGGTTTGGGCGTATCGACCACGTCAGCCGCGCGCAAGGCATTGATCCAGGCAAGTTCGGACTCGATTTCGGAACGGGTGTGATAACCGGGCCGGTGTACCCGCAAGATCATCCTGGCACCCGTATCCGGATCGGTCGCAAGGAAGGTGGCGTTTTCCGAAACCGTCAAAAGCGACACGTTGCTGTCAGGCCCCATACCCCAGCCGCCCAAAACCGATATTGCACCAGCCTTAAGGGTAGCAATCAGCTCGTCATCGTAAATTCCGCCCAATATTGGCCTCCCTCATTCCCAAGCTGAAACCGTCTCGAAACCTGATTGGGTGACCGCCATCAAAGCCGTTGAAAACTGTCGGCATTGGCCCAAGGCATCCGTCACGCATTTCACCGGATAAGCCGTTTTAGACGGCCTTCTGTGAATATTGCGCTCTAAAATGTGTAACTTGCAACATTTTTTGTTGCATCACGGAAAAATTGCCCCGATCATCTGAAAAACATAGCGCACCGCACAATCAGGGACGACGCACCCGTCAGACGCTTTTTAAAATGCATCGACCGGCGTGCCGTGACTTCATGAAAGGATCCTTCATGCTGACTTCAATTTCCGGAAAAAGCGTCATCGTTACCGGTGGCTCCAAGGGCATTGGCAAGGGCATCGCCAGCGTCTTTGCAAAACAGGGCGCAAAGGTCATGGTTGTGGCCCGCACCGAAAAGGATGCGGCCGTAACGGTTGAGGAAATCAAGGCTGCCGGTGGTACAGCGGATATGTTTCTGTGTGATGTCGCAGATTGGGATCAGGTCATGGGCATGGCGGAATACACCGCAAAGACCTTTGGCGGGATTGATATCCTGTGCGCCAATGCCGGTATCTTCCCGCAGGTCAAAATGATTGAAATGGGTGCAGATGACTGGGATCAGGTCATGTCGACCAACCTCAAAAGCAGCTTTCTCTGCGTAAAGGCCTGCATTCCCTATTTCGAGAAAGCCGGCAAAGGCCGGGTCGTGATCACCTCGTCCATAACCGGTCCGGTCACCGGCTATCCCGGTTGGGCGCATTACGGTGCGTCCAAGGCTGGTCAGCTTGGTTTCATCCGGACTGCCGCCATGGAACTGTCGCGCTATAACACGACGATCAATGCCGTGATGCCGGGCAACATCATGACCGAAGGTCTGGCTGATCTTGGACAGGATTACCTGGACTCGATGGCAAACTCGATCCCGCTCAAACGTCTGGGCAGTGTCGAGGACATCGCCAATGCCGCCCTGTTCTTTGCATCCGACGAGGCCGCCTATATCACCGGCCAATCCATTATCGTCGATGGCGGACAAATCCTGCCTGAATCGCTTGGTGCACTGGGCGAGATCTAAGCAAAAACGAGATGTTCACCTGGGAAACACAATTTAAATTTGCATCCCCTTTCCCCTTTGAATACTGATATTTTCAGTATTCAGAGGGGATTTATCATGAAACTTCATCACCTTAAGATTCTCGCAGTGCTCGGCTGCGTTGCGTTCCTCGGGGCTTGTGCAACATCACGAAGTGTCGTTCAAATCGAACAACCAGACACCATTGAAAACCCCGCCGAAGGAACCGAGGTCAGAATTCTGGAAGTGAATGACAACCGTCAATTCCAGATTGACCCGCCCAGTCCGGATATCCCCTCGCTTGCCAATGACGAAATTGATAACAAGTCGATCACGTCCCGCGCCTATGCACGTAAACGCAACACCTATGGCATGGCCTTGGGCGATGTGCTGATCCCCGAAGGCAAGACCGTCGCCGACGCCATTGCCAAAACGGTCGAAAACGGATTCCAGGCAGCCGGATACCGTGTTTTGACACCAGAAGATCCGAATTACGCCAGCGCCGCCGATGTCAAAGTTGATATTTCGGAATTCTGGTCATGGTTTGAACCCGGCTTCTGGCAAATCACCATACACAATCGCAGCGACATAACCTTAACTGCCGACAATATCACCCAGTCTGGCCCTATCAGGATCAAAGAGCAGTACAACGAGAACATGCAAATGGCGCTCGATAGCGATTGGCAGAAAAGTGCAATCAACGCTTTAAAGCAGGTTCGCGAAAAAATCACCGAACAGCTCTTGGCGCTTTCAGAAAAATGATCGGCCTTTAAGCCGAAACGTGGTGAACTAAAAACCGCACCGTTTGGGCGCGGTTTTTGTCATTCAGATATCATGCAATCCATACTGGCTGCGGACCACGCCGGAATTATAGCGTTCTGACGCCAGAAGTCGGGGTTTGATGCCACCGGCATCGCGCCCGAACAGCGATATGCCATCGCCGAGCACTTCGGGAACCGTAAAGATATCAAGCTGGTCGGCAAAGCCGCCAAACAGGAACTGCGTCACCACGCTGCCCCCGCCAACAACCCAGATATCCCCGTCCCCGTTCCGACTGTCGCGAAGCTGATCGACAAGTTCGATAATGCTGCCGCCATAGGCCTCGATATTTGCCGGGCGGTCTTCGGGAAGATCGCGTGATGTCAGAACGATGGTGCGGCGAGCCTCGTACGGCCAGTCACCAAATTCCATGACCTGATCAAAGGTGTTTCTGCCAATGATCAATGTGCCAACGGAGTCCAGAAAGTCATCAAAGCCAAACTCGGCCGGATCATATTGATCCAGCCAGTCAACCGCGCCATTGGTGCGTGCAATGAAGCCATCCAGACTGACCGCGATATATATGCGGAACAGCTTTTTGCCCATGTCTATGTCCAACCTTTGATGGGGTCTTTGCCCCTTTTTTTGGTTCACCGATCATAGCAGATTATCAACCGGGAGTGACAAGAAAGCAGAAACCGGCACTGTTTCCATCACCACCAGATTGTCAGAAATCGCTGTTTTCCGCCCTATTCTTCCGAACAGGGGTCAACATTCGACAACGTTGACATTAACCGCAAGCCCGCCCTGACTGGTTTCCTTGTACTTGCTTTGCATGTCGAGTCCCGTCTGGCGCATGGTTTCGATCACACGATCAAGCGAGACGGTGTGCTGTCCGTCGCCGCGCAATGCCAGACGTGCTGCATTGATCGCCTTGACCGCCCCCATTGTATTGCGTTCGATACAGGGTACCTGCACCAGACCGCCAATCGGATCACAGGTCAGGCCAAGGTTATGCTCCATCCCGATCTCGGCGGCATTTTCGACCTGTTCGGGTGTCCCGCCCAGAACGGCACAAAGTGCGCCCGCTGCCATCGAACAGGCAACACCGACCTCGCCCTGGCACCCGACCTCGGCTGCCGAGATAGAGGCACGCTTCTTGTAGATCGAACCGATTGCAGCAGCGGTTAAAAGGAATTCGCGAATTTTGGCCTGACTGGCATTGGCCCCAAACCGTTCATAATAGCGCAGAACGGCCGGGATCACCCCGGCGGCCCCGTTGGTCGGAGCCGTCACGACGCGGCCGCCTGCGGCATTTTCCTCGTTCACGGCAAGGGCATAAAGATTGACCCAGTCAATCACGGTCAAAGGATCGCGAAGGCCAGCTTCGGGTTTATCCGTCAGTTCGTGATAAAGCTTGGATGCACGCCGTTTCACATTCAGCCCGCCGGGCAAAATACCGTCCGTTTTGCAGCCACGATCAATACAATCCATCATCGCCCGATGCACGCGATCGACAAATTCATATGTCTCGTCCGGGCTGCGCCAGCTTTGTTCATTTGCCATCATGATTTCGGCAATCGAACGCCCTTCGCGCTTGCAGATCGCCATCAATTCATCGGCTGATCCGAACGGATGGGGCAATGTGATGTTATCACCGGAATATTCCGCCCCGCGATCATCACCAGACACAATAAATCCGCCGCCAACTGAAAAATATTCCTGTTCGTGGATTTTCACCCCGTCACGATCAAAGGCGGTGATCCGCATGCCATTGGGATGTTGCGGCAAGGTCTCGGTGAAATGGAAAACAAGATTGGTCTCGCGGTTAAAGGCCACCGGATGCTGCCCGTAAAGTTGCAGCTCGGAACTGGCATCAATTGCGGCCATGGTCGGGGCCACATCATCGGGATCCACACTGCGCGGACGTTGCCCTGAAAGGCCCATGATCACGGCAGTATCGGTCGCATGCCCCTTACCCGTCAGGGCAAGCGATCCATAAAGATCGACGACCACGCTGCCGGTTGCGCTCAAAAGATTGCGGGCTTCAAGTTCAAGGCAGAAACGGTAACCCGCCCGCATCGGACCAACCGTATGCGAACTCGATGGGCCAATCCCGATGGTATAAAGATCAACAACAGAAAGGTTTACGTCTTGCACAGATCCGTCTTGCGATCCCGAAGCGGGACCGGTGGCGGTATGGGTGGTCATAAGGGCCTCCTTCACGGCTCTTGAACGCGCGAAATCTCGCGCCGTTTGCGAACCGGTGTCTTGCCCCCTCTGTCCCTTGACCTGAGATTGTGCGCCTGCCTGCCAAAAACAATGTCAGCCAACAGGTTTTCATCCTTCGGTGGAAACCGGGTGTCGGGCACAATGAACATGCACGCCATCCGTTTTCTCTCTCCAGAGCCTCTATCCGCGACGGTCCATCTGCCTGAGAGTTTTATGGGGCTATTGCTCCTTCGGCGCCGGTCATGCGGATGACCGGGCTCTCCCGTCGTGGTGCGAAACGCCATTTCTGCCGTCTCTGAGGATCACCGTTGGAACGCAGAGTATCTGTGTCTGCAAACCCTGTCAAAAAGCAGCTTTGCACCTGCAAAAAATTCCCGGCACGGGTACTGTTTCGCGGCCACATTCATGCTAAATTGCCGGAATTACGCATGTGCCTGTTGCGAGTAACGGTTGACCCACCCTGCCTGCGCAACAGGATTGATGGCGAACCGTCCCGTAAGTCACCATATTTACTGGTAATTATTTACGGGTAATTCAGCCTTTATCTCTATCAGTGGGGTTTATGAACGTGACTGTATCGAATTCCGTAAAGCGCCCGCGCCCGGTGGTGCTGTGCATTCTGGACGGCTGGGGTTATCGCGAAGAAACCAAGGACAACGCCGTTGCCTTGGCCAATACGCCTGTCTGGGATGCGCTTTATGCCAATAACCCGACCGGTTTCCTAAAGGCGTGCGGTCTGGATGTTGGCCTGCCCGAAGGCCAGATGGGCAATTCAGAAGTCGGTCACATGAACCTTGGGGCGGGCCGTGTGGTCATGCAGGAACTGCCCAAAATTGACGAAGCCGTCAAAACCGGCTCCATTGCCGATACCGACACCGTCAAAAAGATTATCGCGACCCTGAAACACAGCAAAGGCGTCTGCCACATTGCCGGTCTTCTGTCCGAAGGTGGCGTTCATTCCCATCAGGCCCATATGGCCGCCCTTGCTAAAATCATCGCGGGCGCTGGTGTGCCGGTGAAAATTCACGCCTATCTTGATGGTCGCGACACGGCACCGAAAAGTGCTGCCAAATTCCTTGAGAAATTCCGTGCCCTGATCGGCGATGCCGACGTTGAAATCGTGACCGTTACCGGGCGCTATTACGCCATGGACCGCGACAACCGTTGGGAACGCGTCAGTCAGGCCTATTTCACGATGGTGCAGGGCAAAAATTACGCCGATGGCCGTGCGGCTGAAAGTGCCGAAGCCGCCATTGCCAATGCCTATGCCAAAGACACCACCGACGAATTCGTTCTGCCGACAGTGATTGGTGATTTCGATGGCATCAAGGATGGCGATGGCCTGCTGATGACCAACTTCCGTGCCGATCGCGCCCGCGAAATCCTGGCAGCCCTGTGCGCACCGGAATTCGACGGCTTTGATCGTGGCACGCCGGTCAAGTTCGCAGTACAGGCTGGCATGGTCGAATATTCGTCCGAACATGCCAAATACATGGATGCGATCTATCCGCCCCAGACCCTGCCGAACATCTTTGGCGAAGTGGTTTCCAAAGCCGGTCTGAAACAGCTTCGTATTGCCGAAACTGAAAAATACCCGCATGTGTCGTTCTTCTTTAACGGCGGCGAAGAACAGGTCTTCGAAGGCGAAGACCGTATTCTGGTCCCATCACCAAAAGTCGCGACCTATGACCTTCAGCCGGAAATGTCCGCCCCCGAAGTGACAGAAAAACTGGTTGCTGCGATCAAGTCGGAAAAATACGACGCGATCATCCTGAACTTTGCCAATCCCGACATGGTCGGCCATAGCGGCATTCTGTCTGCGGCCATGAAGGCGGCCGAGGCCGTTGATACCTGCCTTGGCAAAGTGATTGATGCGATCAAGTCGGTTGGTGGTGTCGCCTTTGTGACTGCCGATCACGGCAATTGCGAAGTCATGGTCGATCCTGAAACCGGCGAACCGCACACGGCACATACCCTTAATCTCGTTCCGACCATTCTTGTTAACGGTCCGGAAGGGGTAACATTGGAGAATGGGCGTCTTGCCGACGTTGCGCCGACCTTGCTGCAACTGCTTGGCGTCGCCCAGCCAGCCGAGATGACTGGCAAACCGTTGCTTAGGGGCCTGAAACAGAATGATGCGCTTCTTGCGAGCTAAATTTGCTTACAGGATAGCCCTGCCTGCGCTGACCGTTTTTGCGGTTCTTGCAGCAGGCGGGGCAGCGCCTTCTTTTGCCCAATCGCTGCAGAAAGTTGACAAGAAGCTTGATCAACTCGAAAGCCAGCTTTCCGAACAGCAAAAACAGGAAGAGTTCCTGTCCCGTAAATCGCGCGAACTCTGGACCGAGGAACAGGCCCTGCAATCCGAAGCCATTTCGGTTGCCCGGCGGACCCAGCGTCTGGAATCGACCCTGACCGAACTTGAAGATCAGCTTCAGACACTCGAAACCCGTGAAAAGGTTGCCGCGACCAGTCTCGAAGACAAGGCCGGGCAATATGCCCGCATCCTGATGGCGCTACAGCGTCTGTCAACAACACCGCCCGAAGCCGTCATTGCCCTGCCAACATCACCGCAGGATACCCTGCGTTCGGCGGTGTTGCTCAAAGCAGCGCTTCCCGGTGTGGAGCAGCATGCGCGCGACCTGCGCAAGGAATTGTCTGAAATCGCCACACTTCGCGAAGATATCCGCGACCGTCGCGCCGATGTCTCCAAAGCGACCAAGGAATTACAGCAGGACCGCGCATCACTGGCCGCCCTGCTGGGTGAAAAACGCCGCTTGCGCACCGAGACCGAGGCCGAAGCACACGAAGCCGCCAAAGCCGTGAGCGCCCTTGCCGACGAGGCCAAATCACTTGGCGAGTTGCTGAGTACGCTTCGCAAGCGTGCCGAAGGCCTGCCGAAACCGCGTTCCCGTCCGGAAATTCAGCTTGCCAGCCGGACCGAACCGGACGCCGACACGCTTGGCGCGACGACCATTGCGCGCAACCCGCCGCCGGAACCCCCGGCGCGAAAAGATGACGCACCCAGCGCACCAGACAAAAAAGATGGCACCAGCGACGAGGAATTCGCTGTTGGCAGTTCAATTACGCTGGCACACGGGCATTTACGAATGCCCGCCAGTGGCAAAGTCGTCACACTGTTCGGGGAAAAATCACGTGGCCCGGACGGATTGACAGTCACAAGATCCAAGGGAATTGAGATCAGCACACGTGCAAATGCGCAGGTTGTCTCGCCCTTTGACGGCAAAGTTGTCTTTGCCGGACCCTTCCGCGGTTACGGCCGACTCTTGATTATCGAACACGGCGAAGGATACCATAGCCTTATCGCCGGTTTTGATCGGCTCGACAGTGTGGTAGGACAATATCTATTGGCGGGCGAACCTGTTGGTATTATGGGTGAAACGGCGCCTAAACTGTATCTGGAGATGCGCCAGGACGGAGAAGCGATTAATCCGCTTCCCTGGCTGGCCTCGAAAAACGGCAAGGTAAGTGGATGAAAACCTCTCGATTGGCAGTACTCGCACTCGCGACCGGCATGACTTTCGGCCTTGCGTCCCCAAGTCTGGCGCAATCTTCAACGTCCTCGGCTGAAACGTATCGCCTGCTGAATTTGTTTGGCGATGTCTTTGAACAGGTCAAAGCCAAATATGTCGAAGAAGTCGATGACAAGCAGCTGATCGAAGCTGCCATCAACGGCATGCTGACCTCGCTTGATCCGCATTCCTCCTATCTGAACATGGATAATTTCGAGGAAATGCAAGTCGATACCCGCGGCGAATTTGGCGGGCTTGGGATCGAAGTCACGATGGAAGACGGCTTTGTCAAAGTCATCTCGCCGATCTATGACACGCCCGCGGAAAAGGCCGGCCTGCAACCGGGCGACTTCATCACCCATATTGATGGCACGGCCATTCGCGGCCTGACGCTTAACGACGCGGTCGAAATGATGCGCGGCAAGGTCAATACCGACATCGTCCTGACCATCATCCGCAAGGGTGAACAGGCGCCGTTTGATGTCACCCTGACCCGTGCAGTGATCAAGATCCAGTCGGTTCGCGCCGAGGTAAAGGAAGATATCGGTTACATCCGCATTACCAAATTCAACGAACAGACCTTTAGCGGCCTGCAGCGCGCCATTACCGACATGCGCGATCAGATCGGCCCGGAAATCAAGGGTCTGGTGATTGACCTTCGCAACAATCCGGGCGGGCTTCTTGATCAGGCGATTTCGGTTTCCGATGCCTTCCTTGATAAAGGCGAAATCGTATCGACCCGTCCGCGTGACACCCAGAACACCGAACGCTACAACGCCCGTTCCGGCGATCTGGCCGAAGGTCTTCCGATGATTGTTCTGATCAATGACGGTTCGGCATCGGCATCCGAAATCGTTGCCGGTGCGCTTCAGGATCACCGCCGGGCGATCATCATGGGCACGCGCAGCTTCGGCAAGGGATCGGTACAAACCATCCTTCCGATGCCGGGCAATGTCGCACTGCGTCTGACGACAGCGCGCTATTACACCCCGTCGGGAAAATCGATTCAGGAAGTCGGGATCGTTCCCGATATCATCGTGCCACAGGCCCGTGTCGAAAGCATAGAAGGTGACACCCGTCGTTCCGAAGCATCACTGAATGGTGCGCTTCGCAACGAGGATGCACACACCACCGATACCGAAAAGGATGCAAATTCCCGCCGGGATCAGGCCGAGCAGCTTGCGATTGACGATTACCAGCTGTCGCGTGCACTTGACATGATCCGGGGCATTTCCCTGTTTGGTTCTCGCCCGCAAGGGTAAGGACCAACCGGACACCGTGAGAGACTAGCTGTTCGTGTTCAGGAAAATCCTAAACTCCTTGCCATTCAGAAAGAAGAAGAATGGCGATCTCGACGAGGACATGGCTGGCGCGCTGGCTGACGACCTTGGCGACGGGATGTCTGACGCCGAACATGATGTTGATCTCGATGACCTGCCCTTCAATGAACTGCCCATCGATGTTCAGTTCAAAAGACTTCCCAAGCGGCCGAAATCAAGGCGCAGCTGGCTGTCAAAGCTTCTGATCATTACGTTGTTCCTGTCGCCCTTCGGGGCGACAGCTGTGGCCATGATCCCGGTTCTTGATCCTGAAACCGGCTGGCGACTGTTTCATACCGGCGGGCCCGAGGCACTGGTTGCCGTGCCGGGCTCAGAGCGCGAACTTCAGGAAGAGATTGCTCGCGGTGTGCGCGACATGCAGGAACGCGAACGCGCTCAGCAAACCGCCAATTTGCCAACCGATGGCACGAATAGCAGTCCCGAAGAAATCGCCAGTCAGCTATCGGGTATTTCCGATCTGATCGGGACACCCGAACAGGGTGATGGTGCAACTTCAGGGGACCAGCCATCGCCCGAAGAACTCGCAGCCCTGATCGCCGAGGAAGGATCGATTGACGATCCCATCGAACCCGATCCCTTGCGACAGGCTCCGCTTCCCGGCCTTGACGAGGAAGGAAGCTTTGGGCGTATTCCGCGTATTGCAGATGACGGGACAACCCCGTTTGATGCCTATAAACGCCCGTTCGAGAAAACCGACGGACAACCTTATGTCGCCATCATTCTGACCGGTGTTGGCTTGAATGATGAACGCACCCAGACCGCGATCAATGATCTTCCCTTGAACGTGTCATTGGCGATTTCGCCTTATGGGCGCGACATCAAATCGGTCGCCAGTCAGGCCCGTGCAATGGGACATGAAGTCTTCCTTGAACTGCCGATGGAACCCGTCGACTTCCCGCTGTCTGATCCCGGCCCACGTGCACTTTTGACATCCCTTTCCGAGGGGGAAAACCTTGTGCGGCTTGAATGGTTACTTGCACAGTTCCCCGGCTATGCCGGGCTGGTCAGTCACGAAGGATCAAAATTCGGCAGCCTTGATAGCGCCATCCGGCCGATCATCGAATTCATTTCCCGATCCGGTCTGATGTATGTCGAAGGCACACGCAGCGGCATGGCAAGCTACGGCGCACAACTGGCATCGAATGCCGGAACACCCAATGCAATCGGCAATGTCCTGATTGATGAAATCCCGAGCCGCCGCCAGATCGATGCGAGACTGACCGAACTGGTGAAACTTGCAAAGCGCAACGGCGCGGCAATCGGATTTGCCCAATCCTATCCGGTCACAATCCAGCGTCTGCGGAACTGGGCATTGCGTTTAAAACGTCAGGGGGTCGAACTGGCCCCGGTCAGTGCAATTTCCGGGATGCAAGTCACACCGCAATCCGTCGCCGAGGCCGAAGCATCGCGCCTTGAAGCTGAAAAACGCGAAATCGAAGCGATGGCGCAAGATGCTGCCAACAACACAGAACCCGCCGCCACCATCGAAGGTCAGTGACGGCAAGCCGCCAATTCCGGCCCCGGTCACGCAGGAGAAATCATGGCTGACAAATCCGCAAACCCGTCCGAAACCAAATCAAAGGTCCGTGCCGAAGACCTGCCATACCGTCCGTGCGTCGGCATTGCACTTTTCAATGCGGATGGTCTGGTCTGGATGGGCAATCGTCTGGGCTTTGAAGGTGCCTGGCAGTTGCCACAGGGTGGTATCGATGATGGCGAAACACCGGTTGAGGCCGCCCTTCGCGAACTCAAGGAAGAAATCGGCACCGACAAGGCTGAAATCATCGCAGAAACACCTGACTGGCTGACCTATGACCTGCCCGACCATCTGGTCGGCAAAGCATTCAAGGGCAAGTATCGCGGCCAGAAACAGAAATGGTTCGCCATGCGCTTTACCGGCAAGGACAAGCACATCAAGATTGATGTTCCCAATCCGGAATTTGATGCCTGGCGATGGAATGATCTTGCCACACTGCCCGATCTGATCGTGCCGTTCAAACGGCCTGTTTATTTGCAAATTGCTGATGCATTTCGTGATGTACCGCAAAGAATTCGTGAAATCAAACAGGCATAAGGCGACTATGCGGCTTGATCGCTGCGTTCTTTTCGCTAAATTTCAAGAATCAATAACACCTACGGTTTAGAGGAGTTCCAATATGGGTGCGGATCGGATTATCTTTGGTGTTTTGACCATTGCGGTCGGTATTTTGGGCCTGTTCTATGCATCTGGCTCACAAGACGGCTATTCCTATTTTGTCGGTTTGGCCCTTTTCATTGGCGCTGTGCTGTTCATGTTCCATCTGATCAAGGGTTATTATGATCAGCTCGAAGCAGCCGATCATTAATCAACCTTGTGCCTGACGCAGCCGTAACCGGCATCTAATGCTTTAAAAACACCCGAGAAAGCTCTAGGAATTGTCTATGAGCAATACATATTGGGACCCTGCCCGTTACGGTCTGTTTGGCAATGAGCGTTTGCGACCGGCCATTGATCTGATTACCCGCCTGCCCAAAGCAGCAAGCGGATTTTCACCCCGTCACATCGTTGATCTGGGCTGTGGCCCGGGATCGGTAACAGCTGTCCTTGCCGATGCATATGCGGATCAAAGCGATGACACCCCGCGAATTATCGGTGTTGATTCCTCTGACGAGATGCTTGAGACCGCACGCAAGCGGTCGGAAAATATCCGTTGGCAAAAGGCCGATATCGCAACATGGCAGCCTGATGATCAGGTTGATTTGCTGTTTTCCAATGCCGCCCTTCAATGGGTCCCCGATCACTCACACCTGTTTCCGCGCCTGATGAGTTTTGTCCGCCCCGGCGGCATGATTGCCATTCAGGTGCCCAATAATTTCCTGGCCCCCAGCCATCAGCTGATCGGTGAAGCCGGGATCGAGTGGCGCAAGGAAGTCGCCGAAGCCATGCATGCCGCACGCATCATGCGACCTGGCGACTATTTTGATGTTCTTGCACCGTCCTGCGACGAGATTGACCTCTGGCAGACACAATATTGCCATGTGCTCAATGGCCCGGACGCGGTTTATAACTGGACCAGCTCGACCATCCTGCGCCCGGTTATGGCAGCCCTTCCTGATGACGCGGCACGTGCGAGCTTTACCGCGAAATACAAGGAACGCCTTAATCAGGTTTACCCGATACGCGATGATGGACGCACATTGTTCCCATTCAATCGCCTGTTCATGATCGCCCGCAAACGGGCCAGCTAATCCCCGATCACTTCCCTGACAAGGAGCCTTCCCATGGCAGATTTTCGCGAACATTTCGTCAAATGCTGTGGGTATGAAATCCATGTCAGGGCATGGGGTGATCCAGCAAAACGCCCACTGATCATGATGCATGGTCTGGCGCGGCTTGCCGATGATTTTGATCATGTTGCCCCGCATTTCACGGATCAGTATTATGTACTGTGTCCAACCATGATCGGGCGTGGTTTTTCCGGCTGGGCCAAAGATCCGGACCGCGAATATACCGTCCCTTTCTATGTCGCCCAGATGTTTGAACTGCTTGACCATTTCGGGGTCAGTACCTGTGACTGGATCGGCACATCCATGGGCGGGCTGATTGGCCTTTATGCCACTGCCGAAGTCGCTGGACGGATCGAAAAGCTGGTCCTCAATGATATCGGGCCGGAACTTGATCCGAATGCGGTTGCCCGGATCAAATCCTATGTCGGGGCATCACCGGAATTCGAAACCATCGATGATGTTGAAAAGCTGGTCAGGCTGGTTTATGCCCCGTTTGGCGTTGCCAATGATGCCACCTGGGCATTTTTAGCTTCACGGTCCGTGCGACGCCTGCCGAATGGCAATTTCATGATGCATTACGACCCCGAAGTCATGCGCATCTTTGCCGAACACATTGATTCCTTTGATGCCTGGGATGTTTTTGATGCCCTGCCCTGTCCGGTAATGCTGATCAGCGGCGAACAATCTGATCTGATCCCCAGGGCCATTGTCGATAAAATGAAAAATAAAAAACCTGAAATGCCTGTTTTTGCAGTGGCGAACTGCGGACATGCTCCCCATCTGAATGACAAAGCGCAAATCAACGCAATCAGGGACTTTCTGGGAAGCACAAGCCAATAGGCCGCAATCGTCACGCGGTCCCGTTGACGTCTCCCTCCTTCACAAGTGACCTGATCAGGTTCGATCCGCGAAAAATGCCACGCATAATGTGGCGGCGCGGACAATACATGGTTGGTATGGGACCGACACCGAAGACGTATATGACCTCCTACGCAGAGGTCCCAAATCCAATGCGCTGATTGCTGTGGCTCTGTGATCACCTGTGGGAACAGGCGGCATGATGAAACTGCATCTGGCAAATTTTTCGCTCTATAGCGCATTACTCGCTGCCCTCATCACTGTGGGCATGGGTCGGCTTTCTTCTGCCTATGCGCAATCAGATGACGTTCCTTCGATCAGTTCGGCACCGCGTCTTGCCTTTGGCAGTGATCTGGGGGCCGCGATCTTGCCGCCGGCGGGTCATAACGGTATCAGCCGGTATTTTTCCGGACGCACGCGCAGCAGTTTCCTGCTTGGCCCGGAACCCGATGACACTGGACAAAGCAGTCAGTTCTGGCTTGAAATGGACGGGACTCGGAACACCCACAACGGGCTTAGCGCCCAGATCGCGCTGGGCTATTCACCGACACCGGGTCTTGGCATTGCCGTTGGACCGTTTCTTGATCTGAGCGCATCGAAATCGGAAAATATCGGCATATACCAGACGGGCGGCTATGCTTTTGAGCAACCACGCAGGCCACTTCTGTTATCTGAAAGCGACAATGACATAAACGATGCCGGTCTTGCCGCGTCGCTTTCCTACATGCCGCTTCAGGATATCTGGATCGGCTTGCATGGCAGTATGTCGCGCAACCTGACGCCTTCCCAACCCGATCAAAGCGTCCTTGACGGTATTGATGCCATGCTGGGCCTGACCGCGCGCTATCGAATCGAATTCTGATCTGACCGATCGATATTTGCATTTACAGGCCGATAGGCAAATACCCTGTTGCACAGGACGGGCAGTCCTGTATGACTCTTTGAAAGGCAACCCAAAGGGACATATAGACGCGTATGAGCCATTCGCTCCCACCTGAAAATGCCGTACTTGGCGCACCGTTTAATGCCTGCAATGAACTTGCTGCGGCCAAAAACGCCAATCTTTATCGTGCGGCTATGCGTCTTTCCCCGGAACGCCAGCGCTTCTTTCTGGCAAGCTACGCCTCGATGCGCGTCATTGACGATATCGTCGATGACGGTTTTCTTGAATTGCCAGATGCCGAGCGCGATGCTCAGCGCGAAACAGTGATCGAAACCATCAATCAGTGGCAGGCACAAATCATCTCGGCCAAGGCCGGGGCGAAAAATCCGCTGCCCGAAACCGGACCGCTTAGCGGTGATGTGTATGAGGCACTCCGCCTGACCCTTGGCCGCAGTGATCTTGCGACCGATCCATGGATCGAACTGGCTGACGCCCTTCATCGCGACGTTGCCGAAGAACCGATGGATGAGTGGGACGATTTCATCGCCTATTGCGAAGGCGCGACTGCTGCGCCTGCATCGATCTTTGTCTATCTGCTATCTGCGCGCTTTGACCCAGAAATCGGCTATACCTCGCCCCTGACCAATCCGCCGATCTATCACGCGCGGGACATGGCGATCTTTTGCTATATTATTCACATCCTGCGCGATCTGCCCGACGACATCAAAGGCCCCGACCGCCTTGTCACCATTCCGTCCGAAATGCTGATTGCAGCCGACATCACCCTTGGCGAAATTCGCAATGCCATCGGTCAGGGCAAGTATGAAGAGCTCGATTATCTCGGGAAAATCATGCTCGAACATGCCTGGGAGCATTTCGAAACCGGTCAGGCCCGGTCTGGCGAACTTTTGTCTGTCCTTGACACTGACGAGGCCGACACCCTGTCACGCCTGTTCACGGTTTATATCGAGTTGGGCGGGGCAATGATGGAAAACGGCTATGCCAGTTTCCTCAAAGATCGCAAATCGATCATGGAAACCACCGCCCAGAACAGCCTGCCTGATATCAGCAACGACTGACCATTCTTGATGGTCGCGACACCATCAAGGCAAAAGAAAACCCCGCCAAACTGGCGGGGTTTGTCATTTTCAGGTCGGACCTGATGGATATTATTTGGCGCTAAGGGCTGCAACACCTGGAAGGGTTTTGCCTTCAAGCCATTCAAGGAATGCGCCGCCCGCAGTCGAGACATAGGAAAATGCCTGATCAGAATCGGCGTGGCGCAATGCGGCAACCGTGTCGCCGCCACCGGCAACCGACAGAAGCTTTCCTGCCTTGGTCAGAGCTGCTGCATGCTGGGCCACTGAAACCGTTGCCGTGTCAAACGGCGTGATTTCAAAGGCACCGAGCGGGCCGTTCCAGACCAGCGTTTCGCAGGTTTCAAGGCGCTTGTTCAGATCCTTGATGGTTTCCGGACCGGCATCCAGAATCATGCCATCACTTGCAACATCATTGATGTCGGAAACATCATGCGGTGCGTTGGCGGCAAATTCCTTGGCAACCAGACCATCAACCGGCAGAACGATTTCGCAATTGGCGGCTTCTGCCTTTTTGAAAATCTCGCGCGCGGTTTCAAGCAGGTCATGTTCGCACAGTGATTTGCCAACATTGACCCCCTTGGCCGCAAGGAAGGTGTTGGCCATACCACCACCAATCACCAGCTGATCAACCTTGGCAACCAGATTGCCCAGAAGATCAAGCTTGGTGGAAATCTTGGCACCGCCAACAATCGCCATCACCGGATGTTTCGGTGCCTCAAGCGCGTTGCCAAGCGCTTCAAGCTCAGCCTGCATCAAACGCCCGGCGTAGGCCGGAAGCGCACGTGCCAGACCTTCGGTCGAGGCGTGCGCACGGTGCGCGCACGAAAACGCGTCATTAACGTAAACATCCCCCAGCTTGGCAAGTTCCGCGACAAAAGCCGGATCGTTCTTTTCTTCTTCTGCGTGGTAACGCAGGTTTTCCAGAAGCGCGATCTCGCCATTTTCAAGGCTGTTGACAACGCTTGCTGCTGCTTCACCGATGCAATCATCGGCAAATTTCACCGGACGGCCAAGCTGCTTGGCAAGGGCCTCTGCCACCGGCTTAAGCGACATTTCGGGAACGCGCGCGCCTTTCGGGCGGCCGAAATGGGTGATCACCACAAGCTTCGCACCGGCATCGGCCAGTTCAATCAGGCCCGGAACGGTACGGTCGATACGAGTCGTATCACCAACCACACCATCCTTCATCGGAACGTTAAGATCAGCGCGCAGCAAAACGCGCTTGCCAGCGACATTGACACCGTCAAGCGTATTAAAGTCAGCCATTATCTGAACCTGCTTTTGAGTTTCACAAAAGACGGGAGGCGGGCGTCCCGACATGGATCGAACCAAATCCTGTTGGGCCCTGTTTTGCCTGATCAGGGCAATCGACGCAAGGCCCGAAGCGGTCCGTAAAAGTACCTGTAAAAAATAACCGGCCGGTCATGATCCTGACGGCCGGTTATCGAATTTCGATCAATGCTGTCCCAGAAGGGATGAATGCAAAAAGCCCTGGAAACTGGTCGCAACCGGCCCGGTCATCAAAACATGGTCATCTGGCAACCATTCGATGGTCAGTTTGCCACCATCCAGAATGATTTCGGTCTTGCGTCCGGTCAAACCGCGGCGCGCAGCTGCCACGCCAACGGCACAGGCCCCGGTCCCGCAAGCACGGGTTACGCCAACGCCACGCTCCCAGACACGCATCCGGATCTGGTTTTCGCCAACGATGCTGCAAACTTCGATATTGGCGCGTTCCGGAAACATCTCGTGATGTTCAAGAACCGGACCAAGCTTTTCGATATCAATCGCTTCGGCGTCCTCGACAAAGAACACCGCATGCGGGTTGCCAACATTGACCCCGACCGCATCGGAAAGCGGGCCAAGCGACAGCGGAATGTGGTTGGTATCAACTGCCTCGGCAAGCGGGATATCGCGCCAGTCAAGTTTGACCTGCCCCATATCGACCGTCACCAGACCATTGGTTGACGCATTGGCATCAAGCAATCCGACAACGGTTTCAATGATCGCATCATTACGGCCAAGCTCGCCCATCACGATGCTGGCAACACAGCGCGCAGCATTGCCACATGCCTCGACTTCGCCGCCGTCATTGTTGCGGATACGCATAAAGGCGTCCGCCATATCATCACGGGCGGGTTCAATAACGATCAGCTGATCACAGCCAACACCGGTCTTGCGATCTGCAATCCGGGCGGCTGTTGCATCATCAAGATCAAGCACGGCGGGATCGCGTCGTCCGTCAAAGACAACGAAATCATTTCCCAGACCATGCATTTTGACAAAAGGAATACCGTTCATACCCGCCTTATAGTCCTGTTTTCAAAGCCAGTCCATATGTCGCTTACCCGGATGTAGCACGCCCGGAGCTTTGTGCAAGCTTGCGTTTTTGACGACGATGATGACCGATCAGAACAAACCAGGAAATCCACAGCACGGCCGACACAGCCCCGGCTCCCCAGATTGCAGGCATCGGATCGACAAGTGAACTTTGTGCGCCGATCCAGGCACACACGATCACATATGGCACGGTGCCAACAAGATAGGCCGAAACGAAATGGACCAACCGCATGCGGGTCACACCGGCAAGACAGCATGATACTTCGGGCAGGATCGGCATTGCCCGGCAAATCATCAGAACAACCACGCCATATCGGGCAAAGACGTCCTCCATCTCGCTCAATCGTGCTTCATCGGAAATGACTCGCCCCAGCACAGGTCGACCGAATTTCCGGCTCAGGACATATCCCGTACCGCCCGCCAGTATCATACCTGTTGCGGCCGCACATGCGCCAGCCACCGGCCCCAGAAAATATCCCGCCAGTATGGTGATGGTCATGGTCGGTACCGCGACAAACAGATCAGCAACCAGCAAAACAATCACAAGCCCCGCGACAAATGCCGGATCAATCTGTTGCGCGACTTCAAGCCAGTTTGTCACGTCCTCGCGCTGCAAAACGCCCATAGCAACCAGAACAAAGAATGTAAGAGCAAAGCAGCTCGCCAGAATCAGGGCGATTTTCAAAAGGTCTTTCATGATTCTCGCCCTAGCCCCTGCGCAGGATTGATTTCATCAAGGCAGGCGACACCCGGTTCAGAACGGGAATCCATCGCGCCTTGCCGACAAAGATTTCGTCCCTGTTTTCGGTGATACCATCCCAAATCTCGCTGGCAGCCTGCAGCGCAGATATTTTGCGCATATTGCGGCCCTTGGTCATCGGCGTATCCACGACAGGCAGAAACACTTCGCTGATAGCAATGGGAAGACCGGCCTCTGAAATCTGGTAGCGCAGGCTTTGCGACAGGCTGTGCAGGGCGGCCTTGCTGGCGCAATAGACGGCACTTCCAGTCTTGGGAAAAAACGCCAGTCCGGACGATACATTTACAATCCGAATCCGGTCTTTTGCAGTTCCGCCTGCCAACATTCCGTGCTGCTTCGCCAAACGGGACATCACCGCGTGACAAATGCAAAGCGGTGCAAGAAAGTTGATCGCCATTTCCCGATCCGCATCACATGGATCGCACGCGCTCTGCGTGATCATGCCCGGCATCTGAACCGCTGCGTTATTGATCACAAGGCTGATAGCTGGATGTGTCGCCAAAACACCATCCATCATCTGCTCGACAGCACCAAGGTCTGCCAGATCACAGAGGACGGTTTGCACGCCCGGAAACTGATCGACAAGGGTTGAAAGTTTTAGCTCTGATCGCCCGTGGGCAATGACCTGAAAGCCCTGATCGTAACAAAGACCGAGAAGTTCCCGCCCGATTCCCGATGTTGCACCGGTAATCAGGACAGATGACGCCCGATTGGTCATAATGATGGTTCCTTGCGCTTTCTGTTAATGACAGATCAGCGTTCAGTTGCCACCTTGCGGCACCCTTTTGCATTAACCCGGGTTTATCAGGCATGGATTTTTGCGGACTGATCAAGCGGCTCGAAAACGATCCGCATCTTGATGGACAAATACGAATTGCCCGTCATGCCAAAGGCACCCGGATCATTCAGCAGGGTGATATCTGTCGCGACGTGATTTTCCTGCGCAAGGGGCTGGCCCAGATGTCCTATGTCACGTTCGAGGGCAAGGAATGGATCAAAAGCTTCTTTGCCGAAAATTCAGTGATGGGATCACGACGCTGTCAGATCATGAACGCACCAAGCCATTTTGCCATCACCTGTCTGGAAGACTGTGACATCACGGCATTTCCCTATGACGGGATCAGAAAGGCTGCGGCGGCTTCGCCGGAATTGATGGCGCAGTTTTTTGATTTCAACGAGCAGGTCAGCCTTCGCAAGGAAAAGCGCGAATACGAGTTCCTGTGTCTGTCAGCTCAGGATCGTTATTTGGGGTTTCTGGAAGACTACGCCGCCATAGTACCCCGCCTGACACAGGCCCAGATCGCAAGCTTTATCGGCATTACACCAATCGCGCTTTCGCGTATCCGCAAACGTCTTGCTCAGGCAGAAATTTTGGGCGTGGCAGGCGCACAATAACGCACTTTGCTTGGCACGAAACCCGCCTTGGCAAAGTAATCGCGCAAACGCCCGTCAAGTTCGCCGATGGAAACATAGACATTTGCGCATTTGTGAACCTGTGCAAGCCGGGTCATGGCATCGCGCATGGCATCAAGAACATAGGCTCCGGCAACAATTTCAACCGCCATCACATTGTCCACATGCAAGACGAGGCCGTCTTTCATGTCATCACGGACATAATAGGAAAACAGGCCGTGGATATATCCGCGTTCGTTTGAAATCACGATAATGCCACGCTGCCGCTGCCACAGAATCTGGTCGGCATCCGATTTCCTTCCGGTTCCGGGAACCTTTTCGCAGTCTCCAACCGGCAGGCAGTATCTGCCAACAAATGCCCTCCAGTGATCAAAGGACATATCGACCTGCATCATCTGCACCAGCGGATAAGTCATATCCGCAGTATGTGATGTAAGGGGATGTGCCTGATAGGCTTCTGACATGATTGTTGTCCTCTGGAATTTACCTGATCATGCCGCAAATAAATCCGGTCAACCTTGATGTGCATCAACACCTTCGGGTGAGTTGAAGCGCATATATTGCCGCAACACTTGAGGCATCACTTTGCCACCTGTAAGGTTTTCCTTGATTGAATTTCTGCCGCGAATTGCGCGCCGATATTGACGTACATCAATGGCTTTTGGCCCGTCAAACCGCATACTCGCGACTATGATTGGAAAACCTCACCGGCATTGATGTGCTTCTGCTGATTTCAGAAGAGGCACCATGGGTGAGGCTTCAAGTGCAGGTGAATAACCATTCCAATATCCGGTTATTCATGGGGACGGATGAGACTGTCCGAGAGGGTCTGGACAGTTGCCCCGAACACCTTGAACGGGAGTCAAGCATGGGCCAAGGGAGCATGGCACAGACAGCATCACCTTCTGTTGCTGTTAATTATAATATGGACGTTGTGCGCTGGGCCGCACTCGCGACCGTATTTTGGGGAGTAGTCGGATTTCTGGTGGGCGATGTCATTGCCTGGCAGCTCGCATTTCCGGTACTCAATTTCGATACCGAGTTTCTGAACTTTGGGCGTTTGCGCCCATTGCACACCTCGGCAGTTATTTTTGCCTTCGGCGGGAACGCCTTGTTGGCGACTTCCTTCTATGTGGTTCAACGCACCTGTCGCACCCCGCTTTATGGTGGCACGGCGTTGCCTGCATTTGTCTTCTGGGGGTATCAGCTTTTCATCGTGATGGCCGCAATCGGCTATGTCACCGGTGTTACGCAGGGCCGCGAATATGCTGAACCGGAATGGTTCGTTGACCTTTGGCTGACGATTGTCTGGGTCGGCTATCTCGCAATGTTTGTCGGCACCCTGCTGAAACGTCAGGAACCGCACATCTATGTTGCAAACTGGTTCTATCTGGCGTTCATCGTCACGATTGCGATGCTCCATCTTGGCAACAACCTTGCCATTCCGGTTTCATTGACCGGCGCAAAGTCCTATTCGCTGTTCTCGGGTGTTCAGGATGCCCTGACCCAGTGGTGGTACGGACATAACGCTGTTGGCTTCTTCCTGACAGCCGGCTTCCTCGGCATGATGTATTACTTCATTCCGAAACGTGCCGAACGCCCGGTTTATTCCTATCGCCTGTCGATCATTCACTTCTGGGCGCTGATCTTCCTCTATATCTGGGCTGGTCCGCACCATCTGCATTACACCTCGCTTCCTGACTGGGCGCAGACTCTGGGCATGACCTTCTCGATCATGCTGTGGATGCCGTCCTGGGGCGGGATGATCAACGGCCTGATGACCCTTTCGGGGGCATGGGACAAGCTGCGTACCGATCCGGTTCTGCGTTTCATGGTTGCCGCTGTCGGTTTCTATGGCATGTCGACCTTCGAAGGTCCGGTCATGTCAATCAAGGCGGTGAACGGTCTTTCGCACTATACCGACTGGACCATTGGTCACGTGCATTCCGGTGCGCTTGGCTGGGTTGCCTTCGTGTCGTTCGGTGCGATCTACTTCCTGATCCCGGTTCTGTGGAACCGCGAGCGCCTTTATTCGATGCGTCTGGTTTCCCACCACTTCTGGTTGGCAACCATCGGGATTGTTCTGTACATCACCTCGATGTGGGTTTCGGGGATCATGCAGGGCCTGATGTGGCGTGCCTATGACGAGCTGGGCTTCCTGCAATATTCCTTCATCGAAACCGTTGAGGCGATGCATCCCTACTACATCATTCGCGCAACCGGCGGCCTGCTGTTTGTTCTTGGTTCGCTGCTGATGGTCTGGAACGTCTACAAGACGATCAAGGGCGATCTGCGTAACGAAGCTCCGATCGGCACACCTGCCACCGTTGCAGCCGAATAAGGGGGGAACGAGATATGCTTCTTAAAAAACACCATATCGTTGAAAAGAACGTCTTTGTTCTGATCCTCGGCATTTTCCTGACCATCATTATCGGTGGTATTGTTGAAATCGTGCCTTTGTTCACGATGGAACAGACCATCGAGAAGGTTCAGGGGGTACGTCCCTATTCGCCGCTCGAACAGGCCGGCCGTAACATCTATATCCGCGAAGGGTGCTATAACTGCCATTCCCAGCAGATCCGTCCGTTCCGTGACGAGGTCGAACGTTATGGCCATTACAGCCTTGCTGCGGAATCGATGTATGACCATCCGTTCCAGTGGGGTTCGAAACGTACCGGTCCGGATCTGGCGCGTGTTGGCGGCAAATATTCCAACGCCTGGCACGTCGCCCATATGGTTGACCCGCGCGCTGTTGTGCCGGAATCGATCATGCCGGGTTATCCGTTCCTTGCTGAACGCAAACTGAACTTTGACGATGCCCAGGCCCATCTCGAAACTCTCAAAATGGTTGGGGTTCCCTATACCGACGAGATGATCGAGGCCGCCAAGGCAGACCTTTACCTGCAGGCCAGCGAGGATGCGGCCTATGACGATGACTTCCTTGCACGTTACCCGAATGCGGCAACGGGTGATTTTGACGGCAAACCTGAACAGCTTACCGAAATGGATGCGTTGATTGCGTATCTGCAGGTGCTGGGCCGGATGGTCGACTTCACCACCTACAATCCGCAGATGAACCTGCGCTAGTCGCAAAGGGGAACGTCATGGAATTCTTTACGCAACTCGCTGACTTTTTCCGCCCGCTATGGGGTTTGTGGCTGATGCTGTTGTTCAGCGCGATTATTGCCTGGGTCATGTGGCCAAGCAAAAAGCGCAATCAGGACATGGAAGCACACGCCCGAATTCCGTTGCAGGATCAGGATTAAGGGGAGAACTGAGCAATGTCGACAAAAGTCGAGAAAGATCAAGTGTCCGGGCGTGAGACCACCGGCCACGAATGGGATGGCATCAAGGAGCTCAATACGCCTTTGCCATCATGGTGGGTCTATGTCTTCTGGGTCACCGTCATCTGGTCGATCGGTTACTGGGTGGTTTACCCGTCCTGGCCGACTGCCAATGACTATCTCAAGGGGATGTTTGGTACCACCAACCGTACCCAGCTGCATGAAACCATGAACAATGTTGCCGCAGAGCGCGCACCATACATGGAACGCCTTGCAGCACTGGATGTTTCGGAAGTCGTCAATGACGCCGAACTCCTGAATTTCTCCATGGCAGGCGGCAAGGCAATCTTTGCTGACAACTGCGCACCGTGTCACGGCACGGGCGGTTCGGGCAATCCGGGCTTCCCGTCCCTTCAGGATGATGCATGGCTTTGGGGTGGCTCGCTTGAAGCGATCAACGAAACCATCCATGTTGGTATCCGCTGGGACGCCAATGAAGACACCCGCATCAATGACATGCCGGCCTTCGGACGTGACGAACTGCTTGAACGGGATCAGATTGACGATGTTGTTCAATATGTTCTGAACTTGACCAACAGTGCGACCGACAGTGCAGCTGCCCGTCGCGGTGCAGTTGTCTTCGAAGAAAACTGCGCATCTTGCCATGGTGATGATGCCAAAGGCATTCAGGAACTTGGTGCTCCGAACCTGACCGATGCGATCTGGCTGTATGGCGGCGACAAGGCCACCATCACCGAAACCGTAACCAATTCTCGTCGCGGCGTCATGCCCGCATGGGAAGGGCGTCTTGACGAAGAAACCATCAAGATGCTGACGGTTTATGTCCACTCACTGGGTGGCGGCCAGTAAGGCAGATATTTAAGGGCCAATGGTTTTCAATCATTGGCCCTTTATCATTGGACCTGATTGTCCATAACGATATGTCCGGCACAGTTTTCCGATGATGATCACGTCGCAAATTGACATGTATCATGGTGACTATGCCGGACTTTTCGTATTTTCAGGCTTAGATTTGAATAATGAAAGCCTGCCCCGAAACGCTGTCCGGAAATTCACTTTTCTTTTCTGACAGTCTGGCCGTTTGCTCCGACTGGCGATATCCCGCAAAACCATCGCAGTCAGCACGGCAGGGAGCAATAAACAGGTAGCGAATATGGCCATGTCCAGCTTGCCGCATCCCGATGCAGAACCGGTCTCAGTCCCTGAAGACGATGATCGCGATCAACCGCTTTATAAAACACGCGACAAGGTCTATCCGAAACGCGTCTCCGGCCGGTTCAGAAACCTGAAATGGTTTGCGCTGGTCACCTTGCTGGCAATTTATTGGCTGATCCCCTGGATCCGCTGGGATCGTGGTCCGAGTGCCCCGGATCAGGCTGTGCTGATCGACATGGATCTTGGCCGTGCCTATTTCTTCTTCATCGAAATCTGGCCGCAGGAAGTCTATTACATCACCGGCATTCTGATCATGGCCGCCATCGGGCTGTTCTTGGCAACATCCCTGTTCGGACGTATCTGGTGCGGATATGGCTGTCCGCAAACCGTCTGGACCGACCTTTTCATGCTGGTCGAACGTTACATTCAGGGTGACCGCAATGCGCGCATGCGTCTTGATCAGTCAAAATGGACGTTCGAAAAACTCTGGAAAATCGGCGCAACCCATCTGGCCTGGATTGCCATTGCCATGGCAACCGGTGGTGCCTTTGTTCTTTATTTCAACGATGCCCCGACCGTCATCACCGACGTCTTTACCGGTCAGGCAAGCCTTGGCGTTTATGTCACCATCGCGTTTCTGACCGGCTCGACCTACCTTCTTGCCGGTTGGGCCCGCGAACAGGTTTGCACCTATATGTGCCCCTGGCCGCGCTTCCAATCCGCGATGCTTGATGATGAAAGCATGATCGTCACATATGAAGGATGGCGCGGTGAACCCCGTGGCCCGCTCAAGCGTAAAAACCTGACCCGCGGGGAAGTTCCCGAGACAGGCCACTGCGTTGACTGCCATGCCTGTGTCAATGTCTGCCCGACAGGTATTGATATCCGCGACGGTTTGCAGATGGAATGCATTGGCTGTGGCCTGTGTATTGATGCCTGTAACGACATCATGGACAAGGTCGGGTTCCCGCGTGATCTGGTGCGGTTTGACTCGGTTCAGAACACCCAGCTTCGCGCCCAGGGCAAAGCCACCCGCGTTCGCATCATTCGCCCGCGTACCATTTTCTATACGATCATTCTGGTTCTGGTCGCATCGGTGATGGCCTTCGGGTTGCTGAACCGCTCGGTTCTTGAACTCAATGTTCTGCGTGACCGCAACCCGCTTTATGTACCCTTGTCTGATGGCGATGTTCGCAACGGCTATACCGTCAAAGTGCTGAACAAGGAACAGGCCACCAAAACCTACCGGTTGACCGTGACCGGCCTTGATGTATCTGATTTCCAGGTCATCGGTCAGACACCCAATCAGCAGGGCAATTTCGATCTTGAAGTCGCCCCTGACCGGGTCGGCAGTTTCCGTGTGTTTCTTGCCGCGAGCCCGTCAGCCCTTGACGGCGAGGCCACACCGTTTGAATTCACCGTGACCGATCAGGAAACCGGAAATTCGGAAACATATGATACAGTATTCGCTGGCCCCAAAACCGGCCACTGATCGTGCAAATGCTTTGGCACAGGAAAGACACGCAATGGCAACGCATATGACCACGCCTTCTTCCACCCGGAATGGCCCGCGCAAGTCGGACCGCTGGATCCCATGGTATTTTGTTGGCGGCTTTGCCGTCATGCTGATTGCCAATATCTCGCTGATCACCTTTTCAATGACCAGCTGGAACGGACTTGTGACCAAACATGCCTTTGAAGAAGGCAACAATTACAATGCCGCCATTTCCGGCGCAGCCCGTCAGGCCGAACTTGGCTGGCGCAGCAAACTGACCGTTGGTGGCGTCATCAATCAGGCGGGTACCGTCACAGTCCTTTTCCGCGACAAGGAATCCCGGCCGATCAGCGGGGCCAGGATGTCGGTGGTCATGACCCGTCAGGATCGTGACGATATGGACCAGACCGTACCATTGGCTGAAATCGCACCGGGCGAATATCGCGCAAGCGTAGCGATCCCGGTTTATGGTCGCTGGCAAGTTCGGACCATTGCCCATGCGATGGGTGATGACTACCAGATGCTTGAGAACGTCGTCATCAATCCATGAGCCAATCCGCCCTTTGCCGTCATTGTCAGGAACCGGTGACCGCCGCGTCACCGGCCGGTCCTGATTTTTGCTGTTCTGGCTGTGCAGGGGCTTATGAGCTTCTTGGCGAATTGGGGTTGTCTTCCTATTACAAACGCCGTGCAATCGATCCGAAAATCCGCGCTCTTCGCCCGGACGAGGAACCCGTTGGCAGTTTGGATTTTACCGAACTGACCAGCACCGATAATGAAGGCACCCATCATCTGAACCTGATGGTTGACGGCATTCATTGTGCGGCCTGTGTCTGGCTGATTGAAACCCTGCTTCAACGCAACGAGGCCGTGATCAGGGCGCGGGTCAATATGACAACCCGGCGCCTGCGACTGAGCTGGCAGGGCGACAAATCCGATATCGGTGCCATCGTCGCCCCGGTTCTTCAGATGGGCTATCGCCTGATTCCGTTTGACCCGGCCGCCCTTGAACAGGCAACAGTGTCACGCAACAAGGAATTGCTGCGTTGTCTTGCCGTTGCCGGGTTTGCAGCAGGCAATGTGATGTTGCTGTCGGTTTCGGTATGGGCCGGATATTTTCAGGGCATGGGCGGGGCCACCCGCGACCTGTTTCACTGGTTGTCCGCGTTAATTGCACTTCCGGCTGCCGCCTATGCCGGCATGCCGTTTTACCGTTCTGCAATCGGGGCGATCCGCAATCGCCGGGTCAATATGGATGTGCCGATCAGCCTTGGAGTGATCCTTGCACTGGGCATGAGCCTTGCCCAAACCATCCGAAGCGAACCACATGCCTATTTCGATAGTGCCATCACGCTTTTGTTCTTCCTGCTGATCGGGCGGTATCTTGATGGTCGCGCCCGTGGACAGGCCCGCTCCGCCGCCGAACATCTGTTATCTCTTAATGCCCGGTCCATCACCGTGATTGATGATGATGGTACGCGACGTCTGATTGCCCCGCACAAGGCCGAACCGGGTATGGTTGTTCTGGCCGCAGCCGGCGAACGCATCGGCATCGACGGCGAAGTCATCGACGGCCAGTCCGATATCGACACCAGTGTCATTACTGGCGAAAGCATCCCTGTTCTGACCCGGCCGGGTAAAACGGTGTTTGCGGGCACCACCAACATTTCCGCACCATTGCGTATTCGTGTCACAGCAACCGGTGGCAATACCTTGCTGTCCGAGATTGTCCGGCTGATGGAAAATGCCGAACAGGGGCGTGCGAAATATGTCGCCATTGCCGACCGGGTTGCCAAATCCTATGCACCGGTGGTTCATTTTCTGTCATTGGCGACCTTTGCCGGATGGTGGCTGATTGGCGGCCTGCCCTGGCAGGATGCCCTGATGAACGCGATTGCGGTTCTGATCATTACCTGTCCCTGTGCGCTTGCCCTTGCCGTTCCTGTGGTTCAGGTCATTGCAACCGGTCGATTGCTGCGTGCGGGTATTCTTGTCAAATCGGCAACCGCCCTTGAACGCCTGACCAAGATCACCGGCATCATCTTTGACAAGACCGGGACGCTTACCACCGGCAAACCCGAACTCGTCAGCCAGACCGATCCGGATGCGCTGGAACTTGCCGCCCAGATCGCCGCGAACAGCAACCATCCCCTGTCACGTGCACTGGTCCGCGCTGCTGGCAATGTAACACCTTATCCCAATGTAACCGAACAGCCCGGCCTTGGCCTGACCGCGCAAGGCCCGTCGGGACCGGTCCTGCTGGGGAGCCGGACATTTTGCAACATTGCCGAAAATGCCGATTTGCCATCCGATATTACCGGCCCGGAATTGTGGCTTGCCGAACCGGGGAAATCACCGGCACGTTTTGTTTTCCGCGATACACCGCGCAATGATGCCGATAGCGTGATTGAAACCCTGCGCGCGCGCGGGTTTGATATGACATTGCTTTCGGGGGATCGCAGCAGCACGGTGCGTCAGCTGGCCGAAACACTTGGCCTGCGGGACTGGCATGCCCGTATGTCACCAACCGACAAAGCCGCCTTTGTTCAGGCCCGTGCCGATCACGGCAAACATGACCTTATGGTTGGCGATGGCATCAATGATGCCCCGGCCCTTGCCTGTGCCCATGCCTCTATGTCCCCTGCTACTGCGGCCGAGATTTCGCAAAATGCCGCAGACATTGTCTTTCAGGGGGACCGACTGGGTGCGGTGATCGAGGCCATTGATGTCGCGCGTAAGGCTGACCGTCTGGTCCGACAGAACTTTGCCCTGTCCTTTGCCTATAACCTGATCACGATTCCGCTGGCGGTTTCGGGATTTGTCACGCCATTGATTGCCGCAATCGCCATGTCGTCGTCTTCACTGATCGTGATTGCCAATGCCTTGCGCCTGCATGCAAAATCGTCCAAACCAGATGACCATGGGTTCAAGGTACACCCGCAAACATCCCAACAGGCAGGAGCCTAATGGCATGAGCAACCTTCTTCTTCTGATCCCGATCGCTTTGTTTCTGGGGCTTTTGGGCCTTGGTGCGTTCCTTTGGTCGCTGCGTTCGGGGCAGTTTGATGATATGGAAGGGGCTGCCAATCGCATCCTGTTTGACGACGATGATGAAGCGCTGGCGCACAAATCCAAGAAACTCAAAAAAAATGATAGTTAGAATAGCTTGAAACACACCTATCTGTTCGCATAGATTAACCCGATATAATGTCTCGACTCACCAGCATCGGAGTCTGCGATGGCAGTCCGCCCCCAACTTTGCGAAGCCTGTTCTATCAAGGACTTGACCTTTTGCTCGTCATTGCACGGGGCTGAACATGATCAGTTGCGCCAACTGCTGACCCACGTCCAGTTTGATTCGCACAGCACCATCTTCCACGAAGCAGAGGAAGCCGACTACGTTTTCAACGTCACGTCCGGCTCTGTGAAGCTCTATAAATTGCTGGGTGATGGTCGCCGTCAGATCACCGGTTTCCTGTTTGCAGGTGATTTTCTGGGATTGGCGCTTAATGCGAATTACAGCTACACCGCCGAGGCGATTGAACCGGTAACGGCCTGCCGTTTCCCGCGGACCAAGCTTGAAAAACTGTTTGATCAGTTCCCGCATCTGGAAAAACGCATGCTGGGCATGGCTGTGGACGAACTCGCCGCCGCCCAGGATCAGATGCTGTTGCTTGGTCGCAAGACCGCCAAGGAAAAGGTCGCATCCTTCTTGCTGATGCTGGCCCGCCGTCAGGAACATCGCGGTGAAAACACCGACATGATCAATGTCCCGATGAGCCGGTCCGACATTGCCGATTATCTGGGCCTGACCATTGAAACCGTGTCGCGCACCCTGACGCAATTGCGCAAGGAAGCAACGATTTCGCTCAAGGATAACCGCCATATCGAGGCCGTCGGTCTTGATATGCTCGAAGACCTTGCCGAAGGCCTCTGAGTTTCTTGTGCAACTGCACAATAAGACCCTTAACGTGCCTGAATTCAGATACGGACAAAGCATGAATTCGGCCAATTGATAAACTATTGGCCGAATTGCTTATTTCGCGATTGCGAAAAAATATTTCCCGAATACCGTCATCATATTGTAAACATGACGGCACGCTCGACACAGATCGGGCAGCCAATTCCGGTCGAACCGGGGGAGAAACGTCATGAGTGCCACCACTAAAAAGATGGGCCGGACCTCCGTCCCTGAACTTCGTGCCCGCAAGGGTTCTGAACCCATTGTCTGCCTGACCGCTTACACCATGCCGATGGCCCAGCGTCTTGATGAACATTGCGACCTTTTGCTGGTCGGCGATTCATTGGGCATGGTTGTTTATGGCATGGACAGCACGCTTGCTGTGACCGTCGATATGATGATCAATCATGGCAAGGCGGTTATGCGCGGCTCGAAAAATGCCTGCGTTGTCGTTGACCTGCCGTTCGGCAGCTATCAGGAATCCAAGGAACAGGCCTTCCGTACGGCATCGCGCATTCTGGCCGAGACCGGCTGCGCTGCCGTCAAACTCGAAGGCGGTGCCGAGCTTGCCGAAACCATCGCATTCCTAAGCCAGCGCGGCGTTCCCGTCATGGCCCATATCGGCCTGATGCCCCAGCAGGTCAACACGATGGGCGGCTTCAAAAGCCAGGGTCGCGGTGATGAGGCTGCTGAAAAGGTCGTCAATGACGCCATCGCGGTTGCGAAGGCCGGTGCCTTTTCCGTCGTGATCGAAGGCACGGTTGAAGCAGTTGCTCGCCGTATTACCGAAACCATTGATATTCCGACCATCGGGATTGGTGCATCGGTGGCCTGCGATGGTCAGGTGCTTGTGACCGAGGATATTCTTGGCCTGTTTTCCGATTTCACACCGAAATTCGTCAAACGCTATGCCAATCTCGGCGATGCAATCTCCGAAGCTGTTGGCACCTATGCCAGCGAAGTGCGCAACCGTCAGTTCCCGGCGGATGAACATTGCTTTGGTGTCCCCAATAAGGGTAAGTTGCGCGCGGTCTGAGAACCATTGGTTCTAACCGCCGCGATTTCTTGAAATTTCGATACGACGATCACGATGTCCCTTACGACTGTTCACACCGTCGCAGATTTGCGCGCGACTGCTGCCGACTGGCGCGCACAAGGCCTGCGTGTTGCCTTGGTTCCAACCATGGGCGCGCTGCATGATGGCCATATCAGCCTGACGCACCTTGCCCGTGAACATGCGGATCGCGTGATCGTGTCGATTTTCGTCAATCCGACCCAGTTCGGACCGAACGAGGATTTCGGGGCCTATCCCCGCACCCTGCCTGACGATCAGAAGCTTCTTGATGCTGCCGGGGTCGAGCTTTGCTTTGCCCCCTCGGTCGATGAAATGTATCCCGACGGCTTTGCCACCAAGGTCAGCGTCGATGGTGCCATGACCAATGTGCTTTGCGGCGCATCCCGTCCCGGTCACTTTGACGGGGTTGCGCAGATCGTTACCAAGCTGCTGCTGCAATCCCTGCCCGATTGCGCAATTTTCGGCCAGAAAGACTATCAGCAACTGATGGTCATCCGCCGGTTCGCAGCCGATCTCAACATCCCGGTCGACATCATTGGCGCCAAAATCCTGCGCGAAGAGGATGGCCTGGCCATGTCATCGCGCAACCGGTATCTGTTGCCCGACGAACGTGCTGTCGCCCCGACCCTGAACCGGGTTCTGGCCGACATTACCGCACAGGCGGCAAAGGGTGCCGCCCTTGCCCCGCTTCTTGCCAAGGGGCGCGAAGATATCCTTGCTGCGGGCTTTGCACCGATTGACTATCTTGAAGTCCGGGACGCGGAAACACTTGAACTGGTGAATGATACCGTCAAGAAGCCGGCACGCATCTTTGTTGCCGCCCGTCTTGGCAAGGCACGCCTGATTGATAATCATGCGATTATTCCGGGTGGTTCCGCAGCCTAAACATCTGGTTGGGACCACCTTGCCCTCATCAGAATCAGCGATTGGGTGCGAATTGACTCGAAAAGCGCAGAACATCGCGCTTTTGCGCCCGATTGCGCTTGACTCCTTACCCCCGATCCAATAAACCCTCCTCACCAACGGTCGCCCAAGGGGTGACTCCCCCAGTCCTCGAGTTTTCGAGCACTGGGTTTTAGTTTTTTGTGCGTACTCGGTGGAAACACCGGCAACACAGACGGGATTTGGAATGTTTGAAGGACTAAGCGATCGCCTTGGCGGAGTTCTCGATAAGCTGCGCAAACGTGGCGCGCTGAAGGAATCCGACGTCAAGGAAGCCATGCGCGAAGTACGCGTCGCCCTGCTTGAGGCTGACGTTGCGCTGCCGGTCGTCAAAACCTTTATTTCCAATGCCACCGAACGTGCGGTTGGTCAGGACGTTCTGCGCTCGGTCACCCCGGGCCAGATGGTCGTCAAGATCGTCCATGACGAACTGAAAAACATGCTGGGCGAAGGCGAAGACATCAATCTTGCCGCCACCCCGCCGGTTCCGATCCTGATGGTTGGTCTTCAGGGTTCGGGTAAGACCACCAGTTCTGCCAAGATCGCGCTGCACCTGACCAAGAAGCGCAACAAGAAAGTTCTTCTGGCATCGCTCGATATCTATCGTCCGGCCGCGCAGCAGCAGCTGAAAATTCTGGCCGACGATAACGGTCTTGGCGTTCTGCCGATCGTTCTGGGTGAAAAGCCGGTTTCGATTGCCAAGCGCGCGATGGATACCGGTCGCAAGGAAGGCTATGACGCGGTCATCCTTGATACCGCCGGTCGTCTGCATATCGACATGGAACTGATGAGCGAAGTCGCCCAGATCCGCGATGCAGTCAACCCGGTCGAGACCCTTCTGGTCACCGATGCGATGACCGGTCAGGACTCGGTCAATGTGGCCAAGGAATTTGCCGACAAGGTCGGCATCACCGGTATCGTTCTGACCCGTATTGACGGTGATGCACGTGGTGGTGCGGCCCTGTCGATGCGTCAGATCACCGGCTGCCCGATCAAGATGATCGGCGTCGGCGAGAAAATCGACGAGATGGAAGCCTTCCATCCGGATCGTATTGCCAACCGTATTCTGGGCATGGGCGACGTTGTCAGCCTTGTCGAGAAGGCGGCTGAAACGATCAAGGCCGAAGACGCCGAGAAAATGGCGAAGAAGCTGCGTAAGGGTCAGTTCGACCTGAACGATCTTCTCGCACAGCTCAAGCAGCTTCAGAAGATGGGTGATCTTTCCGGCATCATGGGGATGCTGCCGGGCATGGGCGCGCTGAAAAAACAGATGTCGCAGACCAAGCTTGATCCGAAACTTCTGACACATCAGGAAGCGATCATCCTGTCGATGACGCCGAAGGAACGTGAAAACCCGGCCCTGATCAAGGCATCGCGCAAAAAGCGTATTGCTGCGGGTTGCGGGCTCAGCGTTCAGGATGTGAACAAGCTGCTCAAACAATACCAGACCATGTCCACCATGATCAAAAAGATGGGCAAGATGGGTAAAAAGGGTCTGTTTGGCGGTATGCCGAAAATGGATCCGGCAATGCTCGAGGGCGGCGATATGCCGGACCTTGGCAATCTGCCAAAAGGTTTCCCCGGTGGTGCAGGCGGCTTGCCGCCCGGTCTGCCGGGATTGGGAGGCGGCGGTGGCCTGCCTCCGGGATTCCCGGGGTTTGGCAAAAAGAAATAGCCAGATCCCAGGTTCTTAAACGGGTTCTCAAGAATTCCTCTTAGGAACCGAAACGGCCCGCAAGGCCGGATGACTACAAGACTAAGCGAATAGGCCCCAAGGGGTCCTGATTTAAGACTACAAACCCAAGCTGAAAGGAACTTATCCGAATGGCTGTCAAGATTCGTCTTTCCCGTGGCGGTGCCAAAAAGCGTCCGTACTACCGTATCGTAGTTGCTGACGCCCGCGCTCCGCGTGACGGCAGCTTCATCGAGAAAGTCGGTACCTATGATCCGATGCTCCCGAAGGATGCTGGCAATCGCGTTACCTTCAAAGAAGAACGCATTAAATATTGGCTGTCTGTTGGCGCACAGCCGACCGATCGTGTTGCACGTTTCCTGGGCAAAGCTGGCCTGGCTGATGCGTTCAAACCGACCGAACAGCCGCAGAAGTCTGCTCCGAAAGCGAAAGCTCAGGAACGTCTTCGTGAGAAAGCTGAAAAAGCTGAAGCTGCTGCTGCCGCTGCTGCGGAAGCCGCTGC
>Ga0207828_100234_pt1 | contig 34421 bp, 34 predicted proteins | sample TtaePargueraPR_11_FD_187276 | JGI IMG/M metagenome (GOLD analysis project Ga0207828, IMG submission 187276) | Aerobic enrichment media microbial communities from Bioluminiscent Bay, La Parguera, Puerto Rico - Tt and P2 (3) (SPAdes) | ecosystem: Environmental > Aquatic > Marine > Unclassified ...
GGCGGCACCCTGAAAAGGGCGCCGCGCTTGCCGCCGAGCTTGGCCATGCGAAAGCCGTGCGGCTCGACCTGGAAGGAGACGGCGCGCTGCTGGAAGGCGAGGCCGCCCCTGCCGCGGTGCTTGCCGCCGTGCATGACGGCACGAACCGGCTGCTCGATTATGCCATCACCCATGATGCAGCTTATGTGGATATTGCGCGGGCCGGAGATGAGCTGACCCGCGCCCTTGTCTTTGCTGCGCAGCGCTCCCCTTCTCGCGCGATCCTGTTTGCCAGCAACTGGATGGCGGGTGTGCCCGCGACCCTTGCGGCGGAAATGACGGAGGACATGCCACGGATAACGCGGCTTGATCTTTCCATCCTCTTTTATGGCAAGGACAGGGGCGGACCGGATTCAGCCACCGCCGTTGACGGAATCGATGCGCCCTTCATCTCCCGCGCCGGCAAGGTCTGGCGAATGGCCCCTGCGATGACCGCGCCCTTGCGACTCAGATTTCCAAGCGGAAAGAAAGCCACGGCCTACCGGGTCAACATGCCGGATGTGCTCACCCTGCCGCTTGCCAGCGGCGCGGAAAACAGCACGGTGCGCCTTGCCGTGGATGATCCCATCGGCAACTTCCTTTCCATGTTTCTTTTGCGCTCGCGCCTCTGGAAACTCCTGCCGCGGGAAACGCGCCGCGGGCTCATTCACAATCCCGGCCCCGGCGCGCGCCATGAAATCGTGATCGAGGCGGAAGGCTTTGACGGAAACGGGAAGCCGGTGCGCAAAAGGCTCGGTCTTCTTGATGCGCAGGGCCAGGTCCATCTCACTGCGCTGGGCGCGCTTTATCAGCTTGAACGGGCGCTCGGCCTTGCGGGCGACGCGCCGCTGCGGGCGGGCCCTGCCTTTTCAGAAACCGCGCCCGCCCCTGCCCGCCTCCGCGCGCTGCTGCAGACGGAGGGAGTGGAACTCACGGCGGGCTGACCCCGGCAGCGCTCACGCGGCGGCAAGCCGGTCCAGGGCTTTTTTCATTGCCGCCGCGCCGTCGGACATCATGCCGTCCACCATTTCTGCGGCATCTTGGGGGAGAAAATCCGCTGTCCAAACAATGCGGGCCCCTTTTCCGTCCGCCAGCACTTCCGCCGCACCGTTATAGTGGGTGAAGGCTTCATGCTCGACGGACCAGACGACACGGCGGGTGGTTTCATCCACCGTGATGATGGGTTCGCGCACCACCATGCCATTGGAGAATGTGACGAGGCGCGCGCCTTCCTCCAGCTTCGTCTCAGTGACAAATCCCGGCACGAGGCGGGTGTGCAACGCGCCAATGTCACGCAGCGCATCCCAGGCCTGGGCGATACTGGCGGTCGTTTCGATTTCCTTGCGGACCATTGCCATCCTTCTTCTCCTTCCATTCAGTCTTTTACGTTGCAATAGGCCTCGAGGCGGTAGCCGTCCGGATCCTTCACGAAAGCGGCGAAATAATCCGGCCCGTAATCGGCACGCAAACCGGGCTTTCCATTATCGTTGCCGCCCACGCCAAGCGCCTTGGCGTGAAAGGCTTTGACGGCCTTGCGCGCGGGCGCGGCAAAACAGATGTGAAGACCGGAGTCCGGGTCTGCTGCCACGGCGCGGGGCGTTTTGAGCACCCAGAAGAAGACCGCCTCCGCGCCGTAGCCAAGCGATGCGTCATCCGCATAAAGACAGGACAGGCCAAGCGGCGCCAAGGCCGCGTCATAAAAGGCTTTTGCCGCGCCAAGGTTTGGCGTGCCTATGGAGATATGATCGAGCATTTTTTCCTCGTTTCAGACCGGTTGTCAGCAAGCGTCATGTGGTACCGCCGCGCTGCTTCCGGCACTTGGGAAAAATTGCTATCTTCAGCCATGAGCATGGAAACAAGAGAACTCGCGTCCGGGCCAGGCTGGTATGTGCTGGATTATTGCTGCACAGCCGGGCCGCAGGACCGCGCTTTTGAAGAGCGGCATGATACGGCCGCGCTTTCTCTTGTGTTGAGCGGTACATTTCAATACCGCACCGCTGCGGGACAGGCGACGCTTGTGCCGGGCTCGATTCTGCTCGGTAATGAAGGGGCCTGTTTTGAATGCGGGCATGAACACGGTACGGGCGACCGCTGCCTTTCCATTCACTTCTCGCCTTCCTATTGGGAGGAGATTCTGGCGGCAACGCCCGGCATGACGGCCGCGCGCTTTCCCCTGCCCGCGCTGCCACCCTCCGGCGCGCTTCTGCCGCACACCGCCCTGCTGACAGCAGCGCGGGAGAAAAGTGGCGCGGCACTGGAAGAAGAAGTCTTGCGTTTTGCGGGTGCCGCTCTTTCTGCCGCTCACGCCACCCCCCCGCCCGCGCGGACACCTAGCGGCAGGGATGTGCGCCGTGTGTCAGAGGCGGTTCGGTTTATTGAAGGCGTGGCACATGATCTGGAAGCGGATCTTTCGCTGTCCAATCTCTCGGCACTTGCTGTGATGAGCCCTTATCATTTCCTCCGCATCTTCCGGCATGTAACAGGCATGACGCCGCATCAGTTTATTCTGCTGCGCCGTATGAGCCGCGCGGCAGTGCGGCTGCGCACGGAAGACGCGCCTATCGCCTCCATCGCTTTCGAGGCGGGATTCAACGATCTTTCAACCTTCAACCGGCGTTTCCGCAAATTGGTGGGCAAAAACCCGCGTGATTACCGGCGCGCCTGAAGCCGGCGGCGCAGCCAGAGATAGCTGCCCGTGCCCATGAGCGCGATGGGCACAACCCCCGTCAGCACCACGATGAGCGGCCCCGCCGCCCCCCAGAACGCGCCGATATGGATAGGGTATTTGAGGTCGGAGAGCCAAAGCCCCGTGCCCTTGTTCTCCCAGCCATAGACGGAGAGCAGTTCCCCGGTTTGCGGGTGGAAGGCGGCAAAGCTCGTGCCGTTGGGATGGGGATCATCGCGGTGCCTGTAGCGGCCAAGAAAAGGCGCACCCTCTTTTTCCGGCGGGCTCATCCAGGTGAGAGTGGCATCGGGCATGGCGGCTTCCGCGCGGGGCCGCATTTCATCCAGCGCAAGCAGAGGCACGTCCGGCGCAAGCTCAACCGGTCCCGGGCGCTCCGGCGGCGTGCCGCCAAAGGCGAGCATCAGCGCAAAGGCGGTCACGCGGAAGAAGACCAGCATGACGCCCGTGACCGCGCTGATGAACAGAAGCGCCCACCCCGCCGTGCCGATGAAACGGTGCCAATCAAACGCAATGGCCGCCGCCGGACCCTTGAGGCGCGGCTTGAAGATGCGTTTAAGACGGCCCTTGCGCCAGGCAAGCACGGCGCCGCTCCCCAGCAGGAAGAGCAGCGCAAGACCGACAATGCCAACGCCGGTGTGCCCCGCTTCACCCGCGAAGAGGCGGACATGGAGATCCTTCAAAACGCCCATGGCGCCGTCATTCTCTCCGCGCGTGCCGAGGAGCTTGAGCCGGTAAGGATCGACATAGGCGATCTGATGCGGCTCGTCCGAGGACCAGACCTCGACCGAGCTTTCCGGCGTGCGCGGCAGGCGGATGAAGGCCACCTGATGGTCCGGCAGCTCTTTCTGCACCACAGCCAGCGCCGCATCGAGCGAGACGGGCTTTTCCGCGGGCGCAATGGAAAGCAGCTCCGGGTTCAGCCAGCGATCGATTTCCTCATCAAAGACGAGAATGCTGCCCGAGAGCGCCAGAAAGAACATCACCACGCCTGCGCTGATGCCGAGCAGGTGATGCAGTTTCTGCAAGAAACGTCTGAACACAGGCCAGTTCCCCGGATAGTCGAACACGCGGCAAAAACAGAGGCCGCCGATCCACCCGGCGGCCTCTTCTTTTTAGCAAGCTTACCAGTTGATCGTATAGGTAAGGCTGACCATGCGGCCCGGCCCTTTATTATAGGCGTAAGGCGCGAGGAAAGCGGCATTCACAACCGGGAAGTAGCTTTCGTTCAGCAGGTTGTCCACGCCGACTTCCAGCGTGCCGGGACCGGCATCGAACGCGCTATAGAAATCCACCAGCGTATAGACATCGCTGCCCCCCTGATAGGCGGCGGCGGCCCCCACATCCGGGTCGCGGTGACCGGAGTGCAGCACCTGCAGGCGGGCATCCCACCAATCGGTAACCTCATAACCTGCATAGGCGGTCAGCTTCAGCGGCGGAATACGGGTGTTGTCGAGGTCTTCTTCAAAATTGCCGTCACCGTTCCGGTCAAGCTGACCTTCCATCCATGTGGCCGTGCCGCCCAGGCTCCAGCGGGGTGCTGGGGTGAGATCAAGCTGGGCTTCGACGCCCCAGATTTCTTCCGGCACCTTGACGAGATTGAGGTTGGCCGTGGAATAGGTCGTGCCCTTGTCAGACTCGCTGTAGAACAGCGCCACCGAACCGCTTGCCCAATCATTGAATGCACGCACGCCGAGTTCATAATTATCGACAAGCTGGGCTTCCGATTCCACTTCGCTTGCCTGATTGATCACCGTGCTGTCGCGGATCACGCGGCCAAGGTCAGCCACGGAGAAGCCTTGCGAGAAGCCGCCATAGATTTCGGTCTCGTCCGTCACATAGATGATACCGCTGAGGTTGAAGAGCGCCTCGTTGAATTCAACCGTGCCGCCCTGTACGAAACGGCCGGGACGGTTGACGACGTCCTCCACATCGATGCTGATGTATTCATAGCGCATGCCGCCGCGCACCAGACCCCAGGAGCCGACCGGCACTTCAAGCTCGGCAAAACCGGCAACGGCGTTCTGCTCCATCACCGGCACGATGGTCGGGCCATCAATGCCCGCCTGCACCGTTTCATCGCGCAAATAGTCACCGCCCCAGAGCAGCTTCACATTCGTGCCCGCCACCTTGAAAGGTGTTTCCATGGTCAGGCGGCCGCCCCATTTTTCCGAGGTCACTTCGGTCTGGGAGAAGCCTGGAAATTTCGCGAAACGGGAGGTGAGGTCATTGTAATAGACCTGCCCCGTCATGGTCCCGCCCAGCACATCCTCATTGGAGTATTCAAGGTTCAGGGTCAGGTTTTCCGTTCCCGGCTTCTCGGCATTCGGGCTGCCTTTCACGGCAGGTGTCTTGATGCCGGCTGCCGGATCGCCCAGGCCGAACGTATAATCCGTGTCCTGAAGGAAGCTGAAATAGTTCGCGGAGATCTGATAGCGCTGCTCCGCATCCGGTTCATAGCCGAGCTTGCCGAGCAGGTTCCAGCTATCGGCATCCGCATAGCCGCCCTGCACGCCAAGCGAATCGGGCGGAATGCGGTCGCCGTCGGCATCGAAGATGCTGTTGCGCTGAACATAGGTCGCGCCCGCATAATAATCGACATTGCCTTCGCGACCCGTCACGGTTTGCGAAGCTTCATACTGCCAGGAATCATCCACATGCTCGGTGGAGAAGCGCAGGCCCGCGCTTGAGGTGGCCTTCATCGCGCCGTCTTCAGGCCGTTTGGTGATGATGTTCACAAGACCGCCCGTCGCGCCGAAACCATAGGCAGCGGTGCCGCCGCGCACCACTTCGATGCGCTCGATGGCATCGGGGTCGATCGTGTTCAAATCACGGCTTGCGCCCCGCAGCGGGGTCGATTGCGGCACGCCGTCGATCAGGGTCAGAAAGTCACGGCCGCGCAGCGTCTGCCCGAAATTCGAGAGTGCCTCGCTGGACGGGCTGAACCCCGGCGTGGTGTTGGCCAGTATGTCGCCAATATTGCGGTTGATGGTCTTTTCGCGTTCCACATCTTCTTCGCCGACCACAGAAACCGACCGGGTCAGTTCCGAGACGGGCGTGGCCGCGCGCGTGGCCGTGACCACGATATCGCCTGCCCGGATAGGCGTTACTTCGGCTTCCTGCGCCTGGGCGGGCATGTGCATGACGGCCAGCAATGCCAGCGGCGCCGAATACTGACCCGCGCGGCAGATGGCCCGCTCAAAATGGCTGTTTTTCTCGATTTTCTTCATTGGGGGTCCCTCGCTTCAAACCGGCCTTAAGCCGAAATTGCGGGGAACCTATTGCAACTGCGAGTCTGTAACAACGGAATGGGGCCGCGTGTTTCAACTTTTGCGGGAAGTGCGGCCTGGTGGCACCGGTTATTTTGACCTGCGGTCACCCATGCGGGCCTATTCCGCCGCAGAGCGGATGAGTTCGGGGAAAGAAGAGAGCGCGGCGGCCCGCAGCTGGACGATTTCGCCGAGGATCATGTGCACCTCGCCATCCGGCCGGGCGAGCGGCAGGGCCAGTGCCTCCACCATCACGGGGGTGGCAGGATCGGAGGGAAAGCGCACGCGGCCGAAAAACCGCATGGGGCGGCGGTGCTCTACACACAGGGCCAGCGCCGCGCGGGCCAGCCACCCCTGTTTGCCGGGCATAATCTCGTCAAAGCGGCGGCCCATGTGATTGCCGCCGAAAAGATCGTCCAGCGCCGTGCCGGTAAGGCGTAGGGAAAAGTCCGGTGTCTTTTCGCCGGGCCGCACATCCGCGATCAGGAGCGAGGGGAGATGGGAAATCAGCTCGCCGGGCTTGATGTCCCCGCGCGTGGGCAGAGAGGCCGTGCCGTAGCGCTTGGCGCGCCAATAGGCGAGCAGCGCCGCCAGCCGCGAATCAACCGGCTTCGCCGCCGGATCGACATAGATGTCGAGCGGTTTGAGCTGCAACGCCTGAGCCATAACGAACCGTCATTTACCCCTAACGGGCCTAGACTACAGGCTGGAGCGCCGCTCGGAAACGCCTAATGGGGCGCCATCGGGAACATGGTTTCCCGGGGTCCCCGCCCGGGCAGAGCGCGATTGCCAGCCCCTGCCCCTTCGGTTATGGTGCGCCCGCTTTGACGCGGCACCCGTAGCTCAGCTGGATAGAGCGCTGCCCTCCGAAGGCAGAGGTCATAGGTTCGAATCCTATCGGGTGCGCCATTTTTCCACAATTCTGGACTAAAACTCGCATCTAGGCTCCCAAGGTAGTCTCCAGTAGGTGCCTCACCCTGCCAATTGCGTCGCTTACGGACGTCCATTGGATGCTGTTAAATCGATGATCAGGTAAAAGTTGAGTGGAATAGAAGTCTGTCTCCGGCAAGTTTCAATAATCGAACGCTTTCAGGAGCAATTGAGTTGAGTCAGGTAGATAACCGGTGGGGCATAGAGCTGAACGGTCTGGAAGCGGATCAGAAGGCGTGGCGAAACGAGCTGAAGTCGCCTTTCGACCCCTTTGTCGAAGAGATCAAGGATGAGCGCGGGGACTATCTAGCCTTACGATCATCTGTCTTCGACGGGCTCACGACTTGGGAAGAGGTCCGTGAGGTGGCCAAGGAATTGTTCAGCACTTTGAACGTGGCAATGTCAAAGATCGTTGACACCGATCCTGTCACCATCGGATCGATAATCGAGTTTGTCCCGGACGGCCAACCCCGCAGATATTATTACTTAGAAGCAAAAGGCGGTGCGATGCGCCTGCGCGGCGGAATTGCCGAAATGACGAAGAAAGACGCGCAAGGCGATGTGATCGAGCCGCCGCCTGCACCATCCAGAGTGCAGCTGTGGATGCGCGCGGTCATTTTGGAGCGTGAGATCGGGAGCGCCTTGCGCTATCTTGAGGGTAAGCCTAGCTGGTTCGAGCTTTACAAGGCGTATGAGGCTGTGAGGAATATGCCGAACGGCGGCATATCGAAAAAAGAGATAAAGCGCTTTACCCAAACAGCAAATGCCGGACAACGGCATCACCCAAACAACAGCCACAAGCCCCATAAGCGCCCGATGGAGCTATGGGAGGCCCGCGCGTTCATAACTCGGTGGGTTTCGGCGGCTATCGACGATGTTTCAGCAAAGAATTCTTGATTCTCCTCATGAATCATATTGCGATAACAATGACATAGCAGTTCCCAGCTTCATCCTCTTTAGCGTCATTTTTCAAGCCATCCTCTAGTCAGTCACCCACCGGCGGGCACCCGCGATTTGGCGGGGCGGGCCTCACCGCGCCGCAGAGGCGTTGCAGCCTGGCGCGGGCATCGCGTTACTTGTGTCTGCAAGTTGCCAGCTTATAAGGCAATATCGAAGCCATTGCGGACAGGCGGATCTGGAAACAGTGACTCAAGAAAGAAAAACCGGGCTGACCAAGAAAGGGCAGGCAAAGAGAGACGCGATCCTTGCCGCGTCCCGGCAATGTTTCGAGCGCATGGGGTACTCGAAAACGTCAATGGACGATATCGCGCGCACCTGCGGGATCAAGAAACCCTCGCTGTTCTACTATTACCCCACGAAAGAAATACTGTTCTATGAGAGCTTCTCCCGGATCTGGGAGGAGAACATTGCCGCGCTGATCGAGACGGCCCGCCAGAAGGCGCCGGTACCGACCCGCATTCAGGACTACATCCGCAGCTCTGTGCTTTATTACGGCTCGGTCGTTCAACAATTCGGCACGTCGCCCTCCGTTCTTCTCCAAACCGAGGCGGAGTTCGAAGCAATCTTTCAGCCCCAAGTCGAGGGGCTGATCCTCAGCTTTTACGGCAGTGTGCTCGAGGAAGGGCTGGAAACGGGTGTTTTCACCGGACTCGACCTTGACCGGACCGTCGATCTGATCGGGCGTGTGGAGCGGACATTCCGGCTCGATGCCTTCAAGCGCGCAGCGGCCGGCGGGCAGGACGAGGTCGATTTCAACCGGCTGGCAGATGACACTGTTTTCGTGGTCGAGAGGCTTCTCCAAAATAAAAGTTGACCAAAATAGATTTTTGGTCAAAAAATGACATGCAGTTGCAGTCCGGTCGTTGACCGGCAACCAGCCATGCCATTTTCCGGAGTCCTTTCATGACACGTCGCAGCGCACTGGTTACCGGCGCGACCGGCTTTCTCGGCCAAAACCTGATTGATGAACTGAACGCCCGCGGTTGGGCCATAACCGTTCTGGCGCGCGGTGCCAGACCGCGCCAATTCGACGGCATAGACGGTCTGCGCTATGCCCGAGGCGACCTTCAGGACAGCGAAAGCCTGATTGACGCGATCCCCGAGGGCATCGACTGCGTGTTTCATCTCGCAGGTGACACGGGGTTCTGGCGCCCGAACAATGCGCGCCAGCACGCCATAAATGCCGGCGGCACGCGCAACCTTCTCAAGGCTGCCGCCGCAAAGCGGGTCTCCAAAGTCGTCTATACGTCCACCGTCGGTGTTTATGGCGAAAGCTTCCAGGATGTGAACGAAGCCTCTCCCATGCACGGGCGCGGGTCCTGGATCGGATACATCAACTCCAAGGCGGACGCGGAAGAGATTGTGCGCGATGAGATCCGGAACGGCCTCGACGTCACCATCATGAACCCCTGTAACATTGTGGGCCCACACGACAAAAAGAACTGGGCGCGCATGTTCACGATGATCGAGAACGGAACCCTGCCCGGGGTGCCGCCCGGCTCCGGCGTTTTTTGCGATGCCCGGGCTGTCGCGAAAGCGCATGTGGATGCATTCGAGAAGGGCCGCCCAGGAGAAAACTACATTCTCGGCGGGCCCTCCGCATCGATGCTGAAATTCGTGCAGATCGCCAGCGGGATTCTGGAGCGCAAGGCACCCGCAAAGGCAACGCCAGCATTTGTCCTCAAGCTTTTCGGCCATCTGGCGCTGCTGGGGTCGCACATCACGCGCAAAGAGCCCGAGTTGACGCCAGAAGTTGCGGCAATCGTTTGCGGGCACCAGTCGGTCAAAACGGACAAGGCAGAAACCGAACTCGGTTACGTTTCGCCGGACCTAACGGAGATGGTGAGCAATGCGATTGCCTGGATGCGGGGCGCGGGCGTTCTGAAGTCATAACTGAACGCACCTTAAAGACACCATCATGAGAAGGACTATGTGATGATGAACAGGATTGTTCGGCCCGGAGACGGAAACTGGACTTTGCCCCGGCTGGCCGGTGTTGCTGCCGCCGCTGTAGCGCTCGCGGCCGCCACATCATCATTTCTTCTTCGCGATGCGATGCCTTTTCTGACGATCAGTGAAGAAACCTATCAGCGTTTCTGGCCCATCGCGCCTGTCATGTTTCTGCATGTTGTCGGGGGTATGGCCGCAATCGTGGTTGGTCCCGTCCAGTTTGTGAGCTGGGTCAGGCGGCGATATGTCCGGCTGCATAGAACGGTTGGCTACATTTACTTCGCCGCCGTTATGACGAGCGCGCTCACATCGCTCCATGTCGCCTTCACGGTCACCATGCCCCGCAGTGTGGATTTCGCGGTGGGTCTGATCTGCCTGTGCATTTGCTGGATCCTGACTGCGGTGCTCGCCTATGCCGCCGTGCTCAAACGGGATTTCGTCATGCACAAGCAGTTGCTGGTCCAGAATTACACTCTTACCTTCGCTTTCACGGCCACCCGTTTTCTATGGGATCTCGATATCGCGTTCATTCAGAATATGGGCCCCATGAAATACATCACCATGGGCTGGGCGGGCTGGATTTTGCCGTTCTTCCTGAGCATTTTCTACTTTCAGGTGAGCAAGGTCTTTCCCCGCGGCATTCAGGGAAAGACGCCCAGTTCCGCGAGGCTGACATAACGCGCGTCTCCCTCGCCGCCATTCAGCATTTTGAGGCGCACGGCTTTCGTTTCGATTTTCGGGAACTCGATCAGGTATCTTGCGTAATGCGGGCGGCGCTGCTTGTCGTTCTGCAGCACGGGTTCGGGGCGCATTGTGACTTCCGGCACCGCGATCCAGTTACCCTGCCCGTCCTCATATTCAGCGGTGAGGGAGACGAACCAGCCGCCATATTCCCCCATGCGCCCGGCGGTGAGGAGGAGGCTGCCGATGGTTTGCGGCGCGGCCCAGCGGTAGCCGAATGTTTCCGTGCGCGTTTTTGCGCGCTCCGTTTCGATGCTTTCTCCCTCATAGCCCTTGCCGTCCCTCAGCGCTTCAAGGGAGACCGGGTCGCCCGGCCCCAGAACCGCTTCGGCGGCGGGGGCAAGGTTCGCGCCTTTGACGATGAAGGCGATGCCGAGTGTGCGGCTTTCACCGCCCTCGCTTGCGGTGACGGATGCATGGAAACGGCCTGGCGATGAGGGCGTGCCCGCGATCACCCCTTCGGCGCTGAGGCTGAGGCCGGGGGGCAGGCCCTCCACCCGCCAGTCCGGGCCGTTGCCGCCCGCATAAAGAGGAAACGCGACGGGTGTGCCCGCAATCAATGTCTGCGGAGGCAGAGGCGCAAGCTCCAGAGGCGGCGTGAAGGTTGCGGCGGTGTTCACTTCATAAAGGGGCTCCCCCTCGACCTCTTTCTTCTGCCCGCCGTGAGAAAGGATGACTTGTTCGGCAAGGGCCGCCGTGCGCCGCGCCATTGCACGGATCGAGGTGCTCGGCATGTCGCGCCGCGAGCGATTGAGGTAGCGGTCATTAAAGGGAAGGGTCCAGCCTTCGACCGGATAAAGAAATTCGCGCGGGATGCCCGCCGTGCCTTGCGCGATGCCGAGCAGACCGCCCAGCGTGGCCGCCTGATTGTCGGCGTCGAAACCGCAAGCGGAGGCAAGGTCCATCGTCTCCTGAAAATCCCCCTTGCCATAAAGCAGCGCCATGATGGCGCAGGCGCCGTTCAGATTGGCGTTCCAGATCGTTTTGCGTTCGCTTTCCTCATAATAGGCTTTTGCCAGTTCCTTTCGGGCAGCGGACCAGTCTTCCGGGTGGCGCTCTGCCAGCTCTTTCACAAACCCGATGGTGCGGGCGAATTTCGCGCCTTCGGGCAGCGCCGCCGCGCCAATATCCACCAGTCTTTCGACATCCGCCTCATAAAAGGCGGCAGCGAACATGGCGCCATAGGCAATGGTGGGTTCCGTGCCCCAATCATCCGCGCTGATGTGCGCGGCCCAGCGCGACTTGTCACGCGCGTAGGAAACCATGCCGGGCGCGGTGATGGCCCATATCTCGTTGATAAGCTGCGGGTCGATCTGAAACCATTCCGCATTGAGACGGCGCGCGCCCGTGTATGGCGGCGCATAGCCCTGATGCATCAGCGCAAGGGTCTGACGGTTGGCGATCCACACCCAATCATCGATATGCGCCATCCAGGCCTTACGGATGGCGCCATAGGACGGCTCGATGCCCTGCTCTTCCATCAGCTCAAGATAGATATACTCGATATCCGTATCATCATCGGAAAACGCGCCGCCAAAGGTTTCCATCATCGGCGTCATGCGCGTTACGGCAAAATGGGACTGGTAGAAAGGGATCTCCAGAAAATCATACCCATAGGGAAAGGCGTCCGGGCCCGGCGTCTCGATATGGATGTTTTCATGCGGCAGGCCGTAGATGTTCCCGGCCATCTGCCCGAGCCAAGACGCATAGATGCGGTCATAAAGCGCTTCTTCAGTAATGCGGAACGTCTCTGCTGCCAGCGCAGGTGTGCAAGACAGCAGCGCGCCCATGATCCCCGCTGCCGCAACACCCATGATTTTCAAACGCGTCATTGCCGTTTTCCTTCTGTCCAGACAAATCTAGAGAGTGGACGCGGCGGATACTTGGCTGCCCGCGCTGGATGTATTGACCGAAAGCGCATGGATGCTGATTGGAAAATCTGGCACATTTAAACCCGGATATGCGGAGAGAGCCGGGCGGCGGCGGCCGCGCCTGAAAGAAACGAGGAAATGGATGCGGTTTGGCCCACACTTCAATGCCCGGGCGGCGATGTGGATGGGATTTGCGGTTTGTTTGTCGTTGACATCCGGCACACCTGTCGCAGCGGAAGAGGCGCTTGCCGCTGTCGCGGCGAATTTTGCCGGGGCGGCGGAGGAGCTGGCAGCGGCGTTCAATGACAAGACCGGACATGAGGTAACCATCACCACCGGCTCGACGGGGAAGCTTTATGCGCAGGTGAAAAGCGGCGCGCCGTTCGATCTTTTTCTTTCCGCCGATGCGGCAACGCCCGAGAAACTCGAGATGGAAGGCTTTGCGGTGACGGGCTCGCGCTTTACTTACGCTCAAGGGAGCCTTGCGCTTTGGAGCGCGGAGGCAGGGCGCATTGGCGCGGACGGCAAGGCGGCGCTTGAGGCCGGGGACGTGCGCCACATCGCCATTGCCAACCCCGCGCTGGCGCCTTACGGCCAGGCGGCGCAGGAGACGCTGAGCGCGCTGGAATTGTGGGACGCGCTGCAAGACAAGATCGTGATGGGGCAGAATGTAGGGCAGACCTATTCCCTGATCGATACAGGCAATGCGCAGCTTGGCTTTGTGGCGCTTTCTGCCGTACTGAAGCCGGGCTCTGCCCCCAAAGGAAACTATTGGGCCGTGCCGCCCGCACTTTATCAGCCGATCCGCCAAGCCGCAGTCCTGCTGCCTGCCGGAGAGACGAATGGGGCGGCGCGCGGTTTTCTGGACTATCTTCAAACCACAGAGGCGCGCACACTGATTGCCGCTTACGGCTATGGTTTCGACGACTGATCCCAAGGGGCAGGATGGAGTTTCCCGATCTCGGGCCGCTTTGGCTCACCCTCAAACTGGCCGGCGCCACGACGCTGGCGCTGCTTTTCATCGGCACGCCGCTAGCCTGGTGGATTGCCTTTACGCGCGCGCGGGTGAAAGCACCCATTGAGGCGATTACGGCGCTGCCGCTGGTGCTGCCGCCCACCGTGCTCGGCTTTTATCTACTCATTTTCATGAGCCCTTCTTCGCCGCTTGGCAGTTTCTGGGTAAGCGTGACGGGCGATGCGCTCACCTTTTCCTTTACCGGACTTGTTGCGGCCTCCGTTCTTTATTCCCTGCCCTTCATGGTGCAGCCACTGCAAACGGCGTTCGAAGCCGTGGGGCGCGGGCCGCTTGAGGCGGCGGCGACACTGCGCGCCTCCCCGCTCGATGCGTTTTTCAATGTGGCGGCGCCCATGGCAGCGCGCGGTTATCTCACCGCCACCGTTCTCACCTTCGCGCATACGGTGGGCGAGTTCGGCGTGGTGCTGATGGTGGGGGGCAACATTCCCGGCGAAACGAAAGTCATTTCCATCGCGATTTACGAGCATGTGGAGACGATCAATTATGCGGATGCGCATGTACTCTCAGGGCTGATGCTTCTTTTCTCCTTCCTTGTGCTGCTTTTCGTTTACGGGATGAACCGGCGTATGCCGGTGCGCACGGGCTGAGTGATGGGAGAGTTATTCTTCGACATATCTCTCGGCTTTGAAGGCTTCCAGCTTTCGGCAGAAGCGCGCGTGGCGCTTCACGGGATCACGGCGTTGTTTGGCCCGTCCGGCTCCGGCAAGAGCACTCTTTTGCGTGTGCTTGCAGGGCTTGAGACGCAAGCGCGCGGCACAATCACTTTTGACGGCGAGGACTGGCAGCAGAGCGGTGCAGGCATTTTCGTGCCGCCGCACAAACGGGGCGCGGGCTTCGTCTTTCAGGATGCGCGGCTTTTCCCTCATTTGGGCGTGCATGGCAATCTTTCCTTTGCCGCGCGGCGCGCGCCTGCCCGCGAAAACGGGATCAATATGGAGACGGTGATCAAGGCGCTCGACCTCGCGCCGCTTCTTCCGCGCCGTCCGGCCTCGCTTTCGGGCGGGGAGCGGCAGCGTGTTGCCATAGGCCGCACGCTGCTTTCGCGCCCGCGCCTGCTTTTGATGGATGAACCGCTTGCCGCGCTCGATCTCAAACGCAAGGCGGAGATTCTGCCCTACATCGAAAAACTGCCCGGCACATTCGGCGTGCCGGTGATCTATGTCTCCCACGCCATTGATGAAGTGGCGCAGCTTGCTTCGCGCATGATCGTGCTTTCAAATGGCACCAAGATTGCCGAAGGCGGTGTTTCGGACGTGTTGGAACGGCTCGACCTGCCGGAAGCGGCGGGCCGGTTCGAGGCAGGTGTGGTGCTGACGGCCAAGGTGCTTTCCCATGACACGGGCTATCATCTCACCACGCTTGAGCATAAAGGCCAGAAACTTGTCATGCCGCTTGCGAATCTGGCAGCCGGCGCGGAAGCACGGCTGCGCATCCGGGCGCGCGATGTGGCACTGGCGACAAAGCAGCCCGAAGGCATCAGCGTACGGAACATTCTGACCGGCACGGTGCGGGAGATACGTGAGGAAGCGCAGACAGCCCATGCCGAAGTGCTGGTCGATATTGGCGGGGCGGGCCTCCGGGCGCGCCTTACCCGCGCCTCCGTCGCAGAGCTTGGCCTTCAGCCCGGCACGCCCGTCTTCGCCCTTGTCAAATCCATCTCTTTCGACCGGCGCATGCTGGCAGGCGGGTGCGAGCTTTCCTGAGCCGGAATTTTTTGACGGTTGCTGCGGCCCCGTTTCTCGCCTAAAACCGCGATATTGGGGTTACGCAAAACGGGGGCACGTTTCATGCGCACTGTCATTACCGCCTTTCTTATTTTCGTTCTTTCTGCCGGGAGCGCCCATGCGCTTTTCGGGCGCACGCAGCCTGTGCTCAATCTCACCAATGTGCCGGTCATGACCGGCAGCGGCAAAGCGGCGAGTGTAGATCAAGTGAAGCAGGCGATTTTCGAAGGCGCCAGCTACAAGCGCTGGCAGGTCCGGGATGAGGGGCCAGGACACATGGTCGCGCAGATTTATGTGCGCACCCACATGGCGGAAGTCGACATCAAATATGATGCGAAGACCTACACCATCACCTACAAGAACTCGTCCAACCTGCTTTATGACGGGGCGGAAATCCACCGCAATTATAACAAGTGGATTCAGTTCATGTCGGATGAGATCAACGCGCGGCTGCGGCAATATTGAGGCGGCGGATCGAGAGGGGCTTCGGCCCCTCTTTCAGTTTCAGGTCCAGCGCTTGAAGATGAGCGATGTGTTGACGCCGCCAAAAGCGAAGTTGTTGTTCATCACATATTCTGTTTCGATTTCGCGGCCCTCGCCCGTGATGTAATCAAGCTCGGCGCAGCGCGGATCGACATTCTTCAGATTGATGGTCGGCGCGAACCAGCCTTTGCGCTGCATATGCACCGTTGCCCATGCTTCGATGCTGCCGCAGGCGCCCAGCGTGTGGCCCATATAGCTTTTGAGGGATGAGATGGGCACCGCGCGGCCAAAGGCCGTGCGGGTTGCTTCGCTTTCGGCCACATCGCCTACATCGGTTGCCGTGCCGTGGGCGTTTACATAGCCGATTTCATCGGGCGAAAGGTTGGCATCCGTCAAGGCAAGTTTCATGGCGATGCCCATGGTTTCCGCCGCCGGCTGGGTGACGTGCTGGCCGTCGGAGTTGGTGCCGAAGCCTACGATCTCCGCAATGATCTGCGCGCCGCGCGCCTTGGCGTGTTCCAGCTCTTCCAGAACGAAACTTGCCGCGCCTTCCCCGATGACGAGGCCGTCCCGATCCGCATCGAAGGGGGCGGGGGCGGTTTCAGGCGCATCATTTGCCGTGCTGGTGGCAAAGAGCGTATCGAAGACGGCGGCCTGGGTGGCTGACAGTTCCTCCCCGCCGCCTGCCAGCATCACCTTCTGCTGGCCTGCGCGTATTGCTTCATAAGCCATGCCGATGGCGAGCGAGCCGGAGGTGCAGGCGCTCGAGGTCGGAATCATGCGGCCCTTGAGACCAAAAAAGACTGCCACATTCACCGATGTCGTGTGCGACATCATCTGAATATAAGTGTTGGCCTTGATCTGATCCGTCGTGTTCTTGAAGAGCATGCTGGCAAAAGAGCCGATCGCATCTGGCGTGCCGGAAGAGGAACCATAGGCAACCCCCGTCTCGCCGCTTTGCAGCACGGGATGGTCCAGCAGCCCGGCTTCTTCCAGCGCCATTTCACAGGTGCGTGTCGCCATGATGGAGACACGGCCCATGGAGCGGATGCGCTTGCGTGTATAATGTTTCGGCAGCTCGAATTCTGCAGCGGGCGCGCCGAGACGGGTGTTGAGGCCTTCATAGATGTCCCATTCGGGCATGTAGCGCACTGCATTGCGGCGGGCGCGCAAGGCGGCTTCCACCGTTTCAATGTCGTTGCCGAGCGGGGAGATGCCGGCCATGCCCGTAATCACGACGCGCTTCATCAGAACATTCCGCCATTTACCGAGATCACCTGACGGGTGATATAGCCTGCTTCATCGGAGAAAAGATAGGCAACGAGGCTCGCCACTTCTTCCGGCTTGCCGAAACGGCGGGCGGGGATCATGTCCATGACATGATCTGCCTCAACCTCTTCCGTCATCTCCGTTTCGATGATGCCGGGGGCAACGCAGTTCACCGTGATACGGCGTTTTGCAAGTTCCACCGCCAGCGCCTTTGAGGCGGCAATCAGCCCGCCCTTGGCGGCAGAATAATTCACCTGACCGCGATTGCCCATGAGACCTGAGACGGAGGACATGACGACGATGCGCCCGCCCTTGCGGGTGCGCACCATGGGCATGATGGCGGGCTGGAGCACATTGTAAAAGCCGTCGAGATTGGTGCGCAGCACGCTGTCCCATTCCTCGCCCGTGAGCGCGGGAAAAGCATTGTCCGCGTGAATGCCCGCATTACAGACAATGCCGTAATAGGCACCGTGTTCTTCGATGTCGGCTTCAAGTGCCGCTGCAGCCGCTTCGCGGTCCGCCACATCGAAGGAGATGAGGCGCGCCTTCACGCCCTGCGCTTCAATCTCTTTCGCCGTTTCAAGGGCGGCGTTTTTGCGCGCATTATAGTGCACGGCAATGTCGAAGCCTTTCGCCGCCAAGGCCAACGCCACATGGCGTCCAATGCCCCGGCTTGCGCCTGTCACGAGAACCTGCCGCGTCATTGCCGCCCCCTTTCCAGAAAGGCCGCGGCATCATGCGGCTGAAAGACGCTCAGCCGCGCTTCGGCAAGCAGCGCCTCTCCCTCCCTGATCCAGCAATCGAAAACGGCCATCTGATCGTCCCTGAATTCCTGCCGCACTTCTATCTCGATGCGGGCCGCCAGCTTGTAGCACGGAACATGGGCATCGAAACGTCTTGTGCCGAGCAAAAAGCCGACAGCCGGCGCGCGGCCCGCCTTCCGGGCCTCGGCACCGGCATATAGCGCGACGGTCTGCGCCATATATTCAAGGCCCGCCCAGGCGGGCATGCCGCCCAGCGCCGGATCATAGAGCAAACTGTCCTCCGCAACCCGTAGCGCGGCGCGCGCGCCGGTTTCATCGGCGGCCAGCGCTTCACCCAGCAGCAGCATGGTGGATTTGTGCGGCACCAGCTCGCGGACAGGAGGAAGCGCGCTCATGGCTGCCCTCCAATCACAAGGCAGGCATTGTTGCCGCCAAAGGCAAAGGCATTGGAGAGAAAGAGCGGACGGGCCGCACCTCTCCTGCCGCCCGGTTGCACCAGCGTTTCTGAGAGAAGGCCCTCCGTCGCTTCACCGTCCCAGATATGCGGCGGCAAAAGCCCGTCCCGATTTTCTGGATGCGCGGCCAGCCAGCAATGGGCCGCGCCCATGGCCCCTGCCGCGCCCAGCGTGTGGCCGATCTGCGCCTTGGAGGAACTGGCGGCCACGGCATGCGGAAAGACCCGGTTTATCACCGTGCTTTCCATCGCATCATTCTGGTCCGTGCCGGTGCCGTGAAGCTGGATATAGGAAATGTCCTCGGGCGCACAGCCTGCATCGGCCAGGGCCGCGCGCATGGCCAGTTCCACACCGTGCCCTTCCGGGTCCGGCGCCGTCATACTGTGGCCATCGGAGGAGGCACCTGCGCCATAAAGCGCGATATCCGCTTCCTCCCGCTGCACGAGAAAGAGCGCAGCGCCCTCACCGATATTGATGCCGTCCCGGTTGCGGCTGAAGGGATTGCACAGCCCGGCGGAAAGCGCGGAGAGGGAGCGAAAGCCGTTCAGCGTCAACCGGCAAAGCGTATCCGCACCGCCTGCAATCACCGCATCGGCGAGATTGGCCGCAAGCAGACGGCGTGCGGCTGCCAGCGCATGCGCGCCGGAAGAACATGCCGTCGACACGGTATAGGCCGGGCCTTCCAGTTGCAGATAACGGGCCAGGCCTTCACCGACCGAGCCGAGTTCCTGCATGCGCACATCGAAATCTTCCGGCAGGCGGCCTGCCTTGTCCGCCTCAGCCAGCGCCCGCTCTCCCCGGTCGATGCCAGAGGTGCTGGAGCCGATGATGACGGCAATGCGGGACGGACCGAACTTCTCCCGCGCCGCCTCAATCTCCGTTCTGATTTGCCCGGCCGCCTCGATGACGAGTTGAAAATTCCGGCTCTCGTAGAAACCGAGATGCGCGGGCACGTGCGGCAGATCGCCGGTGACTTCGCCCACATAGGCCGGGGCGCCGTCGTTCAGCAGATCGCTGCGCGCGCGCATGCCCTCCCGCGTCCCGGCGAAGAGATTGGCCGCAACGCCGCGCCGTCCGCGGCCGAGCGCGCTGACAATGCCGAGCGCGGGCAGGTAAACGGGAGGCATGCTCATGCGCCCGCCCCTGCCGTCCCAAGCGTGCGGATGCGTAAGCGGTAGGGTAGATCGAACCGGCGCAGCACGATTTCGCCGCCCTCCCCATGCGGATAGGTGATGCGCAGCAGCGTGTTGCCCATTTCGTCTTTCAGCAAGCGCAGGCGCTTGCCGTTTCTTGTTTCTTCTTCCATACGCAGTCTTTTCGGCCCGAGCGCGAGATTGAGGCGCTCCAGCGGCCAATAGCAGAATTTGATATCTGAGAGAAGATAGACGGGATCGAACTCCTCCGCACCCGGCCCTTCCATTTCAACGGCCGTGCCATTGGCAGATTGCACAAGAGTGAAAACCGGTATTCCGGCATGGGTGAGGCCTGCCAGCACAAGGCGGCGTTCCGTCACTTCAAGCTCGAAGCGCAGGGAACGGCCAGCGCCTGCCAGCTCTCCCTTGACCACCTGACTGAGCGAAAGCGTTTCGCCGAGACTTTCAGGGGGAAGCATGGCCACAGGCGCCTGCCGTTCGCGCAGTTCCGGCACATCGAAACGCGGTGTGCATGCAGCTAGAAGTACCAGCAGCGCGGCTATGACGGCGCCGCTTTTCATGCGGAAAGCCCCCGGCAAAGTTCTGCCAACGCCTTCAACCGGCGGGCAGGCTGCACCACGTAAGGATTCTCTTCATCCCACGCATAGCCCGCCAGAATGGCGCAGATCATGCGCTGGATCCTGGGATTGCGGATCTGCGCCTGCGAGAAAATGATATCCTGCAAATCGCCCGTGTACCAGGTGCCGACGAAATGGCGGAAGGTTTCGACACCCCTTGAAAGCGGCGCCGCAAAATCCGCCTGCCAGTCCACCGCTTCGCCTTCCAAATGCCGGTGCAAGGTGCCAGAGGCAAGAGAAGCGGATTTCAGCGCAATGGTGACGCCGGACGAAAAGACGGGATCGAGAAATTCGCCCGCATTGCCGAGCAACGCAAAATTTTTCCCATGCAGTGTGGAGACCTTTGCCGAATAGCCGCCAATGCTGCGTACCGGCATGTGATACTCAGCCGCCGCCAGCACGCGGGAGAGATTTTCGACATCGGCGACAAGGCCCTGCAGAATTTCCTTTTCGTCCCCTTCCCGCGCCGCAAGAAACTTATCTTCCGCCACCACGCCGAGCGAACTGGTTCCATCGGCAAAGGGAATGAGCCAGAACCAGACATCGCGGTGAACCGGATGCACGGTGATGAGAATTTTGTTCCGGTCGAAGTCCGGCCCGGTGATGCCGTCTCTCACATGGGTGAAGAGCGAGCGGCGGACAGGAAAGTCTGACGGGCGGTGCAGCTCCAGAAGCCGTGGCAGCACGCGGCCAAAACCGCTTGCATCGAGGCAGAAGCGGGCGTGCAATGTGCGCGTGCGTTCACCGCCTTCAGCCACATAATCAAGCTCAATACCTTGCTCACCCGGGCGCACCGCCTTGATTTCATGCCGGTAGCGGATGTTTGCGCCTGCTGCTTCTGCGCCATCTGCCAGGATCTTGTCGAAGCGGGCGCGCTGCACCTGATAGGTCGTACCCCAGCCGGAGGAGAATTTGTCTTCGAAATCGAAGGCGAAATGCTGGCCGGCCCGCTCGAAGGCGGCGCCGTTCTTGTGCTGAAATCCGGCCTGCTGCACAGCGTCCAGAAGACCCGCCTCTTCCAGAAAAGTCATGCATTGCGGCAGCAGGCTTTCGCCAATCGAAAAACGCGGGAAGGTTTCCCGCTCCAGCACCACCACCTCATGGCCGGCACGGGCGAGATTGGCCGCGGCCACGGCTCCTGACGGCCCCGCCCCGATGATTGCGACACTGCACCGCTCGATGCTGCTCATTCTACTTGCCCCCCTGACGCCCCGCCCCTGCAAGAGGCGACACGGCCAAGGCCATTGTAATACCCGCGAAGACGGTAATGCCAAAGGCATGAATGGCCGCCGTGCCGGAGAAGGCGAGGAGGCCGAAGGCAAGCAAGGTGGTTAATGCGGAGAGCGTCACGGCTAGGAAGGTGGTGGCACTGGCGGAGCCCGCCTCGCGGAAGAAAATCCCGTAATCAACGCTGATGCCCAGTACCAGCAAAAGCGCCATGACATTGAAGAGTGAGAAGACGTCACCCGACAGGCCGATAAAGCCAAGGCTGGTGAGAGCGGCGGCCAGGGGCACCGCCATGACGGCGGCTGCACCTTTCGGCCCGTAGCGCCAGAGCAGCAGCGCGGCAACAAAGACATAAGAGAGCAGCGCCAGCAGCGCGGCCTTGTGGCGGTATTCGGCAAAGAGGCGCGAATAGGTGGCGGCGGTGTCGATGAAATGAACGCCCGCGCGCGCTGCCGCTTTTTCCAGTGCCGCTTCCTGCTTGATGTCTTCAAGCGTAAGCGCTGCGATAAAGCCTCGCTCTGTTTCACCCAGATAAAGATGGCGGTAAGGCGTAGAGGCGGGGCTCTCAAACCACTCCTGCAGCGTCAGGAAAGGCGCCTCGTCAAGCCCGCGCCGGTATGTTTCAAGCGTTTCTCTTTCGAGCCCCACCTTATCCGTGAGCGAAGCCATCACGGCTTCATCGGAAAGAAAAGCCATGAGGTTTTTCCTATCCGCCTCCTGGCGGTCCCTGGAAGGCACGAAGCGAGAAAGACCTGTCAGGCGGGCGGCGCCTTGCAGTTCTTCGCGCAAGGCTTCTTCGCGCATCAACAGCTCGTCCCTGCTCTCTCCCTCAACGAGAAAGAACCGGCTTTCCGGCGCGCGGGCCAACACGCTTTCAATGCGCGCCTGTTCAGCCAGAAGCTTGTCATCTAGCGACTGGAAGAGCCGCACATCGTCTTGCGGCGCGAGATGGGAGATGCCGAGGACCGAGACCACGGCAAGGACGGCGAAAAGAATCACGGCAACAAGGCGGGGCACGGCCTGCCAATGCGCCAGCAGCCAGGACGCCGCAGCAAGCGGGGCAGAGGCCATGGGGTTGGCGCGGTGTGCGATCAGCGGGAAGAGCAGGCTGACGGTCAGATAGGAGGCGGCAAGGCCGGCGCTTGAAAAAAGCGCCATCTGGCGCAGGCCCGGAAACGGAGCCAGCCACAATCCGGCAAAGCCGATCAGTGTGGTGACAAGGCCGAGCGTGATGCCGGGAAAGACATGAGAGAGCGCGGCTTCTGCGGTAACGTTCTTGTCCGGCCGCGTGCGCTCGCAAAAATAATGGAAGAGATAATCGACCGAAATGCCGATGAGGCTGCCGCCAAAGACGAGGGTGAGCAGATGCACCTCACCGAAAACCGCAAGGGTGGCGGCAAGGCCTGCGATGATGCCAGAACCCACGGACAAGACACTGGCCGCAAGGGGCAGGGCCGAGCGAAAGACGAAAAGCACCAGCAGCACAACACCGAGAAGCGAACCCAGTCCGACGGTGGAAATCTCGCTGCGCGCTTCTTCGCTGCCCCGTGCAGCATGGCGCACGACGCCTGCGCTCCATAAGGAGGCGCCGCCTTCCGCTCTTGCGGCAACTGCGCGCGCCATTTCAAGCGCTGCAGCCGCCTTGGCCTGCACATCCAGCGCGAAGGGGCTGCCTTCCACCTCATAGAAAAGCGGCACGAAGAAACGCCCTTCGGATGCGTAGACCGGCATACCGCCCGCGAACCGCAGGCCCGGGGGCGGCGCGGGCAGCGCTTCATCCAGAAAGCCCGGCAGAAGCAACAGCGGGTCGCGCACGATCAGGCTCGAATTTATTAGCGAAGAGGGACTTTGATAGCGCCGCAGGATCTCCGCCTCCAGGGCAGCGATGTCCCCTTCCATCAGCAATGTATGCGTGGCGCTATCCACCAGCCCGTAGGGGCGGGCGAAATAAAATTCGCTCAGCGCCGTGCCAGACCGGCGCAAACCCGGAAGCGGGGCGAGACCCGGTGCACGGCGCAGCTCTTCGTCCAGCGACCGGGCGAGCGCCAGCGCCGCGCTTTCGCTTTCAGCGCCCGCAAGAAGAACGAGGCGGCGCTCCACGGTCTGGCGCATCTCTTCAGCTGCACGCTCCACCACCGGGTCACGCTCTTCCTGCGGCAGGAGATTCAGAATATCCGCATCGAGAACAGGGCCGGAGGTGAATTTGAAGGCAAGGAAGAAGAGCGCGGCCAGGAGCGCGCAGGCCCAGGCGGCGGCGGCAAGGTGGCGCGGAAAGGCGTTACTCCGCGAAATAGCTCTTCTCCTCATCCGTCAGGTGCGGCGGCTCGGTTTCATAGGCGCCGAAGCGGATTTCTGTCTTGTCGCCGCCGGTTTCCGCAATCGCCACCTCTTCGACATGCGTGCGCCCTCTAACGCTTATGGAAGCAAGAGCGCTTGCGAGCATGTCATCCTTCGGCTGCAGGGCCATTTTCCAGGCGTGCTCTTCCGCGCTTGTTTCCACATGGAATTCTTTTTCAAGCGCGTTCATATCTGCCGTCATGACAGAACGCAGGATACCGGCAAGGGCAGCAAGATGTGGGCGGGTGGAAAGAGATGTGGTCTTGCGGGCTGCGCCTTTTTCCCATTCGGTGATGCTGTCTTCCGTCAGCACCATGAAGACGGGATAAGGCTTGTCGATAATCCAGGCAATGCCCTCTTCTCTTGCAAGGAGCAGGCGGCCTTCGGAATCCAGCGGGCGTGAAAGCGCTTCGATATGGCGGGTCTGCTGGAAAGAAACGCGGATGACATCGGTATCTTTCAACTCTTGCGAGAGCGCTTTTAGATTTGCCGCAGGCTCCTGCGCTTGCAGCGCGGCGGGCAGAAGAAGAAGCGCTGCCAGAAAAAGCGAAATGGCAAGACGTTGCCTCATGAGTCCCTTCCCAGCTTTTCATAGAGAATGGGCGGCGTGCCGAGATAAAGCTCACCGGTTTTCATGTCGACTGGCACCATGACCGTGTGGCCCTTGGTGAGCCGTTCGCCGGTTTGCACATCCTCGATCCGGTACTCGATCTTGAGGCGCAGATCATATTCCTTGAGCTTTGCCGTGACTTTCAGCACCTGGCCGAGCCGGGCGGGCTTTACATACCGCAAATGCACATCGACGACGGGCCAGCCATAGCCCGACTCCTTCATTTCCCGGTAATTATAGGAGAAGGTGTCGAGCAGCGCGCCGCGCGCGATCTCGAAATATTTCAGGTAATGACCGTGCCAGACGATTTCCATCATGTCGACATCATGGAACGGCACCTGAACGGTGATGGAGGCTTCCGGCAAGGCTGTGCTTTTTTTGCTCATGCGCGGTCCCCGTAAAGCGGCCAGCGGGCCTCTTGAATATAGAATGTGACGCGGCGCAGCGCCGCTTCAAGAGGCCGGTCTTCTTCAAGAAAACCGAACTCGGTAGAAATCTCTGCCGCAAACCCATCAAGGGCTGCGCTTGTCTGCATCTCGCCGCCAAGCGCGCGGCGAAGCGTCAGAGCCTGCGTAACGGCCAGAAGATGCGCGGCGCCCACCTGCTCCGTCAGCTGCAGCACGCGCAAGCAGTCCCGCGCGGCGATGGTCCCCATGCTCACCTTGTCCTGGTTATGGCATTCGGTGGAGCGCGAGAACACACTTGCCGGCATGGTGAGCTTCAAGGCTTCCGCCGTCCAGGCGGAGGCACCGATCTGCACGGCCTTGAATCCATGGTTGATCGCGGCGCGCGCGCCCGACGCGCCGGACAGATTAGCTGGCAGTCCATTATTGAACTTCGGATCGACGAGAAGTGCGAGTTGCCGGTCCATCAGGTCGGCCAGATTGGCGATGCAGGTCTTCAGCCCGTCCATCGCAAAAGCGATGTGCCCGCCATAAAAATGACCGCCATGCAGCACGCGTTCTTCTTCGCCGTCGATAATGGGATTGTCGTTTGCGCTATTGAGTTCCGTTTCAATGAAACGGCGCATGAAGGGCAGGCTGTCTTCCAGCACGCCGATGACATGCGGCGCGCAGCGAATGGAATAGCGGTCCTGCAGCCGGCCGGAATTGCGCGGCGGTACACCTGTTTCAAGATCTGCGCGGATGCGGGCAGCCACCTCCGCCTGCCCCGGATGCGGCTTGGCCTTGAAAAGATTTTCATCGAAATGATGCGCATTGCCATCAAGCGCCACAGAGGCCATGGCGGTGAGCCGCGCCGTCAGCTGGGAGAGATATTCCGCGCGGGAGAAAACTTCACACGCGAGTGCCGTCATCACCGCCGTCCCGTTCATCACGGCCAAAGCTTCCTTGGGCCTGAGCGTGAGCGGCGCGACCCCTAGCACCTCATGCGCTTCTTGCGCGCTTTTAAGCTCGCCCCGGTGCAGCACATCACGCTCACCCGCCAGCAGGGCGGCGACATAGGAAAGCGGCGTCAGATCACCGCTCGCGCCAACCGACCCTTCTTCGGGAATGAGCGGCACCACATCTTCATTGATGAAAAGCGCAAGACGCTCCAGCAAATCAAAGCGGACACCGGAATAGCCCGCCGCGAGCGAGGCAAGGCGCGTGACGAGCACGGCCCGCGCCATCTCCCGGCTCAAATGCGCGCCGAGCCCGCAGCCATGAAAGCGGGAGAGATGCAGCGGCAGCTCTTCGACAAGGTCTGCAGGAATATCCACGGTGCAGGAATCACCATAGCCTGTCGTGACGCCGTAAATGCGCCCCTCTTCCCGCCAGAGCTTTTCGAGAAAGAGCGCGCCCTTTTCGATGCGGCGCCGGAAGGCAGGGTCAGCAGACAAGCGGACCGGAATATGCCCGCGCGCAATCTTCACAACATCTTCAAGCCGGAGCGGCGCGGCGCCGATCTCGATCGCAGCACTGCTTGCGGGCCCTGCCCTATCGTCACTCGTTGAACGCAACTCAGTTTCCCCGCTTTTCCGGCCCGTTTTGGGGCGGTGTCAATTTGACACCCTGCCTCCAAAAGTCAAAAAAATTGAACCATTGATAGGGCGCGCGTTTGGCATGCCATTCGAGCTTTGCAGCGAAGCGCGCCGCGCAGTCTTCCAGCACCTCTGCGCGGCGGGCGCGGGGAAGGGTCAACATGTCCGCGAACGGCTCGAAGCTGATCCTGTAGCGGCCATCGTGCTTCACGCAGAAAAGCAGCAGTACCGGGCATTTGAGGAGCGACGCCAGAATGTAAGGCCCTTGCGGGAAGGGCGCCTCATGGCCCATGAAGGGGGCGAGGCTCAGGCGGCCAGAACCGCTTTCGGGCGTGCGGTCGCCTGCAATCACCACCACCTCGCCGCGCTCCACCGCCTGCTGCAGTCTGATCGCCGTATCCGGGCCAACTTCCGTCGTCTGAATGAGCGAGACCGCTGCATCGGGACTTGCCTCACGCATCAGGCGGCTGAAATTTTCCGAATGGCGCGTATGCACCAACACGTTGAGGCGCAACCCTTCATGTCGGCGGGAAAGCGCGCGGCAGACTTCCATATTGCCGAGATGCGAGCCGATGAGAAGCAGGCCGCGGCCTTGCGCCATCGCCTCATCAAACAGCTCACTGTTTTCGAGCGTCACATCTTTCAACGTGATATCGCCCGTCCAGGCGGCAATCTTGTCGAGGATGGATTGTCCGAAGGCATAGAAATGTTTGAAAGACGCGCGCGCTCCGGGCTTCTTTCCAAGCGCCGCGCGCCCTTCCGGTGTTTCATAGGCGCGGGCCAGAAACTGCTGCGAGGCGTGCCGTGCCGTGCGAGCGGCAAGAAAGAAGTAGAGCATGACCGGCACGAGAAGCACCGAAAAGACCCCGCGCCCCAAAAGCCGGTAGGCACCCAGCATGATACGCAGCCCGAGATAGATGCCGCGCTCTTCCAGCCTTGCCCAATGGCTTGCCGTTTGCTCGCCGTTCATCTCCGCCCCGCTTTCCGCGCGAGTAGCATGGGCAGACGCCAAAGCATGCCGAAAAAGAGCCGCGTATGCATGAGCGTGATGAGACCGTTATCGGCAAAGAGGCGGAAGTTGGAACGCCCGCCTTCCGGATAGATCACCCGTGCCGGGCGCGAGCGGACCCGCACCCCAGCCCAGTGCAGCCGGACCAGTATTTCCGGATCGAAATCCATCCGCCTTCCGGGCCGCGCCGTTTGAAGAATGCGCATGACAGGGGCGAGCGGATAGACCCGGAAACCGCACATGGCATCTTCAATGTCGAAGGAGAGCGTTTCGATCCAGACCCAGACATGGGTGAGATACCGCGCAATGAGACGGGCGCGCGGCACGCTTTCATCATAACGCGGGGCGCCCGCGATCATCGCGCCGGGGTCAGCTTTTGCTGCCTCAAGAAAACCGGGAATCTCGGCACTGTCATGCTGGCCGTCCGCATCGATCTGCAGCGCATGGGTAAAGCCTGCTTCATGAGCAGCTTCAAGACCGGTCATCACAGCCGCGCCCTTGCCGCCGTTCGCGACGCGCCGGATGAGCGTGACATGCGGCGCCTCTCCTGCCTCTTGCAGCGCTTCCTGCTCAAGGGTGCTGCCATCATCCACCAGAAAGACGGGGAGACCGAGCGGCGCCACCGCCTCCGTGAGCGCGCGCGCCGAAACGCCGTGATTGAAAACAGGTACGACAAGACAGGGCCGGAACGCGCTCATGCGGCCCCGCCAAAAAGAATACGTCCTTTGGAGTGTTCCCCGCCCGCGCTTTCATAATGGAAAAGAAGCCGGTTCTTTTCCGGTTCATGGCTGAGGCGCAGCGTGAGTTCCGTGCCGGGCTTTACCACATCGAAAAATTTCACAACTTCAACGCGGCAGACGGGCCGCTCTTCGCCGAAAAGGCGCCGCCCCTCTTCCACGGCCCAGGCAAGCTGGGCGAGGCCCGGCAGAACAGGGGCAATGTCGAAATGGCCCTCGAACCAGGAAAGCGGGAGGCCTGGCACCAGGCGGAGCTGCGCCCCATTCTCCGTCTGGTTTTCTTCGAGCACCTGCGGCGCCATACGCCTTCCCGACACGGCCTCAAAGAGATTGGCAAGCGCCTCCTCGGTCACCTTGCCTTGCGTGTTTTCAGGCAGCGCGGATATGAAACGCCATTTGCGCGGCAGCGAGGCGGGCGGCAAATGGCCGGAGAGATGGTCCCGCAGGCCCTTCGCGAAAGCGGGCTTGCCATCTGCGCGCAGTTTTTCCCACCCCTCTTCTGACAGGACCGCCGCGACGCCAAGCAACAGACGCGTACCCCCTTCAAGCGGGATGCAGCGTGCTTCCTTTATGCCGGCAAGGGCCGAAAGCCGCTTTTCGATTTCGGTGAGCGATACGCGTCTTTCTTCGATCTTCACGATCCTGTCGGCGCGGCCTTTCAGCATGAAGGCGCCATCCGCAAACAATTCGGCCACGTCTTCTGTCTGGAACATGCCTTCGGGGATATGCGGCGAGGTGACGGCAAGACGGCTCTCAGGCCCAAGAGACAGCGCGACACCGGAAAGCGGCGTCCAGCGGGGCGGGTTTGCCGCGTCCTTGACAGCGCGGTAGCCGATGCCGCCCGTCTCCGTCGAGCCGTAAACCTCATAAAGCGGCTGCGGCAAGCGCGTGTTGTAGACCGCCGCCACTTCCGGCGCCAATGGACCGCCGGACGAGAATATGCCCTTCAGCGCACGGGCCGCATCCCAGTCGAGCACTTCTACCGCGCGTTTCAGGAAGGCGGGGCTTGAGACGAGATGGGCCTCTTCATGCGCGGCCAGCGCATGTGGCAGGTCTTCAGGATAGCGCAGCATGCCGCGCTCGAATGTCCATCCCGCCGCAAGCGGCCAGAGAATGCGGAAGAGCAGGCCGTATATATGATGCGCAGGCACCGTTGCCAAAACATGGCGAGGCGCCTTGCCGGCGAACGTGCCATGCAGCGTGCGCACTTCCGCCTCAAGGCAATGAAATGGCTTTGTAAAAGCTTCGGGCGCGCCGCTCGACCCGGATGTGTGCAGCACGAGTTCGGCAAGCGCCGGATCGAAAGACTTGAGGGGCGGCGCGTCCCTCTCTGCCGTCCGGGTCAGAAGATCTGCCGTGATGACGCCATCCACCGTCCGGGTCAGCACCGCCAAATGCCCTTCCTGATGATTGGCGGGCAGCACGGGGCGCTTACCCGCATGCAGCAGGGCAAAGAGCGAGACCGCGACATCCCAAGCATCTTCTTCGGCGATCAGCCAGCCCTCTCCGGGCTGCGCGGAAAGATGCGCGGCAAGAGATGAAACATGCCGCTGAAAAAGCGCGCGGCTATAACTGTTCTTTCCTGCACATACCAGCGGCGCATCATCAAGGCGGTCTTCTGCCAGAAAATCGCCAAGCGCTGAAAGCGGGGTGCCGGTCATTTCTGTTCTGCCATTCTTCGTTTCAGGCGGCGGCGTATCAGATACTCGCCCGCGAATAAAAGCCCCATCAGGATATAGGAGATGAAACCATTATAAAGCAGCCAGAGTCCCTCATCACCGGACAACACCGTTGCCAGCGATAGAACACCGTTCAAGATGAAGAACGCGCACCAAAGCACCGTCACCTTGTGCGTGTAATATTGCCCCTCAGGCGGCAGGTCCGGCTCGGCCAGGCGCGCGATCCGCTCCACCATGCTGGGCGGATTGAGCAGCGAGGCGCCAAAAAGCGCGAGCAGGAGAACGTTCATTAGAACGGGATAGAAGTAGAGCGCGTCCGGTTTTCCCGCAAACCAGGCAAGGGCCGCGACGGCGGCAAGCGCGCCTCCTGCAAAAACCGCTTGGGATTTCAAAGGACCGGCATTCGGCGTAAAAAAAACGCCGCTCACACGGGCAAGCCCCAGAATCAGCAGAAGAACCGCAAGCCATCTGATATCGAGGAGGTCCGCGCCCAGATAGATCACGAAAGGATAAGCGAGAAGAATCGCGAAGAATGCCGCCTGCAGAAACCTGCCCATACGCCGTGCCGTTTCATGCGTTCACGAGTGTCTGAAGCGCATCGACCACATCGCCGACCGTGCGCACCTTCTTGAAGTCTTCGGGATCGATCTTGCGCCCGGTAATTTCCTTCAGCTCGACCATGAGATCGACCGCGTCGATGCTGTCGATATCCAGATCGTCATAAAGGCGCGCTTCTTCGGTGATCTCGCCGGCATCAAGCTCGAAGTGCTCGACCAGGAGGCTGCGCAAATGCGTTATCAGTTCATCGCGTGTCATCGTTCCGTCCCCCGAAACCGTAAGTCCCGGCTCAAGCCGGCTGATGCGCCGACACGAAATCGGCTAGCGTCTTGACCGAATAGAAATGCTCCTGCAGATCGGAGGCAGAGGCATCGATCTTCAGGCCGTATTTCTTCTGAAGGGCGACACCCAGCTCCAGCGCATCGATGGAATCAAGCCCCAACCCATCCACGAAAAGAGCTTCGTTTTCGTCGATTTCCCCGGGCTCGATATCTTCCAGATCGAGCGTTTCGACGATCATCACCTTGATTTCTTCAATCAGCACGCTCATGGCGTTCCACACCTTCCGTCAAAACCTGCTTGAGCAGCCTGTTCATCCGCCTGCTGGCCTGGCTCAAGCTCTCCCCCTCTACAATATGCCCCCGCGGATCAACCGGCTCGCCGACCGCTAGACGCATACGTACCCTCTCAGGCGGCACATCATACCATTTATCGGCCTTTGTGAGCGTCGACGGTTTAATGCTTATCGCCACCGGAGTAAACGGCGCCCCGCTCTTAACTATAATGGAGGCCGCTCCGCGCCGGAATTTCATGGGTTTGCCGGGCTGGGTGCGGGTTCCTTCCGGAAAAACAACGAGTTTTTCACCCTCCCGCACCCGGCGGGCACAGTCCTCGATCAGCTGTTCAGGGGCATCATTCGGCACATAGCCGGTCGACCACATGACGCCCATCATGGCCGGGTTGGACCACGCCGCTTTCTTCACGATGCAGAGCGCCTGGGGCATCTGCGCGATAATGAAAATGACGTCGATGAGCGAGGGATGGTTCGCCACGATGATGCCGGGGCCGGGCCCGGCCAGCCGCGCGGCGCCGGATATTTCATAAGTGAGCACACCGAGGCTTTTCATCGTCCAGATGAAAAGCCGGAAGGCTCCTGAGACGATGCGCTGACAGCGGCGCTGCGCCCGCTCCTTGCCGCGGCTGAAGAGGTGGACAAGCGGAAAGACGATGAAGCCAATGAAAAACCCGCCAACGCCGAACAGCGTGAAGCTCAGTCCCGTCGCAAAGAGGCGCCAATAATAATCAAGCCGCCGCACAGCGTTGCCACTCCCAGACAAGGCGCGGGGTTGCGGCCTCGGCGCGCTCTGCTTCTCCCGTCAGGATACGGATGACCTGCAGCACGGGGTGCATGCCATTGGATACAGCCTTTTGGGCTGAAGCGCATTCGAGCTGCAGAACCGTTTCATCCCCGCCTTGCGGCAGACGGAGAAGGAAGGCGGCGGCCAACGGCGCAGGCAGCGCCGGTTCGGTCTTGCCGTAAAGCGCATCCAGCGGCTCATCGTGATAGACGACCAGCACTTCTTTCGCCGCGCCGGTTGCAAGCGCGGTATAGGCTTCCAGAAAACCTGCCTCCAATGTCGCCTCGCCTGCCGCCACGGTGGTGGAAGGGGCCGTGTCCTGATGCGAAATGGTGAAAAGCCCGGCGGAAGTGTTGTGCACGGACTGGCTGAAGGCCGCCGGGGACATAGGCTCGCCCCGCGCCATAGCGAAAAGAATTTCCGTGGTGCGGGCATATTCGCCGTAGCGGGAGCAGAACACATGATAGGGCCGGGCCTCTTCTTCCCGGCAGGCTTCGGCCACTTCAAGCGCCATGCGGCTGAGCCGGCTCATGCGGCGGCGGAGCATGGGCTTGATGAAGGCACAAGGCGGCTTTTCGTCCGCTGCGCCGAACTCCCTTTCTCCGCGCGCCCAGCCCCGCCAGTCCGCGCGCGTGGATAGGCCCGGCGCCCATGCCGACCAGTTTGCAACGCTGACCTCGATCCGATGCTGCACGCCCCTGCGCCTTTATTTACTCATGACCGCGCACTGCCCGGCCAAGCCCCCTAAAGGGTTTCTAACTCAGGGGCCCCGGCCTGGCAAACCGGGCTGTTTGCCAAGCGCGGTCTTTTTCACTCCGCCGCATCGAGACGGCTGATGACTTTTTTCCTGCCCCAATGGCTACCCACATTGCTTTTGAAATGGGGCGGGCGGCTTTCAAGAGCGCGGGTTTCGAGCCAAAGGCGCTTCAGGTGGCGCACCTGCCCCTTTTCCCTGTCATCCCGGTAGGCGGTGCGGGCATGAAGGACATGGTAATTGTTCACGAACTGCATGTCGCCGGGCTCGAAATCCATCAGCACCGCATAGTCCGGGTCCTGAGTCATGCGGTCCACACGCTGCATGGCTTCTTCGGCCAGGGGCGTGATGCGCGGGGCGCTGTCATGGCGCTGGGAGGCCAGAATGTAGGGCCGGATATAGCGCACGAAGAGCCGGTCTTCCCAGCGGGTGAAGACGGGCACTTCATACCAGGGCTTGCCGTCTTTCAGCTCTTCACCGCGGAAATCATAGGGCTGAGGCTTGTAAAGCTCTGCCAGAAGATCGGGCCGGGTTTTGGCGAGATCATTGTGGATCGCCAGAATGTTGCAGACAGCGGAAAGCCCGCCTTCCGCCGGGCGCTGCAAGCACATAAGCCCCACAAGGTCCGAGCCATCGGAATGATAAGGCAGCGCGATGCCGCCCAGCTCGTTGCCGCGGGCGGTGTAGTCATCCGATGTCTTTCCCTGATCCGTCACATCGCCCAGCATGTGGCCGTGCTTGTTCTGCGGCCAGGGGTTACCGAGATGCATGCCAAGCCCCCAATAGATGAGGCACATCTCGTCATTCGTGTATTTCGCCCGCGGCACGCCGCGAATGAGCACGAAGCCGCGCCCGTTGATGAGATCATCTTCGATACGGGCAAGGCGCTTAGAAAGGCCCGGCAGCGGAAACGCCTCGCGCCCGATCTCCAGAAAATCATCCGAGATGGCACGGGCATGGCGCAGGGCCGCGTCGATCTCGGCCACGTCCTTCGCACTCAGATGTTCGGTCCAACTCTCCGGGTCCTTCACATCCGTTTGCTTCCAGGCCGCATGCGCCTCAAGCGGCACGATCTCTTCGCGCTTCGGCGTTTCCATTTGCATCTGGGCTCCTCCCTCCCTTGCGCAAATTTCAAGGACGCGTCAGGCTGGGGCGCCTTGCGCCCCGCGCAACAGCTTACCGGGCGTGGCACCCGTTGCCTTGCCGCCGCGCTGAATGACTTCACCGCTCACAATCGTCGCCTCATAGCCTTCCGCGCGCTGCACGAGGCGGCGGCCGCCTGCGGGCAGGTCATAGGCCACTTGCGGGCGGAAGAGTTTCAGATTGCCGTAATCGATGATGTTGATGTCGGCCTTGTAGCCGGGCTTCAGGAGCCCGCGGTCGAGAAGGCCGACAGCTGCGGCTGTGTCCTGCGTATGGGCTTTCACCACCCATGGCACGGAAAGGCGCTCGCCGCGGGAACGGTCGCGCGTCCAGTGAGTGAGCATGTGGGTGGAGAAAGACCCGTCACAAATCATGCCCACATGCGCGCCGCCATCGCCAAGGCCCAGCACCGTGTCCTTGTGCAGCATCATCTGATAGGAGGGCTCGAGCGAGTTCTGCGCGTAATTTAGGAACGGGAAATAGAGCATCGCATGGCCGCCATCGGTCAGGAGATGGTCATATGCCAGCGCGAGCGGTTCCACGCCCTGTGCCTGCGCCTGTGCGCCGATGCTGCGCTCCGGTTCCTGCTCGTAGTTCGGTATTTCATCCAGCGTGTACATCTTGTGAAGATTGGCGAGCACGGAGCGCATGAAGGGATCATCGCTTGCCGGCTCTTCGGACAGCAGCTTCTTCTTGAATGCCGGATCACGCATCTTCTCCACCTTCGCTTCGAAAGGCAGATGCGCGATCTCGCGGAAGGAGGGATGCGCAGAGAAGGGATTGAGCGTCAGCTCGAGGCCGAGCAGCACGCCGACGGGCCGTCCGCACACCTGCGCCTTGATGGACAGACCTTCACCGGAGGCGCGCTCGACTTCCGACAAGAGATAACGCCACCCTTCCGGCGCCTTTTCGTTTTGCGCGAGGGAAAGAGAAAGCGGGCGCCCGGATTCCGTCATCATGCGGCGGATCATGGCGAATTCGCGCACCGGGTCTGCAAAGTCGGAGACGACCTGCAACACGCCCCGGCCTGCTTTCTTGAGGCCGAGCGCGATGCCGACAAGCTCGTCCTCTTCCGCCGTCAGTGTCGGCGTCGGCGAGCCATCG
>Ga0207828_100235_pt1 | contig 34392 bp, 29 predicted proteins | sample TtaePargueraPR_11_FD_187276 | JGI IMG/M metagenome (GOLD analysis project Ga0207828, IMG submission 187276) | Aerobic enrichment media microbial communities from Bioluminiscent Bay, La Parguera, Puerto Rico - Tt and P2 (3) (SPAdes) | ecosystem: Environmental > Aquatic > Marine > Unclassified ...
CGACGCCTTCGACCGCATGGGCAATGTCCGCTGGTTTCAGGATGGCGGCAATAGCGGCTTCATGATCCGCGGCCTGAACGCCGACGGCGTTACCCAGCCCTCGAATTCGGCCTCCTTGATTTCTGTGGTCGTGGACGGCGTAACGCAATCGCCTGAAGGCCTGAAGCGCGGGTCGCGCGGCCTCTGGGATGTCGAGCAGATGGAAGTGCTGCGCGGGCCGCAATCGTCTCTTCAGGGCCGCAACGCGCTTGCCGGCGCTGTCATCGTCAAGACCAAGGATCCGACTTATGAGCCCGAAGCGCTGGCGCGCGTGATCTACGGTTCTTCCGACCGTAAGGAGGCCGCTTTCGCTGTTTCCGGGCCGATCATTGAGGATCAGCTTGCCGTCCGCCTGGCGGGTGAGACGCGGCGCATGACGAGCGACATCGAATTCACGGACTCCGTCAACGAACCGCTTGGCGAGGATGAGTACAACAATTTTCGCGGCAAAGTGCTGATCGAGCCTGAAGCCGCCGACGGCCTCAAGGTGCTTCTCACAGCCGCGCGCACCTATGACGCGCCCACAGCTGCGCCTGTTTCGGACCCGTTCTTCGACAGGGTTTTAACATCGCCGGGTCTCACGACAGAGTTCCGTGAGATGACGCTCTACAATTATGCGGCGGATATGTCCTATGAGTTCGATAGCGGCGTGATCCTGCGGTCGGTGTCGGCCTATAACGACACCGATCTTGAGGTGAAGAGCGCGCCGTCTTCCGCGCCGCTCTTTGTCCGCGACGAACACCGCAAAGATGGCGACTTCACGCAGGAACTGCGTCTGGAACTGGGTGAGGAAACCGATGGCCTGTCCGGCGTTGCGGGGGCCTTCTATGGAAACTTCTCTCAGGAAACGGATACCTTTATATCCGGCTTTGATCCGGTCGGGGGTATTTTCGTCACCGTGCAGGATGGTACCTTCCTCAACGAAACCGAGACGATGGCGGCTTATTTCGACGCGCGCTACCGGTTCATGGAAAGGCTCTCACTGATCGCGGGTCTCCGTTACCAGCATGACGAAGTGCGCAACAAGGCGGACATCGCCTCGACATTCGGCCCGACAATATCGGACCGTTCGACAGAGTTTGATGTCTTCCTGCCTACCGCAGGCCTTGCGTTCGATATCGATGACGAGCAGACGCTCACTGCAACGGCCCGGCGCGGCTATCGCCAGGGCTTTACCCAAGTTCTCGTGGGTACCCCCGACACGGTGGTGGAAGTGGAACCGGAATTCGTCTGGACCTATGAACTGGCCTACCGGTTCGAGTCGCCGGAGAACAGGCTGACGCTCGGCGCGAACATCTTCTACAACGACTACACGGATCAGCAGATAGATATTCCCGATCCGGTGCTTGCGCCCCTTTCGAATACGCGCAATGCGGGTGAATCCGAGTCCTACGGCGCCGAAATCGAGGGCCGGTACGACTTCGGTAACGGTTTGAACGCTTTCGGGTCGCTCGGCGTCGTCAAGACGGAGCTGAATGACTTCGAAGATGCATCTTGTGCCGGCGGCAGCTGTTCGGGCAATGAATATCCCGAAGCGCCGGAAATCACGGCCTCGCTTGGCGGTGTCTACCGGCACAGCACCGGCTTCTTCGGCAGCGCTTCGGCAAGCTATACGGACACCTACTTCACCGATGTGGACAATTCGGCCGCTCTGAGAATCGAGGACCGTGTCTTGGTTGACACCAAACTCGGCTTCGAGGCAGAGCACTTTTCCGTGGCTCTCTACTGCAATAACCTGTTCGACGAGGATTACATTACGAGTATCGACTCGACGGGCATGCGGGCGAGTATCGGTGACGCCCGGACTGTCGGCATCGAGCTAACCGGCAGGTTCTGATACGGCGTGAGGGCAACGGGACATCCGTTCCTTCGGAAAGTGAGGTCATGGCCGGCGGCATTGTATTTCTATCGGGAGTCTTGTCCGCCGGCCTCTTGCGCTCGGGACAGCTGCGCTCGGGCGGAAGCCGGTTCTGGCTTCTCCTTGTGGCATGGAGTGTGATCGCGGCAACAATCGCGCTCTCGGCCTATCCCCTCGGCGCTGTCCGCGGGCCCTTCATCGCGCTGACGCTGCTGCCGCTTGGGGCACTGGTCTTCGTTGCCATGAAGTTGCAGGTGAAGCCCGCACGGAACAAGTCGCGCAGCCCGGCGGTGGCGCCGCGCGGCCGCTTTCGCGCATTGAAAGGATTTGCGCATGTGCTCGGCGTCTGCATCGCGTCGGCTCTCGCCGCCCTCCTCGCCGGCGCGGCTGTCGCCGCCTGGGTGCCCGGCCCGCCCGCGGACCGGATCGTATTCAGCGGCATCCTCGCCGCCATTCTGTGGGCAGCAGCGATTGCCTGGGCACTCTGGATGAACCGGCCGGTGCGGAGCCTGGTCATTCTTCTGGCAGTTGCTCTCACCTCCGGGCTCCTCTGGTTTGCGAAGACGGTCTAGATCATGACGGCACGGGTTCTTCCGCGGTTGAAGCTCAAATCAGGTTTCGTGCGCGATATGCTGCACGGCCATGCGGTTCTCGGCCTTTCCTTCGCCGCCCTCATCTATGTCGTCTGCCTTTCCGGAACGATCGTGGTTTTCTATTTTGAGCTGCGCAGCTGGGAAACGCCGGAAGTGCCGGTGGTGCAGACGGTATCTCCCGAACTCGTCTCCAGCGCGCTCGAGGAGGCGGTGACGAAGGGGGAGGATGTCGAAGGGCTTCACATTCACCTGAGATTTCCGAGGGAGGCGTATCCCCGGCTGACGGTTGAGGTGGAAGGCGGGAACGGGGAGCGCCGCTTCTGGGTGGCGCGGCCGGAAGGCGGCCTCGTGCCTTCCGTGGAAGCGCCTTTCACGGATTTCATGTCGGGCCTGCATGTCTATCTTCATCAGCCGGGTATTGCCGGGTCTTCGATCATTGGCTTATCCGGTATCCTGACCATCGCGGCCCTGATTTCGGGCGTGCTGTCCCATCCGCGCATGTTCAAGGATGCGTTCAAGCTGCGCTGGGGTGGCGCGAGACGGGTGCAGGAAGCGGATCTGCATCTGCGCCTCGGCGTCTGGGCGCTTCCCTTTCATTTCATCGTATCCCTGACCGGCGCGCTGCTCGGCCTTGCCGGGCTCTTCGTGGGTGTGATCGCCTTCGCGGCGCTCGACGGCGACATGGAGAAGCTGGGTCCTCTGTTTTCTCCCGGGCAGGTCGTGCGGGAAGGCACCGCGCCCGCGCCGCTGCCGGACACGGCGCGTATCTTTGCAGCGGCAGCAGAAGCCGCGCCGTCGTCGCATATTACAGATATCGAACTCGACCGGCCGGGAACGGCGGGACAGACCGTGGCCGTGACGGCGGTTGACCCACGCGCCTTGTCCTATGGAGACGTCTACGTTTTCTCTGGTGACGGAACACTGCTACAGCGCAGCGAGATGCGCGCTCTGTCGGCTGGTCAGAAAATGCTTCACTATATCAGCCAGTTGCATTTCGGCTGGTTCGGCGGCTGGCCGGTAAAACTTGCCTATGTGCTGCTGGGGCTGGCCCTCACGGTCATTACGGTGAACGGTGTTTCAATCTGGCTGGCGAAAAAAAGGGCGAAAGGCTTGCCTGAACTGCTCTGGGAGCGGGTGTGGCCCTGTTTCGTGTGGAGCCAGCCGCTCGGCTTCGCTGTCTGCGCCAGCCTGTCTCTTGCGGGCTTCGGCGGAGACTTTTTTGTGCCTCTATGGCTGGGTGTAACCGCCGCGGCGTTGCTGGCGGGCGCCCTCTGGCAGAGCGGGAAAGTGGGTGCGTGGGTGCGTGTTCTCGCCGGGTTGGCCCTGATGGGAGTCGTCTGCTTTCACGCCCTCCGCTACCCAGCCTGGCAGGACGGCGAGGCTGTGCTGCTGATCAACGCAGTGTCGATCATAACCGCTCTTTGCATCATCATACCGCCAGCCTATCGCGGTTTTCTGCTGCGCCGCCCAGCCTGACGCTAGGTCATGGGCGGCCAGGATATCCTTGCGCTGGCATCGCCCCGGACGATGCGCTAAAGACCCCCGAAGGACACACCAAAGCGGGGAGAAGTGAGCAATGGGTCAGCACGTCGAAGGCCGGGCAGAAGAAATCGCGGCACGGGTAGAAGAGTTCGTGCGGAACGTGGTCGCTCCTTATGAGCAGGACCCCCGCTGTACCGCTCATGGCCCTACGGAAGAACTGGTGGTGGAGCTGCGAGCCAAGGCGCGTGAGGCAGGCGTCATGACGCCGCATATCCTGAAAGACGGCAGCCACCTTACCCAGCGCGAAACCGCGCTTGTCCTGCGCATGACCGGCCTTTCCCCGCTCGGCCCCGTTGCCTGCAACACCGGCGCGCCCGATGAAGGCAACATGTATCTTCTCGGCAAGGTCGGTAGCTCCGAGATCAAGGATCGCTTTCTGAAGCAGCTCGTTTCGGGCGAGGCCCGCTCCGCCTTCTTCATGACGGAACCGGCCAGCGAAGGCGGCGCCGGCTCTGATCCTTCCATGATGAAGACCACCTGCGTGAAGGATGGCAATCACTGGGTCATCAATGGCCGCAAGGCATTCATCACCGGCGCGGAAGGTGCCAAGGTCGGCATCGTCATGGCCAAGAGCGACGACGGGGCCTGCATGTTCCTGGTCGATCTGCCGAACCCGGCCATCCGCATCGAGCGCGTGCTCGACACGATCGACAATTCCATGCCCGGCGGCCATGCCGTCATCATGATTGACAATCTGCGCGTCCCCGCAGACCAGATGCTGGGCGAAAGCGGCGAAGGCTTCAAATATGCGCAGATCCGCCTTTCCCCCGCGCGGCTCTCCCACTGCATGCGCTGGCTTGGCTGCTGCGTCCGGTCCCATGAAATCGCGGTGGACTATGCCAACCGCCGTCATGCCTTCGGCAAGCCGCTGGTCGACCATGAAGGTGTGGGCTTCATGCTGGCCGAAAATCTGATCGACCTGAAACAGGCCGAACTCATGATCGACTGGTGTGCGGATGTGCTCGACACCGGCGCCCTCGGCACCGCTGAAAGCTCCATGGCCAAGGTCGCCGTCTCCGAAGCCCTGATGCGCATTGCGGACCGCTGCGTCCAGGTGATGGGCGGGACGGGGGTTTCCGGCGACACGATCGTCGAAAAGATCTTCCGCGAGATTCGTGCCTTCCGCATTTATGACGGCCCGACGGAAGTCCATAAATGGTCGCTCGCCAAGAAGATCAAGCGCGACTGGAAGGGCCTATCTCACTAGGAGCCAGTCGCGGCCCATTTGTTAACGGATCCCTAACAGCCCGCGCACAGAAAATGTGCCGCGCTTGACCAGGATCAATTCCCGCGCAGCGCGATTGCGGCATAAGAGGTGTGGATCGGCCACAACCTCACGTTTTTTCATGCGCGCATCACACCCCAAACCTATGGACACGGACGTGCGAAAGCGCGATTCTGTTCAGATCAGTTCCAGTATGAGTGATGTATTGCTTCCAAACGCCGCAGAGCTTCTTGCGCGCGGCGTCTCGGCAGTGCGCATAAAATATGCATTATTGATGCATGTATAGGCGGGCGCCGTAACTGCGGTTCAAGTCTCGAATGAAGGGGCATCAGGGCAATGATAGCAGAACTCACCAAGGGAGAACGCCAACTGGCCTTGAGTGTCAGCATTGCAGTGGCATTGCTGGGTCTGGCGATGGCGATTGCAGGAAGCGGAGACAGCTTCGGCACCCACGGCTATATCGTTCTGACCTTCGGTTTGGCCTCGGCCTTTCTCGTCATGAACGGCTATTACGCCCCGGAGCCTGCAGAAAGCAGGCTGGGAGAATATTTCGACAGCCCGTCCAAGGCCGGCATTTTCCTTTCCATGATCTGGGCAATGATCGGTCTCTTTGTCGGTGTTTGGGTGGCGGGGTTGCTCGCCTGGCCCGAGGCCACCTTCGACGCGGCCTGGTCCAGCTTCGGCCGGCTGCGCCCTGTCCACACAACGGCGGTGATTTTCGGCTTTGGCGGCAACGCGCTGATTGCCACCTCCTATCATGTGGTGCAGCGCACCTCGCGCGCGCGGTTGGCGGACCAGTTCAGCCCGTGGTTCGTGCTGGTGGGATACAACCTCTTCTGCGTGCTTGCCGTCACCGGTTACATGATGGGGCTCACCCAATCGAAGGAATATGCCGAGCCTGAATGGTATGCCGACCTCTGGCTGGTGGTCGTCTGGGTTACCTATCTTGCGCTTTACCTGCGCACGCTCGCCCGGCGGCAGGAGCCGCACATCTATGTGGCGAACTGGTACTACATGGCCTTCATTCTGGTCGTGGCGGTGCTGCACATCGTCAACGGCCTCGCCATGCCGATCTCGCTTGCTGCCGCGAAAAGCTATCCGGTCTTTTCCGGCGTGCAGGATGCCATGGTGCAATGGTGGTATGGGCATAATGCGGTGGCCTTCTTCCTGACGGCAGGCTTCCTCGGCATGCTTTATTACTATCTGCCGAAAAAGGCGGGCCGCCCGATCTATTCCTACCGCCTCTCCATCATCAGCTTCTGGGGCATTACCTTCTTTTACATGTGGGCTGGCTCGCACCACCTGCATTACACGGCGCTGCCGCAATGGGTGCAGACGCTGGGCATGACCTTCTCCGTCATGCTGCTCGTGCCCTCTTGGGCCTCGGCTGGCAACGCCCTGCTCACGCTGAACGGCGCCTGGCACAAAGTGCGCGATGATGCGACCTTGCGTTTCATGATGGTCGCTGCCGTCTTCTACGGTGTCTCCACCTTCGAGGGCTCGTTCCTTGCCATCCGGTCCGTCAACTCGCTCTCGCATTATACGGACTGGACCGTCGGCCATGTGCATGCCGGCGCGCTGGGCTGGGTGGCGCTCATCACATTCGGGTCGATCTATTCCATCGTGCCCTGGCTCTGGAAGCGGGAGCGCATGTATTCGGCAAAGCTGGTCGAGGTGCATTTCTGGCTCGCACTGGCAGGCACGCTTGTCTACGTCTTTGCCATGTGGAACTCGGGCATCATTCAAGGCCTGATGTGGCGCACCTATAATGAAAGCGGCACGCTCGCCTACTCGTTCCTCGACTCGCTCGTTGCCATGCACCCCTACTACGTAGCCCGGACAGTGGGCGGCGCACTCTTCTTCGCCGGTGCCGTAGTCGGTTTCTACAATATCTGGATGACGGTGCGCCGGTCGCCAAAGGCGGCGTCGGACCCGGCGGATGACGCGCCGGCGCTGGAAACGCAGCCCGCAGGCGCAGGGGAGTAAGCAGATGTTCGGATTTCACTACAAACTCGAACGCCGCTCCATCGGCTTTGCCATCGCGATCATCGTCGTCTCCGCCATTGGCGGTCTGGTGGAAATCGCACCGCTCTTCACCATCGATGAAACGGTGGAAGAAGACCCCAATATGCGCGTCTACACGCCCCTGGAGCTTGCGGGCCGCGATATTTATATCCGCGAGGGCTGCTATGCCTGTCACTCGCAGATGATCCGCACGCTCCACGATGAAGTGGAGCGCTATGGCCCGTATTCATTGGCGGTGGAATCCCAATACGACCATCCCATGCTCTGGGGCTCCAAGCGTACCGGGCCGGACCTTGCCCGCATCGGCGGCAAATATTCAGATGCCTGGCATGTGGATCACTTGAAAAATCCGCGCGATGTGGTCGAGCAGTCGGTGATGCCCGCTTATCCCTGGCTGCTGCGCAACGAGCTGAAGATCGAAAAGCTGGGTCTGCATCTGGCGGCGCTCCGCCGCATTGGCGTGCCTTATACGGATGAGATGATCGAAAGCGCCGCCAGGGACGCCGAAGCCCAGGCCAACCCCGACAGCTATGACGTGGACGGCGTGGTGGAACGCTACGGCGAGGCAACCAATGTCAGTGCCTTTGATGGCGAGCCCCAACGGCTGACGGAAATGGATGCGCTCGTCGCCTATCTGCAGATCCTGGGCAAGCTGACCGATGCGGCCCATGAACCGCAAACGGCAGCCGCTGGAAAAGGGGAGTAACCCCATGGACCTCGATCATGAAACTCTGGTGGCCTTCTCGAAATCTTTCGGCCTGTTCTATCTCATGGCTTTTTTCATCGGTGTGGTGATCTATGCCTGCTGGCCGGGCAACAAGAAACGCTTCGACCGCGCAGCCCGCAGCATTCTGAATGACGAGGAGGGGCCTCATGTCGGCAGGTGAACGCGATCCTCATACCGGCCACATGACGACCGGGCATGAGTGGAACGGTATCAAGGAACTGAACACGCCGGTGCCCCGGCCTGTCTGGTTCTTTCTCATCACGACGGCGCTCTTCTCGCTTGTCTATTGGGTGCTGATGCCGGCCTGGCCGCTGGGCGTGACATACACGCGAGGGCTGCTCGGCATCGACCAGCAGGACCGGGTGGAACGGCAGATCATCGAAGCGCGCGCGGACCGCGCCGTCTGGATGTCCCGCTTTGCAGACGAAGACTTTGCGGCCATTCAGGCTGATGACGCGCTCATGTCGCGCATGCGCCAGATGGGGCCCGCGCTTTTCGAAGACAATTGCGCCGTCTGTCACGGGCGGGGCGGCAAGGGCGGTCCCGGTTATCCCAGCCTTGCGGATAATGCCTGGCTCTGGGGCGGCAGCCCGGAAGAGGTGGCCGAAACCTTGCGGGTGGGCATCAACTCAGCCCATGAGGACACCCGCTTTGGGCAGATGATGGCCTTCCGCGGCATCCTTTCGGGTGAGGAGATCGCCAACGCGGTCGAGTATGTCCTCTCTCTTTCCTCGGAAGAGGCACCCCTCAGCTCCTCGGCGGAAGCTGGCAAGGAGGTCTTTGCCCAGCAATGCGTGGCTTGCCACGGGGAAGACGGCACGGGCCTCACGGAATTCGGCGCGCCGAACCTGACGGATGATCACTGGATCTATGGCGGCTCCTGGCAGGCCATTTCCCGCACCGTCTCGCAAGGCCGTCAGGGCCACATGCCGGCTTGGGAAGGCCGCCTCACGGAAGCGGAGCGCAAGCTTCTCGCGCTCTATGTGCTGGACTTGCAAAAGGCGGAATAGAAAAGATGCCGAGCTTACCGACACGCCGCAAAACCGTCATCGCCGCGCTCGTCGCCGCGGGGGTGGCGCTGTTCGGCGCGGCCAATGCGCATCTCATCTATGTCGCCGTCACCTCGCAGCCTGATTGCGTGGCGCATCTGAAAACCGCAGGCGAAGAGCCGGGCACGTACCGCGCGGCCAAGCCGTCCTGCTGAAGGAAAATATGAGGGTGGATCATGGTAAAGCTTCCTGACACAGTCGCGCCCCTGCCCGCGGAACGGAACTACGGCAAGAACATTCCCGCCGGCGCCGCCTTTGCCTGGCTCAGCGCAGGCTGGCGCGACCTGACCTCCCGGCCCGGTACCAGCCTTGCCTATGGTCTGGCCGTGTTCCTTGTCTCGCTCCTCGTCATCGGCACGCTGGTCTGGTTCGAGCTCGACTACATTCTCTTTCCCGCGCTCTCGGGCTTTATGGTCATGGGGCCGGTCATCGCTATCGGTCTTTACGAAAAAAGCCGCGGCCTCGAGCAGGGAAGATCCGTCTCCGTGGGCCAGATGCTTGCCGTCCGGCCATCCTCGGGCGGGCAGGTGCTCTTCACCGGTGTGCTGCTTGCACTTCTTATGTTGCTCTGGATGCGCGCCGCCGTGCTGCTTTATGCGCTTTTCTTCGGCCTGCTTCCTTTTCCGGGGCTGAATGATATCATCCCTGTTCTCATCGGCACGCCGGAAGGGCTTGGCCTGCTCATTGTGGGTTCATTGGTGGGCGGCATCTTCGCAGCCTTCTCTTTTGCGATCTCCGTTTTCTCGATCCCCATCCTGCTTGACCGGAAAAGCGACGCGTTCACCGCCATGGGCACCAGCATGGCACTCACCTGGAACAACCTTCCCGTCATGCTTGTCTGGGGCGCGATCGTCGTCTTCCTCTTCGGCCTTTCTGTCGCAACAGGGCTTCTGGCGATCATTCTCGTCTTCCCGCTGCTCGGCCATGCCACCTGGCATGCATACCGGGCCGTGGTGCGGGATGAGGACCTGGAGGAAAAATGACCGCCGCCGCGCGCGAGGAAGTGCTGCTCGCAAGCCGCGCCCTGGGCGGCGGCGCAAGGCAGGTCACGTTCTCTGTGCCGGACATGAAGTGCGGCGGCTGCATGACGCGCATCGAAAAGGCGCTCTCCGCCCTTGACGGCGTGGAAGAGGCGCGCGTCAACCTCACCCTGAAGCGCGTCACGGTGCGCTGGCACGGCGAAACCCCGCCGCTCCTCGAAGCCGTGCGGGGTCTCGGCTTTGCCGCGCATCTGGGCGAAGCGCAGGAAGAAAAGAAAGACGAAACATTCTCCCGCCTCGTGCGCGCGCTTGCCGTGGCAGGCTTTGCGGCCGCCAACATCATGGGGCTTTCCGTCTCCGTCTGGTCCGGCGCGGGGGAAGAAGCGCGCAATCTCTTTCACTGGATTTCTGCAGGCATTGCTCTGCCCGCGCTTGCCTATGCGGGCCGCATCTTCTTTGCCTCGGCCTGGGAGGCATTGCGCCATGGCCGCACCAATATGGATGTGCCCATTTCCATCGGCGTCCTCATGGCCTTCGGCCTCAGTCTCTATGACACGGCCACAGGTGGCCCCCATGCCTATTTCGATGCCTCCATCACGCTGCTGTTCTTTCTGCTGATTGGCCGCACCCTGGATCATGTGATGCGTGAACGGGCGCGCGGCGCGGTGAAAGGACTTGCCCGTCTCGCGGTCCGCGGCGCCTATGTGCTGGAGCAAGACGGCGCCAAGCGCTACGCCCCGCTTGAAGACATAAAGCCCGGCATGGTGCTGCTTGTTCCCGTAGGCGAACGCGTGCCGGTGGACGGCACGGTCCTGTCCGGTGCATCGGATCTCGATTGTTCGCTCGTCACAGGCGAGAGCGCGCCGCGCAAGGCAGAGGAGGGCAGTACGCTTCAGGCCGGCACGCTCAATCTCACCGGCCCCCTCACCATGCGCGCCGACGCAGGCGCACAGGACTCGTTCCTGGCCCGCATGATGCAGCTCATGGAAGCAGCCGAAACCGGCCGCGCCCGCTACCGGCGCATCGCCGACCGCGTTTCCCGCGCCTATGCGCCGGTTGTGCATCTGGCCGCCTTCCTCACCTTCGCAGGCTGGATGCTGGCGAAAGGGGATGTGCACGACGCGGTGACCTATGCAGTGGCCGTCCTCATCATCACCTGCCCCTGCGCGCTCGGCCTTGCCGTCCCCATGGTCCAGGTCATGGCCGCCCGGCGTCTCTTCGATCAGGGCATTATGGTCAAGGATGGTGCCGCTCTCGAACGGCTGACGGAAGTGGACCATGCCGTCTTCGACAAGACCGGCACGCTCACCTGCGGCACGCCGCGCCTGCGTGACCCTGCCGGATATGATCCCGCCCATCTGGCCTCCGCCGCTGCGCTTGGCGCCCATTCCGCTCATCCCTTCTCCCGTGCATTGGCAGAAGCGGGCGGGGGAAGAGCGCCTGCCTTCAAGGTCCTGCGCGAAATTCCAGGTTGCGGTATGGAGGCGGAAGCGGGCGGCGCCACTTACAGGCTCGGCCGCCCGGGCTGGGCCAGCGCGGAGAGCCTTTCCGGTCTTGAAGCAGGAGCCTCTTGCGTTATCCTGTCGAAGAATGGCGCGCGCCTTGCGACCTTCTTTTTTGATGACCCGCTGCGCCCCGGTGCGCAAAGCGCCGTCGCCGCGCTGACGGAACAGGGCATTGGTATCGAAGTGCTCTCCGGTGACAGGCAAGGCGCCGTCGCTGCGCTGGCCCGGCATCTCGGTCTGGCCGCCTTCAAGGCGGGCATGATGCCGGATCAAAAGATCGCCCATGTCGAACGTCTCACCGCTGCCGGGCACAAGGTGCTCATGGTGGGCGACGGGCTGAACGACGCACCCGCTCTCAGTGCCGCCCATGTTTCCATGGCGCCGGCCAGTGCCGCGGATATTGGCCGCAATGCAGCGGACTTCGTGTTCCTGCATGGCAATCTCGAAGCCGTGCCGCAGGCTCTGCATGTTTCCAGAAAGGCCGCGCGCCTCGTCCGGCAGAACTTTGCCATCGCCCTTCTTTATAACGCAGTTGCCATGCCGATGGCGGTTCTCGGTCTTGTCACACCGCTCATTGCAGCGCTTGCCATGTCGCTTTCATCGATCATCGTCGTGGCCAATGCGCTGCGTCTCACGGCTGCAAAGCCGCGCCCCTCTTCTCCCGGCCCGGAAGCGCCGCTTCCCGCGCCGCGCCTGATCGCGGGAGCTGCCGAATGAGCGTTCTCGTCTGGCTTATCCCCGTTTCGCTGCTGCTCGGCTTTGCCGGGCTCGCCGCGTTCTGGTGGTCGCTCAAATCCGGTCAATATGAAGATCTGGATGGCGCCGCCGAGCGTGTGCTCTTCGACGAGGAAGACCGTCCCAAACAGAACGGCAAGCGTTAGCGCGCGGCAGCGGCGCCGCGCCCGGCAAGCTGCAGCATCGCATCGAGGTCGAGATGCTCTTCCATCGCCTCGGCCATCTCGTCGAGCGCCGCGCCGATCCGCGCGTCATGATCTTCTTGTGAGGCCCGGGCGCCCAGCGCCTTCAAAAAGGCGGTGCGGTAAGCCCCCTTGTTGAAAAGCCCGTGAATGTAACAGCCGGAAACGCGGCCCTCTTCCGAGCGGGCGCCGTGTCCCGCGCCATCAATGAAAAGCAGAGGCTGTATCGCGGCGGGGCCTTCCGTGCGGCCATTGTGAATTTCATAGCCTTCAAAGGCGTGACCCTCCGGCGAAGCCCCGCTCACAAGACCCAGATGCTTTTCTTCTTGAAGCTCCGTCTCCATATCGAGCAGGCCAAGTCCGTCGATCTCACGCAAGCTTCCTTCAATGCCATGCGGGTCACGGATGCGCCGGCCCAGCAATTGATAGCCGCCGCAAATGCCCATCACGCGCCCGCCCTGGCGGTGATGCGCCAGAATGTCGATGTCCCATCCCTGGTCTTTGAGGAACGCCATATCGGCAATCGTCGCTTTGGTGCCGGGCAGCAGAATGAGATCGGCGTCCCGCGGCAGCGCTGTGCCCGGCGGCACGAAACCGAGATCGACAGAAGGCTCGGCCCTTAGCGCATCGAAATCATCGAAATTGGCGATGCGTGAAAGCAGGGGCACTGCAATGCGCAGCTTGCCGTCTCCCGCGGCTGCCGCATTTTCCAGAATGACAGCATCCTCCGCCGGCAGGCGCCGGGCTGCCGCAAGCCAGGGCAGCACGCCGAAGGAGCGCCAGCCCGTACGACGTGTGATGTCCGCAAGACCTTCATCGAAGAGCCGCACATCCCCGCGGAACTTGTTGATGAGAAACCCCTGAATAAGCGCGCGGTCTTCCCGCGAGATCACTTGATGCGTGCCCGCAAGGCTGGCAATCACGCCGCCCCGGTCAATATCGCCGATCAGAAGGACAGGCACGCCCGCCGCCGTGGCAAAGCCCATATTGGCAATGTCGCCTGCCCGCAGATTTGTTTCCGCCGGGCTGCCTGCGCCTTCCACAAGCACAAGGTCGGCCTCCGCGCTTAGACGCGCATAACTCTCCATCACCGCTTCCAGATAAAGCGCCTTGCGCGCCTGATACTCCCGCGCAGCGGCAGACCCGATCACCTTGCCCTGCAGTACGATCTGCGCGCCCGTATCCGATTGCGGTTTGATGAGCACCGGGTTCATGTCCGTGCGCGGTGCCACGCCACAGGCAAAGGCTTGCAGTGCCTGCGCCCGGCCGATCTCGCCGCCATCTTCCGTGACGGCGGCATTGTTCGACATGTTTTGCGGTTTGAACGGCAGCACCTTCAGCCCGCGCCGCGTGAAGGCGCGGGCGAGCCCGGCCACCAGCACGGACTTGCCGACATCCGATCCCGTTCCCTGAAGCATCAGCGCTGCTGACATATTGCCTTTCCCGAAATGGGACATAATATTGAAGACACGGCCAAGCCATGCCCCGCTTTTTCGTGTGACGCAAGTGCACTTTGCACAACAAAGCTGTTAACAGAGGCTTAAGCTTTAACGCTTTTTTAACTTCTGCACTCTAAATTCGCTGTTTCGCGGAGGGGTCTCCGCACCGGCGGCGCAGCGCTGTTTCTAAACCTCTGCGAAACAAGAAATACAGAGTCTCGGGAACCTCCGCGCCCATAGGGCGTTTTATTCTGGATTGGTTAACTGGGTCTCTGCGGCAACATTCATTTGATGTAATGTGAGCCGGAATTCCCCATGGAGCAGTCGATATGGCTTTTGGTTCCAACGGGGGGGCAAAATCGGGGTGTGTGCTGCTTGTGGGAGAAGACCCCTCAACAGCATCGACATTGTCGGCATGGCTTGAGGGACGGGGCATCCCCTCACACGCCATTTCATGGGCTTCGCTCGCTTCGCACCGCATGGTGCCGGGCGCGTATGAGCTCTTGGTGGTCGATTTGCGAATGCCGCAAAGCGAGTGGACGGCGCGTCTTGGCCGGGTGGACCCGGCAGCGACCGTTCTGCTTGTCAGCCGGGAAACGGAACAGATGTTTACGGGCTCCTATCCGCCCGAAGCGTTTCATTATGTTCCCATGCCGTCAGGCAAGGCGCGCTTTCTGGCCACGGTGGAGCATGCGCTCGAATTGCAGCGGATGCAGCATCACATGACGGACGCTCAGGTGGAACTGGACGGCCGCCCGCTTTGGGAGATCGAGCGGGAGGTGGTCGAAAAAACCATCCGCCAATGTTCGGGCTCCATCCCGTCGGCAGCGCGGCGGCTGGGCGTCAGCCCGTCCACGCTCTACCGCAAACGCGAGGCGTGGGCCCGGCGGCAGAAAACGCCGCAACCGCCCCGCAAGGCAGCCTTCTAGAGTGCGGCGCGAAAAGGGCCAGGCGTGGAAACCGCCTGGCCTCACGCTTCATGCGTCACTGCAGGAAGCCCGATAGCGCGACGCCAATGAAATTGGCGACGGCATAGCCAAGCACGCCAAGCATGACGGCAGGCGTCACCAGCGTGTGCCAGCGCTGTGCGGCGGCCTGCGCCGCCGCTGTTGCCGGCCCAAGCGCGACGGCATTTGAAACCAGCATGGCCTCGGCAAGGTCGATCTTGAAAAGCTTGGCCGCGCTCAGCACCACGGCCAGGTGAACCACGGCCATCACGCCGACAAAGCCGAAGATGGGCAGCGCCGTCTCGATCATCAGCGCCACATTGGCGCCCGCGCCCATCACCCCGAAAAACACATACATGAAGAACATGCCAAGCTCGAAATCCCCGGAGGTCTTTTCGATCTGCCGGTGGAACACATTGGCGACGATCAGCGCATAGATCGTCACGAACAACACGCCGTAGCTGCCGAAATTGGCAAGCCAGCCGATCTCCGCTGCCTGTCCGATGCCGCCAATGATCTTCGCCGTCTCGAAGCCAAGAAAACAGCACACCGCCGAAACCGCCAGATGCAGCGCCAGCTTGCTCACCTCAACAGGCGGCTTCTTGCCGCTGCGCGCCGCCGCTTCCTCCGCGCGCTCTTCCGCCGCGATCTCATCCACGAGGGGGGAGGGGATGAAGCGCCGCATCAGCGCCATGCCGGGAATAAGCACCAGCAGCACCAGAAAGATCGTTCCGCCCACATTATCCGCCGCCGCCATGGCCGAAAGCAGCGTGCCGTCCTCCATCCCGAGCGCTTGGGAGGTGGCGGCGAAATTCATCGACCCGCCGATCCAGCTCGCCGCGATGGTTGCCGCGATGTTGTGCGCGCCGGGGCCGAGATCGATCAGGTAGAACCCCGCGACGGCGCCGAGCAATGTGCCGAAGGCGGCAATCACGAAAGTCAGCAACATCGGCCCCGCAACAGGCAGGAGTTCACGCAAATTCGCCCGCATCAAGAGCAGCGGAATGGCGAGCGGCACCACATAGCTCCACACCACGCCGTAAAACGCCGCATCGAAGGGCACGATCCGCAAATTGGAAAGAACGATCCCGGCCAGGATTACCAGAATGACCCCGGACAGAAATTTCCCGAGCCGCGTATGTTCCGACCAGAACCCGAAAGCCGCCAGGCCGGTAAAGACCATAAGCAGGCCGAACAGATTCTCCGCTGCAATAAGTGACATGTTGCCCCCGCCGATTCGTTTTGCGCTGCCCAGTCTAGGCGCGTTTTGAAGGGGGTGAATAATTTTTCACCCGCTTGCGGAGAATATAGCCTGTCGGCGTAAATGCGGGGATAAGGTGCCTTAAAGCGCCCAGCCGACCGTGATGCCGCCGAACTGGTCGGGCTTGTCCTGCCCATGAAACTCCCGAGTGCGCAGAATATGCGTGAAACTGACCCGCGCCCGCCCCACCACGGCGACGGCACCCAGTTTGAAATCCGCCACGAAGTTCTTCTTGTCTACGCTGGAGCTGTCGCGGAACGTGTTGCCGTCAAGAAAGATATCCCGCGCCACGGCCCGGCCTTCCACGCCGGCGAAAAGATACCAGTCGAAACCATCCTCGGCGTGAAACCATTCTGAACCGCCAATGCCGGGGTAAATCCGGGGCGGGCCGAAATCATCCGGCAGATCCGGGCCGAAGCGCAGCGTGCCGCCGAGCCCCGCATAGGTTTGCACATTACCGAGCGCCAGCACGCCATGCGGAATGAAATCCGTTTCAAACCCCATCACCTCCGGCGTCGCAAAAAGGTCGCTCCGCCAAGCCCGCTCCAGCGTGAGATTGACCCCGGGCTCGTTCTCCAGCTGGTTGTCCCAGCCATTTGACTCATCCGCGCCGATCAGCACATGCCAATTATTCTGCACCTCCTCGCCCAGCGCCGCCGGGCCGACAACGCCAAGATCGAGTTTCCACTGGTCCTGCATCGCCGAGTTGGAATTGGTCCGGTAAACCGTCTGCAGCGTGAAGGTGAGATGCAGCCAGCCCGTATAAGGCCGGTCATCCGGCACGGGCGCGCTTGTCTCCGTGTCGTCCGGCGTGAAAATCGCCTGGCCAAGCGACACGCCAACCCGGTGATGCGAAATCGTCGCCGCTTCAAAGCGTCCCGGCACGGGCAGTTTCGTCAGCGGACCCATCCAGCCCGGCATTTCGCGCGGACCGGAAAGCCAGGAGCCTTGCAGCCCGTTCGTGTAATGCCGGTCGGTGTTTGCAATATGAGCAAAAAGATCGTTCTCGACCTGCAGTGTCACAAAGCCATCATCCTGCGGCAGGAGATCGCGGTCATCCCCTGCAAAGACGGCGGTGGCGGAAGCAAAAAAAAGAGCCCCGGAAAGTCCCAAGGCCGCGCATCTGATCTCTTTCATGGTCTTGAGTCCACCTCACTTGCGGGCATTCCCTCTGCGTCTTGGATAGCGGGCAAGTGCGGCGAGAATAGGACGGCGCAGCGCGCCGTCCCCCCTTGCTCAAAGTCCAAGCACGCCCTTTGCCAGGACATCGCGCTGAATTTCGTTCGAGCCGCCATAAATCGTGCTTGCCCGGCCGAACGCGTAATTCGAAAAGACGGTGGACGCATAGTCGGGGCCGACCGCATTTTGCGAAACCAGACCCATCAGCTGATCGCGGTGGAAGGGTTGCACATAAAAGGCGATCGCCTCCACGGCCAGCGTCTGCAGCTCCTGCGCAACCTCCGAGCCGATGACTTTGAGCGCGGACGTTTCAGGCCCAAGCTGCTTGCCTGCCGCCGCTTCTGCCAGCTTGCGCAGGTTGAGGTAATCAAGGCTTGTCAGCTTCACCTCAAGATTGGCCAGGCGGCGCATGAACCCTTCATCATCGCTCAGCGTGCCGCCGTCCCCGTCCTTCTCCTGCGCGGCCATGCGCTTCAGAAGCGCGACGCGGCGCTTTGACTCAGGAACGCCCGCAATCCCGGTTCGTTCATTCGCCAGCAAAAATTTGGCATAGGTCCAGCCCTTGTTCTCCTCACCGATGAGATTTTCGGCGGGCACTTTCACGTCCGTGAAGAAGACTTCATTGAGGTGATGCATCCCGTCGATGGTGTAGATGGGGCGGATTTCGATGCCCGGCGAATTCATGTCGATCAGCAGAAAAGAGATGCCTTCCTGCTTCTTGCCGGTTTCATCGGTCCGCACCAGACAGAAAATCCAGTCCGCCTCATGGGCATAGGACGTCCAGATCTTCTGGCCGTTGACAATGTAATGCTCGCCCTCGCGCACTGCCTTGGTTTTCAGCGAGGCAAGGTCCGAGCCCGAGCCGGGTTCCGAATAGCCCTGGCACCACCACACATCGCCGGAAAGAATCCCCGGCAGGTGGCGCTTCTTTTGTTCCTCATTGCCGAATGTGTAGATCACCGGCCCGACCATGGAAAGGCCGAAGGCCATCAGCCGCGGCGCATTGGCCTTTGCCGCTTCTTCCTGAAAGATGTGGCGCTCCGTCGCAGACCAGCCCGTGCCGCCATATTCCTCCGGCCAGGCGGGGGCCACCCAGCCCTTTTCATAAAGCGCCTTGTGCCATTTCTTGAGCAGCGGTTTCTCGATGGTGACGCCCACCGTCGGCGCGCTTGAAATCTCTTCCGGCAGCTTTTCTTCGATGAAACTGCGCACTTCTGCGCGAAAGGCCTCTTCCGCTGCGGTTTCTTTCAAGTTCATGAGCATCCTCCCAAAGCGTTTCTATGGCGATCTGAAACAGTGCCGCCCTTTACTCATTTTTAACCCAGAACCGCGCGTTCTGCCCAGCACAACCCTTTGGCAAGTAACTTGTCTTAGCGTGCGGACATGCGGGCTTCCGGCCTGGCGCCGGACATTTCGGTCAAGGAGAGCGCCGCTTTGAGCGGACAGGTGAAAATACGCAAGGGAACGCGCGATATAGGCGCGGTCTTGAGCAAGATGTTGTCGCAGGCAGGGGCGGCAAGGGCCGCGCTCGCCTTGACCGCAAGCCTTTTCGTGCTGACGCTTCTGCTCGCGGCGCTCTGGTGGAATCAGCTTCGCAATGAAGAGGCGATCCGCCGCCACACGGGCCAGATGCTCACGGCCACGGGCGACATGAATGCCCGCATCGTGGAGGACTGGTTCGACCGCCAGCGCGGCGCCATTCAATCCTGGGCGCAGCTCGAACCCGTGCGCGAGGCGGCTGAGGTCGCGCTGCGTCCCGGCCAATCCAGCGTGGAAGAAGAAATTACGGCCCGAGCCTATCTGCGTTCCATATTCGGCACATTCCTGCCGCGCTCCGGCTTTCCAGGTTTTGCGCTGCTCGATCGCACAGGCACCGTGGTGCTGGCGTCCGACAGTTTTTACGAAGGTAATGCCGCACAGCTCCGCCGGGCAGCCAGAGAGACGGCGCTGTCCGGCAATGCCGTGGTGGATCTTCCGCAATTCGATATGCCCGGCGCGGATGAGGGCGGCCAGCGGCTCACTATGTTCTCCGTCGCAGCCGTTAAAGACGGGAATGGCCATGTCATTGGCCTTCTCGCGTTTGGCATTGATCCCGGCGCGGATCTGACCCGGCTTCTTTACAATGGCCGCTTTGGGGCAAGCGGTGAGACATATGCCATCGACGACAAGGGCCGCCTTGTCAGCGAGAGCCGCTTCTTCGGCGCCCGCAATATCCGGGCAACGAAGGGGGATCAGGAAAAGACATTAAGCGCGCTTGCCAGGGAGGTGACGGCCCACCGCAATGGCGCCGTTCTGGAACCTTATCTCGATTACCGAGGCAAGGAGGTCATTGGCGTGGGTCAGTGGCTTGATAAGGCCAGAGTCGGCATCCTGACAGAAGTCGATGCGGATGAAGCCTACCGCGCTGTGCACTACACGCGCTGGCAGGCCCTGTTGCAAAGCGTCGTGCTCATTCAGCTTTACTGTGTGCTTGTCGCCATCGTCTGGATCGCAAGCCGCCGTATTGCACAGCGCGATGAAAAGGCAAAACGGTCGGAAGAGCGCTTGCACGATGTGATTGATGCCATGCCCGCCGCCTTCCTGCTATTCGATGCGGAAAACCGTCTTCAGGCTTTCAACCGCGCCGCGGAAAAAGCCTTCGCGCCCATTCCCGATTATCTGGTGCAGGGCCGGCCGCTCCTCGCCATGGTGTGGCACTCCTTTGAAAGCGGCCTTTTGTCCGAGGCAAACTCGGATGACGCGCTTTCCTCTTATGATAGGGTGCGCAGCTTCGTTCTCGGCCAGGAAGACAAGGACGCAACCTCTGATCTCGTCACGATGGAGGGCCGCAATGTCGAAGTTCAGCGCATTGCCATGCATGATGGCGGCGCAGCCTTCATTTTCTTCGATGTCACGGAACGCATGAAAGCGAAGGAGAAGGTAGAGGGCCTGAATGTGGAACTGGAAGCGCGCGTCAAGGAGCGCACGCTCAGTCTGCAACAGGCGAATGAAGAATTACAGGAAGCCCAGGCGCACCTCGTCCAGCACGAAACCATGGCCTCGCTCGGTTCCATGGTTGCGGGCATCGCTCATGAGATCAACACGCCCATCGGTGTGTGCGTGACGGCGGCCTCCCATTTCCGCGAGGCCTCCGGCAAGCTGCAGCATCTTTATGAAGAGGGGCGGATGAGCCGCTCGGACTTCCTCACCTTCCAGTCCTTGACCGTGCGCACCATGGAAATTCTGGAGCGCAATCTTTTCCGCGCCTCGCAGTTGGTGCGCAGCTTCAAATCCGTTTCCGCCGACCAGATTCACGAAGAACAGCGCGCCATCGATCTGGGCGGCTATATCGAAGAGGTGGCGCTCACCCTTGAGCCGATGGTGAAGGAGGGCGGCCATTCCCTCTCGCTCGCTATCGAAACCCGCGCCGAGGTAGAGACCTATCCGGGCGTCATCGCGCAGATCGTGTCGAACCTTGTCAGCAACGCCGTTACGCATGGCTTTGAAGAGCGCGGCGGCCTCATCCGTGTGGGCTTGCAGGAAACAGCCGAGGGCGGCTTTGTGCTCACGGTCGAAGATTCGGGCAAGGGTGTCTCGCCGGAAGCGGAAAAGCACATGTATGAGCCCTTCTTCACGACACGGCGCAAGTCGGGCGGCACCGGCCTTGGCCTCAGCACTGTGTTCAATCTCGTCATCAAACAGCTTGGCGGTCATATCGATTACAGCCGCTCGGGGCTGGGCGGCGCGCGTTTCGAAGTGATGCTGCCATTCGGCCGGGCCGAAGAGCGGGACTCTTACGGCGCCGTGTCCTGACCTTCCCTGTCAAGGGCGAGCCGGAACCCGGTAAAGGAAGCGCGGAACGAAGCCGGGTCGCCTTGCCGCGCCGCCAACCGCACGGGCCCGGGACTATCCGTCCATGAACTGCCGCGCCGCGTGCGCACCATGCAACCTTCTTCGCGCCGCGCGGCACCGTCTTCGGGCAATGCCGCTAAGGTGTCGGCCCAGCAATCAGCGGTCCATTCCCATGTGTTTCCCTGCATGTCGTAAAAACCGAAACCATTGGCCAGAAAATGCCCAGCAGGCGAGGTGTAGAGAAAGCCGTCATCGCAAAGCTCTGCGGCCTTCGCCGTTTTGTTCTTGGCGGTGAGATCATTCACATTGGCAAAGTCGCAGGCGCGTCTTTCATCATCGCCCCAGCCATTGAGTCCGGCCATGCCGCCCCGCGCCGCATATTCCCATTCCGCTTCGCTGGGCAGCCGGTAGTCCCTGCCGTCCTTTTTCGAGGCCCAGGCGATATAGGTCTGAGCATCCTGCCAGGAAACGCAGACCGCGGGATGAGACGCATCCTGATGAAAGCCCGGCGCGTCCCATCCCGCGGTCTCGTCTTGCCGCCAGCCCTCATCCGTCAGCATCCAGCAGCCGCCCGCCGTCTCATGTCCCGTCGCGCGGATGAATGCGGCATAGGCCTCGCGCGTGACGGGCAGCGCGGCAAGGTGGAAAGGGGCGATGGCGATGCGCCGCTGAGGAAGCTCGCTCGGGTCCGCCGCCGGATCATCCGCCGCTGCTCCCATGAGAAAACTGCCGCCGGGCACCGTCACAAAGGCCGGCGGCGTCTCTTCGCTGCAGGCGCCGGCCAGAATCAGCAAAAGAGCGAGCAGAAGACGGGGCAGCGGCAATGAGATCTTCTCGTCATGATATGGCATAATATATGTCAATAATATTACATCTTGAGCCGGTCTCCAGGATCATGATCCTTAGGCATAATCAAACGGCAGGGAGGATGGACATGACACAAGAGCACTACCGTATCATCGGCGGCCTCGGCTCGCCTTATTCCATGAAGATGCGCGCCATTTTCCGCTACCGGCGCATTCCCCATCTCTGGGTGCAGCAGAACATGGAAACGCGCAAAGAGGTCGCTCATGTGCGCCCGCCCGTCATCCCCATTATCCAATATCCGAACGGCACCTATCACAACGACTCTACGCCTATGATCTACGATCTGGAAGCGCGCCATGAAGGCCGCTCCATCGTGCCGGAGGAAGAAGGCCAGGCCTTTCTCGCTCATCTCATCGAGGATATGGCCGATGAATGGCTCACCAAGATGATGTTCCACTACCGCTGGTTCCTGGAGCGGGACCAGAAGCAGATGAGTCTCTGGCTCGCCTTCGACACGCTGCCCGGCGAGGGGTTGGAGACTATCGAAAACTTCGCCAAGAGCTTCCGTGCCCGGCAGGTAGGCCGCATGGCGCTGGTTGGCTGCACGGCGCATAACCAGCAGCTGATCGAGCAAACCTGCACCCGCCTCTTCGCTTTGCTCGAAGCGCATGTCACGGGTAAGGAGCGCTATCTCTTCGGCGCGCGGCCCTCTCTGGCGGATTTTTCTATCATGGGCCAGTTCTCCCAGCTCGCTGTCGACCCGACGCCCTGTGACAAGATGCGGGCCGAGGCGCCGTTCCTTTTCCGCTGGCTTATGGAGATGGATGACCTGAGCGGGCTCGAAGAAGGCGCCTGGCGCGATCCCGCCGCGCCCCTTTCTCCCGCGCTTGAAGGATTGCTTCAAATGGCGGGCGAGGTTTATCTGCCGTTTCTGGAAGCCAATAAGAAAGCCTATGAAGCGGGTGAGGAAACCTTCCGCTTCGAGGCGCTCGGCCTTCCTTATGAGCAGGGCACTTTCCGCTATCAGGTCAAATGCCTCAGCGAGCTGCGCCGCCGCTTCAAAAGCCTGAGCGGAGAGGCGAAAGCGCGCCTTGAACCGGCCCTGGATAAAGCCGGGCTTTTGGCCGCCCTGCGTGCGTCTGCATAAATGAACACGCGGCTGTGAAGCGCGGGGTCTTGCGGCGGCGGGCCGGGGCGGCTTAACTCCTGCCATCGAAATTCTTGGAACAGGGGAGGAAACCCATGAACCGCGTCCTCGCGCATCTCGGCACGAAATATCCCATCATCCAGGCCCCCATGGGCTGGATCGCCCGCTCGCAGCTTGCTTCCGCCGTCTGCGAGGCCGGAGGGCTCGGCATCATCGAGACCTCGTCCGGCGAGACGGAAGCCTGCAAGGCGGAAATTGAAAAGATGCGCGAGCTGACGGACAAGCCCTTCGGCGTCAACTTCCCGCTGCTCTTCCTCAAGGATCAGGCCATGCTGGACTATGTCTGTTCCTCCGGTGTGAAATTCGTCACCACCTCGGCAGGCAGCCCGGCAAAGTTTCTCGGCCCGCTCCATGATGCCGGCATCATCGTTTACCATGCCGTGCCCACCGTCGAAGCGGCGGTGAAATGCGCTGAGGCCGGCGTTGATGGCCTGGTGGTTGAAGGCGCCGAAGGCGGCGGCTTCAAAAACCCGGAAGAGGTCTCGACCCTCGTGCTCTTGCAGGCGATCCGCCGCGAAGTGGACCTGCCGCTCGTCGCTGCGGGCGGCATTTGCGACGGCAAGGGCATGGCGGCAGCCTTTGCTCTGGGCGCGGAAGCGGTGCAGATGGGCACCCGCTTCGTCAGCGCCGCTGAAAGCCCGGTCCATCAGAACTATAAAGACGCCATTGTCGAGGCCCGGGCCACCGGCACTTATGTGCTGAACAAGAAGGCAAGCCCCTGCATCCGCGCCCTCAAGACCGAGCGGACCAAAAAGATCCATGAAGAAGGCCTGATGCCGCCGGATACCTTCGCCCGCATTCTCGACCTCTATTTCGGCGGGGATATGGAAGCCAGCGTCGGCCTTGCCGGGCAGACGGCCGGGCTGATCGACCATGTGCGCCCGGCAAAGGACATCATCGAGGACATGGTGAACGAGTTCTTCGAAATTTGCGGCCGCATGGGCGGTTATGCCGAAGGCAAGGCCTTCGGCTGAGACGTTGAACTGTGGCCAGATGGCGGTCACGCGGAAAAAATGCCGCATAGATGCTTCCCGGCCTTTTCTGCGCTAGATCAATCATTGACAGCAGGGGGCGGCGGCCTTAAACGTCGCCCCCGAACGCAATCGCACGTGCCTCTTGCCGTTATCGGTTACGTAACGACGTACGCGTCTCACTCTGCAATTTCTGGCCCCCGCCGGTTGGGCGGGCTGGGTTCCGAGGGAGAATGCGATGCTCTATTCGAACGGTAGGGGCTAACGCCCCCGATATCGCCGCTAAAGCCCGCCAAGATCAGGGGCGCACGTGACGCGGAGCGCACGCGAACGGCAAACAAAATCCAGATTTTCTATTTTGTTCGGGTCTGCCCCAGGCATTTTGGCGAGGGCAGGTCCGGGTCAATCTATCAGTTGTGGAGAAGCCCATGTCCTTGAACAATGGCCTCTTCCAATTGGGGATCGACTTGCAGCGCGGCGCAAGCAACACCCAGGCGGAAGCTCAAGCGGAAGTAATCGAATTCAAAGCCCCTCACGCCGAAGTCACGGCGGACAGCTCGTCCGACGAACGCAAGGACTTCTTCATCGTGAAGGACGGCGAAAAATATGCCGGCACGCATCTCATCATCGAGCTGGCGGGCGCGAAGTTCCTCGACAGCATCGAGAAGATCGATGCGGCGATGCGCGAATGCGTGGAAAAGGCGGGCGCGACGCTCCTGCACATCCACCTGCATCACTTCACACCGAATGGCGGCGTGTCGGGCGTGGCGGTTCTGTCCGAATCCCACATCTCGATCCACACCTGGCCGGAAGCGGACTATGCCGCTCTCGACGTCTTCATGTGCGGCGATGCCCGCCCGCATGAATGCGTGGAAGTTCTGCGCGCGCATTTCGAGCCGTCCGACGTAGTGGTGGATGAGCTGCGCCGCGGCAAAGGTCTCGTCTGAGCAGAGGAGAGGCCGATGTCCGGTGAGCGTTGGGTTACGGAAACCCTTCATGATGGTCTGCGCTGCGCCTTCCGCGCGGATGAGATCATCTATGAGGAAGAGACCGAGCATCAGCATCTCGTGATCTTCGAGAACGTCAAATTCGGCCGCATGATGTCGCTGGACGGCATCACGCAGGTGACCGAGAAGGACGAGTTCGTCTATCACGAGATGATGAGCCATGTGCCTATCCTCGCCCATGGGAACGCCAAGAAGGTGCTCATCATCGGCGGCGGCGACGGCGGTGTGCTGCGCGAAGTGCTGCGGCACAAGACCGTCGAGAAATGCACCATGGTCGAGATCGACCGCTCGGTCGTCGATATGTGCGTTGAGTATCTGCCGATGATTTCGGCCAGCGCCTTTGATGACCAGCGCACCGATCTCGTCATCGCCGACGGCGCAAAATTTGTTGCCGAGACGGATGAGCGCTATGACGTGGTGATCGTGGATTCGACCGATCCCGTCGGCCCCGGCGCCATCCTTTTCAGCGAAGGCTTTTACAAGAATGCCAAGCGCTGCATGGCCGAAGGCGGCATCATCGTCACGCAGAACGGCGTGCCCTTCCTGCAAGGAGACGAGCTGACCGGCACGATGGGCGCTTTCGCCAAACTCTTCGCTTCGCGTTCCTGCTACCTGGCCACCATTCCGACTTATGTGTTCGGCTCCATGGCGCTTGGCTGGGGCAGCGACAATGAAGCGTTGCTCGACGTGCCGGTGGAGGTGCTGAAAGAGCGCTTCGCAAAGCTCGACGGCGAAACGCTTTATTACACGCCCGATGTTCACAAAGGCGCCTTTGCATTGCCGCCTTATGTGAAGCGTTTCATGGGATGATGAGAAAAGGCGCCGCAAGGCGCCTTTTTATTTGAGCTCCCGCACTGTGACGATGATCCCGTCCCGGTCTGCATAAAGCCAGTCGCCGGGCTTGATCGCCTGACCGGCAAAGCTGACCGGCACATCGAAACTGCCTGCCCCGCGCTTCTGGCTTTTTCTCGGGTGAGCGCTCAAAGCCTTGATGCCGACATCTTCCGCTTCAAGCTCGTCCCGGTCCCGCACGCAGCCATTGATGACGATGCCCGCCCAGCCATTCTTGGCTGCGAGCTGGGCAAGATTGCCGCCGAAAAGCGCGCAGCGTTTCGAACCGCCGCCATCCACCACCAGCACGCGGCCCTTGCCGGGGCCTTCCACGGCCTCGCGCACTTTCGTATTGTCCTCGAACGTCGCCAGCGTCACCACCGGGCCGTGAAACCGGCTCCGCCCGCCATAATCCTGAAACACAGGTTCGAGATGGCGCAGAAAAGCGGTCTCGTCGTCGCGATAGGCGTCTGAAAGGTCGGTCGTGGCAAAGCCTGTCATTATTCAGCCTCGTCGTTGCGGAATTTGGGCAAGGAATAGCAGGCGGGGCGGCGTTTGTCCCGCCCGCTCTAGGGTGGGTTTCGGCCGGACTTCCAAGGCATCCTTAAAACGCGTTACAGTAATTCCCGGATGAGAGGGCCGGTTGGGAGGCTGGCTCCGCATGTGAGGAGGAGAAAATCATGGCTTTGGCTGAAGCAGCACGCGCGCCTGCCCGCAACACGGCGCCGTCGCCATCCGTCGCCATCATCGGCGCGGGCGTTTCGGGCATTTGCACGGGTGTCAAGCTCAAGGAAGCCGGGATCGAGGATTTCACAATCTATGAAAAGGCATCCGAGATTGGCGGCACCTGGCGGGAAAACACCTATCCGGGCTGTTCCTGCGATGTGCCCCTGCACATGTATCAATTCTCCTTCGATATGCGCCCCGACTGGAGCGCCAAATTTGTCGGCGCGCAGGACATCAAGAAGTATCTGGAATCCGTGGTCGACAAATATGGCCTCCGGGACCACATCCGCTTCAATTCCGAAATCACCGAAGCAAACTTCGAAGAGCGCACAGGTCTCTGGCACATCGCCTGCGCCGATGGGTCACGGCACACCGCGAACATGGTGGCCGCAGGCACGGGCCAGCTTCACCGCCCCATCTGGCCGGACATTCAGGGCCGCGAGACGTTCCAGGGCACAAGCTGGCACTCGGCGGAGTGGAACCACGGCTACGATCTGAAAGGCAAACGCGTTGCCGTCATCGGCAATGGCGCCAGCGCCATTCAGTTCGTGCCGGAAGTGGCAAAGGAAGCAGGCGAGGTCACCATCTTCCAGCGCTCGGCAAGCTGGGTGCTGCCCCGCCCGCAGCGCGAATTCTACAGCTGGGAGCGCGCGCTTTACAGGGCCATGCCCTGGCTCATGAACATTCAGCGCTGGAAGATCTACTGGTTTGGCGAACTCCTGTTCCGCGCCTTCCATCACTCCGGCGACAAGATCAAGGAAATGGCGAATGAGGAAATGGAGCTTTATGTCGACGATCCGGTAAAACGCCAGAAGCTGACACCGGATTATGAGCCGGGCTGCAAGCGCGTCCTCTTCGCCAATGACTGGTGGCCCGCCATGGGCGAGGATCATGTGGATGTGGTGACGGAGGCGATTGCCGAAATCGAGCTGCAGGGCATCCGCACGAATGACGGCAAGCTCCATGAATTCGATGCCATCATTTACGGCACCGGCTTCGACACGATGCATTTTCTCGGGCCGATGAATGTGACCGGCCTGGCCGGGCGCGCTTTGCAGAAAGAATGGCAAACCGGCGCAGAAGCTGTTTACGGCATGACGGTAAACGGCTTCCCGAATTTCTTCCTGCTTTACGGGCCTAACACCAATCTCGGCCACAACTCGATCATCTTCATGATCGAATGCCAGGCGAACTATATCCGCCAATGCGCCGAAAAGCTGAAAGAAGACGATCTGCTTTACATGGATGTGAAGCAGGACGTGCAGGCCGTCTGGAACGAGCGCATGCAGCACGACAATGCCAACTCGGTTTATGCCAGCGGCTGCACAAGCTGGTACAAGACCGAAAGCGGCAAGGTGACGAACAATTGGGCGAATTACACCTTCAAATATTGGTGGCACACCCGCCGGCCTGACTTTGCGGAGTATACGCTTCGCCCGCGCCGTGACCGCTCGGAAGGCGGCATGGAGGCAAGCGGCGCAGAGGCGGCTGCCGCGCAATAAACTGCTGTACTTGGAGGAGAGTGTGAGAAGGCGGCGCTTCGGCGCCGTCTTTTATTGTCTCCGGTATTGTCTCCGGATCATTTTTAGATAATGATAATCATTATTAATTTTAGGGGCGGCATTTCTATGGGGGACGGCATGATGCAGGAAGAAGAAAGAGCGGCAAATGGGCCGGAAGGGGCGGAAATGGGGTCCGCTGCTGGGACAGGGGAGCGCAAACGCGTTCCGGCCTGGCCGGTGCTGCTCGGCATGGTGAGCTTTGCCATGGGCCAGACCGTGCTTTTTGCCGTGGCCGGACCGATTTTCAGGATCATCGGGCTGACCGAAACGGACCTTGGCATTGTGGTCTCGCTGGCGGCGGTCGCCTTCACGGTAAGCGCGCCGCTCTGGGGCCGCGCAAGTGACAGGCTGGGCCGTCTCAACGTCGTGACCATTGGCCTCTTATGTTATTCGGTCTTCACCGTCCTCTTCGCGCTTGTCATGGAAGGGGGTATGTCCGGCGTCCTCATTCCGCTCACGGCGTTTATGATGATGATTGCAGTGCGTGTCGTCATGGTTTTGCTGTCGGCAGGCATTCAGCCGGCTGCCATCGCCTTCATGGCGGACAGCACGGATGAAAGCCGCCGCGGGGCAGGCGTGGCGCTTGTGGGCGCGGCCTTCGGCATCGGCTCGGTCATGGGACCTGTCGCAGGCGGCTTGCTTTCCGTTTACGGCCTTCTTGTGCCGCTTTACGCCTCCTCGGCCTTGAGTCTTTTGGCGGCGCTTCTCATCCGTCTCACATTGTCGGAACCCGCCCGTCACCGGGAGCAGATTCCCGCCCGTCTTTCCTTCTTCGACAAACGCGTATCGCCCTATTTCTTCATGGCGCTTGTCGTATTCACTTGCGTTGCCATTGTTCAGCAAACCTCTGCCTTCTACTTCCAGGATGTATTTGCGCTCTCGGCGGAAATGACCGCACGCAATGTCGGCATCGCCATCGGCGTCCTGGCGCTTGCCATGCTCGTGGCGCAAGGCGGCATTGTGCAAATTTTCAACCCGGCGCCGCTCACGCTTTTGCGGGTGGGCGCGGTCCTCTATGGCGTTGCCGCCGGCGCAGCCCTCCTGGCGCCGGGCCTGATCGAATTGTTCGCCTGTTATGCGCTGCTGGGGCTCGGCGCTGGACTTGCCATGCCGGGCCTTCAGGCCGGGGCCTCTCTATCCGTTGGCCCGGACGAGCAGGGCGCGGCCGCGGGCATTGTCGCAGCAGGCATGGGCGGGGGATATATTTTCGGCCCCCTTGCGGGCACGGCGCTCTATGAGGTCTCGCTCAGTTATCCCTTTATCCTCGTTGCCGGGCTGACTGCGCTAGTGTTTTTCGGCGCGCTTCGTTTGCCCCGGCAACCGGCGGCGCTGGCCGCGGAGACCCCGGCAGGCCCGTAAATGTTGAGGCGCTCCCCTTTTTCATTTCGCAAAAGCGTGGCGGGCTGCCCGCAATGACCAAATGACAGAGTGAAAAGCCGGTTCTAAGATCAAGTCTCCGTCCGGCATGGGCGGCGCTGTCCGTCCTGCCAGCCAACAACTGCATAAAGGATGAGACCATGCCTTTAAGAATGATCACGGTTCTTGTGAGTGTTGTGTTGGGGGCGGGGTTCTTGAGTGCGTGCGGGGGAAGTGACCAGGAAGTTCATACGACGACTCAGACGGAAGGGCAGGAACTGATGGACCTGCAAAAGGCCCGTGACAGCGGTGCCATCACTGAGGACGAGTACGAAGATCAAAGAGAAGCCATTCTCGATCGGTATGAATAGACCTGCTGACCGGTGTTCTGGCTTCCGAAACAAAAAAGGACGGCAAAAATGCCGTCCTTTTTCATTGCTCCGATGTCCTTAGAGACAGGGTGCCACGCCGTTCTGCAGCACGGTGCCGTCCTCGAACTCAAGTGTGCCGGTGAAGCCGCCGCCTGAGACATCGCAGACAACGCCGCCAATTGCCGTGGTGCTGTTCACATTGCCGGTGCTTTGCGTGATGCTGTTGCCGGTGCCGCCGAAGCTGAAGAGATTGCCGCCAATCGCGCCTTCGAAGGTGACGCCCTCAACGGTAAGAGCGTTATCTTGCGCAAGGAAGATGCCGTCAAAGCCGGTATCGGCGATGCGGGACTCCCGGACGCTGACCGTGTTGTCCAGGCCGATCAGAAGGCCCGAGCCGAACATGCCGGAAAGATCCATCTCCGTCAGATGAACGGTATTGTTCGTGAGCGCATACACACCATTGCCGTTAATATTTTGGAATCTCATGCCGCTAATCTCGACCGAGTTGCCGTCTTCCATGTAAAGAACAGCCCCGCCGATCTCTTCGCCGGTAAAGCCGGACAGAGAAACGGTGTTGTCGTCGAGCATGGCCAGCGCGTCCTGGCCGGTCCGGCTCACTGAAATGTTTTCGCCGGTGATGATGTTGTCTTCAAAAGCGGCAATCCCCGGCCCGAAGACCGTATTGTCGATCTCGACATTCTGCAGCACGAGCGTGTTGCCGGTATCGATTTCGATGCCCATGGCGTCAAGATCCCGAAACACTGCATTCCGCAGTGTGATTTTATTGCCGTTCAGGGCGAAAATGCCGGAATATCCATTCTGGAGGACGGTGAGGCCGTCCATCGTCACGTCATTGCCGTCCATCATAGCCACGCCCGGCCCGCTCAAATCGAGGGCGGCAATATCCGTCAGATGAATATTGGTTTGGCCGCTGCCAAGCGCGACGCCCGCCCCGGCAACACCCATATCGCCGTCCAGTGTTACACCGGCAACGTGAATGTCATTGCTGCCGTCGAGCGTCAGAATGTCGCCGCAGAAACAGCCATCCGTCATCAGTGTGGCCGGCGCGCCTGGCAGGGTAACGGTGGCGATTTGCCCGGAGGTAAGACCGCGCAAGGCAAGCTGGCCGCCCCCGCCCGCCAGTGTTTGACCGCTCGCCGTGATGATATTCGAGCCCCGGATAACGCCCGCGGCCCCGTCGAGCAGGATCAGTGTGCCCGTGCCGGCATTGGCTGACGCGGTGGTGAGATCGTCATTACCGTCAATGGTTTCCACATTGGTAAGTTGCACGCCGGTCGCGGCATCCGCTACGGCCTCCCGCTTGCGCCCCGCCGTCACGATATCCGTGTCGCGTTCGAGCGCCTCTACCATGCGGCTTTCCTGCGGAGTTAGACGCTGGGAGCGGGGTGAACCGAAAAGCGGAATGCGCAGCCGCACCCCGGCTTCCACCTGGTCGCCCCGGTAGTCATCATGCTGATATTCGCTTTCGAAGGTCAGCCGCATGCCGGGCAGCTCTTCGACGAAATCGAGAAGCCGCCACTCGGCGCGCAGCCGCGGCCCTGCCACGGCCTTGTCGATCAGATCGTCATTGAAATAGAAGCCGCCCGCATAGACGCGCATTTCGTGATGCGCCGTATCATTCAGAAAGGTTTCGATCGGCACACGCCAGCCGACTTCCCCGTCCACACCGCCAAGCGGCACTTCCTGCCCGCCGGTCATGAAAATCTGCGAGCCGGAAATTTGAATCTGCGCCAGCCCGTTCGCGCCGGCGGGGTCGGAAAGCGGCACATAGCCGTTGAGGCGGATGTCATAATCCGCCGACAGCGCTTCCATGCCGAAACTGACTTGTTTGAAGGTGTTGTTGTATTCGCTTTCGCGCAGGTCATAGCCCGCCCAGATGCCGAGATTCCATCCGAAGTCCGTCATCTGCCGGTAACCGAGCGCGAAATTACCTTCCTTCGCACTTTCGGTGAAAAGCTTGCCCTTGATGTCCGCAAAGAGAAGACCGGTTTCGTTCTGATAGAGCGGCGCGAAGGCATTGACCTCGCCGCGGCTGCGTTCGGAGGAGGCAAAGCCGCCAGCCTCAAGCCACGGCGCCCATTTGGCCCCAGCCTCACCGGCAAGTGCAGGCCCAGCCGTGCTTGAAACAAATCCTGAGAACAGAACGGCGGAAAAAATCCCGCGTCCCCGCGTGTTCCTGCCCATCGTCAAAGCCCCCCGGCAAACAGACATCTATTGCATTCGGCAAAACATATACCGGCATGGCGCCCGGCGCAGCATGAAAGACGCTCTTTAATTGCATTTGGCGGATTTCTGCCCGTGGCACGAACCTGCCGGGCGGCGGGGCGTTTACCCAAAGACAGCCGGTTTTACCCGGTCTTTTCAGGGGTTGCGCGGGGCGGAAGCGGCAGAGGCCTCTGCCGCCAAAAATCGTCAAGGAGATGGCAATGAAAACGCTTTTGAACTGGAAAACGGGCGCGGCGGTTCTGGGCCTTGTGGTGCTGGCTGGCTGCGGCAGCTCGCCGGACACCCGGACCGGTAAAACCACGGGCGAGGAACTGATGGACCTCAACCAGGCGCTGAAAAGCGGGGCCATCACCTGGGAAGAATATAGCGAACAAAAAGAAGCGGTCCTCGAACGCAACGATTGAGCTGCTCTCCTGCCCAAACAAAAACCCCGGCGGTCGCCCGCCGGGGTTTTGCGTGTCGTTAAGAAGGGAACCGCTTATTCAGCAGCGCCTTTCTTGAACTGGGCAGCTTCCGTCGAGTCGCCGAGAGCGGTCGTGGAAGACTCGCCGCCGCCTGCCGCGATGGAGACGAGGTCGAAATAGCCCGTACCCACTTCGCGCTGGTGGCGGGTTGCCGTGTAGCCGGCATCTTCAGCCGCGAACTCGGCCTGCTGCAGCTCGGAATAGGCGCCCATGCCGCGGTCCCGGTAGCCGGAAGCGAGCTGGAACATGCCGTAGTTGAGCTGGTGGAAGCCGGCCAGTGTGACGAACTGGTACTTGTAGCCCATCGCCGCGATTTCCTTCTGGAAGGTCTCGATCGTCTCTTTGTCGAGGTTGGCTTCCCAGTTGAAGGAAGGCGAGCAGTTGTAAGCCAGAAGCTGATCCGGATATTCCTTCTTGATCGCTTCGGCGAAACGGCGCGCGTCATCGAGGTTCGGCTTGGAGGTTTCCCACCACAGAAGGTCGGCGTAAGGCGCGAAGGCCAGACCGCGCTTGATGCAATGGTCAACACCCGTGCCGGGCTTCAGGCGGTAGAAGCCTTCAACCGTGCGGCCAGCGTCGAAATCGATGAACTCGTGGTCGCGCTCGTCGATATCCGAGGTGATGAGGTTGGCCGATTCTGCGTCCGTGCGGGCCATGATCAGCGTGGGCGTGCCCATCACGTCGGCGCCAAGGCGGGCCGCGTTCAGGTTGCGCTCATGCGCGCGGGTCGGGATCAGCACCTTGCCGCCGAGGTGGCCGCACTTCTTTTCAGAAGCAAGCTGGTCTTCGTAGTGAACGCCAGAAGCGCCGGCTTCGATATAGGCCTTCATGATTTCGAAGCAGTTGAGCGGGCCGCCGAAACCGGCTTCCGCGTCAGCCACGATCGGCAGGAACCAGTCGCGCTTCGCGCCGCCTTCCGAATGCTCGATCTCGTCCGCGCGCTTCAGCGTGCGGTTGATCTTCTTGGCCAGTTCCGGGCCGGAATTGGCCGGGTAAAGAGACTGGTCCGGGTAGGTGGCGCCGGCGGTGTTCGCGTCGGCGGCAACCTGCCAGCCCGAAAGATAGATGGCCTTGAGGCCCGCGCGGGCCATCTGCATGGCCTGGTTGCCGGACAGCGCGCCGAGGGAGTGCACATAGTCTTCGGTGTGCAAAAGGTCCCAGAGCTTGTTCGCGCCGCGGGAAGCCAGCGTGTACTCGATCGGGAAAGAGCCGCGCAGTTTTTCCACGTCTTCGACGGTGTAGTTGCGCTTCACATTGTCGAAGCGGCCCTTCGGGGCACTCGGGATAATGTCGTAAAAGGTCTTGCTCATCGTTTTACGTCCTTGGGTCAGCAGGGGAGGGCACTCGAGTTAGAGGCCGCTTAATTCTCGTGGCTAACGAGAAGTTTGTAAGCCGGAAGGGTGAGGAATTCCTCGCACTCCTCGGCGGTTGCCATATCGTCGAAGATCTTGATGGCTTCGTCAAAATGGCCTGATGTCCAGCGCTCATCGCCAAGCGTTTCGCGCAGTTTGCTCATTTCGTCTTCCAGCACGTCGCGGAAGAGTTCGGGCGTCACCTTGCGCCCGTCCGACAGCTCGGCCCCATGATAGAGCCATTGCCAGATCTGAGTCCGGCTGATTTCGGCGGTGGCCGCATCTTCCATGAGATTATAGAGCGGCACCGCGCCGCGCCCGGCAAGCCAGGCTTCGATATATTGCACACCCACACGGCAGCATTCGCGCATGCC
>Ga0207828_100236_pt1 | contig 34133 bp, 33 predicted proteins | sample TtaePargueraPR_11_FD_187276 | JGI IMG/M metagenome (GOLD analysis project Ga0207828, IMG submission 187276) | Aerobic enrichment media microbial communities from Bioluminiscent Bay, La Parguera, Puerto Rico - Tt and P2 (3) (SPAdes) | ecosystem: Environmental > Aquatic > Marine > Unclassified ...
ACCCCAAAATGGCGCTCCGTGTTGCGGCCGGTCCGGCCGCTGCCCGCGCCAGGCGCCATTTTGAGGTCGCTCCTGCCGTCGCTTGATCCTCGTCCCGCTGGTCCGCCCTTCCGGCAGCCATAGACGGACAACCTCATTTGATGGAGACAAGCATGAGCAACAAACCGACACACCGCGTTTTCCAGGTGATCGAAACCGGCAAAGACAAGAAGTTCTGGAACCGCATTGGCGGCGCCTGGGAACACGAAGACGGCAACGGCTTCAATCTGAGCCTGAACAGCATTCCTCTCGACGGCCGCGTTGTCGTCCGCCGCATCGAGAAAGACGACGAGGAGTGATCTTGCCTTGGCCCCGGAGCTTGCCTCCGGGGCACTCACTCAGCATTTCGATGCCTACAGATAGGTATCACGAAGTACGGAAACCGCCGGGACTGGGTGAGCAGCGGACTTTCGCGCAAAAGATTTTCCGACGTGCGGCCAATCCGCGTGAACGCGCATGTAGAACTGGAGCCACTGAGCTGGCGGCCTGAATAAGATTTCGACCCGCTCACCAGTTCGCTTCTCTTTAATTGGTGTGCATACGATCTTGTCCGCAATCATATGCAGAAGCGACCGGATCGCGGCCGCATACTTTCGATTGCCCCACTCTTGGCCGATTATCTCAATCGCATGCAGGAGATGCCGCTTGATCGTCGCCGACGAAACACCTGCTTTCGGTACCGGCGGCAAGGATCGAATGTAATCACGTCGCTCCTGCAACTCTGTCAGGCGATTATAGTCAACCTTGACGCCATGTTCGATGGCATCAAGAAGGCGGCCAATACGAAGCTCCAGCGCCGCCGCTTCCTTATCCAGCTCTCTCCGCTCCCGCAGCTCCCGCTCCATGCCGCTCGCAAACATTGTACTCCAGTCATCTACCTTCGAAATATAATCTGACAGCTCGCCAAGAAAGATCGAAGCTAGGCGATCCTCATGCCATCCCCGTGAATTCTTGCACTTCTTCTCAAACCGATGCGTCACACATACATATCGCGAGCTATTCGCCAGGTTCTTCACACCTCCGCACCAGCCACACTTAACCAGGCCCGTCAGTGGGCGGACATTTTGCGCATCCTTTGCCGCCGACCTCGGCTTCCTCACCGTAACTTTGTTAGATGCACTGCGATTTCGCCTGCGCTCACTAATAATCTGATGCGCCTTGGACCAAAACCCATCCGAGACAATTCTCAACTCTGGAACCGGAACCTTAACCCAATCCTCAATTGAGTTTACGACATACTTCTTGCGACCAGTGCGAGGGTCCATGACACGTCGCGTCCGATTGTAAACGAGCATACCGCGATAGAGATCATTATACAGAATACCTCTGAAGCGACTTGCTTCTCCGCTAATTGCAGCCGTTCGCCACACCTTGCCACTGGGAGAGGGCACGCCTTCATCGTTGAGGGACTGCACAATCTGCCGCACTGGAACGCCGGAAGTGAACTCTTCAAAAATCCTTCGAACGACCAAAGCTTGATCAGGATCCACCTCGCGCAGCCCATTTATATATTTTCCACGCTCGTCCATCACTCCACGAACAGCTCTGTAGCCATAAGCAACGCTTGATGTAGCCCGCCCAGCGGCCGCAATAGCTCTATGCGCCCTGCGCACTTTGTCTTTCATATCGCGCAGATAAAGCGCATTCATCGTTCCCTTGAAACCAACGTGCAGATCACTCACTTCCCCCTCGTGCGCCGTCCAAACCTTCACACCATAATGCTGCAAAAGCTCATAGATCGACGCAATGTCGGATAAGGACCGTGATATACGATCAAGCCCTTCAGCAACAACAAGATCAAATTCAGCATGCTCTGCCGCTTCTAGCAGTGCTGTCAGCCCAGGCCGCGACATCGTGGAGCCCGAAAGCGCCGCGTCACTGAAAACCGACTTGGCCTTCGTTTCACCGAAATGGCGCTCCATCAATGAGGTGCAGAGGGCGATCTGATCCTCAATGGATGCCGGGTTCTGAAGATCGCTCGAATATCGAGCATAGATTGCAATGCGCATGGCTTCACTGGCCCTGATTACGCTGGGCCATAACTTGTTATTGATGTGATGCCTGGCTCATGCAGCGGGGGTATGAGCTGGGGACGTGATCCTAAATAAGCGATTCCGCTCTGATAGGGAAGACGGCCACCGAACAAACGTGCCGATGGTTAAACATTTGTAAGCATGCTTTCCGGAACCTGTCGCATAAGTTTGCACGAGATTGAATGTGTTTGCACGAGATTGAACATCATTGCACGAGATTGCATGAGCTCATCATGCTCGGAGATAACCGTGCGTTATCGTCAAACAAGCCTAGCGAAAAGACGTGTGAACCGTGCAATCAAACAGCGCCGTACCGCAAAGCGTGCAACAGGTTTTTACCTTGTCCTGCAGCCTTGCCTGTCATGGGCTGCTTCTCCAGAAGCGCAGATGTGATCCCGCTCTTCATATGCGTCTTGCTGGCAGCAAGATACGGCATCTCCCGGCTTTTTCTTATCGTCGGGCGGCGATACCTGATTTTCAGGTGTGCTGTGCGAATACCATTGTGGCCATGCAACTCGCGCTACCTGCCAAGATGAATGCAAGTAAAGTAGCGCCAACCCCACACCTACGATCACGTCGGGCCAGAGCGTGTCGGTCATTGTCACAAAGGCAGCAGCAGCCAGAACGCTCATATTGGCTATGACGTCATTGCGTGAACAAATGAAAGTAGAACTCATGTTCACATCATCGCTACGGTGGCGATACAGCATTCCCAGGCATATGAGATTGGCGATCAACGCAACCATCCCAACCAAGGCCATCCAATTGCCGTCAGGCACCGTTCCCAAGAAGCTCTTGCGGACAGCCTCACCGATAATCAAAGCGCTGAGCAACATCATAAATCCACTTTTAAACAAAGCCGCTCCGGCGCGGGCACGCATGCCTCGATGTAGAACAAATATCGACACGACATATACGAGAGCGTCGCCAAGCATATCTAGCGAGTCACCCAGCAATGCGGTCGAACCAAGAAGCCAACCGGCGGTGAACTCTAAAACAAACATAGATGCATTAATTGCGAGCACTGCATATAGCACCCGCCCCTGCCGTTCACGCAGTTGAGCTATTTCGTCAGCCTTGTCGTCACAACAGCTATCCATGGTTGACCTTCCGGTTGAGCGTGCTTTGGGTTAAGTTAGGGTCTATAGCCGCTATAGGGTCAAGACATGCCAGATACGCCGAATTTGACGATTGGAAAGCTCGCAAAGGCAACGGATACCAAAGTTGTGACTATCCGTTATTATGAAAAAATAGGGCTACTGCCTTCCCCTCGCCGCACCACGGCAAACTACCGCACCTATGAACGGACTCATCTTGATCGTCTGCGCTTTATCCGGCGTTGCCGCAACCTTGGCTTCACTTTGGAGCAGGTACGCGACCTTCTTCGTTTATCCTCAAACGAACAGCAGGACTGTGCAGAGGTTGATCGTATTGCAGCCCAGCACTTGGCGGCCGTGGAGCGGAAGATCGACGACCTGAAGCGGCTCGCCAGCGAGTTGCGGCGGATCAGCAATCTCTGTCAAGGCGGCGGTCTAACTGCCGACTGCCGTATTATCGAGGCGCTGTCACCAAACAGCAAATAGACTGCGTTGGGGCTGATAACCAACCGGCGGAGCGGCTCATGAAACCGCAGAAATGCGGCTGATGGTCACGGCGAGGTACATATATTGCTTTTGCGTATCCGCTGCGCATAATGACGGCGATGATTAAGTTCACGTCCAAAATCATGATATTCAGCATTGTGTTCAGTCTTTTGTCGCTGGCTGTCACACATGATTTGACTTTGGATGGTGCTGTGTCCGGCCTGACGGTCAGCAATGAAAATGTTGACCACAGCGATAACACTCCCGCCCCCGACAAGTGCGAAGTCTGCCATGTATTCCAGCACATGGACGTACCCGCCCCGCATCTTATTCGCATCTTTTCCGGCCAGAGCCGTATAAATCCAGGTGGGGCAACCAATGCTGAAAGCCTTGCCCACACTCCCGATGGCCCCCCTCCCCAAGATTTGATCGCCTGAATGAACCGCGCTCCATGCCGGGCGCTCCGATATTCTTCGATCTACAGGTGATCCATGAAAGCCAGTACCCGCTTGTTGCGGCAAGGGCTGCTTGGCGCGTGTCTGTTCTCTGCACAGACATTTCCCGCGCTGGCCGCTGAACCCATCACTCTCTCCGAAGCCGTCCGAATTGCTCTCACTCAGAACTTGTCCATTGAAAGGGCGACGCAGGGTCTTGAAGAGCGTAAAGCTCTCTCCCGGCAAGCTGCCGTGCTGCCTAACCCCGAAATTGGGGCGGAGGCAGAAAATATTCTTGGTTCCGGGCCTTATGAGGGCTTGGATGAAGCTGATTTTACCGTAAGCCTGTCCCAGCGCATTGAGATTGGCGGTAAACGCGCGGCGCGCGTCGAAGCGGCACAACAGGCCGAAGCCGTATCGCAAGCGGCCCGGGACGCAACCGAACGGGCCCTCCAGAAAGATGTCTCGATTGCCTTCAATCACCTGCTTGCGGCCCAGGAGCAGGTAAAAGTCGCCAAAGAAGCAGCAGGAGCCATTCGCCGCCTCCTGCCTGCCTTGCGCGAAAAGGTGGAGCGGGGTGCATCTTCGGAAGCGGACTTGAACCGGGGCCGGCTCGCGCTCGATCTAGCCGAAATCCGGGTATCCAAAAGCGAAACGCAATTGCGCACGGCACAGCAGGCGCTTCTGGCGCTCTGGTCGGAGCCTGCCTATCGTCCGGTGGAAGCGGCAGGAACCTTTAGTGTCCCGGAAATTGCTCTGCCGTCTTTCGCGGAACTGAATGTGCGCCTGGAGGAAAACCCTCTGCTTGAAAGCAGACGCGCGGAAATCGAGCACCGCAGGGCTGCATTCGATCTGGAGCGGGCAAAGGCTGTGCCGGACCCCACAATCAGCGCAGGCACGAAGTATTTCAACGCAACGGATGAAACCGCCTTTCTGGTCTCCTTCTCGATTCCCCTCACCGTTTTCGACCGGAACAGAGGCAACATCGACGCTGCAGCCAGCCGCATTACCCAGGCAGATCTTGGTGCACGCCTTTCCCATGCAGAACTGAGCCGGAAACTGCAAAAGGCCTATCAGGCTTATACCGGCCGGTGCGGTGAAGCCGGGCGCCTGCATGGCTCGGTGGTGCCCGCCGCCGAACGAACCTCCCAGACCATTCGTGATGGTTATGTGAGGGGGCGCTTCGGCGTGCTCGATCTCCTGGGGGCAACACAAACGGAAATTGAAAGCGAAATGCAGGCAGTGGAAGCCGTGCTCGCGTGCCGCAATGCCGCCGCTGAAATTGCCGGCCTAACCGGCCTGGATGTTTTGAATACCGGCGCTGCAACCCGCCGCCAAGTTGGGGAGTAACGAACGTGGAAAAGACAGCCTCAAAGAAAACGGCTCTGGTGCTCGGTGCATTGCTCTTGCTGACCACACCGCCACAAGCTGCTGAACCGCATGAAGAAGATGCTCGCCATGAACAGGATGCGCATGGGCATGATGAGCATGAAGAGGGAAAAATTCACCTCTCCGCCGATCAGTTTGAAACGGCGGAACTCGGCATCAAAGCAGCTCAAGCCGGAACTATAACACCCTCACTGAATGTGTTCGGCCTGATCCGTCCCAACCAGGAAAAACTGGTTCACATCGTGCCGCGCTTCTCCGGCGTCGTGCTGGATGTGAAGAAACGTCTTGGCGAGAGGGTTGAAAAAGGAGACGCCCTTGCCGTGATGGAAAGCAACGAAAGCTTGCGTGCCTATACTTTGCGCGCGCCAAGCACCGGGCAGATCGTGCAATGGAATGTTGCACCGGGCCAATATGCAGGAACAAGCGATACCTTGATGGTGATTGCCGATCTTAGCTCCGTCTGGCTGGATCTTCAGGTTCATACGCATGATGCCGATCTCATTCGCCAAGGCCAGACCGTCACTTTTGATGGGCGCATGAATGAAAAGCCTGTCACGTCGAAAATCAGCTACGTCTCGCCCATCGCCGCGCAAGACACGCAAAGCCTGCTCGCGCGTGCTGTGGTGCCCAATGCGGAAGGCCATCTGAAACCGGGTCTCTATGTCACCACCAAGGTGAGCTTGCAGCCTGTGGAAGCTTCCGTCGTGATCGCCCGCAGCGCCATCCAATATGAGGGGGCTGACCCCATCATATATGTGCCTGCCGGGGAGGGAGAGTTCGAGGAGCGCCGGATCACAATTGGCCGCACGGATGACATCCATGCCGAAATTCTCAGCGGCTTGGCCTCCGGCGAGGCTTATGTGGCGGAAAACGCATTCATTCTCAAAGCTGAGGCAGGCAAGAATGCTGCCTCCCATGCGCATTAAGGGAGGCACACATGATTTCCCGTATTGTCTCCTTCTGCGTGGCGCACCGCTGGCTGGTCCTGTTGACCACAGCATTTGTCGCCGCCTTCGGCATTTACAACTTCACACGCCTGCCCATCGATGCCGTGCCGGACATCACGAATGTCCAGGTGCAGATAAACTCCGCCGCGCCTGGTTACTCACCGGTCGAAGTGGAGCAGCGCGTGACCTTCCCGCTCGAAACCGCCATGGGCGGGCTTCCGGGGCTGGATTACACAAGGTCTCTTTCCCGCTACGGCCTGTCCCAGATTACTGTCGTCTTTGAGGACGGAACGGACATTTATCGCGCGCGTCAATTGATAGGCGAGCGTATTCAGGCCGTATCAGGCGAACTGCCTGCCGATGTGGAAACCTCCATGGGACCGATCTCCACCGGCCTGGGCGAAATCTACATGTATACGGTAGAGGCCGAGCCTGGTGCGCTAATGGAAGAAGGCGTGCCTTATACCCTGTCCGATCTTCGGGCGCTGCATGACTGGGTGATGCGCCCGCAACTGCGCACTGTGGACGGCGTTGTCGAAGTCAATGCGATTGGCGGGTATGAGCGTCAGCTCCATGTCGTGCCGGACCCATACAAGCTCACCTCGTACAACCTCAGTTTCCACGACGTGGTGCGTGCGCTCGAACAGAACAATGTCAATGTCGGCGCAGGCTATATCGAGCGCAGCGGCGAGCAATATCTCATCCGTGTGCCGGGGCAGGCAGAAAAGGCGGATGAGTTTGCCGAAATCCTGCTTGGCACGCATAAGGGCCGTCCCGTCTATGTGCATGATGTCGCGGAAGTTACATTCGGCAAAGAACTGCGCACGGGCGCTGCAACGCATAATGGTAAAGAAACGGTGCTTGGCACCGCGGTCATGCTAATCGGCGAAAACAGCCGCGACGTGGCAGCTGATGTCGGCAGCAAGCTTGAAGACATACAAAAAAGCCTGCCGCCTGGCGTGACAATCACTACGCTCTATGACCGCACATCATTGGTTCAAAAGACCATTGCCACGGTCCGCACCAATCTGGTGGAAGGTGCGATCCTTGTCATTGTCGTGCTCTTTGTGCTGCTGCGCAATTTCCGCGCCGCGCTCATTACGGCAGCTGTCATTCCGCTTTCCATGCTCATCACGGTCAGCGGCATGGTGGAATACAAGATCAGCGCGAACCTGATGAGCCTCGGCGCCATAGACTTTGGACTGATTGTGGACGGCGCCGTTATCATTGTCGAAAACTGCCTGCGGCGGTTGTCGGACGAGCAGAAACGGTTCGGCCATACGCTGAGCATGAAGGACCGCTTCGCTGTTGTGACGGACGCGACGCGCGAGGTGATGACACCGGCCATGTTCGGCTCGTTCATTATTACGGTAGTTTATCTGCCTGTCCTCACCCTCACCGGCGTTGAAGGCAAGATGTTCACCCCCATGGCACTCACCGTCGTGATCGCTCTTCTCTCGGCCATGGTGCTGGCGCTCACCTTTGTGCCGGCAGCCATTGCCATCTTCATCCGCGGTGATGTGGTGGAGAAAGAAAGTCCCGTCATGCGCTGGGCGCAAAAGGGATATGACCCGGCACTTGGCTGGGCAATGCGCCACCAGAAAGCCGTGGCGGCGGCAGCTCTCGTGCTCGTCATTATCGCAGGGTTTGGCGCAACACGCTTCGGCACGGAGTTCATCCCCCGGCTCGATGAGGGGGATGTCGCCGTCCAGGCGCTGCGCGCACCGGGCACCAGCCTTACCCAATCAGTCGAGATGCAACAGAAAATAGAGAAGGCATTGCTGGAACTGCCGGAGGTGCGGGAGGTCTTTGCAAGAACCGGCACGGCCGAGGTGGCGACGGATGCCATGCCGCCCAGCATCTCCGATGGCTATGTCATGATGAAGCCGAGGGACGAATGGCCGGACCCCGGCAAGTCCAAGGAAACGCTCCTGGAAGAGATAGATACGATCCTGGCAACGCTGCCCGGCAATAATTATGAAATCTCCCAGCCCATCGAACTGCGCTTCAATGAGCTGATTTCCGGCGTGCGTGCCGATCTCGGCATCAAGATCTATGGCGATGACATGGACACGTTGCTGACCTCGGCCAATGAAGTCGCAGCGGTCATCCGGCAGATCGAAGGCGCCTCAGGCGTTAATGTGGAACAGGTTTCGGGCCTGCCGGTGCTTTCCATCGAGATCAAACGGGACATGGCTGCCCGGTTCGGCCTCAATGTGGCGGACATTCAGGAGGTAGTACGTGCCGCCATGGGCGGCGCGCGCGCGGGCACATTTTATGAGGGGGATTGGCGCACGCCCGTCATCGTCCGCCTGCCCGAGAATATGCGGGAGGATATCGGAAGATTGAGGGACCTGCCCATTCCCCTGCCGCCGGAGCATCAGGATGAAACGGCGCAGCCTGTCTCCTATTCGCCGTTTGATGGTGCGATGCCGCGCGTCGTGCCGCTCCAGGCCGTAGCGGACATCCGCCTTGTGCCCGGTCCCAATCAGATCAGCCGGGAAAACAGTAAGCGCCGCATCACCGTGTCCGCCAATATAAGAGACAGGGACCTCGGCTCCTTTGTCGAGGAGGCGCAGGCGGCCGTCGATGCCGACGTAAATCTGCCCCCCGGCTACTGGTTCGAATGGGGCGGGCAGTTCGAGCAGCTCGTCTCGGCGGCACAGCGGCTCAGCATCGTCGTCCCGGCGGCGCTGGTGCTCATCTTTGCGCTTCTTTTTGCCAGCCTTGGCAACGCAAAGGATGCGCTGCTCGTCTTCTCCGGCGTGCCCTTCGCCCTGACCGGCGGGCTGGCGGCTCTTGCCTTGCGGGGCCTGCCGCTTTCCATCTCGGCAGGGGTCGGCTTTATCGCGCTTTCCGGTGTGGCGGTGCTGAACGGCCTCGTCATCATCAGTTTCATCAAGAACCTGCGCCAGCAAGGCAAGGGGCTGGATGAAGCGATCTGGGAAGGGGCCGCCAAGCGCCTCCGCCCGGTGCTGATGACGGCGTTGGTCGCCTCGCTCGGCTTCGTGCCCATGGCGCTCGCCACAAGCGCGGGTGCCGAGGTTCAGCGTCCGCTCGCCACTGTGGTGATCGGCGGGATCATATCCTCCACGCTGCTCACACTTCTGGTTCTGCCGGCCATCTACCGGCTGGCTCACGCCAGGGAGGCCTGAGTGATTTAAGGGAGGGCCTCGTCAACAGACTTCGCCCTCCCCTTCGCTTCGCTTCGCTTCGCGCAGCCTCTTTGAAGAAGCCAGCCAACCGAAGTCACTCATTGCTCTAAGTGTTTGTTTTTTCTACGCATTGCACGAGTACAGGAAAAACTGCATGAGTTTGAATGAGATTGCACGTCTTTGCACGAGATCGCACGAAATTACCCTGTCGTAGCGGGGGCAGGATATGGCAGGTGATATCACCTGCCGCCGCAAAACGGTCTCCTGCTTATTCGCACGGCTACGCCGCGCTCAACAGTTGTAACGACTGACCTGCGCTGCATGCCGGTGGGACCCTGTTTTTTGTTCAAGGATGACAGCAGCTTTCCGGTGTGGCGGCGATTGGGGAAGTTCGGCTGGTAAGGCGTGCGGGTGCCATTTTCTGGCTCTCTTCGCCCCTATCAAACTATGTGACCGCGCAGGTGGTGACTATCAATTGCGGTGCGCGAGGTGGAAAGTCCTGAAAACATGAGGGGCGTTGTGCTGTCCTCAACGGCAGATAGTTATGTGCATTTTTGTACGCGCGCGGGGACTGGGGCCCAATCCTATCGACCTAGCTGATGGATGTCGGGTGACCTATTCCCCGGTCGCCCCTCGTTCGTAGCGAGAGTCTTTTGCGCCAGAAGCGGGTATCCAATCCTTGTGAGGAGACACCCGTTTCAGCTGGTTGAGCGAACGTCTAACGTCGAATAGTTGTTTTGGCGGTTCTCCACGCTTACCTCGCCCGAAGACGCTGAACTTCATTCATCCGTCTCCCGAGGATATGGGCGTTCGTTTATCACGTCGTCAATCCAGCCGAGGACTTGCTGCCGTCGGTGTTCCACTTCGGCGAGGTGGTGGTCGAGGTGGCGCAGCTTGCTATGTAGCGACTCAAGTATCTGTTCCTTCGGAGGATGTTTCCCCCCGGCTCTTGTGAGGGCGGCCTTGATCTCGTTGAGCGAGAAACCGAGTTTTGCCGAATCGTCGATTAAGCGAAGTCTCTTCAAAAAGTCTTCGGGATAGTCGCGATATCCGTTGTCCCTTCGCTCAGGCTCCGGCAGCAGACCCCTGGCTTCATAGAAACGAATACGGGAGGTCGACATTCCCGCGCGTTGCGCCAATTCGCCAATCCGCATCGATTACCCCTTGACCTTCAACCTAAGTTGAAGGTGTAGCACTTCTTCCGGAGAAGAAAAACACGGGAGAGAGAAGTCGATGAGCGAAGGTCAGAGAAATCCCCTGGATGGCAAAAAATCCGGCAACTATCCGCTCTGGGCGAATCCGGCGTTTGCCTGGCTAGCTATCGGATTGATCGCGCTACTTCTTTCAGTGGGCGGGAGATGGAGCATCCCTCTCGCCGCCTGGATTGCGCCGATCTTTCTCCTGCGTTTTAGCCGCATGAGTCGATTGAGCGTAGCCATTCCGGTGCTCGTCGCACTGTCCTTCCTCCAAATGATCTGGATGGGATTTGAGTATGCCGTCGATCTCACGAATAACGCGACATCGTTCTTCCTCGCCTTCTTTTTGGGTTTGTTCTTCGCAATCCCTTACGTCCTCGACAGGCTTCTTGCGGAGCGATTGAATGATATCGGCCGCCTGCTGTTCTTTCCCACTGCATGGGCCGGGTTGGAATTTGCCGTCGGCTCGATCCTGCCGGCCGGGACAAGCGTAGGCATGCGCGCCTTCACCCAAAGCGAGAATCTCGCGCTCGTCCAGGTTACTTCTCTGATGGGCCCCTACATCATCGGCTTTCTCATCGGCCTGTGCGCGACAACCGTCAATCACATCTGGCAGCAGCCTTCCCGCCGTAGTTTGGTCCGGTGGGGCGGCGCCTATGCCGCACTGCTTCTACTCGTCGTTGCCGGGGGCGAGGTGCGGCTGTCCTTCGGCGCGACGCCCATCACGGCACCGATGGTAAAAGTCGCGGGTATCACCTCTCCCCAGCCCCTTCGCGAGCAGGCGCGGAAACTGGTGACCATGGCCAATTTCCCGCCCACCGAGGAATTGAAAGCCGCCATTGCGACAGAGGAAATGAAAGCGCTCTATGCCGAGGTGGCTCAATCCATGCTGAAGGAGACACGCATGGCTGCAAGATCGGGGGCGCAGATTGTCGTATGGTCCGAAACCGCCGCGCCAATTCTCGAGGCGGAGAAACCCGCACTGTTGCAGCAGGTAGCCACGCTCGCGAGCGAAGAGAATGTCTATGTTCTCGCTTCCATCGGGGTACCCTTTGAGACCAATGAGAATTTTCTCTTCGGGCCTGATGGTGCGGAACTATGGCACTATCACAAGAACTATCCGGTGCCTGGCCTGGAACCGGTCGCGTCCGTCGACAACGTTCCTCCCCTTGTCGAAACACCTTACGGCCGTGTAACGAGCGTCATCTGCTTCGATGGCGACTTTCCCGCTCTCACACGTGTGCCTGCCGACATTCTGCTATTGCCCGCCTGGGACTGGCCGGCGATGGGTTTCACGCATACCATGAAGATGGCGCGCCTGCGGGCAATCGAAAACGGTTACTCGCTGATCCGGGTCGATCAGGACGGCGTTTCCGCTGCTTTCGACCCATACGGCCGTGTATTGGCCATGCAGGATACATTATCCGGCCGCACCAGCATGATGATTGTGGATATGCCGACGGTGCGTGTTCCCACTCTCTACAGCTTGATAGGCGATTTATTCGCGTGGCTGTGCCTTGCCTCAGCTGCCTTACTTTGCGGTATTGGCATATTGCGCCCTGTGACTGGTGGTTCCGCTTAACCGATACGAAGAGGCGGGATTGGCAGCGCGTTGCTGCTGCGTTCGGAAGCCCCCCACGAAGACCCAAGTATTCAAATGCTTACACTAGCCAAGCAGGATTCTGGCGCCTAAGCGCCAGAAGCAGACGTAACTAACCTTTGGTAAACTAGAAGAATCGCACTGAAGATTGAGCGACTTCGCCTCCCGGGCGGGGGCGTGCAGGGCGTCACGATCCGCACACTCTGATTCAAGTTTGGCAACCGATTAACCTGTGAATCCACCTGCAATAGGTTCGCGAGCAGCAGAATATTGGAGAACAATAATTTCATCATCCCTCCACTCCGTGTCCTGACTGAAGCGAAATTTTAGGCTCCCCGGCTGCTCGTCCTGACCTGCAGTAAATTCGACATCGACTACGTTGCCATGATCTCTCAACCCATAGATGACCCTCCTAAGCAAATCTGAGCGAAACAAAAGCGATTGGCCCTCGTCAAGTTTCACTCGATAGACGTCAATGTCATTCACGGTACCGACGTATAGGCCCGTATCGATCTCAGCCTTCCGCCTAACCTGGAGACCCGACGGTCGATCACCGCTCCAACTGAACCAGTTTCGAACCCAAGGAGGGTCGTCCCAATCTCGTACGAGCAGGACCGGTTGAAGCCCACCCTGCACCATCGGCCGAGCTTCTTCCGTCAGTGCCGCCAGATAGGACGCTTCGTCCTTTACATCCACTTCTCGCCGGGGACGTTGCGATAGAGCTATCCAAACGAAACGGACGGCAAAACGCTGAACAGTTCTCGTGACCACCTCCCAGATATTCCCCGGCTCCTGAGCCATTTCGGGAGTGGTAAGGTAGCCTTTCTCAATTTGGTTAATGGTACATTCCCGAATCGGGAGATCGGCAGGCTCCCGCATGATCGAGAATCCCTCGAAAACCCCAACACCGCCGTCCGCTGATGTTAAAGCCTGTACCACCTGCTTCTGGATTGCGTGGAGTTTTCCTTCGTCGATGGGGCGGGCCTGGAGTCGTTCTCGTCTCTGAGCTTCAATCGCCCCGATCATACTGTCGAGTATCGTCGTTAGCCGTTCCGACCGCTCACCGACCTCTGTTCTTGGATTTAGGGCGGTGGCTCCACGGCTCAAATACTCGCGCTGCTGGGGCTCCAGTGCTGACTTCAGCTGGCCCAAATTATGGAGGAGTCCCCGCAGTGTCCGATCCGCATGGACGAAGGCATCTTCCCGATTCGTCAATTGCGAAATCGCCTCAACGACATTTGCATCGCCTTCCTCCGGAATTTGAGCAATCAAGCATGCGAGCCACGGCAACAAAAGATCTTCCCTCTCATCCCGCGTAGACGGTCTATAAACGCGCCCCGGCACTACGCGCCGCTCTGACATGGAATCGAGTGTTGCGATCAGGCTGTCTAGCCAATGGCCATAGCCCCGCTGCTCAAATCTTTCACCAGCGGTATGGATTCGAACGAGTTGTAGGAAGAATGGGCGAAACCCTATGTCACGCTTCGTTCGATGAGCGTCGTTATCGACCACCTCATCGCTGAGAAGCCGAGAGGCGATTCGGGGGGCAATATCCGTACCTTGCCGTCGCTCAACGAACCACCCAAGCATCACACCTGCGGTAACTGATATTGTGTCGGCTAAAGCATTCTGAACAATCGCCGAGAATACCCCCGAAGGGGACGGTTGGTCCAATGACGGACTACGCACCATGGGCGTTAAAGAAGCGAGGGCCTCATTCCATTCCATTTCCAAAAAGTCGGGGGTTAGCAAGGTCTTAATAAGGTGATAGTCACTTTCGAGATCGTTTTGCAGGCCATCGAACCAACGGAGAAGCATCTCCGCATAATACCGGGCTCCGATATCGTCTTCGTTCCACACAGCAACAGCCAGAAGGTACGCAGAATTTCGCAGATGTCGTTGCAGGAATGGCCAGCTAGTCGCAAATCTCTTCCATTGCTCCGCAGGTTCAATTTCTCTGCGGCGCCACCTGTAAACGTGATCGACGATTCGAAGTGTGTCCTCCCAAGTGCCAACAAGACTCATCACCACTTCTTCGTACGCACGTTTGTCAGACCCGGCTATCCAGGGGATTGATGACTCGTCACGTTCCGCATGTGGCTCGTACGTACGACGTTGGGTTAGCCACGCTTCGAGACGATGAACAAGGATGTTCACGAGATCCAGCAGACTCGTCGTCACCGCCGTCGCAGAACGCCGCCCATCTCGCGGTAACAATCGGAAGGGAACGTGAAGTAGGGCTTCGATAAAATCGTTGTCCTGGCCGATGTACCGTGTCGCCCGTTCGAATAATCGGCGATATTCCCTGATCCATTCCTCGTGAAGAGAATTCCAGTCACCTATCTGAGCAAAGCTGATGGCTTGCCCGTGCTCATCGTGCGTTTCATAGGCCTCTATCAGAAAGCGATGGAAGTCGATCATTTCGTCTAGAGCACTCTGGAAACTCGTAACCGCGAGGCGATCCATCTGTCCGATCACTTTGTCGGCCAGTTCTTCGAGCATGTCCGAGGGGCTTGGTTGGCTCTTCATGACTACTCCCTTCCAAATCTGAAGCTTTTCCTGATGAGGAACCGTTCAAATCTGTTTAATGGGACTCCATGATTTCGGCGACAGATGATGCCTTCCTCCGACATTGGCCGCCGCCAATTCGGTAGAAATGTCAGTGTCGGGCCGGAGTGTCCTGCCGAAGCATCAACTTCTTGCTTGCGACAACGCTTCAACCAACTTCGGACCGCCCATCTCAAAGGCCTCTGCCAGAGATCTACTAGGATCTTCTTTGATGCCGCGGGCGCAGCAACTTCGATTTCACCCCATTCGCCGAGATCGGTGCCAAAAAGAAGAGAAGGCTTTGTAGAGTGAGTGATGTCTGCGCTCAATTCGCCAAGTATCGAATGTTCAGCTTGGACATAGAGGGTCTTTGTCAGTCTTTCCGAAAGGTCGTTTGGAATTGATACGTTGGCCGCAAACCGACGCCGCAAGAGAGCTCGCTCTGCAGGACGCATAAAACTGAGGCTGGTCTGGAGGAAATGCCATAGCGCCGAAAAATTGATCAATAACCACACAAGATGAACTGCTGTCAGCACAATCTCAAAGAATGTCGGCAGTATGCCATAGCCGAGCCAGTGCACGACGAACTGTGCAGGCCAAAACAGTTGTGTAGCCAATACGATCGACAATGCTATGCCGCTCGCTCCAATCTGATACGCCAAGGTTTGGTTATAATAAACCTGGATATCAGAAACGGTGCTGGATGCATCTTCCCGCTGAGCAATCAGAGTGACTAATCCTACCGCGATCGGGAATAGTAGCCCGACCATGACAACTTGCGCGCCCAGGAGGTAGCTCGTTACGTCCTTGAGGAACTGTTCCATGCGCTCGTCGAGGCTGGAGCTCTGCAGTGTCAGTGTTGGCCATTGCCATGAGACAATAATCTCTGTTGCAACCAGCAAGGTAACCAGGAGGAGATATGGAACAAGAAACCCGAGCAGACCGCGGTGCCGGTAGAAGCCTCTGAGCATTCTCATGCTTAGAGGCTGCTGCGCGTCCTGGATGGCGGGATTGGTTGCAAGATGCTGGCTGATTTCCTGCTTCACTCGTTCGCGCAGGCTGCCTAGCCATTTCATTTTTACTGCCCCCAACATCTACCCTCTCAATGATAGATTTTAATGCCATACGCACTATTGTTCTCTTTGATGACCGCTTCTGGTGCAAAGCGGACGTTGTACATTGGATCATTTCCCGGGCCACGTGCCGTCCGATTTCCACATGCCTCCACAGTTGCTGTTGTAAGCGAACTGCCCGTTTGCCTTGTTCCGGCAGCGCCACTGTAGAGACCCGTCTGCTCCATAAAACTGATCCCAGGCATACGAATTCGAGTAGCCGTTATAAGAGCTTGGCGCATAGTTGTTGCCTGAGTTGTGTGCCGCCGCAGCGACGGCGCCAACGGCAAGGAGCCCGACTGCGATTCCGGCCGCAATTTTTCCGTTTTGATCGTCGATCACCTGATCGCATGAAGCTTCGTTTAGGCTGCGAACTCTCATTTGCAGAGCCAGGACATGCGCATATTGCCGTTCCTCATCGGTTTCCTTCTCGGCCACTGCGGCAATCTCGTGCGTCTCCATGGCATCCGTGATGGCGTGCTTCTGGATAAGCTCCCGGTCCTTGAGATAGTTCCGGCATAGCTTGATGGTGTCGAGCTTGTAGCCGCTTTCAATAACCGTTGACCTCGATACCGCGCAGGCTGGCAGCGAGAGGCAAAGGAGAATGCACAAGGCACGGTGCAAAATCCCTGATGTCATCCTCATCTCGTATCCCCCGATAAGCTGCCTGGCCTCAACCCTTTCGGGTCACGTGCAGCATCTTTCATTCCCCGCCGCTGTTTCCCTTATTCACAGATCCCCAGTATTGTCCTGAGCGCCTGCGCTTCCTCGTCGTCCATGGCAAGATCCCACTCACGTTTGATGGTCAGCCATGTATAGGCATAGGCGCACTGGAAACCGTCATTGGGCACGATCCACTCGGCCGGATCCCTGTGGCCCTTTGAGCCGTTTGTGGGGCCGTGCACGGCGATGAGATGGCCGGGATTGGTCAGGTCGTTGGCATAGGCCTCGCGCCTCTCTTGTGACCAATTCCTGGCCCCGCTTTCCCAGGCCTCCTTGAGCGGCACCACATGATCGATCTGGACAATGGCGTATCCGCTTTCGAGAAAGGGCGCGCGGAAGGTCCGGCCGGTGAAGGGATCAAACCAGAGACCAGCGATCACCTTCTTCCCGGTATCGTCCCAGGTGACGGGCACATAGCTTTCGGCCGCCAGAACGTGCTGGCGCACGTCGATGCCATGCTCATCCGTGGCCCAGCCGCCAAAATGGCGTGACCGGTCATAGTCCCTGCCATCCAGTTCATCAGCGATGGTGATTCCAGCAAGGGGATCATCTGCCAGGGCAGGGGAGAGAAGGGCGGCGAGGACAAGGGCAAGCGCCGCCAGACAGGCCGGTATGAGTTTGCGCAGGCCGCGCCACGGGACAGGCCGCTCTTCCGTCATTGCATACGCTCCCGGTAGCGCTCTACGGTCGCATCACTTACATCTGCCGGATAACACCGGGGCGAATAACCGCCCGGCTTACTCCACGCGCTGCGCTTCCCGCAGCGGCTGCCATTTGACGCGCGGTTATAGGGGCAGGGACAATTGCCCGGATAGGCAAGGATGTCCTGCTCAATGATCTTTTGCCGGATCTCATCGTCGGTGAGCGCGACTGCCGGTGTGACCGGCAAAGCGCAGAATGCCCCCGCAATGAGTGCGGCACCCAAAGTGGTCCGCCACGTCGTCATAAATGCCCCGATGCCCTGTAGCGATACGAACTTTACAGTTCACCTTTCGGGAGGGCAAGTCTTCTGTGTGCGGAGGAGTGGAATCCTATCCGAAGAATAGCCTGCCCACTTCTTTCACCAAAAAATACGCCTGAGTGGCAACGGCGAGCAGACAGGCAACGACGCAAAGGCCGACAAGGATGCGGATGAGAAGCGTGTCATGTGGCGGACGCGAGGTCATGGGGCAGATCTATCCTGTCGCCATAAAAGCGATGGCCGCATCATGCGGCCATCGCGTGCATTGATCCGGTCCAGCCTCGCTGGGGACAAGGCCGAGGCCTCTCAATGCGGCTGGGGGGCTTTCTCGTCCTTGAGCTGCAGGGCCTGCTCGGTGAACACCATCTCCGCCAGGAACCGGAAGAGGCCTGCTTTCAGGATCTCGCCCTTCTGCGGGTTGCTGTCATAGATGACGGTTCGGCAGGCGTTAGAGGGGTAGGGTTCCTTCATTGTGAGTTCGAGCCTGTTACCGGCGAAAGAGAGAGAAAACTCAAGACCGTCCCGGCCGCCTGGGGTGGCCCTTTGTGCTGTCCGTGGCATGTCTCCTCCTGACCACGCGCCTCGTTGGGAGGCGCCCATTTTACTATAAAATGATTCGTTTTATGTGTTTACCAACTCCAAGTTGAAACTTATGTTTTGACATTGGTTCGCAGAAAAGCCTGGCCCTTCCATTGCCTTTTCCCGGTGGCGGTGATGCAATGAATAAAACGGTTGTTTTCCGTTCTGGGGTGCCTGGTCAGGCAAAGTCACAAGACCAAGGGGTGGGGAATGCTGGACCGGTTTATGGAGAGGCTTGCAGCCTGTGAAGGGCTAGAGGATGCGTTCGGGGCTCTGATCAAGGCGAGCCATGAGCTCGGCTTCGATGCCTGCTCCTATACGGATCTTACCCTGCTTGCCCGTCCCTGGCTTCATGGCGAGCGCATGCGGCCGACCTTCGGCCTGCCTGAGGAATGGGGGATCCGCTATGCGGAGAAGGCCTATCACACCATCGATCCCATCCTGCTGACCTGCCGGGCGAGCGGGGCATCTCTTGTCTGGTCCGATATCGAGGCGCGGGGGAATTTGAAGCGGCCGCAAAAACGCTTCATGCGGGAGGCGGCTGAGTTCGGGCTTCGGGAAGGGCTCTCCTTCACCATCGGCCGGGGCCAGCCGGAGATGATCGCGGTTGCCTATGTCTCCGGTGAAGAGCGGCGCATCAGTCAGAGGGATGCGCTGACCGCGCGCTCTGTCGCGACCATCTTCCATCTTGTCTATGATCAATTGGCGGGGCCTCAGCTGCCTGTCATGGAAGAGTGCCGTCCGGTTCTCAGTGACCGGGAGCTGCAGTGTCTTGAATGGGTCTGCCGGGGCAAGAGCTCCTGGGCGATTGCGGAGATCCTGGGGCTTCGCCCGAAGACGATCGATCATTATCTTGCGAACGCTTCCCGCAAGCTCGAGACCGGCAGCCGGGTGACGGCAGCGGTACGTGCCGTCCAGCTCGGCCTCATTCAGCCCTGAAGCAATAGGGGCCTGTGGCAATAGGGTAAGGTCACCGTATCCAAATCAGAGAGCCGCTTTGCTCTCCTGTTTCTCCAACCAGAAACAGGAGGGTTCCATGCTCGATTACGTGACACGCGGTCTTCATCTCGTTCCCGGCTCGCCTTTGGACGAGTATCACCAGCTTCGCTACAAACTCTATATCGAGCAGGAAGGCTGGGAGGTGCCCCACATAGACGGGCGCGAATATGATGAGTTCGACACGCCCAAGGCCTCTTACCTGCTTTGCCGCGATGACGAGACGGGGCGCGTGATCGGCGGCGTTCGGATCCTGCGCACGACAGATCCCTACATGCTGAAAGACATCTGGCCGGACATGCTGGATATCCCGGCGCCGGAAGCAGCCGACATCTGGGAAGGCTCGCGCTTCCATGCGGATCCCGGCCTTGCGCCGGAAGACCGCAGGAAGGCGCTGCAGGAGCTCAGCGCCGGCCTCTATGAGCTGACCTACCGGTTCGGCGTGAACAAGCTGTTCTTCGTGATGCCGCCGCGTCTTGCCAAGAGCTGGTTCGACTCCGGCCTTCCCTTCGAGATGCTCGGCTCCGAAAAGCACTTCAACACAGGACCTGCCGTTGCTGGCTGGCTCCTTTGCACGAAAGAAGCACGTGAGCTTACCCATGCGCTTTATGGGCGCACGCCGGAGATCCATGGCCTTGAAGAGGCCCTTGAGGCGGCAGCCTGAGGCGAGGGGAGGGCATCTCATGGGACAGTCAGGCAAATCCCCGGAGAAACGGGCACTGCTCCTCTCGAGCTTTGCCGCCATCAATGATCCGCATGTGCGCTCAGGCTTCCTGGTCCTGGTGGATCTCCTGAAAGCCGTCGATGACCCGGTCGTGGCCGATACGCTGGTGACCGCCTTCCAGGAGCATGTGGAGCGCTGGGAGCAGGAGAAGCTGAGCGGCGGGGCAGCGACGGAAGAGATCTGTCCGGCCCATAGGTGGAATTGACCCAGGCCAGGCTTGGGCAAACCGCAAAACCGGGGACCGCAGGGGCGAAAGAGGCCGTTCCTGCGGTCTGCCGTTGCGGAATATGGCTAGTGAATATAAGGTTTTACCCAGAGGGGCCGCGGCCGCATTCCAACACCAAAAAGAAGCAAAAGGTAATCTCAATGCCTGAAGGATCGGGGGGGAAGCAGGGGGGGCTTGCGGCCTGGCGCGAGGAGCGTCAGCACAAAAGCCGCAAGGCAGTTCTGATCGCGGCCTATCATCTCTTCGCCGTGCGCGGCTTCCAGAACACCTCCATGGTCGACATCGCAAAGGCAGCGCCTGCCTCGACGGCGACGATCTACAAGCACTTTGCCAGCAAGGAGCTTTTGCTCGCCGGGGTGGTCGAGGACATGTTCGAGGAGGAGCCGAATGTGCCGGTCGATCTCAAGCGGGGGCGGAGCGAGCAGGCCTATGCGTTCTTCAGCTCGATGGTGATGGCGGATGCGCGGCAGGTGATGCGGGATCTGGCGGATCAGGATTATGCCGGTCCGGCGATGCCGGTGTTGGAGGATTGGCTTAAGGTAACAAATCTACAAGCTGACCACATCGGCTAAACTCTGTTTTTGGTGTCGACAGAAAAAACAGAGTTTAACATCACACCAAGCTCAAAGCTGCAGTATGTACATCCGGGGTCCCATTGTTCAGGCGGGAAAGCGGGAGCAAAAGTGAGCAGGCAGAAAAAAGACTGGGAAGTGTACGAGCGTATGATTGCTCGTTTGATCACGGACCACATTGATACAGATCTATGTGTAACTGTAAATGCTCGAGTTAATGGCCGCATAAGCGGACGTCGTAGGCAGATCGATATCTTGATAGAGCGCAGACATGACACTGACAATTCGCAGCGAATTGTCGTTGATGCGAAGCGAAAAGCGCGAAAAATAACGGTAAATGACGTCGAGGCTTTTCTTGGCGTACTAGATGATACGGGCGCAACTCACGGCTTCCTAGTATGCCCTGCTGGTTATACGAAGGCTGCAGAAAAGCGAGCACAGTTGTCCTTGTCACTCTGCCTTGTACCTCTGAACCAAATTCCGAACTTCGATCCTTTATCGTGGCCAAAATGCAGGGGCAAAAAATGCAAGGACGGACGTGTCTTCTGGGATGGATATCCGGCGATTGATGTGACCGCAGTGCCTCTGTCTGACATGGAGAAAAACGGCAAGGTATTGACGTTCGTTCATAAGGTTGGAAAGTGTGATCGCTGCGGTCGATTTCACGTGCTATGTGCCACCTGCAACGTCATGCTTTCTCTTCCAGAGGATGACCCGGATGATATCGGGCAAACTTGTAACTGTAAAATGCGATGGTTCTGGATTGCTTCAGTGGAGCAAGATGAAAATGGCGAGAAATCCGCGGAACTTCATTTGGTCACTGGATTGGGTGAGGTTGTGACAGCAGATAGACGGCCTTGCCGGTAAGTCCAGGCTGTAGATATGGCTAACCTTAAACTGCGGCAAGACAGGTTAATGATGGTTGCTATGTGGGTTCAGTATTGATGGATTGAATGCGGGTTTCTGAAATTTAGGGCACTTCAAAAGTTGCTCAGCCATAATTCCAGTTCGCTGCGGCTGTTAATCCCGTGCCCCATAAGCAAGTTGGCAATATCCGAAGCACAAATTATTACAATGGGATGTTGGTCTTCAATTATCTCCTGATAGGCTTGGTTGGAAAGAAATGAAGTGGTGACTAGTACCCCAAACTGCCTATGCCGCAGCCTAGAGATGAGCCTAGAGACGTCTTTCACGCCCACCGATTTGGCCATGGCATAGCATTTAGCTTCAAGCGCAAAATCTACGAGGATCGCTGAGTCGCCTGTTCCAATCCGATATTGTCCAACTGCGTCTCTGCCGCCATCTCTCACTGATCGTGTAAGATTTAGATTGCCAGCGATATCTGGGAGCATGATTTCTGCAATTCGCGCAGCACAGGCTTCGAATCGAAATGCATCGTTTCCGAAGTGGGAATGAATGTGCCTAATTATCGACAACCCTCTATTTTCTTGAGGAAGCTGCTCCGCACGACTTCGATACTGCAGAGATCTTGGCGCTTTTAGGGGCGCGTAGGTCCCTGTCTCAACCCAAGATCGCCAGCTTTCAGGGCAACTCTGGCCCATAGGGCTGCCTTCAACGATCTCTTCAATCCAAGATCGTGGAATTATAGGCGTGTTGAGGATCGTGAACTTGGCCCGATAGTTCTGGAAGCGGCTCCCGCCCCTCTGCTTCCAAACTGCTATGAGGTCACTGTTGGAATCAAGGTTAGTGGCGCCCGGTACGGCCAGCCCGAGGAATATAACATCCCTCCATTTGCGAGCCTTCTCGAATACAAAGATTGGAGGAACTTTATCGCGCTGATTGGGCTCGCTATGCACGCTATTGAACATATGTTTCAGCAGCAGATTCCCATATCTCGGTGTGTCATGTAATTCATGACCCGGCTTTTTGTTATCACCAAAATACGTAAAAATTCCTGCCTCTTTGTCAATCTCATCCGGCCAGTCTGGATCGTCTAGGCTTGTAGTTAGCGCCACAAGCCTTGGCTGTGTCTTTGTGCCGATTATACGAAACCCCCCTTGGTTGCTTACGGGCAAAAGGAGGTTTAGGGGATCGTCCGAAGAATTCCCATTTCGTCCGCCTTGATACAGGCAGTCGATCACTAGGTCGGAAAGGCCAAGTTCTTCCCGCGTCACAATTTTCATCGGCGCCTCCGTGATATGGCATCTAGTATGTCGTCTGCAACTGCATTGGGATCGCTTTTTACTTCATGCTCCCAGTACCTGAGCACCATCCAGCCTGCTTCTTTCAACTTCCTCGTAACTTGCTGATCTCTCTCCTGGTTCCTGCCGAGCTTTTTTCGCCAGAACTCGGAATTGGTGTCAGGAGTTTTTCCATGCACCGGACAGGAGTGCCAAAAGCACCCGTCTACAAAGATCACAATTCGCTGTGAGGGGAACGTCAAATCTGGTTTGCCGAGAAGAGGATAGCGAAGGCGATATCTGCCCCCACGGGCCCAGACATGTGAACGTAACGTAACTTCTGGGGTGGTGTCATGAGATCGGATGCGGGACATGCACCGGCTTCTTTGGTGGATGGTCATGATGTCCATTGTTTTGTCTCGCATTTTGTGCCTGGTCAAAATTCTAGCAACCTGGTAGCCTGGCCGCGAACAAGAAAAAGATCTTTTGAATTATGCGAACATTAGACATTTTCTGCGGCGGCGGCGGCAGCAGCTTTGGAGCAAGGCAGGCTGGTGCCGATATTGTTTGCGGCATCGATTTCGATGAAGTTGCAACGTCGATCTATTCTATGAACTTTCCGGAGGCTGCAGTCCTGACTTCAAGATTGGAGGATGTGAAGCCGAAGTCTCTGCATCGCTCAATTGGTGACATCGATCTGCTGCTTGCTTCGCCTGAATGTACCAACCATACGTGCGCAAGGGGGGCGGCTCCGCGCTCGGAGGCAAGCCGGGCCACAGCAATGCAGGTAATTCGATATGCAAAAGAGTTTCGTCCGCAATGGGTGGTAATGGAAAATGTGATCCATATGCGACCGTGGTCTCGGTATGCTGAGTTAAAAAGTTCGCTAGAGGGATTAGGGTACAACGTTCATGAGTTGGTTCTGGACGCATCCGATTTCGGTGTTGCTCAAAGTCGGCGCCGTCTATTCGTTGTTTGCGGACTGGGAGTTGACTCAATCACAATCAGAACTCCTAGGCGGAGGAAACGAAAGACTGTTCGGGACATTCTTGATAGGCCTGGAACCTGGAAGACATCGCCGTTGATTACTAACAGGCGTGCAAAGGCGACTTTGGAGCGCGCGCAAAGGGGGATCGAGGCGTTGGGCGATAAGGCGTCATTCCTGATCGTGTACTATGGCACAGATGGCTCAGGCGGCTGGCAGCCGTTGGACAGGCCACTGCGGACAATTACGACAGTAGACAGATTTGCCTTGGTGGAACCATACGCGTCAGGTCATGAAATGCGTATGTTGCAGGTCCCTGAACTGGCGCGGGCGATGGGATTCTCAAAAGACTATAGGCTTGATTTAGGTACTCGACGCGAAAAAGTGCGTGTGCTGGGAAATGGCGTTTGCCCACCGGTGATGGCAGACGTTGTCCGATCACTCAACGAAAGCTGACAAAGCCCGGTCGCGATCCATGGCTGTGGTGCTCAAATGATAATGATGTGACTATCTGATCCTTTAGTCGCCCGATTACCTTACAGTCAAGTTCTTCCAAGGCCTTTCGGGTTATTTGGCATGGAATTCCGTGGATAATTTGAAAGTGAAAGTTCTCATTATTCAAGATGTCCGCGGAGCGCAACGTTGGAGTTACCCAAACCATAGCTGGCAGGCTAAGTGGGTGCCCCTTTTTATTTGTCTTCCGTTCATGATCTGCTGGAACGATTGCTGCCAATAGAAACGGGAGAGGGCCGATACTGCCTTGTGAAAAATCGCAAGCAGCTTGAGTTTGTATTAGAACCCAATCGAGATCTTTTGGCTTTTCTAGCTTCAGGATGTCAGCGCGGATACGAGACGGCTTTGCTCCGAATTTTCGTTCAAATTCTTCTTCGGTTTTCCAGACCTCCGGAAGTTCTATGACCGCGCCACGTCGATATGGTTTGAAGACATTGGATGCTTCAAATGCGACGGAGGTATTGAGTTTGGATATTGCTGCGTCGCTTAGCCCGTTATCCTGGCCATGTTTTGTTACGGCTTTCGTCCAAATATCGCCGTCCAGTTCCAAATTGAACTGAACATTTAAGGCATCGTTCAGTAGTGGCAGAAGAGCTTCATTCACTGACTCGAACAGATGCGCGCCGACGTGCGCTCTTCCGAATGCATCAACAGCCAGCTTGCTGAGCATTCTATCCATCTTCTCGGAGGCATCTTGTCCCTCAAACTCGTTGGACAGTTCACTGATGTCCCGCAAAACGAATTCGCCTGCTCTGCATATTCTTTTCTCCCAGTCTATGAGAGCCCCGAACGGCGCATTGTTTGAGAAGATGCTTTCCACCTCTTCTTTAAGCTTGTCGGGCGCTCCAGCATATTCTTCTTTGGGAAGTGCTTTGGAATAGAATGGCTGCTTTTGTTGAAGAGAGGCTGTCGTCGCGATGCGTTCAATTAAATTGTTATGTAAGCTCGTGCTTGACCAGGTTATTAAAGCGTACGGACCATTGTCCTCCGAAACGAGCCGCTCTACTAAGCTAATTGGCGCATTAAGGACGTTTGCATCTTGGTCCGGAGAGGACCCGCCCACGAGGTTGATGTCTAAAAAAAGGACTCTCAGGCCTGATCCATTTGGGAAATCCTCTGGTAGATCATCGGGATAATTGTATGCGATGCAGGCTAAGCCGAGTTTCCGAAGAGAGGATACAATTTTCTCAAGTTCTTCCGGCTCATCATCAACCGCGATTATCTTCGCGCCTGGAAACATCTTTAGTCTTTCTCGTTAAATACTATGGCAAAAGAGGCGCCGCTGTAAGCTGATGGAATACCTACATCTTCGTGATCGGGAGACATTATCAGACGTGCATTGTTCAGCTCACATACTAAATTCACATAATAAAGACCGAGGCCCATTCCATCCGGCTTCATTGTATAGAACGGCTTCAGCAGAGAAGTGTGGTCCGAAGGTAAACCAACTCCGTTGTCGGCAATCACTATAGCCGGGCCTTCTTCGAAATAATCTGTTGTACCTATATAGATGGCGCGCCCTGGGCTTTTGTCAGTGCCCTCCGGCCATTTTACTTGCAACCAATAAATTGAGTTGTCGATAAGGTTTGAAAGTGCGCCCAAGATCATGCCAAAGGAAACATGAATCTCGAAATCTGGATGTTCTGAAAGCAAGGGGGGGCAGGAGAAAACAATGTTGTGAGCATGGAATCTGTTCTCGTTGAGTAGTTTCGATTCCCTCAAAATTGTTTTTATGCGTAGATTTTTCTTTTTGTCTTTCCGGAGCAGCGTTGAGAAGCCGTCTAGAAGCTGACTGAGATGGTCGGCGCGCTTCAGAAGATCTTGCGTTGGTGCTTCCCGGCGAATGTCATGCGTTAGCCCTCTAACCCCACGATCAACTTCGTGAAAAAGAATTCCAAGATTGAGTCCTGCGTTTCCAGAATGCGTCATCACCTCCTTCATTTCATTGAACTTGCGTTCTATGGCTTTGAGGTGGTTCTCAAGCTCACCCGAGAGACTGCGTTTCTCCAATTCGACCCTCAATGAATTGATCGGATCTTCTAGATCTCCAATTGCTTTTTCCGAGGGGGTTTTAAGGGCGCGTTTTATTCGCTCTTTATCTTTTTGACGCAAGTTCTCAAACTCAATCAATGCGCCGAGCACAACTGCCTTAAATTTCTCGAAGGCCTCGTTTTCCACAAAGCCTTCACGGTTGGTTTTTTCAACTAACCCATATTGAGTGTTGCCGCTTTCCTCAAGCGATAGGTCTACTGCGCCGAGAATTATATTGTTGCTAATGCGTCGGGTTGGAACGTTGACTCGCCGTTGGTCTAGGCCCAGCCAGTCGTCGCCTGCAGCCCGCTCACCATAGTTGTAGACTCTTACGCCGTCTCGAAATACGCGAACCCCGCCGTTTTCATCGAGAAATTCATTTAACGATTTGGCTTCGGCCATAAACTCCAGGACATCTCTATCACGGTCAAATCCGTAGAACTCGCCCAAAATTGTACCCAGTTGTTCAACTGGTCCGTTGTCAGTAATTGCTTTGGTAAACGTCGCGTCTGCCACAATACGCTTAGTGGTTTTCCCGTTCTCATCAGTGGCTCCAAACAACTTTTGGTAATAAGGTGGAAGCTTGAGGACGGCATCTGCTTCAGAAGTTTGGGAGTTCCCCTCAATCTTTATTCCAGCAAGGGGCGTGAAGCTATAAGACCACTCATATTTCCCGTCTTCGTAGAGAAATGCAAACCGCCACATGGCCCGACCAAGAAAATCTGGTGTATCAAGAAGGCCATCTAGCCAGTCCTCATTGTCCGGGACGACAAGTGAAACTCGAAAACTATCTGGGGACTTTGTGGGCGACGAGATCGATTTCACATTACGCCAAAGGCGTCGAACGTCACCGCGTTTCCATGTCTCCCGCAAACCGGAAATTGTGATTTGTGTGCCGGAAGATCTGCCCGCGAATTGTGGGGCTGGACTTTCCATTATTGAGACTGGAGCCTCATCCATATAACGATGTCGAGAGTACGAATCCCAATCTATCTCGACCGTGAGCTCTGGACCGTCCCGTTTTTTCGTTCTCAGTTCAATTTGTGTTCCTAGCTTATGTACCGCGAAGCGGCCCACTCCTTTCTCACCCAAAGGCAAACGCCGATAACGCTCGCTGCGCTTATTCTCTCGTCGCTGTTGCTCGCGATGGTCAGCGCCTGGCTCGAGCCAAACTTCTTCTATGGTTTTCTGATCCATGCCCTCCCCGTCGTCTCGAATAACAATTCGAGCAGCGGAGTTGTCGAGATCCTGAAAGTATATGTCCACATTCGATGCATCAGCGTCGTATGCATTCTTTACAAGCTCAAAGACTGCAAGGCGGGCGCTTCCAATGAGCTGGTCCCCAAGCAATTGGAGTAGCCGAGCTCTCGGTCGAAATTTCAAAGTTGAAGTAGTGCTCATCCGCTATTCTTTGCGCATCGCTTTGCAAATCGCAAGGGGCCTCTAAGCCCTATACTAAATACGGAGAAAGAATATCCAAAAGTACATTTAAAGAAGTCTAAATTCCCTTTGGTAAGTAACGAGGTGGTGGCTAGAACTTATGCGCTTAATTCATCTTGGGCAGTTTCGAATGCTTTTTCTTCTTGGTTGAGCGTGCGAGCTTTACGGCATGCAAACGCCCGTCGGGTGAGGCCATAATCAAACCGACCACTAAGTTCTGCGCATTACGGTGTAATTTGGCGGCGTTCCCCTGTTCATCTTCTAGGTCGGATTTCCATCCTTTCTTACCTTGCGGGGGCGCCAACTCAATAAATTTGTCGCGCTGTGTCTGCAGATTTTCTCGCCAGTGCGAAAGAGGCTCAGAGAGCGCCCTCGGTATTGATTTAGATCTGCCAAGCATCAGCCCTAGCATTTCCTGATGTGCGACGATAAGCACCATGGCCATCGGATCGTTGTAGGCTTCGGTAAGCAGGAACATCTTCCAGTTTCCAAGCGCCCGGCCGATCAATCCCGGCCGCCTCGCAAGGGGCTTTTTTGCCGTCAGATAGCGCCGCCACAGCTGGGCCGTGGCTGGATGGCCTCTAAGCAGCGGTCGGACCTTGTAGCGGCTCCGGCGGATGGCCTGAGCAACCTCGGCCGTCTTTTCCTTCTTCATGGGCTCAAACGGCCCCAGGCGCCTCTCAAGGGCCGGTTTTGAGCAGGACCGGTCGAAGGCACTGGCCTTCATCGCCTGCTTGCCCTCCCTCGCTTCCACAAAGACCAGCCCGTTCGCCCGTTTGCGCAAGACAACACCATGCGCAGCCAGTGACCTATGCAGTTTCTGCCAGTCCTTCGCCTCTCCAATGCCTTTCAGGATCTCGTCCTTGTGATCGAGCATGTAGCGCTGGAAAGACTGCTGCCAGGTGTGGCGCTCATAGTCCTGGGCTTCGGGAGACAGACCTTCCCGGCCGCGCTCGATGCCATCGGTCATGCCCCGGTCGATGGCAAGGCCGTATTTCTGCTCAAGGGCGCGGGCGGTTTTCGCGAGTGCTTTGAAGTCATGGCGCGGATACGCCATCTTGAGCGTCTTCGGGTTCACCAGATTGTAGGCTACATGCATGTGGAAGTTGTCGGTATTGATATGCGTCCCCGCCACCCGCTGATGATCCTCAAGCCCCAGCGCCGCAGCAAACTCGGCCTCGATGTCTTGTAGGGCCTCGGATGAGAGTTTCTCCCGGTCCCCCGGCCGGAAGGACACCATGAGGTGATAGCTCTTGTTCTTCGTCTCGGGTTTGTGCTTCCGCACGGCCTCGATCTCGGCCAGTGCCACATCGAGGTCGCCCAGCTCGTCTCCGGCGTCGCAGCCCACGATCCAGAACTTGTCGAGCTTCTCGCCTTCCTCCTGGGCCGCAGCGATATACTTGCCGAGCGCCGTGAAGTTATCGGCAATCTTTGCATCCTTGGGCAGGCGTCTTGCGATCATGCGCGCCTCCCCTGGACAAGAGAGCGGATCTCCAGGGCCGCCGTCTTCAGCTCCTTCTGTGTTTCCGCGATTTCGGATGCAAGGCTGTCAAGGCGCTCAATGAGGCTCTCCGGCGGTTCCTCATCGAGCGCGAGCTTGAAGAGATTGCCGAGCCGGGCCAGATCCGCATTCACCTTCATGAGATCCCGGATGCCCTGCCAGGCCACGAACTCAGTCGGGTCCGGCAGCCGGTGCGCCATCATCAACCGGCGCAGCACTTCGGCGCGGGGCAAGCGGAGTTGCGCGGACAGGTCTGTGAGCCGTTCTCTCTCCTCCGGTTTCAGGGACACGAGAAGACGGTAGTTCGTTGTCGGCATGGCTATATCTCCATGCCGGAATTGCGGCCCCGTTTCCGGGCGCTCTCCGGGCCAAGTCCGAGCGCCTGGCGCTGGCGGGCCTCATAGAGCTTGGCGGCCGCGCGCATGTTCTGCTTGCGGGCGTCGATGATCTGCTTTTCGTCCTGGTCGAGCCGGGACTTGTCCTGATTGAGCAGCCGGGCGGCCTGCGAGGAAAAGAACTGCCGCGCTTCATCAAACGGCACGCCGCCGCGCCGGTTCCTGGGCAGGGAGTGCGCCTCATCCACGGCCTGATAGTCTCCCGGCCGCTGGACGACAGAGGAAAGACGTTCGGCCGCCGCAAGCTCGCTCAAAGCCGCATCGAGGCTGCTCTTCATGGCAGGGCTGTTGGCGTATTCCGCCTTGTCGTTTTCCAGGAAGCGCCGCTCAACGGCGAGGATGGTTTCAAGATGACCGGATTGCCGGGCCTCTTGAACCACGTCTTGAAGATCGCCGCGCACTTTCGCGCGTCGCCGCGCCGTGCGGGTGCGGCCCAACTCCTGCGTAAAACCTTTTTCGTGGAGGAGGAACTCGTTAAATCGCTCGATCAAGCCAGTCTTTGCCATAGGCTGCTTCCGCGCTTTCGGTGCGCAGCCCCTTGGCCCGGATATAATCCGCCCCTTCCACGCGCTTGAGCGCCAGAAGAGAGGAGGCCGGGAGTTCGGCAAGAGCAAGCCAGGCCCAGCCGGTCTCTGTATCACCGGCATTGCAGGCCTCGTGGGACTCGATGAGATACATCATGTTCTCGGAGACGCGCTCTTCCATCAGCTCCTGGCGTTCTGCATCGCTCAAGTAACTTTTGGGCATGGGAGTCTCCTTCACATCTAATCCGCTGGTGCTCATTCTATATCGCCTTGCCCGGCTGGGCCAGAGGGGTGCGTCAGTTTCAGTAAGGGAGAGGCTGGCAGCGCTAGGCGGCGCCACCAGCCCCATAGGTGCTGTCAGACACCAAGCTCCATGGCCTCGCGCGCGCGGGCCTTTCCGCGCGCCGAGGCTTTCTGCTTTTCGGGCGCGGGCTCCTTGATGAGCAGCGCAAGATCCGCCTTGAGGGCCTCCATGCCCCGCGCCTGCGCAATGTCATTGAAGTCCGTCAGGCCCTTTGCCTTCTCGGCTTGGCTTAAGGAAGGCACGATCAACTCCGCTTTCACGGCCTCGGCGGCTTCTCTTGCACGCGTGAGGCCTGCGTTCTTGCGCTGGGCGTGATCATCATCCGCGGCAATCACCAGGGCCCGCTCCGGCTCTTTTGCTTTCAGGGCCTCTGCGACAGGAGCAAGGTTCCCGGCATCGAAGGCCACGGCCGCAGTCCGGCCCGTCGCCTCTGACAAGGTGGCGGCGGTCGCGTAGCCCTCGGCAATGATGAGCGGCCCTTTGGCCTGGCCGATCACATGCATGAGCCCGCTCTTGCGTCCGCCCTTTAAGAAGCGCTTCGTCCCGTCTTCCCGAATCACCTGCAGGTTCCAGAGGAACCCTTTGGTATCCCGCAGGGGAACCAGCAGATTGCCGGTCTCGTCCACCTTGAGACCATGGGGTTTCACCTGCTTCTTCTGGAGATAGGGATGATCCTCAGGCGCCTCGGCGGCGTTCATGAAGGCGGCATAGGCGCGTTTCGCGACCCTGGCCTGGGTGGCCGTGATCTGGGCTTCGAGTGCCTGGCGGCGGGTCTCTGCCTCTTCGCGCACACGGGCGAGTTCCTCAGGCGCAAGCTTCGAGCCGGTTGCCACCCATTGCACGGCCTTCTCGCCCGTCTTGTAGTTCATGATCTGCCCGGCTGGGCGCCCGTCCAGGAAGCCCCGGTAGGAACCGGAGAGCTGGCCCTTGCGGTCGCCCTCCACCTCTACCCGGTGCCATTTGCCGTCCATCTGCGGCGCGCCCTTGAGCTTGAGGCCGTGGGCTTCGAGGGCTTCGGTAAACTCCTCCTGCGGCGCGAGTTGCGGCGCGTTGGACTTTTCCGGGCTGCCTTTGGTCATCCATTTGGAGACCGCCTCAAGGTCCACACCCTCGCGCACGAACCAGGACTTCGCTTTCCGGTCCCAGCGCGCGCCGAGCTTCTTGGCGTCTTCCTTCTCCTCATAAGGCACATCGAGATAGATGCGTTTCTTGGCGGTCTCTGCCTGACCCGCTTCCATGCTCTGCTCCTTTTCATGTCTGGGCATCTCTGCCATCACCGCCTTGAGGTGCTTGCTTTGGCTGGCGTTGAGCGCGGTTGCGAGGTGGGGGTTGTTCCGGGCTTCGCGGGCTAGAAGGCTTGCCAGTGACCGGGCCTCTTTCTCGCTGTAGAGACCGTTTGCAGGCCTCTCCTTTTCCTCGAAGTAGAAGGCGGCCGCCGCGGCGATCCATGCGGCCTGCGTCTTTGCATCAAAGGGCGTTTCATTGCCGCCTGCGTCCTGTCCGTAGCTCGCATTCATCTCCTTGACGATGGACGCGATACCGCCGCGATAGCCTTGCTGGAGAAGTGTTGCGGCGCGCTCTTCTCTCCGGCTGGCCGCTGCAATCCGCTCGTGATGGCCGTCAGGCTCTGTGCCGATCCGCTGACCGTCCTCCATGTCATCCAGATCCTGCAAAAGGCCGCTGCGCGTTTCGCTGTAGAACTCTTCCGCCCGGCCAAGCGCGCGGCCGAGAGCGGTCTCTAGCTCAGGTGCCGACCTTGATTGTGTCTGCTCCGGTTCCTTCTTGTGGGAAAGCTCAAGGCTGAGACGTTTTTCAGGTTCCATCACCCAGGTGCGGATAGCCTCCGCATCCCGCGCCGCCCGGAAGAGCACGAGCGGATCGTCCTGGATGGCTTTCAGCCAGGAGCCCACATAGGCGGCATGGCGTTCCGGGTAATGCCCGAGACCAAGCTCCGTGGAGATCATGTAGGAAGCCATTTCGGCGCGGAGCTCTTCACGGGCATAGGTTTCAGAGCCGAAGACGCCGAACTCACGGGCGAGCCGGTCCTTGTGGCCGGTCGCGTGCCCCAGCTCATGCAGGGCCGTGGCGTAATAGTCATATTGACCGTTGAAGGCCGTCTGCGGCGGCAGATGGATCTCGTCGAGATTGATGGCGTAAAAGGCCCGGTCAACCTGATCGTGCAGAATGGGAACCCCGCCCGCTTCGAGGATCTTCTCAGCTTCCTTCACCGGCTCGAAGGTCAGCTCCGGCGCCTTGTAGGGTTCGAGCCCGTCGATCTGCTCGGCATTGAAGACGGTGGCGTAAAAGACCTTGGGGCGCTGGAGCCGGTAGGTCTCATAGACCGTGTTCCCCTTGTCGTCCGTGACGGGACGGCCCGCCTCGTTCAGCTTCGGTTTGCGCTCGGCCCACTTCCAGTATTCAACCTGGGTGCCTTTCTCGCCCTTGCGCACCTGGGCGTCCTCAGCCAGCGCCTGGCGGTAGGTCATCCAGCGCGGATCGTCAAAGGGCTGCATTTCAAGCCACAGGGTGTTGATGCCCTTATAGGCGATACCGCTTACCGGATTATGCGGCCGGTCGCGGATGAGATCCGCATCCCAGGGCTTTTGCCAGGGCGCCGTGCCTTGCTCGATGTGTTTCACGAGCTCTTCCACGACGCTCTGGCGCCAGTTCTTGCGGGGGGCCTTACTCATGTGCACCTCCCTGGATGCTCGCCAACTCGAAGTCCGGCGCCTCGCCATCCATCAGGCTGTCGAGCGCGTCCTCTTCTATGAGCGCGTTCTCTTCAAAGGCGCCCATGGCGTCGGCCAGGTCCGGGTCCACCGGGACCGGGCCGTCTGCGGCAAGTACCGGGATCGCCATGGCAGCAAGGCGCATGTAAACGCCTTCGCCAATCGCGGATTTGGGGTCATCTCTCATCGGGGGTCTCCTTGTGCGAGAGGGGCGCGGGTGAAGGTTTGACGACAGGCGGCGCGGGAAGGGCCGCGCGGGCTGCAAGCGCCTTGTCCTGGAAGTAGAGGCGCTGGACACCGCGGATGGGCGGCGCGCCTGCCGAGAAGATCAGGGCCTCACCGGGAAGGACTTTCCGTCCCTTCTTCCCGATGCCCTTGAGGCGCATGCACTCATCCGCGGTGAGCAGCGGACGGCCGGTCTCTCTAAGGGAGTCCGAGACCGAGCCGATCTGGCCGAGCTTGCCGGAGCGCGAGCGGTTTGCCTGCACCACCGTCGTCTTGCCGGTCATGTCGGAGAGGAGTTTGGCGGTCTCGATGCGGTTCGGTGCAAAGGCGATCCGCACATGACAATTGGACATGACGGATTCGTCCCGCCCATACGCCTGATGCAGCTGGGCAATATCCTGGACGACGACGAAGGCCTTGAGGCCATAGCCCGCCATGAAGGCGAGCGCCCGCTCGAAGATCTCCAGCTTGCCGATGGAGGTGAACTCATCGAGCATGAGGAGGAGCCGGTGCGTCTTGCCCGTGACGG
>Ga0207828_100237_pt1 | contig 34007 bp, 32 predicted proteins | sample TtaePargueraPR_11_FD_187276 | JGI IMG/M metagenome (GOLD analysis project Ga0207828, IMG submission 187276) | Aerobic enrichment media microbial communities from Bioluminiscent Bay, La Parguera, Puerto Rico - Tt and P2 (3) (SPAdes) | ecosystem: Environmental > Aquatic > Marine > Unclassified ...
CGTCGGTGGCCGCCGTGTGCTGACCGCACGCCGCGCCAAGGGCCGCAAGCGTCTGTCGGCCTAATGTTGTGACCATTTCGGTGGAACGCCTTAAAAAGCGTGCGGAATTCCTCCGTGTTGCGGGCACCCGCCGAAAATGGGTTACACAGGGGTTGATCCTGCAGGGCGCACCACGCCCGGGGATCAAGCCGGATACAGAATACGCCGGTGAAGAACGACTCGCCCGAGTCGGTTTCACTGTCACCAAAAAGGTGGGAAAGGCCGTCGTCCGCAATCGCGTTCGGCGGCGTTTGCGTGCTGTGGCAGAGCAATTGATGAGCGAACTCGCATTGCCCGGATGGGATTATGTCGTGATCGGTCGCGCCCAAACCATTGATCGGCCTTTTGAAAAACTGATTGATGATTTGAAATTTGCTCTGCGTCGGGTTCCTGATGCCAAGCCGTCTGCGCCGGATTCGCGCCGTCCCCGCAAGGGACGCAGTGCCAGTTCGTCAGGTGGGACATCAAAGGCAGGAGGTCCGTCAAAATGACCTCTTCGAATCCTGCACCCGGTTTCCTTGCCCGCCTTCTTCAAATCGCAGTTCGCGGTTATCAGCTGTTTTTGTCGCCTTATATCGGGTGGTCATGTCGCTATCAGCCGACCTGTTCGGCATACATGATGGAAGCATTGGCCCGGCACGGGGCAATAAAAGGCAGCTGGATGGGAATTAAACGGATAATGCGTTGCCATCCATGGGGTGGTCATGGTTATGATCCCGTGCCCGGATGTGGCTGCGAACAAAACAAAGCGTCGTCGGATGGTGAAAACCGGTCCCCGGCGCTTTCGTCATGTAAATAGAATAAGCGGTCGGCAAATGCTGGCTGAGCAAAGCGGAATGAGGCGATGAACGAACAACGTAACCTGTGGGTGGCAATTGCATCGGCAGTTGTGATTCTTATCGGGTGGCAATTCTTCTTTGCGCCGGAACCTGATACCCAGGTTCGCGAAGCGCAAGTTCGTGAACAGCTTGATGCAAACGGCAGCAACGCGCCGCAGGTATCAACCGGTGGGCCCAGTGTCCCGGGCGGTCAGCCAGCAGTGCCGACTGTCAAGCGTGAAGACGCGTTGGCGAAATCGCCGCGTATCACCATCGAAACCCCGCGTGTCGAAGGCTCGATTCGCCTTGTCGGCGGTGTGATTGACGATATTCAGCTTCAGGATTACCGCGAGACCGAAGAACCTGACAGCCCGCTGATCCATGTTCTGAACCCGACGGGCAGCAATGATGCCTATTTTGCGGAGTTCGGCTGGGTCGCCGGTGAAAAGGGGATCAGTCTTCCCAATAGTGATACCCGCTGGACCGCAAGCAGCGACAAGCTGACGCCCGATAGTCCGGTAACGCTGAGCTGGGATAACGGCGCAGGCCTTACCTTCAAGCGTCAGATCGCGATTGACGAGAACTATCTGTTCACCGTCAATCAGTCGGTCGTGAACAACAGCGGTGGCGCAGTCACCCTGTATCCGTACGGACTGATTTCGCGTAAGAACAAGCCGCTTACTGCCGGTTTCTATATTCTGCATGAAGGTCCGCTTGGTGTGATCGACGGTACGCTTACCGAGATCGACTATGACGATCTGGCCGACGATGGTGCCGTTGAAAAGAAAACCACCGGCGGATGGCTTGGCATAACAGACAAATACTGGCTGGTTGCGCTGGCGCCGTCTTCGGACGAAGCGCTGACCGCACGTTTCAGCCACCATGTGGCTGACAATTCCGACAAGTACCAGACGGATTATCTTGGTGCGCCGCGCACGATTGCTGATGGGGCAGAAGCCGCTGCCGAGACGCGTTTGTTTGCCGGTGCAAAAGAAGTCACATTGCTTGATAGCTATGCCGAGGAATACGGGATTACCAACTTTGATCTCGCGATTGACTTTGGCTGGTTCTACTTCCTGACCAAGCCGTTCTTCCTGTTCTTGCAGTACCTGTATCATCTGGTTGGCAACTTTGGTGTGTCGATCCTGATCATCACGGTCATCATCAAGGGGATCATGTTCCCGCTTGCAAACAAGTCGTACAAATCCATGAGTGCGATGAAAAAGTTGCAGCCGCAGATCACCAAGATGCGCGAACAGTTCAAGGATGACCGTCAGCGTCAACAGCAGGAAATGATGGCTCTGTACAAGCGCGAGAAGATCAACCCGGCTTCGGGTTGCCTTCCGATCATTGTCCAGATCCCGGTCTTCTTTGCGCTTTACAAGGTTCTGTTTGTCAGCATCGAAATGCGTCATGCGCCGTTCTTTGGCTGGATTCAGGATCTGTCGGCGCCGGACCCCACGTCGTTGTTCAACCTGTTTGGTCTGATTCCATGGGATCCGCCGCAGATGCTGATGATCGGTGTCTGGCCGTTGATCATGGGTATTACCATGTATCTGCAACAGAAACTCAACCCGGCTCCGGCTGATCCGACCCAGGCAAAGATCATGATGTTCCTTCCGCTGATCTTTACCTTCATGCTGGCAAGTTTCCCGGCGGGTCTTGTGATCTACTGGGCATGGAACAACACGCTGTCGATCATTCAGCAGCGCTACATCATGTACAAGATGGGGGTTTAACCCCCCATCTACCCTTTACGGGTCCATCTTCCCTTCGGGGGAAAATCCCCGCAAAACCGGGGAAGGAATAACGATGACACAAGAAAATCTGCCGTCGGCAACTGCAATTCCGACGCATGAAGACTCAGTAATCGAAGCCGGGCGGAAGCTTTTTAGCCGCCCGGTTAACTTCGTTCTTGGTGTGGCGCAGCTCGAACAGCTGCCGCTCGAGGAAAAAACCGAAATCTGTTTTGCCGGGCGCTCAAACGTTGGCAAATCCAGCCTGATCAATGCGATCACAGGGCGTAAGGACATTGCACGCACGTCCAATACACCGGGTCGTACCCAGCAGCTGAACTATTTCGATCTTGATGGTGCATGCCATATTGTCGACTTGCCGGGCTATGGCTTTGCACAGGCCCCAAAGGATATTGTCGATACCTGGCATGCCCTGATCAAACAGTATCTGCGCGGGCGTGTTACGTTGCGTCGTGTGTTTGTTCTGATCGATTCCAGACATGGTTTCAAAAAGGCCGATCTGGACATGATGAAGCTGCTTGATGAGTCGGCTGTGCCATATCAGGTTGTACTGACCAAGTCGGACAAGCTAAAAAAGGGACAGCTTGAAAAACGCATCAAGGAAGTGGTCGATGCTCTGGTGAAACATCCGGCGGCCTTGCCACAGATTTTTGCGACATCAAGTGAAAAGAATACCGGACTTGCGGAATTGCGGGCAGAAATCTCGACGCTGCTCTGAGGCCGTCAGGTTCATCGCTTAAATATGGGGAAGTGAGATGAACGAAGAAATCCGTTCTGAAGAAGATCAATCGGAATCCAGCGCATACCGGACGTTGGCACGCGCCAAAGTCCTTTCCGAGGCTCTTCCCTATATGCGACGATTCAATGGCCAGACGATCGTGATCAAGTATGGCGGTCACGCCATGGGTGATCCGGAACTGGCGCGTCTGTTTGCGCAGGATATGGTGCTTCTCAAGCAGGTTGGCATGAACCCGATTGTCGTTCATGGCGGCGGCCCGCAGATTGGCCAGATGCTCAAGCAGCTCAATATCCAGTCAGAATTCGTTGACGGTCTTCGCGTAACCGATCAGCAAACAATCGACGTTGTCGAAATGGTTCTGGCGGGCAAGATCAACAAGGAAATCGTTTCCAATATCAATGCCGCAGGCGGCATCGGTGTTGGCCTGTGCGGCAAGGATGCGCATCTGATTACCGCGCGCAAGCTGACCCGTACCAAACGCGATCCGGAAAGCAATATCGAGAAGGTCCTTGATCTGGGCTTTGTTGGTGAGCCGGCAAAGGTCAATCCCCACGTTCTTGATTGCTTCATCAATACCGACATCATTCCGGTTATCTCACCGATCGGTGTTGGCGAAGACGGTCAGACATATAATATCAATGCGGATACTGCTGCCGGTGCAATTGCCAAGGCAGTTGGTGCGCGTCGTCTCTATATGCTGACGGATGTTAAGGGGATTCTTGATGGCGAGAAGAACCTTGTAAGGGATGCGGATATTGACCACATCAATGCAATGATTGCAGATGGTACCATTCAGGGAGGCATGATCCCGAAAACCGAAACCTGCATGGATGCGGTTCAAAACGGGGTCGAGGCAGCGGTTATTGTTGATGGCCGTGCGCCACACGCCGTCTTGCTGGAGCTTTTCACCGAGCGCGGTGCCGGGACAATGATCCGCGGAAACTGACCGTCAACAGAGAGCCAACACTTTAGTATAGTTTTGTGCGACGTATATCTGGTTCCGTGAATTGAATTAGGATATGTTGATGCGATAAATAACGCCGGTCAGGCGTAACGTATTGACTTAACTATGAAAACACGAGCTGGAGCAACCGTTGTGACCACGACGGAACAACAGATATCTCGCCACTGGGATTATGCGGAAGCGACTTTGAAGGCTCTGCGCGAGCGGGGCCTTCGTCCGACGCCTGAACTATACCATGTGTGGTTCGTTTACTTTGCTGAAGAAAATCCTGAAATCCTGCGGGTTATCGATGCTGTTCAGGCCAGTGGTGACCAACTGGCCGAAGACACGCTGCTTCAGCTTTATTACCGCTATATTTTCGACCGGCAGGCGGCTGATTTCCTTCAGCGCGGCATGGAAGACTTTTCCGAACTGGTTGAAAACAGTGACGAATGCCTGACCACGGCAAAGTCGGGTCTTGGCAGTTATGGTGACTTGCTGAACAGGTCGCTCAAGACACTGGAAAAGCACAAGGAAGTCAGTCCGGTGCTGCGCGAAGTGATCAGCCATACTGACCAGATGAAAGAAACCATCGATAATCTTCACAAGCGTCTGGATAGCTATCTGAACAGTGTTGCGCTGTTGCAGCGCGAACTCGACGAGACCCGCGAGCGGTCCTATACCGATGGCCTGACCCGTGTTTCCAACCGCATGTATTTCGAAGAGCAACTGGCACTGCTTGCCGCTGAATATGATGCCTCGGCAAGCCCGGAGCCGTTCTGCGTGATGATGGTCGATCTTGATCAGTTCAAATCGGTCAATGACCGGTTCGGGCATCGGATTGGTGATGAAATTCTGGTCCTGATTGCCTCGATGCTGAAGGCCAATATCAAGGGGCGTGATATTGTGGCGCGCTATGGCGGGGATGAATTTGCCATCCTGTTGCCCCAGACACCATTGGCCGATGCCATGGCCCTGGCCGAAGATATGAGCAAGCGCATTGCCGCGCGCGAAATCAAATCAAAGTCCTCCGGGGCATCTTATGGTCATATGACGGTATCTGTCGGTGCTGCGCAGTATGTCGCCAACGAGGGCGGTGCCAAACTGATTGATCGCGCGGATAGTGCGCTATATCGCGCCAAGAAGGATGGTCGGAACCGTAATTTCGCGGCCGAGTAACGAATTCTACCGTCGATAGGGGCTGCTGGCGTGGTTTTAAGCCTGCCATGCATGTGTGCCATGACGGTGGCGGACTTGCATTGAAGCGTTCAAAAGCGTATGTAACCAGCGCCCGGCACGGTCAGACGACTTTGCCGGGCGTTCCGCACTTGCTGCATCTGACTTGTTTGCGCAGGCGGAATGTTTCCCGGAATAAAGACAGATCACAGAAAGCCGAGCATGAAAGAGCCGCGCGTAGTTACATTTGGATGTCGTCTGAACACCTATGAGTCCGAGGTGATGCGCGATCATGCCAAAAATGCCGGCCTTGATGATGCGATCATCATCAATACCTGTGCTGTCACGACCGAGGCCGAACGTCAGGCGCGCCAGAGCATCCGTCGGTTGCGCCGGGAAAATCCCGATGCCAAGATTTTCGTGACCGGCTGCGCGGTACAGGTCAATCCGGACAAATTTGCCAAAATGACCGAGATCGACCGTATCTTTGGCAATGATGCCAAGATGAAGGCTGAAACGTTCCTGATGCCGGAACATGAACGTGTTGTCGTCAATGACATCATGTCGGTGGAAGAAACTGCAAGTCACCTTGTATCGGGGTTCGAGGGGCGTGCGCGTGCGTTCGTTCAGGTCCAGAACGGTTGCGATCACCGTTGTACGTTCTGCATCATTCCGTTTGGTCGCGGCAATTCGCGCAGTGTCCCGATGGGTGAGATCGTCACCCAGGTCCGGGAGCTGGTTGCCAATGGCTATGGCGAGGTTGTCCTGACCGGGGTCGATATCACATCCTATGGTCATGATCTTCCGGGACAGCCGACCCTTGGGCAGATGTCGCGCCGTTTGCTGGCGCAGGTTCCTGAATTGCCGCGCTTGCGCATTTCATCAATTGATCCGGTCGAAGTTGACGAAGACCTGTTTCGACTGATCGAAACAGAACCGCGCCTGATGCCGCATATGCATATCAGTTTGCAGGCAGGTGATGACATGGTGCTTAAACGCATGAAGCGCCGCCATCTGCGTCAGGATGTTGTGGATTTCTGCAAAAAGGTCCGCGAATTGCGTCCCGATGTGACATTCGGCGCCGATATCATCGCAGGTTTCCCGACCGAAACCGACGAGATGGCTGAAAATACGCTGCGCCTTGTTGATGAATGCGGTCTGATTTACCTGCATGTCTTTCCCTATTCAGCGCGGCCGGGAACCCCGGCCGCACGGATGCCGCAGGTGCCCAAGGATCTTCGCAAGGAACGCGCAAGTGCGCTTCGCGACGCAGGCGACGTTCAGCTGAACAATTTCCTGAAATCACGCATCGGCATGATCGAGAATGTGTTGGTTGAAAAGGAAAATACCGGCCATACGGAGCATTTTGCTCCCGTTCTGCTTGATCGCGTGATAGAACCGGGCTCGATAGCAAAGGCCAAGGTTACCGGCCTTGAAGATGGAAAACTGATTGCGGAGCTTGTGGGATGACCGAAGAGGGGAAAAAGAGCTGGTTTAGCCGCCTGAAAGACGGGTTGAAACGCTCCTCCTCAAAGCTGACCACCGGGATTGCCGATATCTTCACCAAGCGTCGTCTTGATGACGATGCGCTTGAAGAATTTGAAGACCTTCTCATTACATCGGATCTGGGTGTCACAACCGCGGCCAAACTGAGCGCGGAGCTGGCGAAAACGCGTTTCGACAAGGAAGTCGATTCAAGCGAAATTCAGGAATTCATTGCCGACGAAGTCGCCAAAATCCTTGAACCTGTTGCCAAGCCGCTGGTGATTGATCCGGGCAAGAAACCCCATGTGGTTCTGGTTGTCGGGGTGAACGGATCGGGCAAGACGACCACGATTGGCAAGCTTGCCAAAACCTATAAGGATCAGGGCCTTAAGGTCATGATGGCGGCGGGCGATACATTCCGTGCCGCTGCGGTTGAGCAGCTCAAGGTCTGGGGTGAGCGGACCGATTGTCCGGTGATAGCGCGTGATACCGGTGCCGATGCGGCCGGTCTTGCCTTTGATGCCATCGAGCAGGCCCAGCGCGAAGGCTATGATCTGTTGCTGATTGATACGGCCGGTCGCCTTCAGAACAAGGCGCATCTGATGGACGAGCTTAAAAAGGTCGTCCGCGTGATCAAAAAGCGTGATGAAAGTGCCCCGCATGACACGCTTCTGGTGCTTGATGCCACGACCGGACAGAACGCCCATTCACAGGTCGAAACCTTTGGCGAGGCGACCAATGTTTCCGGCCTGATTGTGACCAAGCTTGACGGGACGGCAAAGGGTGGTGTTGTGGTTGCCCTGGCAGAGAAATTCGGCAAGCCGGTTCATGCGATTGGTGTTGGCGAAGCTGCCGAGGATTTGCGCCCGTTTGAGGCAAGGTCATTTGCGCGCAGTCTGGCCGGGCTTGAAGACTGATTGCAGACAAAGCCGAAATGACGAAAGGCAGCCTGGTAGGCTGCCTTTTTTCGTTCTAGCGGGTCTTGATGAAGTCGTTAATCGAATTGCGAAACTGGCCGATTTCCCGATCAAGGGCGGCAACCGGATCGCGCAAATCTTCGGGCAGTTTTTCAATGACCAGTTCGTCAAGTTCTGCCGCCAATTGTGCGGCCCGCTGATCAAGGCCGATGGCCAGGCGCTGATCGGCATCATTAAACAGCCAATCCATGATCCGGTCCCGTAACTCTTCAAGGCTTTGCAAATCAGGGTCTGGTGTTGCCGCAATAACGCCGAGCGGGCGCAAGGCCAGTTCGATCTGACGATAGATGTCGCGCAAGTTCCGGGTGCTGTCATGGCAAAGTGATTTCAGTTTGCTGTCGCGGACAACCGGAAAAATCGCCTCAAGCCGAAGTGCGAAATCAAGAGTATCGCGCAAGACATCATTGACCGCGTCTTGCTGAGGGATTGTGGTCGGGCTGTTTGCCTGATGCCTGTTTTCTTCCTCGACATAGCTGTTGGGGGCAAATACAGGAAGGGTGCTTGCGCGAAGGGTAAAGCGTGCCGGAAGTTCCCCGATGATTTCACCGTCAGCAAGAATTGGCGCGCCGTCGGCCCCTTCAATCGTGATTTCGTTGCATTCCATCGCCATGGCATAGCTGCTGTTATCGACCGAGCCAAACAGAAGCTCGGCTGCGATATCAAGACCGCTTAGCGTATCGACGCTGTCGCGGATGGCAAACATGTGCAATAGCCCGTCCTCGGGGCTTTTGGTGTCGCTGGGACGCAGGCCGCCGCCAAAATACCGGCCATTGGTAATGGTGACCTGACGCAGTTTAAGGTTTTGCGGTTTTTCGTCGCCACAGGTGATCGACAGATCAAGCGGATCCATTTCATGCCAGCTTTGCCAGTTGGCAACGGCATAGCTGATTGCGCCCAACGTTCTTTTAAGGTCGGGATTGATCCGTTTGCGGGCATCAGCCGGGACACCGATGCTTGCCGCATTGATAAAGCTGTGATCATTGACCCGGCCGACATCAAGCATTCTGATCTGGCCGTGAATGGTTGCACGTGCTGCATCAATCAGATCATCGGGCAGGCCAAGGGTGCGCGCAAAGTCGTTTGCGGTGCCAAGCGGCACAGGGATAAGAACCACCTTTGCCGCGATTACGGTATCGAGAACGGCATTGATCGTGCCATCACCTCCCCCAACCGCGACAATATCGCCAGCACGGGTATTTGAGCGGATAAAGGCACAAATATCGTCCGGATTGTCACACAGGGTCAGCTCGGTCTGATAGCCGGCATCTTCAAATACGGCTCGCAATGGCTGTGCACCGTTGCCACGCCAGTCTTCGGGAAGTTTTCCCTTTGTCAGAAGCAGACAAACCTTACCCGTCAGATCAGAATTTTTCACGACAACGGACTTTCACATGTGAATGGGGCGGGGGCCGAACCGGCATCAAGTGTGCCGGTTCGCGTCAGTTATACAGATCAGGAAAGTGTCGCGCGCAGCATCCAGGCTGCTTCTTCATGCACGCCGATACGGTCGGTCAGAAGGTCGGCTGTTTTCACATCGTCAACTTCCTCGGCCGCAGCGACACCATCGCGGATCAGGCGCGCCATCTTTTCATGGTCATCGACAAGCTCGGTAACCATGTCATTGGTGGTCAGAAGTTTTTCCTGATCGGCAATGACCGAATTTTCCATCATTTCCCTGAGACCCGTCGGCGCTGCAAATCCGATGGCACGAATGCGTTCGGCCATGTCATCAATCGCCACATGAAGGTCTTCATATTGCTCCTCGGTCATTTTATGGAGCGAATAGAAAGCCGGACCCACGACGTTCCAGTGTACGCCGCGCATTTTGGCATAGAGTACGTGCGAAGAACCAACGATCTGGGTCAGCATCGTGGCCAGTTCGCGGCGATCCTTGCGATTCACGCCGGTTTCGACGGGAAATTCCTTTGCAACGGTCTGCATACTGCTATGTGCCATGGTTAAACTCCTTTTGGTTTTAGCGCGTCCCCGCGAAGCATCGGGCTTGAATGTTCGACGCTTTCCTTATTCGGCAGGGGCGCTTTGACCATATTAACGTCGGCATTTTCGAAAAGTTCCGCGAAATAAAATAACCACAATTGGAACATTCTTTTGTGCCACCCGTTTGCCATTGTAAGCAGCGCGCAAGTAATTGTGCTGCCCTTAATGAATAAGGAGGTTGTGATGTTGAGCAAGAACATGCTGATGATTGGTACGGTACTTATGTCTGTGGGTGTTGCGGCACCGGCCTATGCCGGGTCGTCCTCGGCGACCGATACATCAGGAACGATGGCAACCGATGATGCGATGAAGTCGGACGCAAACAAACTGGGTGACAAGGTTGCCGCCCAGTATGAGAAAGCCAAGGACTTCACCTTTGAGCAGAAAGAAGATTTTCTGGCATGGGTCGGTGAAAAATCCGATCAGCTTGGTGACCAGTATGATGACGTATCTGCGCGTGTGAAAAGCGATAGCGAGGAAGCGGTCGATGAGCTGGCTGAAGCCTGGGACAGCGCCAGTGATGAGCTGAGCGATGCGATGGCATCGGCCAAGGACGCTTCGGCAGACACGTGGGAAGACGTCAAGAAGGACACGCTGAATGCACTTGAGAGTGCACAGAAAGCGATCTCGGGCAGCGGGTCTGCCGAATAGGACGTCACAACCTGAACTCGGCGGCCTGATAAACGTCCGAGGAAGACAGCCCGCCCGTTTTGGGCGGGCTGTTCTTGTTTGTGCAGTGAAGAAGGAATGATTGTGGACCAGAATCAGAAATCATTGGTGGCACGCCTGAAGGACTTTTCCAGAACGGCCCAGCGGTATCTGGCCGGTCTGGCTGCCGGTCGGAAGGGGCTTGCCGGAATTGCAGGGGCGTCGTTCCTTGAGACCACGATCATCCCGATCCCGATCGAACTGGTGATTGCGCCTGTCATGGCCGCGTCGCGGGCGCGCGGCTTTATTGTTGCAACGGTCACTCTGGCCGGAAGTGTTATTGGCGCTTTCGGACTTTATGTTCTTGCATGGGCATTGTTCGATGATCTGGCGCAGCCCCTGATTGATCTGACGGGCGGGCAGGCGCAGTTTGATGATCTTGAGGCCAAATTTGAAACAGGGGGCTTCTGGTTGGTCTTTTTGATCAGCATTGCGCCGGTTCCGATGCAGATTGCTGCTTTGGCGGCAGGTGCTGCCTCTTATCCCGTCTGGCTGTTTCTGATTGCCATCATTGTGTCGCGCGCTTTGCGGTATTACGGATTATGGCTTCTGGTTTTGGGATTCGGGGTTGGAATCGCCCGGATATTTGAAGGCAAGAAGCCAAAAATACACTCTGAATCGTCCCGATGAGGCATTGTTTCAGAGCGGAAAAGCAAAAAAGGCCCGGAAAATAGCCGGGCCTTTTTTTGGGAAAACTGATTTTTATTCCGACTCAACGCGGAAATCGGTCGTGCTTTTGCCTTCGGTATCGGGTTCTGCGACATCTTCGGCGATCAAGCCACGGCGGATCAATTCACGGATCGCAGCCGCGCGTGTTGGCATGCGATGCTCGAAACGCCAGTCATCAATGACTTTCAACTCCTCGTCATCGAGCATGATCTGGAGCTTTTCGGTTCTTTTCGACGTTGGCACGTGGGGTTTCCTGTCAAAGTCAGGGGCTATAAAAACCGCCTGAAGCCATTGAAAATCAATGCATTCAAAAATTTTGGAGTAACTTACGTTACCTCCGTTTCCTCCATAAGACAACCATCTTGCCTAAGTGCGGTAACTGCCTGTGATGCTGTAAGTAATGGAAAGTAATTATGTGAAGTAACCCATGTAGTATATTGAAGTTATCTACAATGTGTCAGATATGTGTTTTGATGTTGTTGTGTATATGCTGTATGTTCATTGTATTACCTTAGTTAACCATACGATTTTACTTTAAATATTATTTTCGTTTGTTACGGTTGGGGCATCCGAACAAGGAGGTTGTGATGTCTATGCAAGTGATGAACGAAATCGAAGACCATGTGCCTGCTTTGCGCCGTCATGCGTATCGCCTGACCGGCAGCATGGATATGGCTCAGGATCTGGTTCAGGACACTTTGTTGAAAGCCATCAGCAAAAAGGACCAGTTCGAAGAAGGTACGAGCCTTAAGGCCTGGTTGCACCGTATTCTGTTCAATACCTTTATTTCGGGAAAGCGCCGCGAAAAGACCCGTGGTCCGCAGGTGGACTGGGATGATCTTGGCGACATTTACGGTCATGGCAGCAATCAGATGGCGCGTTTGCAATTGCGTGATGCTGATCGTGTTCTTGAATCTCTGCCCGAGCAGGAGCGCGAGGCGATTATGCTGACCGCTGTCGAAGAGGTTTCCTATCAGGATGCAGCGGATCAGATGTCGGTCGAAATTGGCACGGTGAAATCAAGGGTCGGTCGCGCGCGCCGCAAGCTGCGTGCATCGGTTGGCCGAATCGAAGCCCGCGAACATGCGTCGCGTTATGTCGCAGAGGCAGCATGATATGAGCCCGGTTCTTGCGATATACGGCAAGGAGCACATTCTTGGCTATGTTCGCGGGACACTTGAGGACGACGAAGAACAACAGGATATCGAAAGTCTGGTCGAAAGTGATCCGCGCGCTGCCAGAGTAGTCTGTGACTTGCAATTGACCGATATAGGTGACTGTGAGGCATTTGATGAAGCCGCACGTCGCAGGCTTGGCAAGCTGCAAAGGATTGCAGACAACGCGGGCATATTAGCGTGATCTATGCATGCTACGAATGAAAGGTCCGCGTTGATTGAAATTGACATTGCTGACCAGTGGTCATATATATGTAGATATCAGGGTTGACCGTCTTTTCCCTCAACGTCTAAGGCACCTCCCTGAAATTGCCGAAACCGTCCCCCGGTTTCGGCACTTTTTTTATCCGGATTCCCAAATGGGCTGATTGAGCAATGACACGGAATGTCTGTGAGCCCGTCAGTTATGAGCCCCGCATCAAAACTGTCATTTGGAATTCTTGAAAATAAATCCGACATATAAGTCATAAGCTTCTGAAACCGACTGAAAATCGGGGGTATGTTGTATATCCCGGTTTGTTCATGAATGGATATTCGCCCGGTGATTGTGGATGGCGAAAAAAGTTTTCGGTTGTCAGAAGGCGGGCGAGCGGTGATAAATCTCTCGCTCCAAGGGCTTTTGTAATTGATCGGGCGTGATTTCGCGCACCTTGATCAGACAGAAGTTCCAAACAACAATAACAAAAAGGAGCATCCATTATGGTTTCTGGAGTCCACGGATCGGTACGCGATCTGTTTGAATTCACCGACGCTGACAAGGCAATTGCGCGCATCAAGGATATTTATGCGACCGGTGCCAGTGCCGTCCAGGAGGCCTTTGCCCGTTTCGGCCAAGGTCAGCAATCTTCCCCCGTCCGCGCCTATTATCCGTATCTTGGCATCGAAGTGCCGCCAGAAAAGCTGCATGTTGAAAGCACGCTGTCATTTGGCGCGCCGCGTGATCCCGGTGTATATGGCACGACGCTAACAAGGCCTGATCTGTTTGACGAATATTATCGCGAACAGATCGAACTTCTGTTGAAAAACCATGACGTGCCGGTTGTGGTTGGCGTTTCTGATCGGCCTATTCCGTTGCCGTTCCTTGTTGAATCCGCAACAGACAGCATTGGACCAACCGATATTCGCCCGATGCAGCTGATCTTTGATATGCCTGATCTTGCCCGCACCGATGACGATATTGCCAATGGTGTGCATTACGGTAATAGCGACGGCCCAAAACCATTGTCGCTGTTTTCAGGGGAACGCGTTGATTACTCGCTCGCACGGTTGCGCCACTATACTGCGACTGCGCCCGAACATTTTCAGAAGTTCGTCCTGTTCACCAACTATCAGCGCTATGTTGACGAGTTCATCGAGTTTGCCAAAACCCAACTCGAAGACCCCAAAAGCCCCTATGTGGCCTTTGTCGAACCGGGGCCGAAAGTCCATGTACGCAAAAACGCCCCCAAGGGCTGGGTAGAATCCGGTGAACCTGTCAGGCAACTGCCGCAGATGCCGTCATATCACCTGATCCGTGAAGACGGTCTGGGCGTGACATTGGTCAATATCGGTGTTGGTCCGTCAAACGCCAAAACGGCGACGGATCATATTGCTGTTCTGCGCCCGCATTGCTGGTTGATGCTTGGTCACTGTGCCGGTCTGCGTCGCAGTCAGTTGCTTGGGGATTACGTTCTGGCCCACGGCTATGTCCGTGACGACCATGTCCTTGATTCTGACTTGCCGCTGTGGATTCCGGTGCCGCCGATTGCCGAGGTGCAGGTTGCGCTGGCAAATTCAGTTGCCAAGATCACCGGCCTCAGAGGCCGCGAGATGAAGGCACGCATGCGCACAGGTACGGTTGCAACGACCGACAACCGGAACTGGGAATTGCGATACAGTGAACTGTTCGTGCGTTTGAACCAGTCACGCGCCATTGCGGTCGATATGGAAAGCGCAACCATTGCTGCCAACGGTTTCCGCTTCCGCGTTCCGTATGGCACGCTTTTGTGTGTGTCGGACAAACCGGTTCATGGTGAGTTGAAGCTGCCCGGTATGGCGAATAATTTCTATCGCCAGCGCATCGGACAGCATCTTCAGGTTGGTCTGGATACGATTGATACCCTGCGTCAGGAAGTCAATCAGCTTCACTCACGCAAGTTGCGATCCCTTGACGAGCCTGCTTTCCGCTAAGCCTGTCTGATCGTGCGAATTGCACATTCAAATCTGTTAGCCCCTGCCATCGCATAACCGTGTTGGCAGGGGTTTTGTTATGAAATGATGACGAATGGTCGGGGAACTGCTTTTGGCTTTGCCATTGTCGGCCTGTTGCGTATGGTCAGGCGAAAATAAAACCGCCATCTGATCAGGGATCATAATCCGCAATGCCAAGTTCGAGCCCACATAGCGATCCGGCGCCTCAAAAAACAATGTCGGAACAGCAGGGAAGCATGCCGGTGGTCTCGGTCGGGTTGTGGCAGATTTTCCTGATTTTCCTGCGTCTTGGTTTGACCAGCTTTGGTGGGCCGGTTGCCCATATCAGCTATTTCCGCGAAGAGTTCGTTGCCCGTCGCAAATGGCTAGGCGATGCGCGTTATGCCGATCTGGTTGCCCTTTGCCAGTTCGCCCCGGGACCCGCAAGTTCGCAAGTCGGAATGGGTATCGGTATGGCATTGGGCGGGGTGCCCGGATCGCTTGTTGCATGGCTTGGCTTTACCATGCCATCGGCCATCGTTCTGGCGACCCTTGGTATGGCCTTTGTCGGTTTTGATCTTGCCTCGGTCGAAGGTGTGTTGCGCGGATTGAAACTGGTTGCTGTCGGGGTGGTTGCCCATGCGCTGTTTGGGATGGCGCGCACACTTTGTCCTGATGTCCCGCGGGCCATACTTGCTGTGTTGGCGGCAATCATCATGATCGCAAGTGATACTGTCACAGCACAATTTGCCGTCATTCTTGGCGGCATGCTGGCCGGACTGATCCTTTTGCGGGGCAAGGCGGATGTGTCGGCAGCCGGTTTTGGCAAGCCGCATTCGGTCAAGGGTGCGGTTGTGGCGTTGTGTGCTTTCTTTGCCTTGCTGATCCTGTTGCCGGTTGCTGCGCGGATGGATCAAAGCGGACTGTTTGCCGTTATTGACGGATTTTATCGAAGTGGTGCACTGGTATTTGGTGGCGGGCATGTTGTTTTGCCGTTGCTGCAAAATGCGGTGGTGGCACCGGGTTGGGTCGATGGTGAAACCTTCCTTGCCGGATATGGTGCGACACAGGCAGTTCCCGGGCCGATCTTTACCTTTGCCGCGTATCTTGGTGCAGCTCTTCATTCTGGGGGCGGTATCTGGGTCAGTGCGCTTACATCACTTGTCGCCCTGATTGCGATCTTTTTGCCGGCGTGGTTGCTGGTGGCGGGCCTGTTACCGTTCTGGGACCGGGTCCGTCATATGCCGTTGATGCGGGCAGGATTGCTTGGCGTTAATGCCGCAGTTGTCGGCTTGCTGGCGGCGGTCCTGTATGATCCGATCTGGACCGATGCCATCCATGATCTGTTTGATATTGGATGTGTCGCGCTTGCCTTTGCAGTGCTGCAATGGCGGATCATTCCGGTCTGGGCTTTGGTCGGTGTAGGGGCGCTTGCCGGATATCTTGCGGAACTGGTGATCTGATGATCGCGATTGCCATCTCAGACTGGCAGCCCCGGCACGATACAATCAGTCAGTGCTTGAACCGGTATTATTCTGTGCGCTGTCGCCGTCTGGCATATCGTCGGGAATTGCAGGCCTGTCGGGGAAGATATTGCTGATACCGGCAATAAAGTTCCGCAGGTTAAAGGCCCCGTGTTTGCGGGTGATGCCAAGGCGCACAATAACAAGTTCTTTGGACGGGATGACGGTAAGCGACTGTCCATCGTGGCCGAGTGCAAAAAATGCGTCGCCGGGTAATTCTGGAGCATCGCGACGCGGATTGCCATCCTCGTCCCGTCCGTCAGGTAGATCCAGCCACCAATGGGCACCATAGGTGCCGTTCGGATCGTCTTCTGCCGGGCGGGTTGAATAACGGACCCAGCCTTCCGGCAACAGGCGTTGACCGTTCCAGATGCCATCTTGCAAATAAAGCTGGCCGATCTTTGCCCAGTCACGTGCCGTCGCACTCATGAAACTGGATGCGATGAAATAGCCGTCCGGGTCGGTTTCAATAACAGCACTTGCCATGCCAAGTGGACGGAACAAAAGATCGGTCGGTCTCGCCAGATAGCTTGTCCGAGATCCGCTCAGATTACGTACAGCAGCAGACAGGATGTTTGACGCCCCGGAATTATACGAAAATGTTGTTCCCGGCGTGTTTTCAAGCGGTTTGGAAACGGCAAACCCGGCTGCTGCGGGCTCGATGAATAGCATCTGGACCACATCGGAAAGCGGGTTCCAGTAGGTTTCGTCGAATTCGAGGCCGCTGCGCATTCGCAGCAGATCATCATAAGTGATTGTGGCGCGCGGGTCATTTACCTGTGCCTGCCATTCATTGATTAAAACCGGTTCATGAACATCAGGCATCATGCCTTCCTGACGCATGCGACCCAGAATGGTGTTCCAGACACTTTTGGTCATTGACCAGCCCGGTAACGGTGTTTGCGCGCTGATGCCCTCGGCATAGCGTTCGGCGATGACTCTGCCCTGATACAGGATGACGACCGCGCGCGTGCGCCGTTCCGGGATGATGCCGGGTTCGTCCATCGCATCAAACAGGATATTGTTCAGTGCCCGGCGATCGACATTGGCGGGCAGGCTGGCGGTCAGAAGCGGCTTGGGCGTAATCGGTGTGATGACCGGATATGAATTGCGCAGGCGGGCAATATGAGTTTGGTCTTCGGCCAGTGTGCAGCCCAGATTCGGGCGATAAATCGCAAAGCGCTTGCGAAAACCGAATGCATGGGCACTGATTGTCTGATTGCGCAGATCGACATTGGTGGTGATCAGGGACAAAAGTGCATTGTTATCGGCCAGCACATCCTCGGCACGGGCCCGGCTGGAGGACAAGCCATCGACAAAAATGGCCGAACACATAGTCTTGGCACTAAAGGCCGCACCAACCGGGGCAAGCCAAATGAAGAACCCGGCGACAAGCGACAGGCCAATCAATATCAGTCCGATAAAGATGGCCTTGATCAAATGCATTCCGCGTCCCTGCCCTGGTTTCATAGCCTCGCATTTTTGAGGATTTGGAGGGTCGCCTGCTTCGTCGGGTAGGTCAAGTCATCGTATCGTATAGGTCATGCAGCCGCCCGGCGCATTGGTGCGCGGATCGTTGAAATCAGGAAGCCGGTGAAATAGAACCCGGCAAGAATAGCCGCCGCACCGATCCAGCCATTCCGGTCAATCATTGCACCGGTAAGCGGGGGCACGATCACCACGAAAATCTCGGCAAACTGGGCCAGCATTCCCTGCAAGGCCGGCATCGAAAGCCCGCCCTTGGCAATACCGGGCAACAGGGCAAAACAGGTACCGGCAACCGCCCCCTGGCCGATATTGAAAATGATCAGTGCGACAAGGCTCAGCATCATGTTGTCGCTGACAAAAAGGGTGCCAATGGCCGTTGCCATGACGGGCAAAAAGATAACCAGTATGGTGCGACCGGAAATGTCACGGCCAAGCGCCATGCCTGCACCGATGCTGCCGACAATATTTCCGGCAATTGCGGTGGTGCCGATGATGCCAGCGGCCAGTGCAATGCCGATATCAAGATTATCAACCATCATTGCGGGCATGAAGGCAAGGGCGGCGGATGTCGCACCGGCAAAGGCCGAAAATGTCAGCGCAACTTTAAGGGCAGCACGGGATTTCAGAACACCGATGACCCCGACACTCAGTGACTTCCGGGCTGTTGGTGTTGCGGGCTTTTCCATCATGGCAAGCAACGGCAACAGGATCACGATGGGTAAGGTGCAGGCACCAACCGCCAGTCGCCAGTCAAGCCAGACAACCATTGCCGCGCTGACCCAGTTGCCAAGTGCAATGCCAACCGGAATGAAAGTGCCCCAGATGCTCATGGCCATGGCGACCAGCTTGGGATTGTTAAATCCGGCCATCCAGCTTGGAGCGCCAACAACGATCAGCAAATAACCGATACTGGTAACCAGTCGTCCGACATAAAGAAGGGTGGTGATATTGGCGGTGGCAAAAATTGCGGCACCGGTAATCATCATCACACAGCCCAGAACCAGCGATTTGCGCAATCCGGCCCGCGCGGCCCAGACGCCGGTCGGAATGGCGGTCAGGGCGCCCGCCGCCGTGATCAGGGACGCTACCAGTCCGAATTCTGCCTGACTAAGGCCAAAACCGGCGCGCAGATCAGGCGCGATGGGGCCAATCAGGCCAACCTGCATGGAGGCCGTCAGTCCAAGTCCATAAAGAATGACAATGGCAAGGATCGGGGGCATGGGGCATTTCCGTCGGATATTGTTCTGGTGGCACAGGGGCGATGAAGAATGCTGCTATCACTACCCGATATCGGTGTAACTTTGCCACGTATGAAATATGCGCGGGAACCGAATAGTGCCTAGATATGGGTGGGCGCGTCATCATATCCGGTGGTCAGACGTACAGCCGTTCCGTCAGACAAAAAGAACCGTTCCCAGAGAATAAAGCTGTCAACAATGCGCATCGGTGCGCCGTCACGGCGGGATGTTTCAAATGTCAGATGGTCGGTCTGGTCTTCGTGCCAGCCAAGGTCATGCAGGCTTTTTTCAGCCGTCGCGATTTCCGGGGTGGCAAACCGCCAAAGCGACATGCCCAGAAGTTCGGAACAATCGCGTTGCCATTCATTGGCGCGCGCACCGGATGCGCACAGCAAACGATGCGATCTGTCTTCGATCAGATGAACGCGCTGACTGGAATGGGTCACCAGCCGCTTGATCGCGTGATCAAGCCGGAAGTTGCGTTTGCGCGTCATCATTTGGTGGATCAGCTCATGCTGCAACGGGGCAGGTCGCTGGGTGCCATTTTCCCAACGTGAAACGGTGGCCTGCGTTACACCAAGAATATCTGCAAGACGCGCTTGCTTGATGTCGCTTGTGCGGCGCCATTGGCGCAGCAGGCGTCCGAATTCCTTGTCTGGTGCAATCGGGGACAGGGCTTGCATCACAATCTACCGTTTCAAAACTGGCGAAAAGGTATCACAGATTGTTTTTGTTGGCAGCAGGTTGGTGCGAATGGCTGGTCTGCAACACGGGCCCAAAAAGGTGAGTGGTCATCGAATTCAGCCGGTCAGACGACCGATATCAATCTGGCAACGGCCATATTTACGCGAATCACAAAGCTCGAACCCGGCAAGGCCGATTTCGGGATCACGGGGATCACGTTCGGCAATGATCAGGGTATTGGCACCAATCCATCCGGCACTCGCAAGGGCGGTGATGCTGGGTTCCAGCAACTCCTTGCCATAGGGCGGATCAAGAAAGATCATGCTGGCCGGTTCAATGGCGCGCGGCGGCTTGGTCGCATCGGCGCGCTGTACCTTGGCCTTGTCATTGACCTTAAGTGTGTCGATGTTTTGTTCGACAATGGCGATTGCCTTGCGGTCGGTGTCAAAGAACACCGCTTTGGATGCACCGCGCGAAAGGGCTTCAAGTCCCAGAGCGCCGGACCCGGCATAGGCATCAAGTACCACACCGTCATAAAGCGGGTGGAAATCATCGTCATACCAGCGCGATGCATGCGAAAGGATGTTAAAAAGCGCCTCACGCACACGATCAAGGGTCGGGCGGGTGTCGCGCCCTTCAGGCGCGCTCAAGACCCGTCCACGATGACTTCCGCCGACAATCCGCATCTATGCTCAGTCCTTCTTGCCGCGCGGGCGATTGCCTGCGGGCTTGCGGCCCGGGGCGCTGGTGCCTGCATTGCCGCCTCTGCCCGACGGACGACCACCGGATTTGCCAACCGGCTTGTTGCTGACATCGTTGAAGTTGCCACCGGAACGACCAGCACTGCCGCTGCGGCCACGACCGCCTGCATTGCCGCCAGCCTTGCGATCATCAGATGCGCTTGCCTTGCCGCCCGGCGTGTAACGGCCGCGACCCTTGTTGGTCGGGCGGCCCGAATTGCGATCACCCTGTTCGTTGCGGTCATCGCGTTCGGGGCGTGCATTCTGGGCGGCCGGTTTGCCACGTCCAAGCGGACGCGGAGCCGCACCGATGCGCGGGCCCTTGCGTGCAGCACCTGAGCCCGGACGCGAACCGGTACGGGTGTCGCGCTGTTCTTCGGCCTCTGCGGTGTTCTGGGCATTCCCAGCCGGGCCACCCTGCGGGCGTTTGCGTTGTGCGGGCTGGCCAAATACCGTGCGCGGTGCCTTGGGACGACCGGTACCACCACGGGCAACGGATTTCTTTTCGGAAACCTTGCTGTAATCACCGCGGAAGAACGCAGCGAGCTGTTCTTTCATTACCTTGCCGGTGATTTCCTCGCACTCGCCCGGTGCCAGACTGCCAAGCTGGAACGGGCCATAGGAAATACGCATCAGGCGCGTTACCGGCCAGCCCAGATGTTCCATCACGCGGCGGATTTCGCGGTTCTTGCCTTCGCGAAGGGTCACGGTCATCCAGGCATTGGTGCCTTTCTGAACGTCGACTTCGGCCTGAATGGAACCATAGTTCACACCGTCAACCGTGATGCCTTCTTCAAGCTGTTTCAGCTTTTCTTCCTCGATCCGGCCATGAACGCGCACGCGATAGCGGCGCGCCCAGCCGGTTGCCGGCAGTTCAAGATAACGCGCAAGCTCGCCATCATTGGTCAGCAACAGCAAACCTTCGGAGTTAAGATCAAGACGGCCGACCGAAATCACACGCGGGACATAGCTTGGCAGATGTTCAAAGACCGTATCGCGGCCCTGTTCATCGCGGTGGCTGGTGACCAGTCCGCGCTTCTTAAACAGACGCCAAAGACGCGGTTTTTCCTTTTCCGGAAGCGGTTTGCCATCGACAATGATTTCGTCTTCGTCGGTGACGGTCACGGCCGGGCTGTCAAGCTTCTTGCCGTTCAGTCGCACCAGACCTTCGGCGATCATGCGTTCTGCATCGCGCCGGGAACAGACACCGGAACGGGCAATGCGTTTGGCAATGCGCTCGGGCTTGTTGTCGTTCTGGTTGTCGTCTTTGTCGCTCATTTGCGGGCCTCGGAAATCAGGGCGTCGAAAATCTTCGCATCGCCCGAACTGATATGAAATTCGGGATGCCACTGGACCCCGAGACAATAACGGTATTTCGGATGCTCAATCCCCTCGATGACCCCGTCGGGTGCATAGGAATTGATGATCACATCCGGGCCAACCCCATCAACCGCCTGATGGTGGGCGGAATTGACCGACAGTGCTTTTACATCGCCAACGATCCTGGCCAGAAGCGTATCGGCTTCGACAGTGACGTCGTGACCGGGCTCGTTGCGCGGGTTCGGTTGTTCGTGGGGCAGACAGTTTTCAACACTGTCAGGAATATGCTGGATCAGGGATCCGCCCAGAATAACGTTCAGCAATTGCTGTCCGCCACAAATGCCCAGAACCGGCATGTCACGTTTCAGCGCACCTTCGGCCATCGCCCATTCAAATTTGGTGCGCCGATCCTTGGTGACAACCGTGTCATGTTTTTCGGTCGCGCCAAAAAGGCCGGGATCAACGTCAAACGCGCCACCGGTGACGACCAGCCCGTCGATCAGATCAAGAAGATCCGGCACCAGATCAATTTCATGGGGCAGGGGCATCGGGATGCCACCTGCGGCGGTCACGGCACCGGCATAGTTTTCACGCAGCGCATACCACGGGAATTTCGAATAACCGCCCGGTTCTTCGGAATCGAGTGTGATGCCAATGATCGGCTTGCGCTTGGTCATGACGAACGGAACCTTGATGCTGGTAACGGGATGGCGAATTAAGTTTGGCGGAAACTACCTGTGTAAGTCGCTTTGGGCAACGGCAATTCACGCCGATAGTCTATGCGTTCTGCGCAGGCAGGCAAGGATTGTTCCCGGTGATGTGTTCCCGTGATCATCGCTTGACCGATCCGGTGCTCTGAGAGGACAATGATCTTTGCCGACTTACGGGCCAAGATATGAGCCAAGGGTCCTAAAATGAAGTAAAAGTACGGATCAGGCCACGACAGATCATACCATTTGTCGAAACAATCAGCGGGATGGAAAAGCATGAGCGCAGACAGCTATATGGACATGGCCCTTGAAGAAGCACGTGCAGCTGCGCGTCGCGGCGAAGTGCCCGTAGGTGCCGTTCTGGTCGATGCTGATAGCGGCGAGGTACTTGCACGCGCCGGGAACCTGACCGAAGAACTCAATGATCCGACGGCCCATGCCGAAATTCTGGTGATCCGTGCTGCGGCCGGGGCCAAGGGCGAACCACGTCTTCCCAATTGCGATCTCTATGTCACGCTGGAACCCTGCCCGATGTGTGCAACCGCAATTTCCTTTGCCCGTCTGCGCCGGGTGTATTTCGGTGCCTATGACCCCAAAGGCGGCGGTGTCGATCACGGCCCGCGTGTGTTCGAGAGCACAAGCTGTCATCACCGGCCCGAAGTCTATGGCGGCATTGGCGAGGTCGAAGCCGCCAAGCTTTTGAAGGATTTCTTTGGCAGTCTGCGTTAAATCAGCCGTCCTGTGGGCCGGTATGATGCAGATCGTCCTGGGTTAGGCCCAATTCAGCCAGCCGTTTCTCAAAATCATCTGCCAGATCGGCCATGGTTACCGATGACAGGATGCCGATGAAGGTTTCCGAGGCCTTTTGAAGGGCACGGGCCGTTGCCGCATTGGCGGCCTTCTCCATCAGGCACGGACTGCTTTCATTGCTGTATCCCAATGCAAACAGGGTTGGCGCACCCAGCGCCTCATAGATTTCTGCCAGTGTGATCTGATCGAGTGTCTTTGCCAGTTGCCAGCCGCCGCCATGCCCCTTGATGGATGTCAGGATTCCCTGTTCACGCAGGCCTGCCATCGTGCGTCTTACGACGGCGGCATTGGTGTTGAGCATCCCGGCGAGTTGTTCGGATGTGGCCGGGTCTTTCATGTCGCTCAGATGCAAAAGTGCATGCAAAACACGGGGAAGACGGTTGTCCTGACGCATGAAATCGGTCCTGTGTAGCGGTCAGCTTTCCAGTTGTTTCTATCACACGTAACAATCAAAGATACATGAAATTGACAGATGTCACGAATCATGTAACTTTTAATGTTACGTGATTCGTGATCACGGTTATCCCCCGATCTGATCAAGAGGCCTCCGATGAAATTTAATCCGAACATTGATACCGGTATGGATCCGAGAACCTTCTGGGAAGAAACCTATGAAAAGGCGTCACCTGTAACCAGTGGCAAACCATCAGCCGTCCTGGAACGGTTCGTCAAAGACAGGCCGGTTGGCCGTGCGCTTGAACTTGGCTGTGGCAAGGGTGATGATGCTGTCTGGCTGGCAAAAAACGGCTGGGAAGTCACCGCCGTTGATATCTCGGAGACCGCACTGGGATATGCTCGATCAAATGCCAGTCGAAATGGGGTAAAGGACCGGATTGCGTTTGAAGCCCACGATCTGAACAACAGTTTGCCTGACGGCATGTTCGATCTTGTGACCGCGCAATTCCTGCAATCGCCTGTCAAATTCGCCCGCGAGAAGATTTTGAACCGTGCTTCACAACAACTATCCCTTGGTGGATTGTTGCTGATCACATCCCACGGATCACGACCATCCTGGTCGTGGGTGGCCGAAGGCACAGTATTTCCCTCACCGCAGCAGGCACTTGATGCGCTGTTGCTCGATATGCGTGAATGGGATCCTGTGACGGTTGATAATTTTGAACGGATGGCAACCGGGCCCAAGGGTGAAAAGGGTAAGGTGACTGATACAGTCATAGCGCTTGAACGTCGCGCCTGACGGCATACTAAATACAACCGGCACCGCAAGACGGTGCCGGTTGGTGGTGTCGGTTGGCGGGGTGGGCAGTTTTGCGGGATTAAAAGGCCGAAGCAGTCGGGCGCACAATGACTTCGTTGACGTCAACATCTGCGGGTTGATCCAGCGCATAAAGAACCGCGCGGGCAATGGCGTCAGGTGTCAGCGCGATCTGGCGGAACTGGGTCAGCAATTCCTTGCTGGTCGGGTCGCTGATATCGTGGCCAAGTTCGGTTTCAACCACGCCGGGTGAAATGGTGGTGACGCGGACATTGTCACTTTCCTGACGCAGGCCTTCGGATATCGCCCAGACGGCATATTTGGTCGCGCAATAGACGACGCCGCTTGGCACAACAACATGAGCGCCGATTGAGGCGGTATTGATGACATGGCCGCTGCCTTGCGTCTTGAAAATCGGAAGGACGGCGGCAATGCCGTTCAGAACGCCCCGGATATTGACGTTAATCATGTTGTCCCATTCGTCGGTTTTAAGTTCCGACATCGGGGCAAGCGGCATGACACCGGCATTGTTAAAGATCGCATCCACACGACCAAACAGGTTATGCGCATTATACACCAGTGCTTCGACGCTATCGACACTGGTGACATCAACGGATCTGGCCATCGCGGTTCCGCCAGCAGCTTCGATTTCCGTGACAATCTGATCAAGGCGTTCGGTGCGACGTGCACCAAGAACAACTTTGGCCCCGCGTGATGCCAGAAGTCGGGCGGTGGCTTCCCCGATGCCGCTGCTGGCACCCGTGATGATGACGGTCTTGTTTTCGAGATAATTGATCGGGTTCGTCATGACATGCTCCTTGTGTTTGTGTCATGGCGCTTACTGTGTCGATCAATGGCCGATTGATGAATACACAGAACTCGAATTGGATTGCCTAATCCTCCAAATGCAGAAAAGTGAGCTTTGTTCGGGTTGTTCGACGTGTATATTGCATCCTTGGAAATCGAAGGAACCTGGTCATGGATAGCTATCAACGGCTTTGTAATCTGATTGACAAATACTGCGAGGCAGATGGTTCTGTGCGAACCGCGATCGAGCCGGTCTGGATGTTTCGATCCACGGGGCCGACCCTTAAGGTGCCGACCATCTACAGGCCGTGTTTATGTCTGATTGCCTCGGGGGCCAAGGAAGTCACGTTGGGGCAGGAAGTCTATCGCTATGAACCCGGACAACTTCTGGCAGCATCGGTGGATTTGCCGCTTGTCGGGCATGTCACGCTGGCCAGTGACCATCAACCCTATCGCAGTCTTTCGCTTGATCTTGATGCTCAGATACTCAGCGAACTTGTCACCAACATGGATCTTAAAATCGGGACAGAGGGTGAAAGTGCGCGCGGACTGTTTGTGGAACAAACGACCGAAAGTCTGATTGATGCCGTGCTTCGGGTGGTCGAGCTGCTCGAACGTCCAGATGATGTTGCGGTGATGTTGCCGCTTCTGATGCGCGAGGTGCATTACCGCCTGTTGCGCACCGGAAAGGGGGCCCTGATCGCGGGGCTTGCGATTGGTGGCAGCAACATGCAGCGGATATCTGCCGTCCTTCGACGGATGAAGGATAATTTTGACAAGCCGCTCAGGATCGAGGAACTGGCCGATTTCGCCAATATGAGCCCGTCATCCTTCCATCATCATTTCAAACAGGTCACCGCGATGAGCCCGCTGCAATATCAAAAGCGGCTCCGCCTGACGACAGCACGTCAGATCATGCTGGCAGAAATGAAGGATGCGGCAAGTGCCGCCTATGAGGTCGGCTATGAAAGCGCATCACAATTCAGTCGCGAATATGCCCGGATGTTCGGGGCGCCACCCATGCGTGATGTCATGTCGATCCTTGGCCAAAACGGGGATGCCCGAACCGGTGAAACTGTCACCTATTGATCGGGCATCCATCCGGGTTGCGAGAACACGGGATGATTGACCTCATCAGCCCTGATGCTGGTTGCCGACGGCGGGCAGGTGCTGATACATCCAGGTTTCACTGAGCGGAGCATCACCGCGTTTGAGATACATGCGCAGATCAACCGGATCGGCGCCAGCGGCCTTAAGGTCAAAGGCTGCGCGCCAGATGCGGGTATCCATGATCGGTTCGATCTTGGTGCGGGTGATTTCACCGCGTGATGTCGACACCACGATTTCGGGGAACTCGCCATAGGCAAGGGTTCCAAGAATATCGCCCTCGAACTCGACGGAAAACTTGATTTCGTCTCTTGGGCGATTGGTGCCCGGTTCACCACCACGACCCATGCGGGTCGCTGTCGCACGCGCCAGTTCCGCAACCGGGAACGGGTTATGTGCCTGCCAGTGCAGGCGGTATTTGAACGCATAGGAATTACCTGCCCTGGCCGGGCCATTGGGCACCCAGAACGCCGCGATGTTGTCGTGAATCTCGTCATCCGTCGGGATTTCGATCAGCTGCACGGCACCATCATTCCAGTCACCTTTGGGTTCGACCCACAGGCTGGGGCGACGGTGATAGCGCACGCCATCGAGATAGTTCTTCACATCGCGGTCACGTTGCATCAGGCCAAAGCCGCGCGGATTATGATCGGCAAAGGCCGATGCGCGGATCGTTTCGGGATTGTTGAGCTGTCGCCAGATGCGTTCACCACTTCCTGTCCACAGTTCAAGACCATCGCTGTCATGGACTTCCGGGCGCCAGTCAAAGCGGAATGATTTGTTCTGTTCGGAATACCAGAACATGCTGGTCAGCGGTGCGATGCCAAGGCGTTCAATATCGCGGCGAACAAACAGATGCTTTTCCACATCCATGGTCACGCCCTGACCACGATAGAGCAGGAATTTATACGCACCCGTGATGCTTGGCCCATCCAGAAGGGCATAGATCGTCACCGGGTCTTCGGCATTTTTTGCAGGTTCGATAAAGAACTGCCGGAAGTCCGGAAACTCTTCGGGCACCGAAGTTGCCGTATTCACGGCAATCCCGCGCGCAGACAGGCCATATTGTCCTTCATCACCGATTGCCCGGAAATAGGATGCGCCAAGGAATGCTGCCCAGTCCTGGGTTTTCCAGTCATCACGCGACTGGTTTTCATGCAGGCGGAAACCGGCAAAGCCGCTGTTTGGCGGTAACTGGCGGGCAATGCTGTCTTCGGGCATGTCAAAGTAATCGGGCTTATAGATAACTTCGCGTGCTGCACCGTTTTCCAAAAGATACATATGGACCGGTTTGGCAAAATACATGCCCAGATGGAAAAAGGTCACCGGATAGGTGCCCGACCCGTCGGAAAACGGCGAATGATCGCGTTTGTAGTGAAGCTTGCCATGGGTGTCATAGTCAATCCGCCCGACAATTTCCGGGTTCGGGGCCACGGGGGGCTCATATGCGGCCTGCGCCATGGATTTGGCGCGCGCAATCAGATCGGCAAACTCGAACGGTTGGGGATTGCCAAGATCAAGCCCCGGAACTTCTGCCAATGCCGTTTGATAGATCGACAGCCCCGGCAGGATCAGCCCGGCTGCCGCGATGGATTTCAAAAAGCGTCTGCGTTCCACAGAAGTCGTCATTTGCATCATGTTCCAATGGTTTCACGTGTCGGGCAAGGATACCGGACAGTGTGGAGGTAATCGGGATGAAACATGGCAAATTCAAGGTCGTGTCGACTGCTTTTTATGCATGGACCCTTGCATAAATGCCACTGGTGATTGGCCAATTTCCTTGACCGGCATTTTGGTTTAATCTAACCGTCAGATGTCGGTATCCGGATATCGGATAAAGGGAATTCGACGTGACCTGTCAAACAGGTCATTAACCGAAGCTGCCCCCGCAACTGTAGGCGGTGAGTGTTTTTCTGACCAATGCCACTGGGAACCAACCCGGGAAGGCCAGGAAAAGCATGATGACCCGCGAGCCAGGAGACCTGCCGACATGAATGCGACGGACCGGGCGGGGTGCCCCGGAGAATGTCGGCTTATGTCCCGGTCTTCGGGAGCTCGCCAAGGTTTGACCTGAGCTCTGACCCCGACATCTTCCGCCATTTCCCGACACTTTTGCCAGTCCCTTGACAGTAGAAACGTGATCGTTATGTTATAACATAACATTTGTGGTGTGCTGTGTTTGGAGCAGGGAACCCTGATCCTGGCCAGTGCATCGGTGAAAGGAAGTCGAAGTGATCAATCACTATAAACGTGCGCTGGCGGTCGGGGTGTTTGCCGCTGGTTCTATGGCATCTGCCGCAAGTGTATCTGCAACCGAATATCCGCTTCAGATCCGCAATTGTGGGACCGTACTTCAGTTTGATTCTGCGCCGGACCGCGTCGTGTCCCTTGGGCAAAGCACAACAGAAATCCTTTATTCACTGGGACTTGCCGACAAGGTCAAAGGGACCGGTGTCTGGTTTGGCCCGGTTATGGATGAATTCAAGGATGTGAACGCAACCGTTCCGCGTCTGGCCGATAATGATCCGGGATTTGAAACCGTGGTTGCGCAAAAGCCGCAACTGGTTGCCACCCAGTATCAATGGCATGTCGGTCCCAAGGGGATTGTCGGAACCACCGAGCAGTTCAACGAACTTTCCATCCCGGTTTATACCGCACCGGCCGATTGCGTCGGCAAGGACAATACGGGTGGCGGCGACGGTGTCCGCCATGACGATTTCTCCATGAACCTGATTTATCAGGAGATCACCGATCTTGCGCAGATCTTTGATGTCGAGGATCGCGGCGAAGCCCTGATTGCCAAACTACAGGCCCGCGAAGCCCGGTCGCTGGAACAGGTGAAGGCAAGCGGACATGATAATGTATCTGCCGTTTTCTGGTTTTCGAGTGCCGAGATCAAAAGCGATCCCTATGTGGCTGGTAAAAATGGCGCAGCGGGTTATATCGCAGGCAAACTTGGTGTGACCAACATCATCGATAGTCCGGAAGAATGGCCGACCGTTGGATGGGAAACCATTGCACGTGCCAATCCCGATATCATCGTGATCGGCAAGATGGGGCGGCGCCGTTTCCCGGCAGATGACTGGCAGGTCAAAATGGACTTCCTGAAAACCGACCCTGTCACAAGCCAGATGAAGGCGGTGAAAAACGGTAATATCGTTGTGATGGATGCGCAGTCGATGGATCCGACAATCCGCCTGATCGAGGGGATTGAAACACTGGCCGAGGCCGTCGAACGACTAAGTGCTTCGAACTGATCGCATAAGGCAAAGGCGTTCGATATGCCCGGAGAATTCAATGTTTGAAAAAACGCCAGTTCATCCGCCTGCACAAAGACGGGCGGGACGGGCATATCTTGTGCGAACCGGTGCGGTTTTTTTCGCACTGGTCTTGCTGATCGGTGTGATTGCGATTGCCGCAGCCAAGGGGGAAACGGAAATCCCCCTTGGCACGGTTCTTCACACCATTGCCAATCACATCTGGAATGCCGGTTTCGACGTTGATCCGATTGATGGGGGGATCATCTGGAATTACCGCATATCAAGGGCGCTTGTGGCCGCCGCTTGCGGTGCATCGCTGGCGTTGTCAGGTGCGGTTTTGCAGGCGCTGTTGCGCAACAGTCTGGCCGATCCCTATTTGCTGGGTATTTCGGCAGGTGCATCGACCGGTGCGGTCAGTGTTGCGATCCTTGGTTTTGGTGCGGGGATGGTATCCCTGTCCCTTGGGGCCTTCGCCGGTGCACTGGTGGCATTCGGATTTGTTGCGCTTTTGGCTATTCCGGCGGGACGGAGTGCCGGGGCAATTATTCTGGCCGGTGTTGCCGGATCCCAACTTTTTAACGCGCTGACATCATTCATCGTGACCAAGGCCGCGACCGCAGACGAGGCACGCGGCATCATGTTCTGGTTGCTCGGGAATCTAAGCGGGGTGCGCTGGCCCGATGTTTATCTTGCGCTTCCGGTCGCGGTGATCGGGTTGCTGGTGTGTCTTTGGTATGCGCGTGCGCTTGATGCTTTTACCTTTGGTGTCGAATCAGCCGCATCGCTTGGTGTGCCGGTGCGCCGGGTTTACGTGGTCCTGATTGCCGTTGCGGCATCCATGACCGCCGTGATGGTCAGTATTGTCGGTTCCATCGGGTTTGTTGGCTTGGTAATCCCGCATGCCGCGCGCTTTTTTGTCGGAACGCGCCACGGGCTGTTGTTGCCGGTATCCGCCCTGATCGGGGCAATGTTCCTGGTGGCGGCTGATATCGTGTCGCGCATCATTCTTGATGGTCAGGTATTGCCAATCGGGGTGATAACAGCCCTGATCGGGGCACCGGCCTTTGCGCTTATCCTTTGTCATGGAAGGGTTCTGCGATGACCCTTGAATTACGCAATGTCGGCTGGAATGCCGGGTTCAAGAAAATCATCAGTGATGTGTCACTCAGCGTGGAGCGGGGTGAGTTTCTGGGGCTGATCGGGCCGAACGGGTCGGGTAAAACCAGCCTGATGACGGTTCTTGCCGGTATTCGTGCACCCTCAACAGGTCAGGCGTTGCTTGTTGGTCAGGCCATGAAAAAGATCGGGCGTCGCAATCTGGCGCAACAGATCGGTTTTGTTGAACAGCAGGCCGATACGATTGACCGCATCACGGTACGCGAGGCGGTTTCGCTTGGCAGAACGCCATATCTGAGTTTGCTTTCACCATGGTCTGAACGTGATGATGAAATCGTTGCGGATGCGCTTGGCAGTGTCGAAATGTCCCAGATGGCTGATCGTATGTGGCAGACCCTGTCGGGCGGGGAAAAGCAGCGGGTGCATATCGCGCGTACCTTGGCCCAGCAGCCTGACTTTTTGTTGCTTGATGAACCAACCAACCATCTCGACATCCATCATCAGTTGGGATTGCTTGAACTGGTGCGCGCACTTCCGGTGACGGTGGTGGCCGCCCTGCATGATCTGAACCATGCCGCGATGTTCTGTGACCGCATAGCGATGATGGATCGTGGCAAACTCATTGCGGTTGGAACACCGGAACAGATTTTAACGGCGCAAAATCTGCGCGATGTTTTCGGGGTTGCCGCCGATATCGAAATTGATGATCAGGGCCGCTGTCATATCCGCTATCACGTCGGAACATCGGGCCATGCGGGCATAAAAAAAGACCGGGTTGCGTAACCCGGTCTTTTGGAAATCCGATCTGGAACGGCTTATGCCTGTTCGCGGGCAACTGCGCGCCAGCCGATATCACGGCGGCAGAAACCACCGTCCCAGTCAATTGCATCAACGGCCTCATAGGCGCGTTGCTGGGTTTCGGTAACGGTCGTGCCGCGTGCGGTTACGCCAAGAACGCGGCCACCGGTCGCAACCAGCTTGTCGCCATCCATTTTGGTGCCAGCGTGCAGAACCTTGACCTTGTCCATGGCATCCGCGGCCGCGACATTTTTGATCTCGGTGCCTTTTTCATAAGATCCCGGATAGCCCTTTGCTGCCATGACAACCACCATCGCGGTTTCGTCATGCCATTCCGGTTTGACTTTATCGAGGGTGCCGGTCGCCGCACCATCAAGGATATCAAGAACGTCTGATTTCAGACGGGTCATCAGGACCTGACATTCCGGATCACCGAAACGAATGTTGTATTCGATCAGCTTCGGGTTGCCTTCATCGTCAATCATCAGACCGGCAAACAGCACACCCTTGAACGGATGGCCTTCATTGGCCATGCCCTTGACGGTCGGGACGATGATCTGTTCCATGACCTTGGCTTCGACCGCATCGGTGAAAACCGGGGCCGGGGAATAGGCCCCCATGCCACCTGTATTCGGACCCGTATCGCCTTCGCCAACGGCCTTGTGGTCCTGGGCTGCGACCAGCGGAATAACGTTTTCGCCGTCACAAACCGCAAAAAATGAGGCTTCCTCACCTTTGAGGAATTCCTCAATCACGATTTCCGCGCCAGCATCGCCAAACTTGCCGCCAATCATGCATTCATCAATCGCGGCAAAGGCTTCGTCATTTGTCATACAAATGGTGACACCCTTGCCCGCTGCCAGACCGTCGGTTTTTACCACGATCGGCGCGCCATGCTTTTCTACAAATGCCTTGGCATCTGCCGGATTGGTGAAACGGCCATAGGCCGCGGTCGGGACACCGAATTTTGCGACCATGTCCTTCATGAAGCCCTTGGAGCCTTCAAGCTGGGCTGCGGCCCTGGAGCAACCAAACGACTTGATACCCGCCGCGTCGAGCGCATCAACAAGGCCAGCCACCAGCGGGGCCTCGGGGCCGACAACAACCAGATCAACTGCATTGTCCTTGGCGAAGGTTACCAGACCGTCGATATCGCCGTCAGAAATTGCAACACATTCCGCAGAATCGGCGATCCCGGCATTGCCCGGTGCACACCACAGTTTGGAAATGCGCGGGCTGCGCGCAATCGCCCAGCACAATGCGTGTTCACGTCCGCCGCCGCCAACGACCAGAACCTTCATGACTTTATCCTTCGACTTGTCCGATTGCTTGATGGTCCATGCGCGATGAACTAGGCTAGACCCAAACGCCATCCCGCAAAATGATTCAATGTGCGGGCTTTTAGCATAAAGTGCCCTTGATGACGCAAGATTTGTTCGACCCCTATGCCCCGGTACCGGAAACCCCTGTGAAATCGGGAAATACGCCCGAATTTTCGGTTTCGGATTTGTCCAATGCGCTCAAACGCACGGTCGAGGATGCCTTTTCCTTTGTCCGGGTGCGCGGGGAAATTTCCGGCTTTAAACAGGCCAGCAGCGGCCACATGTATCTGGCACTCAAGGACGACAAGGCGGTTCTTGATGGCGTGTGCTGGCGCGGGCAGGCGACCAAACTTGGTCTGGTGCCCGAAGACGGCATGGAAGTCATCGTTACCGGACGCCTGACGACATTCCCGGGCCGTTCGAAATATCAGATCGTCATTGAAAGCATGGAAGTGGCGGGCGAAGGCGCGCTGCTTAAATTGCTTGAAGAACGCAAAAAGAAACTTGCCGCCGAAGGTCTGTTTGACCCGGATCGTAAAAAGCCGATCCCGTTTCTACCCAATGTCATTGGTATTGTGACCTCTCCCACCGGGGCGGTGATCCGCGATATCATGCATCGTCTGCGCGAACGTTTTCCGCGCCGGGTTCTTTTGTGGCCGGTGCTGGTTCAGGGGCAGGGTGCTGCCGAACAGGTGGCCGAGGCCGTGCGGGGCTTTAATGATCTTTTACCCTATGGGCAAATCCCCCGTCCGGACGTCTTGATCGTCGCGCGTGGCGGCGGATCGCTTGAAGATTTGTGGTGCTTTAACGAGGAAGTCGTTGCCCGTGCGGTGGCGGACTCCGATATTCCGGTGATTTCGGCGGTCGGGCACGAAACCGACACCACGCTGATTGACTTCGTATCGGATTTGCGCGCACCAACGCCGACCGGGGCGGCCGAAAAGGCCGTGCCGGTCCGCATGGACCTGATCGGTCAGGTCGAGGAAGACGGTCTGCGACTGGCACAGGCGGTCCGTCGTTTGGGTCTTGAAAAGAAAACTGCACTTGAAAGTCTGGCGCGTGGTTTGGGGGATCCCAAAAGGATGCTCGAAGAACGTGCGCAGATTCTCGATAACTGGGCGGATCGTTTGCCACGCGCAGCCGTAAACCTGACAGCGCAGGCACGTGCGCGTCTGAACGAGGCCAGTGCGCGTCTTGTCAGTCCGCGAGAACAGCTTT
>Ga0207828_100238_pt1 | contig 33943 bp, 27 predicted proteins | sample TtaePargueraPR_11_FD_187276 | JGI IMG/M metagenome (GOLD analysis project Ga0207828, IMG submission 187276) | Aerobic enrichment media microbial communities from Bioluminiscent Bay, La Parguera, Puerto Rico - Tt and P2 (3) (SPAdes) | ecosystem: Environmental > Aquatic > Marine > Unclassified ...
AGGCGTCGGCCGTGTCGCCGATATTGTAGTCTTCAAGGTCTTCCGCCGTGACAATGCCGACACTGGTATAAGTATCGAGATAAGACCGCTCGACCTTTTCGCCATACACGGTAATGGGGGGAAGCATATAGGCGTCGCCCGCCGAGGGAGCGGCTTTCAGCATGGCCGTATTGCTGGCCGAAAGGGTGTAGGTGATCCCGGTCCCGTCGAGAAGCTGCAACAATGCGCTTTCAGGCGGCATCGCGCCGGTCACGCCCGGTGACTGTTTCCCCTGCACAAGCGCGGACGTCGCCGAAACCTGCATGCCCGACTGCTGGCCGAAGGCGGCGAGCGCGTCCGTCAAGGGCTGTGCGGGAATGTTGAATTCGACCTGCGCCTCACTTACCGGCGTCTCGCCCGGCGCGCCCTGTGCGTATGCATTCGGTCCCATAACCAAGGCCACAGCTGTGCTTGTGAGCCATAGCGCACGCCGAATACCGCGGCCCTGCGCACAATGTGCGCGCCCCTTTGCCCCCATTTTCTCTCTCCTGTCTCGTTACAAATCCGCAGTTTTCCGCGAAGGATCCCGGAAACGCGACTGCTTCGCAAAAGCGGTCCCTGTTTGTTGACGAGCGGGGAAAGGGCTTTTTCCGAAAAAAGTGCCTTGAGACAGAAATTTGTGCGGGAACCGGCCTGGCCTAGTCCCTGGAAACGAGCACCAGCCAAGGCAGCGGCCGCCTTACGCGGCCCTCATAAACGCCCGCTGCAGCCTCAATGGCTGCAATAGGGTCGGCCGTATTGTAGACGCCGCTCACCCGCCGGGCGGCAAGATCATCATCCAGGATCAGAATGCCGCCGCCGAAATACGGCCTCAACTCGTCCACCAGTTCCGACACCGGGGTATCACGGGCGACAATATGGCCCTGCCGCCAAATACCGACCTGATGACTTGCCACGTCCCCCTCCGCAACGCGGCCTGCCGCCCCCATGCTCACCCAGTCACCCGCCTCAAGATGCGCCGTCACCTTCGTGCTGCCATCCGCAACGGCCGGAACAACACTGACCTTGCCTTCGCTGACGGCCACTCTTGAAACGCCCTCCTTCAGCTGAACGCCGAAGGAAGTGCCCAGCACCGTCGTTACCGTCTCACCTGACAGAACGCGGAACGGACGGGCAGGATCGGGCCGCACATTAAAGAATGCCTTGCCCTGCAGCAGCCGGACGCCGCGTCTTTCCCCATCGAATTCGAGCGAGATGGCGCTTTCCGGTGCGAGATTCACCACGCTGCCATCATCCAGCGAAACGGTCAGAAGCTCGCCCGTGGATGTCATGTGGTCGGCTTCGAGCCTGAGCGCGATCCCGGGCAGCATGAAAAGCGCGAGACACGCGGCGAGTGCTGCAGCCGCGCCGAAGCGCAGGCCATACCCGGCGAACCGCCGGCCGCGCCGCGTTGCTGGCGGCACGGCATGGACAGAGGCATCAGAAGCACGTCCAGCCGACGCGAGCAGCCGGAAAACCGCCTCTGTTTCCTCCGTTTCAGCCGCTGCCGCTGCGTGGTCCGCGCTTGCAGCGCACCACGCTTCATAGCCCTGCTGCAGTTCCTCGTTGTCCGGATCGTCCCGCAAGGCTGTCAGCCAGTATGCTGCCTGATAGCCGATCAGATCCTCTCGCTTCTCAGATGCCGTCATGTCCGTCCACGCCATGCCATGCCTTCATGCGGCCGCGCTGTTTGCCGCGCCCGGCCCCATGCCCTCTTACTGCAATTGACGCAGAGCGCGCGGTATTTTTCTGGATAAACGCTAAAAAAACCGTCAGCCCCGCTTGAGCCGCATGCGGCAATGAGCAAGGCCCTGCGCCACCAGCACATGTGCAGCCGTCACCGAAATCCCGAGATGCTCTGCGATTTCCCGCAATTTGCAGCCGTCGAAGCGGCTCATCTCAAGGGCGGTGCGCGTGCGCTCCGGCAGTTCTGCCATGGCCGCGGCAAGCAAGGAGAGCTCCTCGCGGGATCGCACCACCGCCTCGGGTGATGGCGTGTCCCCGGCATGGGCGCGGCCTTCGAAGGCGCCCTCCGGCGCCATGACATTCTCTTCCCGCGCGCGGCGGCGGTAACTGTCGATCGCGAGATTGTGGACGATCCGGTAGAGATAGGCGGAAGGCTCGTCAGGGCGCTGCCCCTTCATAGCGGTGTCGAGCCGCACCCACGCTTCCTGAACCACATCTTCCGCCCGAGCAACATCGCCGACGATACGGTTGGCATAGGAAATGAGCGCGCTCCGGTGTGCGAGGAAAAGGCTCAGGGGTTCGTTTTCGTCACTCGCCAGATGCATTTCAGACTCTAATGCGCCAATAATTAAGCCAAGCCTCGCTCTTGCGACGCATTATTATTAGAAAATAATGGCAAAGCAAATGACATTGCATGCCTATCCCACTCAACTGAACCGAACAGACGGAAGCCGCACCCAAGATTGGGCTTACCGAACTAAAGATATTCGAGTTATGTGCGAGGCGAGCGAGAACCTGATCTCGAAAGGTTCGTTCGCATCTGGAAGACAGCGCCTATACCTTCAAAGCACTCCAATGTCAGAAGCAACCAGCTCGCCCGGGCCCATATCGGATTGCGGCACCTTATCAAATGAGCAGCCAGAGCTTCTCTCACGCGTCGCACGCGCCATCAGAAATTAGATATCGCAGGCGATCTGGACTCAAACTGGTGCCAAGGTGGTGCCAAAACTGCTGAAGGCAGGCGCCGGATCAACAAGCGTCCCGGCAAATCTCTGTTTTCCAGGGAAATATGGTACAGCCGCCCCGGCTCGAACGGGGGACCTCCTGATCCACAATCAGGCGCTCTAACCAACTGAGCTACGGCTGCACATCTGAAACCGGTTTTCCGCCATTTTTGCGGGGTCTGGCAGATGGGCGATGCCCCCTGCCGCCGGTGGGCCGGACCATAATTCCCCCGCCCTCTGAACGCAAGAGGGGAACGCAAAAGGGGAACGCGCCCGTTAGCCGGGCAGCATGGAGGCCGCAAAATCCGGCCAGACGGCGTTGAGGAAGACCATCAAAATGGCCAGCGGGCAGAGAATGCGCACGGCGAAAAGCCAGAGGCCGAACAGCGCGCCCTCCTTTTGAATGCCGAGCGCCTCCTTCACCGTTTCGCGGCTGAGGGCCCAGCCGACAAAAAGCGCCATCAGAATGCCGACGCTTGGCTGCACCCAGCTTGTCACCGTGAAATCGAACACGTCGAAGACGGTGTCCCCTTCCAGCCCCAGCGCGGCAAGCGGATAAAAGCCACTCAGCATATTGAAGGAGAAGACGCTCAAAATGCCGAGCGCCCAGCACGCCCCGCCTACGATGAGAGCGGCGGCGCGGCGCCCGCCGAAACGTTCTTCCCCCCAGGCGACCGCAGGCTCGAGCAGCGAAATGGCCGAGGTGATGGCCGCCACGGAGAGAAGCAGGAAGAAGGCGGTGCCGACAAAAAGACCGTTCGCCATCTGCCCGAAGGCGACGGGCACGGTGACGAAGACGAGGCCCGGCCCTTCGCCCGGTGTGAGCGCATAGGTGAAGACCAGCGGAAAGATGGCCAGCCCCGCAAAGAGCGCCACCGCCGTGTCCGCCAGCGCGATGATGACGGCGGAGCGGGGAATGGAGACGGATTTTTCGAGGTAGGCGCCATAGGTCATCATGGCGCCGAGGGCGACGGACACCGAAAAAAAGCCCTGCCCCACCGCCAGCAGAAAGGTGGTGGAGGTGACTTTGGAAAAGTCCGGCTGGAACAGGAAAGTGACCGCCCGGTCGAAGCCCGGCGTGCCTGCCGCATAAACCACCATGAACAAGAGAAGAAGGAAAAGAAGCGGCATCAGCGTCACGACCGCCCGTTCGATTCCCCGCTTCACCCCGCCAATGACGATGAAGATGGTCAGGCCCATAAAGAGTGTATGCCAGAGAAAGAGCGAGATGGGCGAGCCGGTGAAAGCGGCGAAAATGCTTGACGAGACATCCACATCCGCGCCGGAGAAACTGTCCGTCAGGGAGAGCCAGGTATATTTAAACGCCCAGCCGCCGATCACCGCATAATAAGAGAGCACGATAAAGGCGCCCAGCGTGCCGCCCCAGCCGATGAGCAGCCAGATGCGCGATTTGTTGTGCCGGCGCACCAGTTCCACCATGGAGCCGATGGGGCTTTGCCCGCCCATGCGCCCGATCACGAGTTCGGCCATGACGATGGGCAAGGCGATGCCAAGTGTGGTGACGAGATAGATGAGAATGAAGGCGCCGCCGCCATTTTCCCCCGCGATAAAGGGGAAACGCCAGATATTGCCGAGCCCCACGGCGCTGCCGATGGCCGCCATCAGAAACGCGAATCGGGAAGACCAGTGTTCGTGCGCGAATGCCGCCATTTATTCCCCGCCTCATTGCACCGCGCGCGCCCTCTTCCGGCCAGCGCCGCGATCCCCTATCGTGGGGCCAAATCTAGCGGCCAGAACCGGAAGAAACAAAGGGAAAGCCGGAAAATCTGCCGGGTGGCTTTGCGTTGACCAGCGCCAGAGGCTTGCCCATATAAGAGCGTGCGAAGGGAAAGTGAGAGGGAACTGCCATGAGCCATGAGATCAAGACCGCCTTTATCGACGCGAACGGGCTGCGCTTCGAGGTGGATATGTGCGGTGAGGGGGAAAAATTCGCCCTGCTGCTGCATGGCTTTCCCGAGAGCAATCACTCCTGGCGGTTTCAGCTCCCGCTTCTGGCGGAGCTTGGCTACACGGTCTGGGCACCCAATCTGCGCGGCTATGGGCAGACCAGCCGGCCGAAAGGCGTTGGCGCTTATGCGATGAACCATCTCATCGATGATGTATCCGGGCTCATCGATGCCGCCGCCGCGCGGGGCCTCAAAGGCCCGACGACGCTGATCGCGCATGACTGGGGCGGCGCAATCGGCTGGACCTATGCGCTCGCCCACCCCCGCCCGCTTGAGCGTTTCATCGTGATGAACCTGCCGCATCCAGCGATCTTCATGAAAGGCGTGCGCAGCTTCGCGCAGCTCAAGAAGTCCTGGTACATGTTCTTCTTCCAGATTCCAGGCCTGCCGGAAAAGCTCTTCACCTCGCGCAATGCCGAGCCCATTGCCAAGGCCTTCTACAACATGGCCGTGGACAAGACGCATTTCACGGAAGATGTGCTCAATCACTACCGTGCCAATGCGCTTATCCCCGGTGCGATGACGGCGATGATCAATTATTACCGGGCCGGTTTCCGCAAGAACCCCTATCAGAAGATGTGGCAGAAACCACCGCTTCTGCACACGCCCACGCTCATGCTCTGGGGCGAGGAAGACACGGCCCTCGGCAAGGAGCTGACTTACGGCACGGAAGAGCTTGTCAGCGACTTCACGATCCGCTACTTGCCGCAAGTCTCGCACTGGGTGCAGCAGGAAGCGCCTGAAACCGTGAATGCCATGATGAAAGCCTGGCTGACAGGTGAGCCCGTGCCGCATGCCTCGGAGCAAGGGCGGCTTTTGACGGCAGCCTGAACAGATTGAGCCGGACAGGAATAAAGCCAATGAGCAAGAAGGGCGGCATCAACCGCGAAACGGACGTATCGGGCGAGATTCAAATCGGCCCGACATCGCTCGGCATGGTTCGGCTTTATGTGCAGGCAGGTGAGATGGACCTGCCGATGGATTTCACGCCGGAGGAAGCGCGCGACATTGCCGAAGAACTGGTGAATGCGGCAGAGGAAGCCGAGCAAATGCACGGCAAGCCTGCAAAAAGTGGGAAAGGCGGCAAGCCCGCAAAACGTTAACTATAAATCTTCAAGGCTTCTCCGCTTTTCCGCCCCTTGCTGGACCAGCAGCAGGCGCGGGGATAATGTGACAAGCGCCAGGCCGCGCAGGGCGTTGCCGGACATGGCTTTGGACGCACCGGCCCCATTAGCATTTAAGACCATCCGTTTCCGCTGCTGGCGCCCTCAAGGCGGCTGCAGCATGCCCGCAAGGATTGGTGAGCGTGGAACATAAAGACAGCGCAGACAGTATGAGCGAGACGGCACCCAGCCTCGATGCCTTGCAAGAGGCGCCGCATGCGGCGTGGCTCTTCGATGTGCGCCGCCGCCGCATCTCCTGGGGCAACAAACCTGCGCTTGCCTTCTGGCGGGAGGAAACGCTGCTCGATCTTATCGAGCACGACTTCGATCCTGCCGATCCGATGGTGCTGCTTTTCGAGTCCCTTGCGCGCGCAGGCGAAGAAGGCGCGCGGCTTCACCATGTCACGCTCGATCTGCTGGACGGGCCGGCGCGCGCGGCGCTGACCTGCCGCCTGGTTCATCTCGATGAAGATCAGCCGGGTGTGCTGGCCGAACTTACCGAAGAAAATGCGGCCCTTTCGGACAGGTTCTCGCGTTTCGGTGAGATGGTGGAAAACGCGCCGCTGCCGCTTTCGCTTTTCACGCCGGGCGGCGCGCTGCTTTATCAGAACAAGGAAGCCGAACGGCTGATGCAGGCGCGGGCCGCGGAAAGCGGCTTGGCGGGCCTTTTGGGCGATGTGCCGCTTGCGGGCGCGCTGCTGGATAAAGCACAGCGCACCGGCACAGCCAGCCGGCTTGTGCAGCTTTCAGGCATGACGCCCCGGCTGACCTGCCGCCTTACCTTGCGCAAGATTCACGACCCGGAGACGGAGACCCCGGCGCTGGTTGCGCTGTGGCGCGATGCAGGCGGACGCAAAACCGCGCTTTCCGAAGCGGCGGGAGAAGCCGGAGAGCTGCAGGCCCTCATCGGCACCGTGAGCGATTTCACCTGGCGCATGTCGCGGCAAGGCGGCGCTTTGCGCATTACCGAACTTTCCGACAGCTTTGAGAAAGTGACGGGCACACCCGCCGCCTCGCTTTTTGGGCTGACGCTGGAGGAAGCCGCCGCGCATCATGGCGTGACCTTGACATCTGAACTGCTCGAAGCACTGGCGGGTGGCGCGCCCTGGCGCGACATCGCGCTTTCCTGGCCGCGGGCAGATGGCGGAACCATCACACTTCTTGTTTCGGCGGTGCCGCGGCGCGGGCGCGATGGCCGCCTGAAAGGCTGGACGGGGATCGGCCGTGCAGGCGGCACGCAGCAGAGCGGCACGGCGCAGGCGCCCTCATCCGGCATCGCGCTTTTCGATACGCTGGATTTGCCCGTTCTCTCGCTTGGCGCCGATGGCCATGTGACAGGCGCGAATGCGTCTGCACGGGCGCTCTTCAATCTGCCCTTGCCGGGCACACCGGCGGAACGGCTTTTCGGCCCTTATGAAGCTTCCGCCATCCGTAAGGAGATTGCGGGAAAGACAGCTTCCCCGCCCCTGCCCCCGCGCGAGACGGGCCTTTCCGTCACGGTGCCGGCGGGCCATACGCGGGCGGGCGGTGAGAAGCGGTTTCACCTCTTCATCATGGCCTGGCCGCATGAAAAAGATACCGGGCGTCTGCTGTGCTTTCTGCTGAATGCGGCGGACACGGATTTGCACAAGGCCGAGGCCATGCGCCGCACGCTCAAAGATGCGGAGCGCGCACTGAAGCGCAAATCGGATGTGACGGCGAATATCGCGCATGAACTGCGCACGCCGCTCAATGCCATTCTCGGCTTTTCGGAAATCATGCGGGACGCGCGTTTCGGCCCGCTTGGCAACGAGAAATACACAGGCTATGTCGAGAACATTCACAAGAGCGGGCAGCATCTTCTCAGTCTCATCAACGATTTTCTCGATCTTTCCAAGATAGAGGCGGGCGGCTTTACGCCCGACTTCGAGCAAGTCGACCTCGCGCCCTTGCTGAGCGAATGCACGGACCTGATGTCGCAAAGCGCGGCAGCGCAGCAGGTGAGCTTGCGGCTTGAAAAAGACGAGAACCTGCCGCCGCTTGTGGCGGATCGGCGCTCGCTTCGCCAGATCCTGCTCAATCTCCTAAGCAACGCGATCAAGTTCACGCCGGAAGGCGGCGAGGTTGTGCTTTCAGCCCATGCCGATAAGGAGGGCGCGCTTACCTTACGCGTTAGGGACAATGGCGCGGGCATGGATGCAGAGGAACTTGCCAAGGCCCTCGAGCCTTACGGCCAAGGCCGCTCCGGTCAGAAGCGGGGCGGCGGCACGGGGCTTGGCCTGCCACTGACCCGCGCGCTCTGCGAAGCGAACCATGCCGCGTTCTCCATCCACTCCGAACCGGGCAAAGGCACGGGGGTGACGATCACCTTTCCGAGCACCCAGGTGCTGGCGGGGTGATCACCCTGCAAGGTCCGGCAGGTTCCGGTAAAGCTCCAGCGCTTCCGGGTTCGCCAGCGCTTCCTTGTTCCTGATCTCGCGGCCATGGACGACATCGCGCACGGCAAGTTCGGTGATCTTGCCGGATTTGGTGCGCGGGATATCGGCAACCGCGATGACCTTGGCGGGGACGTGGCGGGGTGAGGCGCCTTCGCGGATTTTCGTCTTGATGCGGGCGATGAGCGCGTCATCGAGCGCCGCGCCTTCGCGCAGCACAACGAAGAGCACGATGCGCACATCGCCGTCTTTTTCCTGGCCGATGGCGACGCTTTCCACCACTTCTTCAAGCTGTTCGACCTGGGCATAAATTTCCGCCGTGCCGATGCGCACACCGCCGGGATTGAGCGTCGCATCGGAGCGGCCATGAATGATGAGGCCGCCATGCGCCGTCAATTCCGCAAAGTCGCCATGACACCAGACTCCGGGAAAGCGCTCGAAATAAGCGGCGCGGTATTTTGCGCCGTCCGGGTCGTTCCAGAAGCCGATGGGCATGGAGGGAAAGGGTTTCGTGCAGACAAGCTCCCCCTTACCCTGTTCGAGCGGTGTGCCGTCCTCGTCCCAGACCTCCACCGCCATGCCGAGGCCTTTGGCCTGAATCTCGCCGCGATGGACCGGGGCCATGGGATTGCCCAGCACGAAGCAGGAAACAATGTCGGTGCCGCCGGAGATGGAGCAAAGCGCCACATCTTCCTTTACCGCGTCATAGACATAGTCAAAGCCCTCCGGCACAAGCGGCGAACCGGTGGAAAGGATCATGCGCAGATCACTCAGCCTGTGCGTCTCCTTCGGGCGGAGATGCGCGTTCTTCAAAGCGTCGATGAATTTGGCAGACGTGCCCAAGACATTGACGCCGACCTCATCGGCGTAATCGAAGAGCACCTTGCCGTCCGGATAAAAAGGCGAGCCGTCATAAAGCGCGAGCGTGGCGCCCGCGCCAAGGCCGGAGACAAGCCAGTTCCACATCATCCAGCCGCAGGTGGTGAAGTAAAAGAGCGTGTCGCCGGGGCGGAGGTCGCAATGGAGCGTGTGCTCCTTCAAATGCTGCAACAGCGTGCCGCCTGCCGAATGAACAATGCATTTGGGGGCGCCCGTCGTGCCGCTTGAAAACATGATGTAGAGCGGATGAGAAAAGGGCAGACGCGCAAACTCCAGCCGCTTTGCGGTGAAGGGGGCAAGCGCCTCTTCCCAGCCCAGAGACTTGCCGATGCCCTGATCAGCCTCACCGATGAAGGGGACGATGAGCACGCGCTCGAGGCTCGGCAATTCAGCGGTAATCTCTTTCAGCTTGTCTCCGCTTGAAAGGGTCTTGCCATTATAGCGGTAGCCATCGCAGGCAATGAGGAGCTTGGGTTCGATCTGGCCGAAACGATCGAGCACGCCCTTGGCGCCGAAATCCGGCGAGCAGGAAGACCAGACCGCGCCGATGCTGGCCGCTGCCAGCATGGCCGCGATGGTTTCGGGGCAATTGGGCATGAAGGCGGCAACCCGGTCTCCAGGTTTCAGCCCCCAGGCGCGGAAAGCCTGCGCGAGGCGCGAGACGGTTTCGTATAGATCGCTCCAGCTCCAGATGGTGAGCGGACCATCTTCGGCGCGGAAATAAAGCGCGGGGGCGGCGCCCGTTTGCGTGAGCAGATTTTCGGCGAAGTTGAGGCGGGCTTCAGGGAAGAACTTTGCGCCCGGCATTTTATCGCCGTCTTCAAGAATGGTCCCGCCCTTCTTGCCGATCACTTCCATCTCGTCCCAGACGAGCGACCAGAATTTTTCACGCTCGACAACGGACCAGGCATGAAAGGTCTCATAGGAAGAAATGGGCGCATAGGAAGAAATGGGCGCATCATGGCGCGCGGCGGCGCGGCGCATGAAAGTGGCCAGATTGGTGCGGGCCGCGCGGGCGGCAGACGGCTTCCATAAGGGTGCAGACATGCGTGCTCCTCCTGCCGCCCGTTTTAGGACGGGCGGGCTCTTCACACAAGAACCCGCCCGAACCTTTGCGCTTATCCGCCCGTGAGACTGAGCCCTTTCATCTGATGCTCATGAAGCTGATGAAAGAGCGAGCCTTTGCGGCGGCGCAAGTCGTCATAGGCGCCTTCTTCCACCACCGCGCCTTCCTTGAAGACGAGGATGCGGTCCACCGCGCGCACGGTGGAAAGGCGGTGCGCGATGATGATGGTGGTGCGCCCGGCCATCAGCTCCTCAATCGCCTCCTGTACCTCCGCCTCCGTGATGGAATCAAGGCTCGAGGTTGCCTCATCCAGCACCAGAATGGGCGCATCGGCGAGGAAGGCCCGGGCAAGCGCCACACGCTGACGCTCCCCGCCCGAGAGCTTTACACCTCTTTCACCCACCAGCGTGTCATAGCCCTGGGGCAGGCGCGTGATGAAGCCGTGGGCCCGGGCCCGCTGTGCCGCAGCTTCCACCTCTTTCCTTGTAGCGCCGGGCCGGGCATAGGCAATGTTCTCGGCCAGTGAGCGGTGAAAGAGGATGGGTTCTTGCGGCACCAGTGCAATCGCTTCGCGCAAGGAGGCCTGGCTTGCAAAGGCGGCATTCTGCCCGTCGACCAGAATGCGCCCTTCCTCGATGTCATAGAGACGCTGCAGGAGCTTGACGAAAGTGCTCTTGCCGCTGCCGCTCGGGCCGACCAGGGCGATCTTTTCTCCCGGCTGGATGCGGAGGGAGAAACGGTCATAGATCGGGCCCGTCTGCCCCCGATAGCGGAAGGTCACTTCCTCGAAGGCGATGGCGCCGTCCGGTACTTCGAGCTTGAAGGCATCCGGCCTGTCCGTCACGCCGGGCGGGAGTTTGGCGAAAGCCACCACATCGTCCAGCTCGTTGATCGCCTGTTGCAGGTTTTGCAGGTGCATGCCGATGTCGCGCAAGTAGCCGGAGATGAGGAGATAGCTCGTCATCACAAAGGTCACACCGCCCACATCTGCTTCTCCCCGCACCCAGAACCAGATGACAAGCGCGAAGAGCGCCAGCTTCATCAGGTTCAACAGCACGATCTGAACGATGTTGAGGTTTTCAACCCGCAACCAGGCCGCAAGCGCGTGCGCTTTCCAGATGCCGACAACACTTGCAAGCCGCGCTTCCTCCCGCCATTCCGCGCCAAAGGATTTGACGACGCTATTGCAGGTCACGGCATCGGCAAGCGCCGCCCCGACATCGGAATCAGCGGCATTGTGCTTGCGGTTGGCAGGCGCCACATAATGTTTGGCAAGCAGAAGCGTGACGGCCACATAAAGCGTCATGGTTACAAGCACCACAGCGCCCAGCACCGGCCACTTCCAGAAGAAAAGCCCGGTGATACCCGCCAGCACAGCCACTGTCGGGAAAATGCCGATATAGACCGTGTCTGCGAAAGTGTCATAAGCCCACATGCCGCGCGTGATCTTGCGGACCGTCGCCCCGCCAAAATTGTTCGCATGCCAATCGGATGAGAAACTTTGCACGCGGGCAAAGGCTTCCGTCACGATGGCGTGCATGCAGCGGGTCGCAAAACGCATCCAGATGCGGAAGGCCGCGCCTTTCATCAGACTATACCCAAGCCCTTGCCCGACCAGAAACAGCACGGCGATGGCAGCCATTTCCACAGCCTGCCTGTCCGGCGTGTCGCCGGCATTGGCCACTGTGTCCACCAGATGCGCGGTAACGAGCGGAAAGAGCACATCGAACCCCGCCACGCACAGCATCGCGAAGATGAGCGATGCCAGCATCAGCGGGTAACGCCGCCAATGGGACCAGACGAAACCTGCCACCTCCAATGCGGAGACAGGCGGTTTTTCGTTTCTATTCATTTTCATTCCCCGTGCCGGGGCCAATGCCGCGGCACATGATGCCGCCAAGAAAGGCGGCTCCCTTTTCGGATCGGGCTTCAGGCGGATGCGGAGAAGTAAGGCGTCTCAAAAAGGCAGCGAAAGCCGCCTGAAACGGAGAGACAGTCCTGCCGTCAACGCACTGCGCAAAAAGAGTTCTGGTTTGAAGAAGAATCCGAAGCCCGGGTGGATCGTTGCCGGGCTTCGCATGAGACCTGAAAGCTCAGATGCGGCCCGGAGACATTTCAGACGGTGCCATGCATACCATCGTGGTCTCCTGAAGATTGGCGTCTCAACATGCGGGGTGTGCCCGCGAATGGCTTTAACTTACTCAACACGCTGCCGCAGGCCAAGCCCGCAATCGCAGCTTGCATGAAATTTAGGCCAAATGCGTTGCAAGGATGTGACGGCAATCGCGATTCTGCCATATAGTTGTGAGAAGAAATCAGAACGCATGCCTATCAAGGAAGGGAGGCCCGCAATGGCCCGTATTGCGCTTATCGTTTTCGGCATATTGGTTCTCATCGTCGGCGGACTTGCCGTTGCCGCCTCGCTCATTCCCACCGAAACCTACAAGGCGGAGATCGAAAAGCAGGTCGAGCAGCAGACGGGCCGCAAACTCACCATCGAGGGCGATGTGGGCATCACCTTCCTGCCCTCCATCGGCGCGGAAGCAGAGAAAGTGCGCTTTGCCAATGCCGAATGGGGCAGCAGCCCTGACATGGTCACGATGGAGTCCCTGCAGGTCGCGCTGAAGATCCTGCCGCTCCTTTCCGGCAATGTGGAGATCAGCCGCTTTATCCTGGTGGAGCCGAAGATCAATCTGGAAGTGAACCGCCAGGGCACGCCCAACTGGCAGTTCGCGCCGGTGGAACAGGCCGCGGAAGCGGCGCCTGCGGAAGAGGAAGCGCCTGCCGGAAGTGAAGAGAGCAGCAGCGGCTCAGGTATTGGCGATATCAGTCTTGGCGAGGTCTCCATCGAGAATGGCGCTGTCTCCTACCGCGACCAGAGCAGCGGCGCGTCTTATGAACTGACCGAAATCAACACCACACTCGATCTGCCGAGCCTCGATGCGCCGATGAATTTCGATGGTTCTGCCGTCTGGAACGGCGATGAGGTCAATCTGACGCTCACAGCGGAAAATCCGCGTGTGCTGATTGCAGGCGGCACGACCGCATTCACGCTTGATCTTTCCGCGCCGAAAGTCACCACCAGTTTCGATGGCAGCATCAATCAGGGCGATCAGCCGGAACTCGGCGGCGAGATGAGCGTCGATATTCCCTCTGTGCGCGAGCTTGCGGCCTGGGCCGGTTCGCCCCTTCCGGCGGGCGACGGCTTCGGCCCCTTCAACATCAAAGGCAAGGTCTCGGCCACGCCCGAGGTCTTCGACTTTGCAGATGCCGAACTTGCCTTTGACGGGATGAACGGCACGGGCGCGCTCAATGCCAATCTGAAAGGCGACAAGCCGAAGATCACCGGCCGCCTCGATGTCGATAAGATCGACACCAATATCTATATGGCCGGCGCCCCGGCTTCCTCTGAAGGTGGTGACACGGCCAGCGGCGGCGGCAGTTCCGGCGGCGGAAGCGCGCCTGCAGCCTCGTCCGAAGGCTGGAGCGATGAGCCCATCGACATGAGCGCGCTCAATGCGTTCAATGCAGATCTCGCGCTTTCGGCAGGGGAAATTCTTATCCAGAAAATGCAGATCGGCGAGAGCGCGCTTGGTGTGAAACTCAATAATGGTGTGCTGACGGCGGACCTTTCCAAACTCGCGCTTTATGAAGGCGCGGGAACGGCCAAGGTGACGCTGAACGGGGCAAGCGCCACGCCGGCGCTCAATGCCACATTCGATCTGTCCGGCCTGTCGGCCTATCCGCTGCTGCGCGATGCGGCGGATTTCGAACGGCTGGAAGGCAATGCGGCGATGAATGTCTCCGTCGATACGCGCGGCAAGAGCCAGAAGCAGATGATCTCTGCGCTGAACGGGTCGGGCGAAATGCGCTTCACCGACGGTGCGATCAAGGGCATCAATGTCGCCCAGCTCATGCGCAACGTCTTTTCCGGCGCACTGACAGGCTGGAACTCGGCAGAGGCGAAGGACACCGACTTTTCCGAACTCGGCGGCACCTTCACCATTTCCAACGGCATTCTGTCCAATCAAGACTTCCTGATGCTGAGCCCGCTCATCCGCGTGGCAGGCAAAGGCACAGTGAACCTGCCACAGAAAACACTCTCCTACCGTGTCGAACCCAAGCTCGCGGCCACGCTTGAAGGCCAGGGCGGCGAGACGGGCAGCAAAGGCATCGAAGTGCCGGTGATGATCGAAGGGCCCTGGGCAAAGCCGCGCTTCACGCCGGATCTGAAAGCCATCCTTTCCGACCCGGACGGCGCGCTCAACACGATCAAGGACCTCGACAAGGAAAGCGGCAAGAAGCTGCTTGAAGGCCTGGTCGGGGGCGGCTCTTCCTCCGGCTCATCCTCTGAGGAAGGCGGCGAGAAGAAGAACCTCGAAGACGCCGTGAAGGGATTGTTCGGGCGCTAACGGGAAATGACGGGCGCCTCACACCTTTTTCAGGTGCGGGGCGTCCACATATTTCTTCTCCCCATCCGCGCGGATCATGGTGCGGCTGAGGCGGGGATAAGTGCAGACATCCACCTGCGCCCGTGTGCCGCCCATGAGATAGACGAGATCTTCCTCAAACGGGTTGCGCATGGAATGGGCCGGACCGTTCTTGGGGAAGAGCAGCACATCGCCGGGCGCCACTTCCACTTTCTCTTCGCCGATAAAGGCCTCGCCGCGGCCTGAGAGGATCATCAGAAACTCCTCATCCTGGCCGTGATAGTGATGCTCCGTCGTCTCGCGCCCCGGTTCGATGCGGACCATGTGCAGCCCCATATCCGTCAGGCCCGCCAGATCGCCCAGGGTCCGGGTCATTCGCACGGCATTCTCATTGAACTGATGGGTATGGGCGCGTTCATCCATCGCCGCGATGCGGGCTTTGGAGAAATAGCAGCGGTCGAGATCGCTCCCCGGCATCTTCATCTCCTTAAAGGCTTGGGCTCGGCAGTGGTAGCGCCTCTCTGCCCGGCCTGCCAGCACCAATCCGGGCCGGATATGCGGGACTAGCCCTGCCCCTTCCGCATGGCTAGACTGGCGCTTGGGGATTTTGGCTGACGGTTCGAGTTTTATGTTGCAGGGCACTCTCGCTACGGCGGTGAAGTTTGCGCTCGCTTCGATTGCCATCGGAGCGGCCCTCTCTTTCTTCGATCTTTCCGCATCCGAAATCCTCAAGAAAATGGGGCTGACGCCGCAATCCATCGGCAGCCTTTTCATGCAGGGCGTTGAATGGGCGGTGCCGAATTTCGTGCTCGGCGCCATGGTCATCATTCCGCTCTGGCTGGTGATCTATCTGCTGAAGCCGCCCGGCCGGAAATAGCGGCGCCCCCTCCTATTTCCCCCGATTGACGTTGCGTATTGCAACTGACCCGCTACATTAACCATATTCCTTTTGCCGCCTTTCCGCGGCCAGAGGAATGCATCCGGCCGGGGGCCGGATTTTCATTCAGGGAGGAGGTTCATATGAAGAAGCTGTTGCTTGCGGCCGTGTTTTTGGCCGGTTCCGCTTTTGCCGCACATGCCGATGTGGGCGCAGGTCTCGTCGGAAACACGGTAACGCTCACCGGGTCCGACGGCACGGTGACGCAAATCTATTATCCCGATGCGAGCACCACGCAGGTCAAACTGCCCGACGGTAATGTCGTCTCCGGCACCTGGCGCGTGGAAGGCGATACGATCTGCACCGTGACAGGCGATGCGCCGGAAAGCTGCACGGACCCCATTGAGGAAGCTCCGGCGCCCGGCGCGTCCGGCACGATCGAAGGGCCGGAAGGCTCGGTGGAATGGAAAGTTTCGGAAGGCAAGGCGTTCTAAGCCTTCTTTCCGGCCAGACCAGCTCAAGGCGGCCCCGGCGCGGGCCGCCTTTTGCATTTTTTGCCGCAAGCTTGTTGCGGACGCTGCGTCAGCTAAACTGCGCCCATTGCGACTCATCACCCAGGAAACTCACAAGAAAGGAAACCTCATGGGACGTCTGGCAGGCAAACGGGCCATCATCACGGGCGCGGGCAGCGGCATTGGCCGGGCCAGCGCCGTTCTTTTTGCGCGGGAAGGCGCCAAGATCGTGGCCGTGGACCGCATGGAAGAAGCGGTCGATGAAACCGCCGCGCTGGTGCGCGAGGCAGGCGGCGAAGTAACCTCGGTTGCCGCGGATGCAGGCGATGAAGAGGCGGTCAAAGCCATTGTCGATCTCTGTCTTGAAAAATATGACGGGCTCGACGCGGTTTATGCCAATGCCGGGGTGTCCGGCGGCATGGTGCCGATTGCCGAACAGAGCGCCGATTACTGGCAGGAAATCCTGCGCATCAATCTGATCGGGCCTTTCCTCGCCATCAAGCATGCCAGCCCGCACATGATCGCGCAGAAGAAGGGCTCCATTGTCTGCACCGCGTCGGTTGCCGGGCTCAGAGCCAATGCTGGGGGCCTGCCCTATTCCGCTTCCAAGGCCGGTGTGGTGAGCCTCGTGCAGACGACGGCGAACATGCTTTACGGCACCAATGTGCGCATCAACGCGGTCTGCCCCGGCCTTATCGAAACGGGCATGACGAAGCCGCTTTTTGACGGCGCACGGGCGCGGGGCAGCGAAGACAAGATCGGCCAGCTCAACCCCATGGCACGCTATGGCCAGCCGGAAGAGATCGCCAATATGGCGCTGTTCCTTGCCAGCGATGATGCCTCTTATGTGAACGGCCAGGCCATTCCGGTGTGCGGCGGGCTTTCGAGCACGCATCCTTTCGCGCCGAGCCGCCGCGGCTCATGAGGCAAGAGGCGTGACGGGCGATCCCCACAGACTGCCCGCGCCGCGCCTTGCCTGGCGGGAAGACGGATCGCCGGAATCGCAAGATTTCGGCGATCTTTATTTTTCCGTGGAGGACGGCCCCGCCGAAACCGCGCATGTCTTTCTGGCAGGCAACGGCCTGCCGGAAGCCTGGGCGGGGCGGCGGTCCTTCACGATTGGCGAGACGGGCTTCGGGACGGGGCTGAACTTTCTCTGCCTTTGGGACCTTTGGCGCAAGACGCGGGGCGAAGGCGCACGGCTTGATTTCGTGTCCGCGGAAGGCTTTCCGCTTTCGGCGGAAGAGCTTGCGCGCGCGCATGCGGCCTGGCCGCAATTTGCGGAGCTGAGCGCAAAGCTTGCCGCCGCCTACCCGCCGCACGTGCCCGGCTTTCACACGCTTCATCTTGAAGACGGGGTGACGCTGACGCTGCTTTTCGGTGAGGCGGCAGAACAGCTTGCCGCGCTGGAGCTTGCACCGGGCAGCCAGGTCGATGCCTGGTTTCTTGACGGCTTTGCACCTTCGAAAAACGAGACCATGTGGTCGGCGGATGTGTTCGGCCAAATGGCGCGGCTTTCCGGCCCCGGCACCACGCTTGCCACTTTTACCGTGGCGGGCGCGGTGCGGCGCGGGCTTGAAGCGGCGGGCTTTACGCCGGAAAAGACGCCTGGCTTCGGGCGCAAGCACGAGATGCTGCGCGGAACCTATCAAGGAACTGCGCCGCAAAGCCTGCACGCGCCCTGGTTCCGCCTGCCGGAACGGCCACTCCCCGCCTCCGTGCTTGTGATTGGCGGGGGCATTGCAGGGGCGTCTTTGGCCTATGCGCTTAAAAGGCGCGGAGCCGCTGTGCAGCTTCTTGAGAAAGGGCCGGCGCCGGGGCACGGCGCGTCGGGCAATCCTGCCGCGCTTTTCATGCCGCGCCCGGCGCTTGGCACGCCGCCGCCTGGGCTTTTTCACTGGGCGGCCTATCTGCATGCGCTGCGTTTCTACGGCGCGCTTGAAAGAGAAAGCGGCGCCTCCTTCTTCACCCGCTGCGGCGCGCTGCAGCTTGCAGAAAATGAAAAAGAAGAAGAGCGCTTCCGCGCCATGGAAGCGCGCCATGTGCTGCCGCCCGCTCTCCTGCGCTTTTGCGGGGCGGAAGAAGCTTCGAGACTTGCAGGCGTTCCCATTCACCGCGCCGCACTCCATTTTCCGCAAGCGGGCACCCTCCGCACGCAGGCCTTGCTTGCCGCCTTGCTTGAGGAGATGCCCTGCCGCTTTGAAGCCGAGGTTGCCAAACTTCAAAAGCGCGGCGGTCTCTTACAGGCGCTTGGGCGGAACAGCGAGGTGCTGGGCGAGGCGGCGCATGTGGTTCTGGCAACGGGCGCGGCAATCGACGTGCTTGGCGCAGCAGCGCGCCTGCCTGTGCAGCACATAGCAGGGCAGGTGACGGCCTTTGCCCCCACCGCCTCCACCGTCCCGCTTCAAACGGCCCTTGCCTTCGGGGCTTATCTTTTACCTGCGCAAGGGGACATGCAGCTGACGGGGGCGAGCTTCATCAAAGGAGATCTCTCCACCGCGCCAAGGGCGGATGAAGATAAGGAGAACCTTGCCGCGCTAAGTGCCATGGGATTTGAGGGTGCGGAAGGCGCGTGCTTTCTTTCGGCCAGGCGGAGCGTGCGCGCCGCCACCCCCGACAGAATGCCGCTTGCCGGGCCCTTGCCCGATGCGGCGGTGTTCGAGGAAGCCTATGCGGGGCTGCGCAGCGGGAACCTTCATCTCCATTATTCGCCTGCGCCCTGGGAGGGCGGCCTTTCGGTTCTCGGCACGTTTGGCTCGCGCGGTTTTTTGACCGCACCGCTTGCGGCGGAGGAACTGGCCACACAGCTCACCGGCGGCATCTCCCCTCTTCCCCGTTCCCTTCAAGCGGCGGTCTCTCCGGCGCGCTTCCTTGTAAGGGACCTGCGGCGCGGCGCATAACGCGCAAAAGATGCGGCAAATTGTTCTATTTCACATTCTTGCCCGATCGCCTCAGAACTCGTTAACCGATGCCATGCTACCTCAGGATAAACGCAGAAAACCGGCAATTATGGGCCGGTATCGAGCCGCACGGAGTAGTCATGTCAGGCAGCGCACAAGATCTTGCACAACGTCTCCTTCTTCTTGGCTTCGACGAGGAACGGCGCCGCGCCATCCGCGCCGCTTTCGAGGCGATCAAGCCGGAGCTGCCGCAGATCATCTCCCGCTTTTACGAGCGGATGCTGGCCAATCCGGAAACGGCGTCCATTCTCGGCAATCCGGCCGGCATTTCCCGCCTCAAGAGCGCACAGGTGAACCACTGGACGGCGCTCTTCTCGGCGAACTTCGATGAAGAATATGCCCAGCGGGCCGTTGCCATTGGCGCGGCGCATTTGCGCGTCGGGCTGGAGCCGCGGCTTTATATTGCCGGTTACTCCTTCATTCAGGGGGAGATCAGCGAACTGCTCGTCAAAACTTTCCGCAAGAAGCCGGAGGTGATGGCGAAATATCTTTCTGCCGTCCAGGCCGCGATCATGCTGGATATGGATCTTGCCATCAGCGCTTATATGGATCAGGGCGAGGAAAGGCGCCGCGCGGACCTCAGTGCCGTGGCCGAGCAGCTTGAGACGACCATTCAGGCAAGCGTCGATCAGGTCACTGAGAACATGCGCCGCACATCGGAGGTGTCGGAGTATATTCACCGTCACCTTTCCAATGTGGACCGGCAGACGCAGTCGGTTACGCAATCAACCCGCGAGACGTCGGAGAACATTTCCCGCGTGGCGGCCGCCACTGAAGAGCTCACCGTTACCGAACAGGAAATTCAGTCCCAGGTCGCCCGCTGCGCCGATGTGGCGCGCAGCGCGGTTGCCGAAGTCGTCAACGCCTCCCAGCGCATGACGGGGCTGACGGATGCCAGCGACCAGATCGGCGCAGCGGCAACGCTGATTTCCGACATTGCCAGCCAGACCAACCTGCTTGCGCTCAATGCCACGATTGAGGCGGCGCGCGCAGGCGAGGCCGGGAAAGGCTTTGCGGTCGTCGCCTCGGAAGTTAAAGCACTTGCAACGCAGACGACAAAAGCGACGGAAGAAATCACCGGCTATGTGTCCGCCATTCAACGGTCTTCCGGCGAAGTTTCTTCGGCGGTCGAGGGCATCCAGCAGACCATTCAGGCGGTCGAGGAAATCGCCGATGCGATCCGCATCTCCGCCCAGGAACAGGCGCGGGCGAACGGCGAAATCGGCGTCAACGTGCAGCACAGCGCGGACAGCACGCGCGAGGTTTCAAGCGCCATGCAGACCGTGTCCGGCGATGTAGCGGATGTGAACGGCCGGGCGGACGAGCTTTCGGAAATTTCCAGACGGCTTTCCGAGGACATTGCCGCGCTGCGCGGCACGGTGGGTTCGCTGGTTTCCAAACTGCGCACGGGAGACCGGGCGGCTTGAGGCGCACGCCAATAAGTTGATGACGCTGCCATATAAGTGTCACGAACTGCGTTTAAGTTGAGGGTCAACGCGCAGGCAGTCCTGCCTGAAGGGCCTGCGGCCGGATGTACGCCGCAGCGCCCGCCCGCGTTACCTCTCTTCCCCCTCGTTTACGCAAAACCTGAAGCGCAGCCGGTTTCCCGGCCGCGCCTTTTTGCATTCAGGCAGGTTTGAAACGGATGGGCATGGTTTTAAGCCCGCTCACGAAATTCGCGTGGGTGTTGCGCGGCTCCCCTGCCAGTTCGATGTAGCTGACACGGGAGAGAAGTTCATTATAGAGCGCTTTGATCTCCATACGCGCCAGATGCATGCCAAGGCAAAGGTGCACGCCGTAGCCGAAAGCGATCTGTTTGTTGGGTTTGCGGTCCACCTTAAAGGTGAAGGGATCTTCAAAAATCTCTTCATCCCGGTTGCCGCTCGGGTAATGGAGACAGATGCCATCCCCGGCCTTGATGGTCTTGCCGCGCAGCGTGTAGTCCTCCGTCGCCGTGCGCATGAAATGCTTCACGGGCGTCACCCACCGGATCGACTCTTCCACTGCGCTTGGCAGCAGGCTCAAATCCCCGCGCAGCTTTTCCAGCTCGCCCGGATTCTTGATGAGCTGCAGCAGCCCGCCCGAGGTGACGGAGCTTGTCGTGTCATGGCCCGCCGTTGCGACGATGATGTAATAGCTCATCGCTTCACGCTCGCCGATGGGCTCGCCATCAATCTTGCCATTGGCAATCACGCTCGCCACATCGTCTTTCGGGTTCTTGCGCCGGTCGATGGTCATGGCGCCGAAATATTCAAAAAGCGCCTGAGCGGTCTGCATCAGATCGACGCTGCCATCGCGCTGGCCGCTGAACATCACCTGATCGCCCTTGTGATCTGTTTCGGAGGCGACATCGGGATCGCCCGGACCGAAAATCTCCTGCGTCATTTTCAGCATGAAGGCTTCGTCCTCGCGCGGCACGCCAAGGATTTCCATAATGACGCGCAGCGGATACCAGAGCGCGACTTCCTTCACGAAGTCACATTCATTGCCCTTTTCCAGCATGCGGTCCACATGCTCCTTGGCGATGCCCGCAATGCGGCCTTCAAGCTTTTTCAAGTTGGGCGGCATGAACCAGCTTTGCGTGAGCGCGCGCAGTTTCATGTGGACGGGATCGTCCAGGTCAACCAGCGTGCGGAAAAGATGCGTGTCGCCCGTCATGGACTTGATCCACTCTTCCCCTTCAATGGGAGAGAGATAGGTGCGCTGGCCATTCACGAACTTGTTGTTCTGTTTTTCGATTTCCTGAATGTCGGCATGTTTAGTGATGGACCAGAAGGGGCGGAAGCCCGCCGGCTCCATGTACCGCACCGGGTCTTCTGCCCGCAGCTTGGCGAAGAGGGCATGGATTTCGTCTTCATTCGCGAAGAGCTCCGGGTTGACGATCTCATCGTCGATCCTGCCCCGGCTGTATCCCGGGAACGGAATGGCTTCGGCTTGTGCTTGTGCGCTCATAATCACTTCTCCCCATGCGGCTTTACGTAAACGTAAACCGGCTTTTGACTGCTTTTCTAAGGAGAGATTAGCGCAAGCTGCACGGACAGGCGAGAGCGGCCCGCACACGCCGTCACCTGCCGCAGGGGCACATTGGGCCGCCGGCAGGTTTTCGTGTTCAGAATGCCACGCGCAGCGATAGCTTTGCCCCGTGCTCCTGCGCCTCATCGGCGAGCTGGCCTCTATAGCCCGCGGAAAGGCGCATGCCTGCCCCCACATTAAGGCCAAGTCCGGCCTCAAGCAGGGCGGCATCCTCCGCAAGCGGCGCGCCTGATACGGTGAAGGGGCCTGCACCTTGAAGCGTGCTTTGGGTTTGCGGCTCCAAATCACCCCAGGCGTGCTGCCACCCTGCCATGCCATAAAGGTGGAGCGCCGTTTCCCGGCCCTCATAAAGCGGGGCATCCCCGCGCAGGCCGAGTATGGACGCCGTCAGTTCGTCCTGCGCCGAGGCAATGGTGAGCGCGGCAGTGCCGCCGGTTTCCGAAAAGCCATCCGTCCAGAGACGGGTATGGGAGAGATTGGCAAACGGCTCGAGTGCGGCCTTGCCGAGGCCGACGCGGTATCCCGCTTCACCGAAGAGCTGCCAGCTTTGCGCCTTATAATCCGACAAAAGCTGCTGGTTAACGGCGCCGAAGGAAACACTGCGCGATGCGTCCACACTGGAATGCGCATAGGCCGTGCCGATGCTCAGCGAGAGCGCGCCCCAGCTTGCGCCGCCATAAAGACCGAGGCTGTAAATATCAGCCTCGGCGGAGGAGACCCGCGCCTCCGCATCCGTCTCCACCCGGCCTGCGCCCGCGGCAATGCCCGCGCGCCAATGCGTGCCGAACGGCACATCAAGGCCCATGCTGATCCCGCGCGAGGTGCGGTCAGCGGCGGCGGCATTGCCATTGGCATCCCGCTCGCCCCAAGCACCATAAGCATCCCCCCAGACGGCAGGCTTTGCAGATTCGGGCGCTGCATAGGCTGCCGCCTCTTCACCAATGGCCGCCACGCGCACGGAAGAGGGGGGCTGCGCATCAAATGCGCCGCGCAGACGCGCGGTGATGGCGCCGCGCAGATACTGACCGTCTTCAAGCAGGGACGCCTTGTGCGAGGCATGCACTTCGCCGGACATCGCATCGAATGCGCTTTGCGCCTGTGCGGCGGACATTCCGAGGAATGTGGCATAGAAAGGCGAGGCGCCGCCTAGCCCGTCAAGCGCTGCCCCCACGGCGCGCTGGTTGTGCGTTGCCGCCGCATCCACAAAGCCAACATTGTTGCGCGTCAGCGTCAGATAGACATTGTTCGCGTCATAGGAGAGGCTCGGGTCGAGAAAGGCAAAGGCGGAGCTTACCGTGCCGAACGCGCCGGTCACACCGCCTGCTGCCGTCAGCACGGTATATTGCGTTACCGCGCCATAGGTTCCCGCTTCGGGCAGGACCGACATGATGGCGCCCGCATCGATGGTGGCCGTGCCGCCGGCATCGACAAGGTCGCTTTGCCCGGCGGCATTCACTTCCACTTCATAGGTCGAGCCTGACGCGAAGTTCACATTGCCTGCAACATTGAGCGTCCCGATGGAATTGCCCGGCGCCAGGGTGCTGCCGCTGAAAACGCTGACGCCGCCAGGCGCGCCGCTGCCGCCCAGCGTGCCGCCGTTCAGCGTGACCATGCCACTGGTGCCGTTCAAGGTTAGCTTGCCGCCTGTCACGGCAACATCGCCTATCGTGCCATTGACGATCAGTCCCCCTTCGCTGACCGCCCAATTTTGCGCATCTGTTCCCGTCAACGTCCAGGTGCCGGTGCCGGTTTTGCTGAAGACGTCGAAGCCCTGAAACACCGAGCCGATGGCGCCATTGTTGAAGCTGCCATCCGCCGTGCCGGCCAGCGCGAGCGTATTGCCTGTGCCGGTGGACACCACATCGCCGTTGAAGCTGAACCCGGCATGCAGCTCAAGGCGGCTATTGTCGCCCGTCATCCGCACGGCATCCGCGCGCACCGAGCCGCCGCCGTCGAGCCCCCCTTCAATGAGGCCGCCATTGATGAGGGTCTGACCGTCTCCAGACATGACAACGCCCGTACCGCCAAAGCCGTGTGTACCGTCAAAACCATCCACACCCCCGGCTCCGGCCACGCCGCCCGCACCGCCCGAGACCGTGCCCGTATTTTGCAGGGTTGCCGTGTTGCCATTTTGCATGACCACTGCCGCCGCACCATTGCCGCCCACACCACCATCCCCGTCCCGGAACAGCGTGCTGCCGCCATTGCCGCCCGCACCGCCTGTGATCGTTCCCTCGTTGCTGAATATGCCGGATGCTGCCGCGCCAAGCTCAATCGCCACAGCGCCGTTCCCCCCCGCGCCGCCCGCCTCGAAGAGGGGGTCCAACGTGGCCGGAAACGGCGCTGTGAAGCCTAGTGCGGTGAGCGGTGTGTTGTTGTTGTTGTTTATTGTTATCGACTCAATGATACCGCCGCCCTGGGAGATGATGAGCGTGTCATTCAATCCGGTTGCCGTCGCCGTGGCCGAAATGCCAACCCCTGCAAACGCCGCTTCGATTTTGGCTGCAATGTCGGTAAGTGTATCCACAGCACCAATGGTGATTGTTTGTATCACTCCGTTGATGGTCACATCAAAGCGGTCGCCCGCTACGACACCCAACTGACCAGAGAGCGCTCGCGTGCCATCGAAGCCAAGCGTGGTGCTTGCCGTGCTTTGCGCATCCGCCGCTGTCAGGCTGCGGCCCGCGCCGCCAGTGCCACCTTCGACGACGCTGCCCATCCCGTTTGAGAGGCTCGCGCCCGCACCGGTGAATGTGAGCATCGGCAACCCGGCATCATCGCCCGCATCCCCTGCAATGCCGGTATGACCTGCCCCCGCCGCGCCGGAACCGGCGGTCAGCGACACACCGGGCTCCATGACAAACACATCGGTGACATTGGACAAGACGCCAGTCAGCGCAATGTTGCTTGTGAGCGTGACGGTCTGAACGCCTGCCGCGCCTGTGGCGGCGGTAATTTCGCCTTCAAGCTGTGCTTCGTTGGAGGCTGCGAGAACGGGCGCTACAGGCCCCAAACTTCCGGCAATGACGGCGCCGGCTAGCAATGCCGCGCACTCTCCCGTTCTCTTTTTCATCCCCTGCCCTTCCCGCCTTCGCCGTTCTTATGAAGCTGATCTTTTTTGTCCCGTGCCCCCGGCCAGACAATCCCCTAATCAGGGGGGCCGTGCCCAGCCTGAGCACCACGAAGAACGCGCGGGAGGAAACGCCATATTTGCGTAAAATACTTTTCACACAATCATGCGCCGAGACCGCACCTCTTCGGTCTGCGCCGCATCATTCTGCAGAACACCCCAGCGCGCAACCGTATAGGGATATTTTCACTTAGCATAAAATGCTCTGTGATGAAACGTCGTTGGCAAAGATGGAGAAAATGACCGGAACGGGGCTCTGCGCCTAATACATATGCCGTATTTCTTTTCCGTCCGGCATCTTCAAAATTCAGCAAGCTGGCCCGGAGAATGAGACGCGGGGATCGTGAATGGGAAATGACGCTCTTATATGTCCGCGCTGTTGCGGCGGCATGTCCTTGTCTGGCCGGCAAATACCCCCTCCCCGGCTGCTGACCGATTGGCTGGCGATCGACAGAGGCGCGGTTTTTGAGTGTCGCTCATGCGGTTTCATCGCCGTCCTCTGGCCGGACAAAAGCCTGATCCTCAAATCCGTCCTCTCGCTCTTTTGTGTCTGGTTCGGGCTTTATCTTGCCGGCACGGCTTTCTTTATCCTCAGCATCGCTCTTGGCCTGCCGGAGCTTTTCGGTTTCCCTGCATTCGAAACAGAAATAACCGCCTCCATGCTTGCCGGTGCGGGCCTTGCCGCTTCCGGCGCCTTTCTCGCCTTTTATGCCTATCCCGTGGATGTGGCGCACCAGCTTTTTCTGCGCTGGCGGCTCGGCCGGGCCCGCGGCAGGACGCAAAACCCCGCCTAGTGCATGTGCCTTATTTCCGCAGGGTAGAAAAACGGGCCAGTCTCTCTTGAAAGATCATGATAGAGGCATGAGCCATGCGACCGATCCTTGCCCTTGCATCTCTTCTTGCCGTTTTCACCATGAGCCTGACTGCAGCACAGGCCGCAAATCTTTCCGGCACTTATCTTCTCTTCGGTGATCTGGACGGGAAATGCGCGAATGAAAACTGGAACCGGCAGGGCTTTGCCCGCGCCTGTTCCGGCGTCAATCTGCGGGTTCAGCGGTCCGGCAGCGCCTGGGTGGGCAAGGTGGTGCATGCCCCGCCGCGCGGGCCCGCAGGCTATCAGAACCGCGGCATGGGCTGGATGGCCTTCAATGTGCAGCCGAACATGTCCGGTCCTTCTTCCTGCATGGCAGGCAGCACCTCCGCCACGCTGCTTTATGGCAGCGTCTTCGATCAGGGAAGCGGTGTGATGAAAGCGGGATACATTCTCGCCGTGCCGCGCAGCACCACTTATGGCGGGGGCGTGGACATGGAAATCTATTTCATGCCGGGCGTGAGCGACCCCGTTCTTCCAGGCGGCCAGTGCAACAACCGCGCGACATACGGGCAGGACCGCTTCACCAAACTGACTCCGGACACGGGCCCCATGCCCTGGCATGGAAACTGAGCGCAGATCTTAGAACTGATGCGTATCGGGCGTGGCGGGTGCCGTAACAGGCGCCTCGCCTCCTGAATAGATAAGATCGATGCCGCATTTCTGCGGGCCGTCAAATGCTCCTTCCTGCACCCAGTGGGTTCGCACCCAAAGGCTTTTCCCGCTCCAGTCGCGCTGGGTCTCGATAAGCGTCGTGCCTCCGGCGGGCCGGGGCGTGAAAGGGCCGTAGCGCGCCTCAAGTTTCTTCTGAATATCCACGCCCTTCTGCTGACAGACAGCCTTGGCAATATGCGCGCTGCCCCAGAAGAGGTGGATCTGTTTGAGCCAGCCGCCGCTGTGCCCTTCGCCGGTCCAGAAGGTGAGGCTGGCATGAAACGGCATGCCCCCGATCTGCGCCTCGTTTGCGGAGCGCAGCCTTTTCTCGGTCAGCGTGTCTTCTGAATATCCCCCTTCAAAAGAAAGACCGGGCACTGCCTTGGCTTCCTCTATCGTCATGCCGAACTGGTATTTGCCCCAACCGGCCAGGTCTCCTTCCGCTTGGGCGGCAAAGGGGATGAGCGCGGCAAGACAGGCGGCATAAAGAAGGGAACGGCGTCGCATGGCAGACACTCCTTGAAGCGAGTTCAGAACTGGCGCGTGCCGGGCGCGGGTTCCTTTGCAGGCGGTTTGCCGCCGTCATAGGAAATGGTTATGTCGCAGACATTGGGGTCGTGCGACCCGGCATGTTCATTCCAATGCGTCATGACTTCGGTGCTTGTAAAATCGCCGCGTTGCTCCACCCACCAGGGCTTATGGGCCGAATAAAGAGCGCCGCTGCCGTCAGACCGGCGCTGGTCAAACCGCTTCAGCACGCCGTAGCGCACGTCCATCCTCTCCACAATCTGACCGTGCTTTTGCGCGCAGCGTGTTTCCGAGACCTGGCTTCGCTTCCACATAAGGCGGATAAGGGACAACCAGCCTTCATCATAGCCGCCCTTGAAGCGAAAATGGAGCATGATGCGGAAAGGCGTGACGCCCACCTCAACCTCGCTGGCCGAGCGCAGCACCTTTTTCTGGATGTCCTCGTCATTCCGCCATTCCTCGAAGGCAAGCCCCGGCACGGCGGTTGCTTCCTCCAGCGTCATGCCGAAGCGGTACGCGTCCCACCCATCAGGCGCCTCTTCCTCCGCATGGGCGGGAAGCGCAGCAAGCACCAGCATGGACGCGGCGGTGAGAAAAGCGCGGATTTTCATAGCTGGCTTTCCATGCTTTCTGGCTCGAATCCCTCTTGGTAGTAAACCTCTATGACGCACGCTGTAGAAATTTCTTTGTAATTGTACTCCATCAGCAAATTGACATGCGGCGGATAAGGGCGTTGATCTTCGATGGACCACGCTTTCCGGTAAGACGCGACATCCGTGCTTACTGTCAACCTTGCAAGCTTATAGTCCTCCTGTTTTTCCGGTATCATGTAGCTACCGCCGAGCGGCGTGTTCCGTTGTTCGAGGGGGACGGGTTCGCGTTCGCCAGACATTTCGTCATCACGGAAAAGCTTCTTGGTCGTGCCGTTCATTTGACCGTATTTGTTCTCAAGTGGCTCGAGGATATAGCGAAACCGTGTATGGCATTCAGAAGCGCTCACCCCGGAGCTGTCCTTGTTTTCCAACTGAATTGAAGTCAGCCGGAGCTTTTCGTCGAATCTTGCTGAGAGTCTGAATGTCAGGTCTCCAACCCGTGTTTCGTAATCCTGCGCGCTGACCACGCATCCCCATCTATTTCGGAGTTCACCTTCGCGACAACTGGCCAGGCCGTACTCGCTCCAGCTTATGTCCGTCGCTGCGGCCTGTACTTCCTCGAGGCTCATTCCCAATCGAAAGTTCTGCCAGCCCGCTACCGCCCCACTGCCTTGGGCAGGAAACGCGAAAGCTGCAAAGAGAAGAAGGGCGAGAGGTCGGTAAGCGCGGCGTGTCATAGGCATTCTCACTGCTCATCAAGCGGCGAATAGGTCATGAAGATGAGGTCATGGCGCGGCGTGAAATCTTCCGCCGAAAACGCAAGACGTCCTGGCCCGGCCTCTTCAAGCCCATGCGGCCAGCAGGTGGAGAAGAAAGCATCCGGCGCGCCGGTGTCGATCGTCAGATGAAAGGCGCCGATAGGCCCGGCCCAGTTCGCGCCGGTTTTCAGCACATAGCCCACTTCCCGCGCGAAATTCGAATAACGCTCTTCTTGCGGCAAGGCGCGAAGCGCGGCGAACATCTCATCACCCACGCAGTGGTTTTTGCGCAGCCAGCTATCGAAACCATCGATATCCTGTGCGGCGGCAGGGTCTGCCATGAAGGAGAGATGAAAGGCCCCGGCGATGGGTTTGTAGCTATGCGTCACCTCCACCGTTTCTCCGGCAGGAAACACGGCCTCCCACACATAGGAAATGCGCGTTTTCCATTTCCGGCTTTCGAAATTTCCGAGAAGGCCAAGCTCCGCGAGCCGCGCCTTCGCGCGCGCCGCCTCTTCGCTTTCGCCGAACCAGATGGAAGGTTTCCAAAGCGCCGCATGGGGAGAGAGGGGAAAGCCTTCCTGCCGGAAAAGACCGGTGATCTTCTCCCCATCAAGGGAAATAATCTCCACCACCTCTCTCGCCTCAACCGGCTTTCCATTAAAAAGGGTGACGAACTCGACAAGGTGCTCTGGCTCCGGCTCGTCCGGCCACTGGCTGCCAATATCATCGGCGAAAATATCGGGAAGGGGAAAAGCGACGGTCAGCGCCACATCCTTGTCCGTTACATTCTCAAACTCATAGGAAACTTTTATCTGCTCGGTGGAGAGGAAAAGATCCTCGCGGGCGATACGCACCTCCTCATTCTTTTCAAGCACGATACCGCCCGCAACGATGCTGGCCGCCCCGTCATTGGCAAGTGCAGGCGCGGGGCCCATTGAAGCGGCAAGAAGAAATGCCGCGGCGCGGAAAAGCCGGGTCAGGAACGTTGCCATGGCCAGGAAACCTTTTTGAGGCAGGCAAAGAAAAGGAGCGCAAAGACCAGGCCGACGGGCGCAAGCGGCGTGCCAACAAGAATAAGCCCCACACCGATGAGAGGCAGATTACCCGGCGACAGAATGAGGGCGCCAATCACGGCCGCAAAGGGCGGCACCAACGCGCCGGCCGCCGCCGCGCGCGCCCAATGCTTTTCTCCCTTCATCAACTTCCAGGCCAGAAAGCCGGACGGCAGGGCGCAAGCGGAGGCAAGAAGCGGCATCGGATCGGAAAAGCGATGGCTGGGATCAGCCGCCCCCGCAAAGGTGAGAAAGGCCGCCGCAGCAGCCGTAAAAAGGGCGAAACCCGCCGCGGTTTTCACCGATCCCTGTCCTGTTGCATCTGCAGGCATTTGGGTCCCGTTGGCCGACTACGCACACGCCGCTCATGCGCCGTGTTACTCTGCCGAGCCTGCGGGAGATCGACATGCGGGACAATTAGTACACATGCCGTAATATGGCAGCAGCGTCCCGAATGGCATTATGGGTAAGAATTTCGATGGAGAAGCGCGTGCGGAAAGGCCGCATCATCATTGCCGACGACCACCCTGTGTTCCGGGACGGGCTGCGGCGCATCGTGCAGCGCGCATGCCCTGGCGCCGAAGTGGTGGAGGCCGGCACGTTCGAAGACGTCGAATCCATGGCCGCCGAAACGGAAGGCGGGCCGGATGCCTTCGTGCTCGATCTTTACTTCCCCGGCTCCAAACAGGCCCGCTCCATCCGGGCGCTGCGCAAGTCCTATCAGTCCTCTTCCATTATCATCGTCTCGATGTCGGATGACCCGGACATGATCGAGCGCGTCATGTCGGCAGGGGCTGACGGGTTCATCGGTAAGGCCGTGCCGCCGGAAGAGATGAGCGCGGCTATCCGGGCCATTCAGGACGGAGAGATCGTCGTCAAGCGCACCCCGGAAGGCCCATCTGCCGCACCGGCCTCAACGCCGCTCAGTCAATTGCCGCCGCGGCAGCTCGAAGTGCTGCGCCTGATTGCGCAAGGCAAGTCAAACAAGGAAATCGCGCGCGATCTCGACATCTCGCCTTTCACCGTGCGTGTGCATGTTTCAGCGCTGCTGCGCGCGCTGGATGTGCCGTCCCGCGCGGCCGCAGCTGCGCTGGCTGCAGATGCAGGTTATTGAAGGCCGGACTCCGCCTCCACCCCTTCCCGCGCCAGGCTCTGCGCCGTAATGATGGAACGCAGCTTTGCCGGGCGCACCGGTTTCGGCAGAATGGGCACCGTGTCATCATCAATCAGGCCGCGCACCTCATCTTCGCTATGGCCGGTAATGATAACGGCAGGAATATGCCGGCCTTCCACGTGCCTCACTTGCGCTATGCCTTCGCGTGCCGTTCCGGCATCTGCCAGATCGAAATCGGTGATGATAAGATCGCAGTCCGTCTTCTGCGCGGGCGGGCGCGTATGCGGCGTCACCACACAGCCCCACTTGCCGAGAAGAAGCGAGGTTGCATTCAGGACCTCTTCATCATCCTCGATCAGCAGCACGCGCAAGCCTCTGAGCGGATGCGGGATCTGGTCGAAACGCGGCGCGCTTTTGAGCGGGGCGGGGCTTACAGCGTCCAGCCCGTCAATGCAGACCCGCGTGCCGCGGCCCGGCACCGAGTGAAGTGAAACGGAAAGCCCCATGAGCAGGCCGAGCCGCTTGACGATGGAAAGGCCAAGTCCCAGCCCTTCTGCCCCGGCGGCACCCATTTTTTCCACACGGTAGAATTCATCGAACACGCGGGGCACGTCTCTGGAGGGAATGCCGGGGCCGCCGTCGCAAATATCGATGGCAATGCGCCCGTTGCGGCGGCGGGCGCCAATGAGAAGCGGTGCGCCCGGCGCATATTTCACCGCGTTTGACACGAGATTCTGGATCATCGTGGTCAGCAGCGCCTGGTCCGCCTGCACCCAGCGCGATGTCGGCATGATTTTAAGCGCGATGCCTGCCTGACGCGCCGTCTCATTGTTCTGCTGCGCGACGCTGCCGAGTATGTCGGCAAGCTGAACCGGTTCGGCATGCGGCACGATCTTGCCCACATCAAGCGCGGCAATATCAAGCAGAGAGCGGAAAAGCCCGGACACGCTTTCCAGCGACCTGTCGATATTGTCCACCATCTGCCCTTCTTCCTGTCCCAGGCCGGAATCCCGCAAACAGGCGGTGAAAAGACTGATTGCGTGAATGGGCTGGCGCAAATCATGGCTCGCCTGTGCCAGAAAGCGGGATTTGGACAGATTGGCCTCCTCCGCCTCGCGGCGCGCGATGTCCAGTTCGCGAGTCAGTTCGGTCAGCTCTCCAAGCCGCCTGTCGAGCTGGCGCGTCAGCTCCCGGTTTGAATCCAGGAAGCCGTGCATTCTCAGCGAGAGAATGGAAAGAATGACCGCATAAAGCATGATCATTGCGGCATTGACGGCGGGAAGCTGCACGCCTTCATAAATGTAATGCGCGGCGGCAAGCAACGGCACGGATGTCCAGAGGCTGACGAAGCAGGAACGCAAAACGGCATGTTGCGAAGAGACGGCGCCAAGCGCGGTGCCGCCCAGCGCCAATGAATAGACAAGCAGCGTTTCGAACGGCCCCGAAGCGGCGCCGAATGCACCGGCGCCCCATGTAATGCCGACACAGCCGGTCAGCAGTGTGTGCAGATACCCGGCGCGTTCCGCCTGCAGCAGCGTCAGGCTCTGGCGCGCGACATAATAATAGCTGAGCCCCGCCAATCCGGCGGAGAAGAAAGCCATGAGGCCCGCCCAGTAAAGCGGCCAGACCGCGCCCGGCAGCGCGTAAAAAAGAAAGGCGGCGGTCAGCGAAATAACGCCGATATGAACCAGCCATCCCTGAAAGCCGAGATCGAAGAGGTAATCGAGCTGCCATCTCTCGGCGGTCAACGCAGTCTTGCGCCTTGGCGCGGCGCGTTTTTCCGTCTCTTTCTTAGTCACTTGTCCGCCACCCTGAAATCCCCGGACCAGTGTGCCGTTCCGATACGGACAGGACAAGAATTTTACGGTAGATGGTGCGGCTTCGTGCACGCGCTGAGCCCGTCAAGCGCAGCCTTTGCACCGCCTAGCGCAAATTGCGCGGCCAGAGCGTCACGGAAAAAGAACCGCACCTGCGCCCCATTTTTCAGGGCATCGACAAGGCAGCCATGGGGCATGGTGACGGAATGGCATGCCTCCACCCCGGCAGGACAGCGGAAGCTTTGATCATAAAGCGTGCCGTCAATATCGACCTGGAAGAGCAGAAGCGACCCCTCGCCTGACGGCGCCTGCGCGCCTTGAGGCGCCGGTGAAAGCGTGAGGGCCGGCCCGCCGCCATTGCCGCATTCGGCCTCAAGCCGCTGGCCTTGCGCATTTTCCACATAAGCCTGCCCCTCAAGTCCCTTTTCGGGATCAGAATGCCAGCGCTCCCCCGCCGCAAGCGCGGGGCCGGTCATAAGAAGCGCGGACATTAAAAATGTTGGCAGGTGCCGGAACAACACGGGCGGCTCTCCCTAGTCATGCGTGAACACGGGCGCATTGGAGCCGCCTGATCAGCCCCGCCGGAAGGACGATGATGAGAGTATGCTGGCAGAGACCCGGCGCCAATTCGGTCAGATGTACTATCCCGCAGGCGCAGATACCGCCCGGAAACGGAGACGCAATGATCCAGCTATCGCCGTCATTCGGACCGCTTTATCAAGTTTCTTTCGAATGTAACGCGGGGGATGCTGCTTCTTCAGCCTGCAATATGGCCCGCAATTCTGCTTTGGCGATTTTGTTGAGCGTCGAGCGGGGCAGATCCGCGACGAGGCGAACCTCATGCGGCTGTTTGAAGGAGGCAAGCGCCTCGCGCAAATGGTCCGTGATACGGTCTGCTAGTGCCTTATCTGCCGCGTCCGCGGGAATGACGAAGGCGACGGGCACCTCATCGAGCATGGGATGCGCCTTGCCGACCACCGCCACTTCCGACACGCCCGGCACCTGAGAGATGGCGCTTTCGATTTCGGAGGCGGCGACGTTCTCGCCGCCGACTTTCAACATATCTTTTGAACGGTCCGCGAAATAGAGAAAGCCGTCTTCGCCGCGCCGCACACGGTCCCCGGTGATGAAAAGCCCGTCGGGGCGGAAGGCGGCTGCTGTTGCCTCCGGATTGTCCGCATATTCCAGAAAGAGCGACACGCCGCGCTGGCCGCGAATGTAAAGCTCCCCTGTCTCGCCAGGAGCGACGGGCTCGTCCTTTTCGTTAAGGACATAAACCTCATAACCCGGCACCGGGCGCCCCATCGACAAGGGACCATCGGGATGAAAGGCCGTACCGGCGATGCCGTGAGCAATAGTCTCGGTCATGCCCCACCAGCCGATCGTCTTCACACCGAAATGCGCATCGAAGGGA
>Ga0207828_100239_pt1 | contig 33927 bp, 29 predicted proteins | sample TtaePargueraPR_11_FD_187276 | JGI IMG/M metagenome (GOLD analysis project Ga0207828, IMG submission 187276) | Aerobic enrichment media microbial communities from Bioluminiscent Bay, La Parguera, Puerto Rico - Tt and P2 (3) (SPAdes) | ecosystem: Environmental > Aquatic > Marine > Unclassified ...
CGCGGCCCTGCTCAAGCCCGGGAATCATATTCAGCGCCGCGGTTTCAATCACCGTGACGGGCCAAAGCGAATTGACGGCAACTCCTTCATCGGCAAATTCGGCGGCCAGGCCGAGGGAGATCAGGCTCATGCCGTATTTTGAAATCGTATAGGCGGTGTGATTGGCAAACCATTGCGGCGACAGGTTGGGCGGTGGCGACATCGTCAGGATGTGTGGATTGTTCGATTTCAGAAGATGCGGCAGGCAGGCCTGGGCACAGGCAAAGCTTGCACGTGTGTTGACCTGATGCATCAGATCAAACCGCTTCATCGGGGTTTGCAGGGTCGGGGTCAGATTGATCGCGCTGGCATTATTGATCAGGATATCGATCCCGCCGAATGTCTCGACGGTTTTGGCAACAGCCTCGGTAATCTGGTCTTCGTCGCGAATGTCGGTCTTAAGGGCCAGGGCCTTGCCCCCGGCTTCTTCGATTTCGGCTGCAGCACTATGGATCGTACCGGGCAGTTTCGGATGGGGTTCATCGGTTTTGGCAATGATCGCGACATTGGCCCCGTCGCGTGCGGCACGCAGGGCGATTTCCTTGCCGATGCCGCGCGATGCGCCGGTGATGAACAGTGTTTTGCCTTTAAGACTCGTCATCAAATTCTTCCCTGAATGCGTTTTATGATTTGCCAAAATCGGGGCTGCGTTTCTCGACAAAGGCAGCAACGCCTTCGCGGAAATCGGCACTTGCGGCACATTCGGCGAATGCTTTGGCCTCGGCTTGCAGTTGCGTCTTCAGGTCGACCTCTGGTGCCGCATTCAGCAGCGTCTTGGTCCGCGCGATCGCATCACGGGGGCCGGTGGCAAGACGGCTGGCATATTTCGCAGTGACCGAGGCCAGAAGATCCGCAGGCACCTTTTGATTGATTAGGCCGAAATCATGGGCCTCCCCGGCGCTGAAACGATTGCCAAGCAAGGCGATTTCCTTGGCCTTTTTCATGCCGACTAACCGGGTCAGCGAATGGGTTGCACCGCCATCAGGCGACGTACCGATATGGATATAGGCCAGGGTGAAAACAGTTTCTTCGGCTGCAATGGCAAGATCGCACGCATTCATCAGACTAATGCCAAATCCGGCAACCGCACCTTCAAGTTTGGCGATCACCGGGCAGGGCAAAGCTGTGATGCGCAAAATGACGTCGTGAACCCGGTTAATCAGGTCCTCGATCATGGGGCGGGCTTGTTCTGGTGGTGTTTGACTGATCTGATGAAAGAACTTCACATCGCCACCAGCCATGAAAGTACCGCCCGATCCTTCGATGATGACAGCACCAATATCAGACTGGTTGGCATCGATCTTGTCAAAGGCAGCCGCAATGCCACTGACCATCGCCTGATCAAGGGCATTCATGCGATCCGGGCGGTTCAGTGTGATGGTTGCGACCGTGTCAGTGATGTTGAGCAATACGGCGTCATCGGATGCCATGGTGTTTCCTCCTGCGCGGTTTTTTTCCGCATGTGTCCCGGTTTGCCGGTCGCTCGTGTGTGTTAGATCGCCAATCGTGCTTCGATCGCGGTTTCCATATCAGGCCATCCCGAAAGCCAATCGGGCATGGAAGGGGATGTTTCATCGGCACCGACCATCCGACAGATATCCTCGGGTGCGACGATACCATCCGGACCAACAAAAACCGCCTTGACCACGCCAAGGGCCAGAGTTTTACCGTTCGAGACAAAGCGTTGTTCAAGATAAAACCCCTTCTCGTCCCAATAGAGCGCCTGGGTTTCGAGCACGAATTTTTGAAACGGTTTGATCGCGCGTTTGAACCGCATTGTCGATCCCGACACGACCGGCTGCCATTTATGTTTGAACATCTGTCTGGCGATACCATTGCGCAGGATCAGTTCGGTTCGACCCAAATCCATCAGGGCGAAATAACGCGAATTTGTCATGTGCAAATTGATATCAAGATCCAGCGGCCATGCTCGAAAATGCAGGGTCGATGGATCAAGCGGATGCAGGCCGGGCCGCAACAAAGACAGGATCACCACACGGATCAGTCGGAAAATCAGGTTCACGATGGCTCTCCGATTGGTGCTGCCTGTTTTTGATGAATGCGGCCCAAAGCCATGATCAAAACAGCTCCTCGTCAAGCGCCATCATGGTCGAAGAGCCCGACATGATCTGGCTGAACAGGGCACCTGATTGCGGCAGGATGCGTTCCATATAGAACTTGGCCGTTACCAGCTTGCCCTTATAAAACCCGTCTTCATCATCGCCCTGTTTGGCCAGCGCGATTTCCGCCATGCGGGCCCACATGAAGCCAACCGCCACGAGACCGAACAGACGCAGGAATTCGGTCGCAGCGGCGCCTGCTTCATCTGGGTTTTTCATGCCGCGCTGGGCCAGTTCACCGGTTGCCTGCTGCAAACGCATGAAGGCCTTTGCCAGCGGCTGGACATATTCACCAAGTTCACCGTTCGAGACGTTTGCTTCGATATATTCCTGAACCGGGTGGAAGAAACGACGCAGGAAACGACCAGCCTTGGTCGGCATCTTACGGCCAACAAGGTCAAGCGCCTGAATGCCGTTCGTGCCTTCATAGATCTGGGCAATACGGGCATCACGCACATACTGCTCCATACCCCATTCACGGATGTAACCGTGGCCACCAAAGACCTGAACACCAAGGTTGGTGTTGTCAAAGCCCCAATCCGTGAACAGTGCCTTGACGATTGGGGTCATCAGTTGAACGAACTCGTCGGCCTCTTCGCGTTTGACCGGGTCTTCGTGATGCTTGGCGGTATCAAGGGCCCGTGCAACCCACATGCCCATCGCCCGGCAACCTTCATTGGTCGCCTTCGCGCTAAGCAACATGCGTCGTACATCCGGATGCACGATGATCGAATCCGCCGGTTGATTGGGTGATTTCGCCCCCTTAAGGGCACGGCCCTGCAGACGGTCCTTGGCGTAGGCACGTGCGCCCTGATAGGCGGCTTCGCCAAGACCAAGACCCTGAATACCAACCGACAGGCGTTCCTGGTTCATCATGGTGAACATGGCGGGCATGCCCTGATGGGGTTCGCCCACAAGATAGCCAACCGCGCCATCAAAGTTCATCACACAGGTCGCAGATGCCTTGATGCCCATCTTGTGTTCAATGGAACCGCATTTGACCGCATTGCGATCCCCAAGAGATCCGTCATCGCCGACCATGAATTTCGGAACAAGGAACAGCGAGATGCCTTTGGTTCCCGCAGGCGCATCAGGCAGTTTGGCCAGCACCAGATGGATGATGTTTTCCGTCAGGTCATGTTCCCCAGCCGAGATAAAGATCTTGGTGCCGGAAATTGCATAGGATCCGTCATCGAGCGGCTCTGCCTTGGTTTTGATGATGCCAAGATCGGTTCCGCAATGAGGTTCTGTCAGGCACATGGTCCCTGACCAGGTGCCATCGACCATCTTGGGCAGGAACTTGTCTTTGAGTTCATCCGATGCGTGGCTGTGTAGCGCCGCATAGGCGCCAAAGGACAGACCCGGATACATGCCAAAGGACAGGTTGGTCGAACAAATCATTTCCTCGACCAGAGCATTGATTGATTTCGGGGCGCCCTGACCCCCGTATTTTGGATCGCAGGCAATGCCCGTCCAGCCACCTTCGGCAAAGGTTTGATAGGCTTCCTTGAAACCTTTCGGTGTCGTAACGACCCCGTCATCCCAAGTGCAGCCTTCCTCGTCGCCTGATCGGTTGATTGGGAACAGGACTTCTTCACAGACCTTTGCGGCTTCTTCGAGAACCGCATCGACAACATCAGCGGTGAAATCCTCGCAACCGGGCATCTGATTGATATCGTTGAAATCAAACAGCTCAGTCAGGACAAAGCGCATATCGCGCAGGGGTGCTTTATATTCAGCCATTTTACTTTTCCTCCCGGACCGGTTAATTGCGCAACGGCTTGCCGGTCAGCAGCATATGCTCAACCCGGGCCATGGTGCCTTCATTGCGGACCAGGCGCATGAAGCCTTCGCGTTCGAGTTCAAGCATGTCGTCTTCGGACAGTTCCTCCGTCACGTCGGTATCGCCACCGGCCAGAACCTTTGCCAGTTCAGCGGCAACGACGCGGTCATAATCGGTGGCCTTGCCAAGGCGGTGGAACCCATCGACAGCCATTTCAAACGCCACCCGCGCACTTTCGCCCGGCAGGCGATAGGTGAATTCTTCGGGCGCTTCGTAACCTTCGACCATCGAAAGCGCGCGTTCCTTGGCATCGGCCAGTAAACGATTGCGGTTCATGGTGATGCCATCCCCCTCGCGGAAGAACAGGTTTTCCTTGGCTTCCATTGCGGACTTGGCAACGGTCGCGACCGAGATGATCTCGAACGCCTTGGCACTCGGGGCCATTGGGCCTTTGACAAATTTCGGGTTTTCCGCCCAGCGACGGATCATTTCCTTGCACCCGCCCCAAGCAGGGATCAGACCGACACCGGGTTCAACCAGCCCGATATAGGTTTCCCCGTGCGCCTGAACCGCATCACAATGCAGCAGAACTTCACAACCACCGCCAAGGGCAAGGCCGCTTGGCGCGCCAACGACCGGGAACGGCGAGTATTTAAGCGCCTTGTAGGTTTCCTGACCGGTTTCAACGAGGTTTTCGATCTCTGGCCAGGCGGCGATATTGGCGGCAAACAGTGCCAGACCAAGGTTTGCCCCGGCTGAGAAGTTGCTTGCTTCGTTATAGATGACCATCGCCTTGAACTGCTTTTTGACAGTCCGGATGGATGTCTTGATCGCGCCAAGCACATCGGCATCAAGCGCATTCATCTTGGTATGGAATTCAAGGCAGGCAACGCCATCACCAATATCCCAAAGCGATGCGGCACGGTTACCGGCAACCCGTTCGGATTTGCGTTTGATATCTTCAAGCAGGATGACGCCATCCGGGCGGGTGACCTTGGCATAGTTGCCATCAAAGCCAAGGTAATAAAGATCACCGTCTTCGACCTTGTAGAACGACTTGCCTGCGGCCTTTTTCATGAAGGCCGGGACTTCAACGCCGTCTTCTTCGAGCATCGAAATCAGGGCATCGACGCCAATGGCATCAATCAGTTCAAACGGCCCGGTTTTCCAAGCATAACCCAGCTTCATCGCATCATCGACATCGACAATGGAATTTGCAGCGACCTCGGCAATAAAGGCCGCATAGGCCAGCGTCTTGCCCATGACAGCGCGGCCATATTGGCCACCCTTGTCAGCAGCTTCCATCAGCTTGCGCGGATCTTTACCTGCGGCCCGAACACTGCCCAAACGCGCCTTTTCGGATTTGGCGAATTCACCGGTTTGCAGATCCACCGATTCCTTGACCTTCTGGCCACCTTCGCGGTTCAGGCGGTAAAAACCACCCTTGCCCTTGCGACCGGTATAGCCATCGGCAATCAATTTGCTGACAAGTTCGCTTTCGCGGTAGATCGCGTGGAACGGATCGGACTTATCCAGAAGGCCGGCCATGCTGGACTGCACATGGGGCATCAGATCAAGACCTACCAGATCCATCAGGCCAAAGACGCCGGTTTTGGGAATGCCGAACGGACGGCCAATGACACTGTCGGCTTCTTCGACGGTCAGTTCGCGGTCCATGGCCTCAACCATCGCGGCCTGAATCCAGTAGACACCCAGACGGTTGGCGATAAAGCCCGGTTCGTCATGGCAGGTGACACAGGTCTTGCCCAGTTTGCGGTCGGCAAAATCGGCAACCGCATCAATCACACCATCGCGGGTAACACCCGATCCAACCAGCTCCAGCAGGCGCATATAGCGCGTCGGGTTGAAGAAGTGGGTGATGATGAAGTCCTGTGCAAAGCTTTCATCCATCCCGTCAATCAGGGTGGCGAGCGGGATGGTCGATGTGTTTGATGACACCACCGATCCCTTGGCACGGACCGCATCAATCTTGCGATACAGTTCCTGCTTGATATCAAGGCGTTCAATGACGGCCTCGATCACCCAGTCACATTTGGCGATCTTATCGAGGTCATCCTCGATATTGCCACATGTGATCAGCTTGGCGACCCGTTTGGACATGAACGGGGCCGGATCGGTTTTCAGCATTTTGGCAACCGCGCCCTCGGCAACCGCATTACGGTTTTTCGCACCTTCGGGCACGATATCAAGCAACAGGACAGGTGTCCCGGAGTTGGCGATATGGGCAGCGATCCCCGCCCCCATAACACCGGCGCCAATAACGGCGACCTGTTTGATGGTGGTCATTACATCGCCTCCAAAATGGTCGCGATCCCTTGACCCCCGCCAATGCACTGGGATGCCAGCGCATATTTGCCGCCATCACGTTTGAGGATTGCGGCGGCCTTGCCAACGATACGCGCACCGGTCGCACCCAGCGGATGACCAATCGCCAGCGCGCCGCCATCAATATTGACCTTGGCACCATCCAGACCGAGATCGGAAATGCTTGCCATGGCCTGAGACGAAAATGCTTCGTTCAGTTCGGTCACATCAATATCACCCGCACTCAGGCCAGCCCGCGACAGGGCCTTTTTCGATGCGCCAACCGGGCCAATGCCCATGATTTCTGGCAGGCAGCCATCAACCGCAACCGATTTGATGCGTGCAATCGGGGTCAGGCCGTTTTTGGCGGCATATTCTTCGGAACACACCAGAACCGCCGACGCCCCATCGGTCAGCGGTGACGAGGTGCCGGCCGTGACAACGCCATCTTCCTTGAAGGCGGGTTTGAGATCAGCCAGGCCTTCGGCGGTGGTTTCACCACGGATGCAGCCATCCTCGGACACAAGGCCGTCTTTGGTCTGGATCGGGATGATTTCATCGGTGAATTTGCCAGCGGCTTGTGCGCTCGCAGCGCGTTTGTGGCTTTCAACCGCAAAAGCTTCCTGATCGGCACGGTTCAAGCCGTATTTGGCGGCAACATTTTCGGCTGTGTCGCCCATACCCATGTAAGCTTCGGGCATGGCTTTATAAAGCTCAGGGTTCGGAAGCGGGTTAAAGCCCATCATCGGAACCCGGGTCATGCTTTCCACACCGGCACAGATAAAGACATCACCAGCCCCAATCGCAATTGCGCCAGCGGCCTGATGGATTGATTGCATGGAAGAACCACAGAACCGGTTGACCGTCACACCACCAACAGAGCGTGGCAGATCAGCAAGGAATGTGATCAGACGCGCCACGTTAAAGCCCTGCTCGCCTTCGGGGAAGGCGCAACCAAGGATCAGGTCCTCGATCGCGTTGGGGTCGATGCCTGTCTTTTGGACCAGACCTTTGACGACCTGTGCCGCAAGATCGTCCGGTCGGATCTTGGCAAGCGCGCCTTTGCGGGCCGGTGTAAAGGGGGACCGGACATATCCGGCAATTACGGCGTTGGTCATGGCTTTATCTTCCTTCCTGAGCTGTCCTCTGATCCGGAAGCGTTTTACGCGACCGGATCGAGTCCTTTTTCTTCAAGCGCATCAATCGATTGCTGTTCGATGTCGCGCAGTTCATCCAAAGTGACGTCCAGTGCCTGACGCTGTTCTTCCAGGTCAGAAATCCGTTCCCGCACGCGCCCCAAAAGCATCCTGATCTGCTCTGCCTGGGTGGGATCCGCGCCGTAAAGATCGAGATAGTCCGCGATCTCTTTCAGGCTGAAGCCCAGTCGTTTGCCCCGCAAAATCAGGAGCAGTTTGGCGCGATCCTGACGGGTATAAACCCGGGTTGTGCCAGCACGCTGCGGGTTCAGGAGCCCCTTTTGCTCGTAAAACCGGATGGTGCGCGGCGTGATGCCAAGATCGTCGGCCAGTTCGGGAACGGTATAAAACCGTTCGTCAATTTTCGTCATTCATCGCCCCTTATGGTATCTATTTTTCAGTTTACGTCAATTAGTTTACGTTAACGTCAATTTGATTTTTCTCAGTGTGTGTAGAGTGACGCTAACGCATTGCAACTAAGCCGTATTTCCCTCTCTTTTTTGTCTTTCTTCCTCGACCAGTTCCTTTTTCGACAGTTTGCCGACCATGGTTTTGGGAAGTTCTTCGCGAATTTCGATTTCGCGCGGCATTTCGATTCTTGAAATCTTGTCATCCAGAAATGCCCGCAGATCTTCAGGCGTCACATCAGTCACGCCGTCTTTCAGTCGGACAAACGCCTTGGGCGCCTGACCGCGATATTGGTCGGGTACTCCGATGCAGGTGACTTCGGCGATCTGGTCATGTAGATAAAGGGCCTCCTCGATCGCGCGCGGATAAACGTTGTAGCCGCTGCACAGGATGACGTCTTTCAGGCGATCGACCAGGAAAGTGTAACCGTCTTCATCCTGATAGCCGACATCGCCAGTCCGCAACCAGCCATCGATAAAGGTCTCTTTGGTGGCGGTTTCGTTTTGCCAGTAACAGGGCATGACTTGCGGACCACGAATACAGACCTCACCCTTTTCGCCAAGTGGCAAGACCTGCTCAGACCGATCCAGCGACCGGATTTCGATCTCGGTTCCTGGCAACGGTCGCCCGATCGAGCCCTCCTTGTTTTCGCCCTTAAGCGGGTTGCAGGTGCAAACGGGGCTGGCTTCAGACAGCCCATATCCTTCAACCACCTTGGAGCCGGTAATTTCCTCAAACCGGTGTTTGACTTCGACCGGCAGTGGCGCACCGCCAGAAATGCAGCAGCGGATATGTGAAAGATCGTATTTGAGTGTTTCCGGCGAATTGTTGATCGCTGTATAGATCGTCGGAACACCTGGGAAGATGGTGGCCTTTTTCTTGTCCAGCGCCTTGATGAGGGAACCCAACTCAAATCGGGGCTGCAAAACCATTTCCGCCCCAAGGTTGACCGATGTGTTGAGTGCCACGGTCATTGCAAAAACATGGAAGAATGGCAAAACACACAGGGTCACTTCGTGGCCCGGTTTGGCGTCTGGCATCCAGCGGGTTAGCTGATCAACGTTTGCACTCAGATTGGCATGGGTCAGCATCGCACCCTTCGGGCACCCGGTCGTGCCGCCGGTATATTGCAGAACCGCCAGATCGTTCACATCGATATCCACCACGCGATCAATCGGCTTGCATCCGATAACCCTTGAATAGGGGATGTGACGCAAATCCGTCGGGACATCTGCCAATTCGCTGCGCTTAAACAGTGAAAACAGAACACTTTTGACCGGCGGCAGGATGTCGCTCATTTCGCAGACGACGATCCGCTTCAGGCATGTTTCATCCAGGCAGGCTGCGACCTTGGGATAAATCTGTTTGAGGTTCAGCGTCACCATCAGGCGACAGCCGGAATCCTCGATCTGATAGGCGATCTCGCGCTTGGCATAGAGCGGGTTAAAGTTAACCACCACGCCGCCACATTTCAGGATCGCGTAATAACAGACCACATAATAGGGCGTATTGGGCAGGCACAGCCCGACCTTGTCACCCTTGCGCACACCAAGCTGTTTGAAGCCTTCAGCCGCGCGATCAATCTGTTCGGCGATGGTCTTGTAATCATAAATCCGACCGAGAAAATCCACGCACGGGCGCAGCGGAAACCGGGCAGCCGCATTGTCGAAGATTTCATGCACGGGACGTGTTTTCACCGGCGAGCTGATATCAACGCCATCGCGCAGGATCGGGGAATCTTGAACGTTTACTTTGTTCACTTGCGTTAACTCCATTACGTTAACGTCACCTTGCGGGCAAAAAAGGGAGCCCGATGCGGTACGCCATAGCACTCCGCATCGGACATTATAGCAAATCAGAACTTGAATTTCGCCTGCAACGCGATGATGTCGACTTTGGCTTCGTAATCGGCAGCGAAGTTGCCAAGCGTCGACGATGCGTGATCTACCCGTGCCTCATCCGCAAAGATGTGCGTGTAACCCAGCGTCACATCAGCCCAGTCGGCCGCCTTATATGTGGCGCCAAGTGATACCCAGTAGCGGTTGGAATCTGGCAGACGAACGTTACGGTTCCGCGTCTTGATCGGGGTTTCGTCATAAGCTACACCACCGGTTAGAGACCAGTTTTCGTCATACTGATAGCGGGCACCAAGTGCACCAAACCATGACGAGCCCCAGTGGTAGTTCTCGGTAGTGCTGGAAGACAGAGAACTGTGAATATTACCGTCGTAATTGAATACAAGGTCTTTGACTGAATTCCAGTTTGTCCACTGAAGATCACCCATCACCGTCAGCTTCTCGGTCAAGTCATGCGAAGCACCAAAAGCAATGGCTTCCGGCGTGGTGATCTTTGCCGTCGTTTTTCGATCAATATAAGACAGGTTTTTCGCAGCTTGGTCGAACTTGATATCCCCTTCGAGCTTGTGTTTGACCTCGGAATTATACGACAGGCCAAAGCGGGTATCTTCGGTCATCTCCCAGTTCAAGCCTGCGGTCCAGCCATAGCTGATATCATCGCCTTCAACGGTTGAGTTGCCTTCTGCTTTAGGGGCCCCGATTCTCGGAACCGCTTTGCTCAGGGATGCTTCAAACCGTTGAATTTGCGGACCGGCGCCAATGCTCAAGCCATTGTCGAAACGATAAGCGACAATCGGTTTGATATTTACTGTCTTGATTTTCGATGTCGTACCAAAGAAACGTCCGGCAAAGTCGGAATCATTGTCCGTTACCAAGCCCCAAGGTGCCGTAATCGAAACACCAAAGTTGATGTTTTCGTTAAGCGTCCATACGGCATGGGCATTGGGAACTACGGCATCCTGAGCCATATCCTTATAGCTACCACCGGTTTGTGCGATTGCGGTCAAGCTGCCGTCAGTAGCAACAATATCTTTTGCTTTTGCAACCGGACGGATGACCGTCAAACCAGCGCTATAGCTTGTTTCCTTGTACTGCCCAACCGTGCCCGGGTTATAGGACATCGTCGATGCGTCGGTTGACAGTGTGGTCATGCCTGCAAAGCTTGAACCCTGCAGGGTGCCGCTGGTTTCGCGGACCTGAAAGCCGGACGCTTGCGCGGTACTAACAGTGGCGAGTGCGCATAGAAGTGCAGTACCCGAAGCTGCACCCCAAAGGCGGCTCTTCTTGAAGTAGGACATCTGTTTCTCCCTAATCTTTAAACGTTCCAAATCTTTGATTTAAAACGCCCGCTTTTATTGCTGAGGGTTTATCGCATCGACCCTGATAAAATCGATGTCGTAACCCTTCCTTTTAAAACTCGTTTTGAGCAGTTTTCCGTCGGTGCCGTACCAGAGGTGTCGTTCGACATCGCCAGACATTTCGTAATGGACTGCCGGTGTTTCCCGGCTTTCGACCATGACGTTTTCTTCGCCAACCCTTTGCGTGTGCACAGTGTAGGGTTCGGCATTGATGACGCTAAAGAGATCGGTTTTGCCCGTTACATTCTCGTGCCACAGGGTCAGCGGCCAGGCCGCGTCACAGGCGTCGCGTTTCCCGATACCTTTGCCCGCCAGCGCATAACAATCTTCGTCATAGCTGGCTTGCCAAGTGTAGTGTGTGCCGTCATCATTGGTGGTGGTTTCGACCGATACCAGCTTTCCGTATTGCCAATGTTCGGTGCGCTGATGGTCGTAATGGAACTTCAAAAACAAAACCCGCACATCGGTCAGGGTATTGACCGTGACGGTTTGGCCGGTCGCTGCTGGTGTAATTTCGACGGTTTTATAACCGATCGGCTCCCCGTCCTTGAGGACACGGAAATTGAGCGTTTCCGATCCGGATGCCAGCGATGCGGTGGCATATTGAATCGTAAAGCCGGCAATCAGGGCCGATATGCTGCCTTTTGCGATGCGATTACGCATGTTTCCCTCGTCAAACAGACCATACCGACAAAGCTAGTCGAGCATCGATGACAGCTTTGCTGCCACACCCATGGAGCCCTTGATCTTCAGTTTGCCCATGGTAAAGGCAAGCATCGGGTCAAGCTTTCCGGCGATCAGCTTTTCGAGGTTGGCTTTCTTGATCTTGAGAATGCAATCGGCATCGGACGGATCATCATCACTGATTTCCGGCTCATCGCCGGTGGCATCAATTACGATATGTCCATCATCGCCACAGTCGAAGGCGACGACAGCATTGAGACCGCGCAGTTGCGGCAGTTTTTCTTTTACGGTTTCGAGGATGTCATCCACGAACGCCTCCCTCAGTCAGCAGGTATTTTTGTTTTGATTATGACAAGACTGTAATGCAAAGTGACGTTAACGTAAAACAAATAACGAATGCGAAAATATAACGACCTTTAAGGCATTGAATTGAAATAATTTAAGGCGCGCCGTTCATCAGGAAATATACAAAAAAAGCCCGGCAGTGCCGGGTTTGGTGCGGGGCGAGACCCCGGATTTAAATTTGATTGGAGGGTGATCGGTCCCTACGACACGATCTGCCAGGAACCATCTGCTTGGCGGCAGGCGGTGCCATATGTTTTCCGCAGTTCTCCGCCAATATCGGCCGTTGCACTATATTCGTGGCAATAGCGTCCGTCGGCGTTCTGCCAACTGTTGGTCGGCACAACATTATAGCTGTGTTGCGAATCGGGATTTTGCCACCGGAGGGCCTGCCCATCAGGGGCACGCTGCAAAGCATAACCGGTACAAGCCAGATCACCCTGATCAAGGCTCTGGCCAATCGAGTAGCCACTGAGCATACCAAGAATAGCACCACTAATCATGGCAGCATCCCGGCCGCTTCCCTTGCCGATGGTTGAACCAAGCACTGCACCAGTGCCGCCGCCGACGATGGCACCTACCACATCGCGGTTGCAGCGCAGGAACCCGCCATCCGAAACAAATAGCTCATTACCATACCGATGGTCGTAATCACGCTTGTGACCTTTATGCTGCTTGGCGCGATAGCCATGCGCAGGCGCCCAGGAAGGTGGATCAGCCTTTGCGGGAAAAGGTGCTGCTACTGGCAGGGTAAGCCCAAGCGCAGTTGCCAGAAGAATGAGTCATTTTATTATTTCCGGGCCTTCTCATTCTCGTGCATGATATAACCCGCACCGGTACCGACGGCGCCACCGATCACCGCGCCACAGGTAACACAGCCGCCGGTAATCACGGTACCAACGGCACCCACACCGGCACCAATCGCGGCTCCGCTGAGCATTTTCTGGTCTCGGTCATTCAATCCGCTACAAGCCGAAAGTCCCAACGCGCTTGCAACGGCCAAAATCATGGCTGCCTGTCGCATCTCTCGTGTCCTTTCCAAGGTTTTTGGGCACAGGTCGTTCGTGGACCTGTGTCTAATCGCGAAGCTTGCCGAGGAAACAGGCACGATGTTTGGCCGTATTTGGGGCTATTTGGGGCAGATATGACGATAAAAAGGCACCAAGCCCGTAAATTATTGGGTTCTGGTGCCTTTTTTGCTGCTTTATTGTAGTTCAATGACTTGATTAATTCTCAAAAGTGCCACGCAGGAGGCGTTCTTTGCCGATCATGGCCGGTTTGCCACGTGCAATGACGCTGTCAGGCGCCAAGGCATTGTCCAGAACGAGGATATCAGCATCATAACCGGTTCTGATCTGTCCCTTGGTGGCGGATAGTCCCAGCATCTTGGCCGGGTTGATTGTGATCGGAGCCAAGGCTGTCTCGATATCAAGTTTTTCGACTTCGATCAGATCGGCAAATTCACGTGGTATCGTCTCAAACCCTGCCACCGAAAGCCCGATCATGTTGCCATTAGTATCAAAATCCGGCAGTGACCCGTTGCCATCCGATGTCATGGAGATCCGATCAAGCGGCACACCATCCGAAAGGCATTCGGCGATGCTGGTCGATGTTTTGGTCGCCCCCTTGGGATCGGGTTCGGCGTCAATCCCGGTGGTGAAGTCGATATTACCGCCACGATTCGCCCAGAGTTTGGCAGCATCAAGCAAGGGGCGGTTACGGTTCACATGGGTGGGGATGAATTGGCCGATCGGGATTTCGGTTTGATCAACCACCGCCAACAACGGATCAAAATGACCATCACCATCACCAAGATGAACCACGACCGATCCGGCCTTGCCCGATGTCATGCCGCCAATGCGTGATTGGGATGCGATACGCGCCAGTTCGTCAACGGTGCTTTGACTGCTGCGGTGATCGGAAATTGCGGTTTTAAGACCAATACAGGCATCAAGGAATGTCACATCATCGCCGATACTGCCGGTCAGCGTTGGTGACGGTACGCGATAACCGCCCGTAAAGAACCAAGCAGAAATGCCTTCGGTACGGAGCGCCTTGGTCTTGGCGTAAAGCGATGCGATGTGGCGCGTAGCGGCATCGGTCCCAAGCAATCCACAAACGGATGTAATACCGGCCTCGATCAGTTTACCAACCGCTACCTCGGGCGTTCTGGTCGCAAAACCACCTTCGCCGCCGCCGCCAATCAGATGAACATGCCCATCAATAAAGCCCGGGACGGTTAGCTTGCCGCCAAGGTCGATGGTTGTGAGTTCGCCCGGAACCGAGACAACCAGATCAGAGGCAATGGCAACTATTTTGTCATTGCAGATCAGGATGTCATTGATGCCAAGCGGGGCAGGGGCGAAAACATTGGCGTTCTTGAGCAGCAGAAACATGATGTGAAACCGTATCTTGGGGAATTTTTTATTCGTATGCAAAGTGGTGGGCGTGGCTATCATAACGACAGTTCAATTCGGTTGAAACGGTTCAGGCAAGCAGATAGCTTGGACCGTTCAAAGCAGGTTTGAACCTGTGCCACCAAAAGGAAACGTCATGAGCTTTGCCGCCTGGTTGTCTGTTGCAACCATTTGCGTTTTGGGTGCAATGACGCCGGGCCCCAGTCTGGCGGTCGTTCTGCGCTATTCCGTCGGGCAGTCCCGTCGGGCCGGATTTGCCTGTGCGCTTGCTCATGGGCTCGGGATCGGTTTTTACGCCGTCATCACCATGACAGGCCTTGGCATTCTGTTTCAGACGGTGCCGGTCTTTCACAATACGGTCAGCATTCTGGGCGCACTTTATCTGATCTGGCTCGCGATCAAGGCATGGCGTGCTGCCGGATCGGGGTCAAAGTTCAATGTCGAAGGGGGCCGGGCGCTATCAGGTTCGGTCTTTCAGGCTGCGCGTGACGGCTTCATGATTGCCTTCCTGAATCCAAAAATTGCGTTGTTTTTCCTGGCCTTGTTCAGCCAGTTCGTGTCCCCCGAATTTGAATGGCACGGCAAGTTCCTTCTGGCCTTCACCGCTGCTGCGATTGATGCGGCCTGGTATTGTCTGGTGGCCGTCGGGTTGTCGCATGGGGCGGTTTTGCCGTGGTTGCGTGATCACGCGGCCTGGATAGAGCGCATCATTGCGGTTCTGTTCGTGCTGGTTGCGCTTCGCGTATTGTGGGGTGTTGTCCCGGTTTAACGACCAGCCTTGTGACTTTGCGTTCACCCAGATTTCTGGTCGCGCCGCCACCGCGACCTAACATGGATTATCCAGATGACTGACAAGACGGCCCCACACACCACCCCTTCAGCAGGGACATCTTCGGGAAAAAACGCTGCATCTGCTGCCGGGCGCGGTTTCCATCATTTGGGCGCACATATTGGATTTTTGCTGGCGATCCTGCTTTTGGCGGCAAATATGCGTGGCAGCATTGTTGGACTGGGGCCGCTTGCGGAAATCATTGGTAATGACCTGTCGCTATCAGGCACGCAACTTGGCTTGCTGACGACGTTGCCGGTTTTAAGCTTTGGCGTGCTGTCGATGTTTGCGCCGCGCCTGGGGCAGAAATTCGGTCTGGAAGCGACACTTTTGACCATGTTGCTGTTCATTGCCATCGGGCAGGGGCTTCGCGCCAGCGGTGCCTATGGCATCATGGTGGTTGGCACAATCATTCTGGGTGCGGCGATTGCGGTCTTGAATGTTTTGACCCCGTCGCTGGTGCGGCGCAGTTTTCCGACCCATGTGGCACTGGTGACAGCCCTTTATACCTTTACTATGTCAAGCGGTGCGACCACCGCTGCATTCATTTCGATTCCGATCCGAAATGCGGCGGACGGTGACTGGCGCTGGTCACTCGGAGTTTGGGCGGTGTTTGCCGCCATCGCGTTTGTTTGCTGGCTGCCGATGCTGCGTTATCGCCATACCGGACCTGTGCCGGCACCGGTTACGCGTATATCGCTGTGGAAAAATGTCGAAGCCTGGTGGCTGGCGATGTTCTTTGGCTGTCAGTCACTGATGTTTTATACCGGCACGGCCTGGGTCGCCAAAGTCTTCATTGATCACGGGATTTCCGAAGCTGAAGCGGCGACACTTCTGACCCTGTTTAACGTGTTTGGCATTCCGGCGGCCTTTGGCGCGCCGCTGATCTATTCGAAAATTGCCAACAAGAAACTGGCGATGCTGGTTCTTCATATCCCGTTGATCATCGCCATTCCGGGCTTTGTCTTTGCCACCACCGAGTTACCCTATGTCTGGGCGGTATGCATGGGGCTTGGGCAAGGCAGCATGATCAGTATTGCGCTTACCCTTGTTGGCATGCGCGGCGCCGATCCGCAGACCTCTGCACGGCTGTCGGGCATGGCGCAATCGGTGGGTTATCTGTTTGCTGCGATTGGCCCGGTTCTGTTCGGGGCATTGCATGACCTTCTGGGCGACTGGCAGGTCGCGCTGTACTTCCTGTTCGGGGTCGTGACCATTCAGCTTATTGCGTCGATGCGGGCCGGATCAGCTACCAAAATCGGAACTTAATAGACCCTGCACATTTGCATTCCGGGATAAGGGCGTTTCATTGATCGCAATGAGCGCCCTTTTCTTATGAGGTGACCTTCATCACTACTGCTATTTTTCTTGCAAAAATGAACTTGACTTGCATTCGCAACAACTCTAAGAGATGCAAATAATTATTAATAACGTTAAGTCCAGCAAGGAGTTCGCGATGTCCCACATCGCAGAAGAACCGGGATTTGCAGGAAAGTCCGACACGGTAAAACAGATGCAGGTGCATGAACTGATGGGTGATGACCGTGAAGTCATCATCGTCCATCAGGGGGAAGAATACAGATTGCGCCTGACATCAAATAACAAACTGATCCTGACCAAATAGGCGTTCAAACGCCTTCTCACACAACACCATTTGCCAGCCAGCGCGCCAGTGCCCTGCACAAGCCAGCCAGCCAGCCGAAATCGGTAAAAAGCTAAAGCTGCCTTACAGGGGAATCATTATGGTTCGAACCACTTCTGTGCGCCTTCTTCTGGCGACAGTTTCCACACTCGCGCTTAACGTTGCCGCCCATGCCGAGGAACCGGCATCCACGCCTGCAATCGAAACCCAGACCGCCGAAAGCCAGAACACACCTGCTGCTGAAACCGCAGTCGTTCTTGATACCATTACCGTCACGGCAAACAAGCTTGAGACGAAGGTGATTGATGTACCTGGTTCTATCTCGGTTGTTGATGAAGAAGAACTTGAACGCCGCCAAGCATCAGATTTGAGCGACATTCTTCGCGGCATGCCTGGTGTCGAGGTTTATGGCGGCCCTCGAAGCACCGTTCAGGAGCCAATCATTCGTGGTTTGACTGGAGACAGGGTTGTCGTGCGTGTCGACGGTGCACGCGCAAACATGAGCGTCGGTCACAAGGGGCGGTTTTTCTTCGATCCCGAAGTCCTGAAGTCGGTAGAAGTTTATCGTGGTGCTGCCTCGACGATGCAGGGGACCGGCGCGTTGGGTGGTGTGATTGCACTGACAACCAAGGATGCCAATGACTTGCTTGAGCCGGGTACAAATCTTGGTGCGCGTGTCAAAGTCGGATACGCATCGGTCGATCATGGTTTGACGACGAATGGTATGGTTTATGGCCGTCCGACCGAAAATATGGACTTCCTTGTAAGTCTGACGCGTGAAAGCACTGGCAACTTTGAAGCCGGTGACGGCGATAAGCAACCTTACACCGATGATGACTACATCAATGGTCTCGTCAAAGGCGGTATCGATATCAATGATGCAAGCCGTTTGACGCTGACGGTTCAGCGCTACAGCGATGATCATCAATTGCCCGCAGCCCCCGATAGCGGCGCGGCTGTGAATTCCACCAGCAACTATCTTGTAAATCGCGAGAGTGAAGAAACCTCGATGGTGCTTGGCTACAGCTATCGCGACATCGGCAATGATCTGATTGATGCCAACCTGAATGCATATGGCATGCGCACCGATCTTGACGAAAAACGCGTCAGCGACGGTCGCCATGATGAACGCACTCTCGATACCATTGGTCTTGATGGTAGTAATACCTCGCGCTTTGACCTTTCCGGTCGCGAACTGGCGGTCACGGTTGGGGGCGAAATCTATCAGGATTCGCAAGAAGGTCGCCGTGACGGGGGTGCTGTTTCCAACCTGTTCCCGGATGCAGATATGACCATTTATGGCGTTTATGTTGACAACGCCTTTGCCGTAACCGATGCGCTTGATGTGACGGCCGGTGTACGGTTCGACTCCTATGACCTGTCGGCATCGGGGCAGCGTTCACGCGAAGACAGTGCGGTTTCACCACGCTTTTCGGCAAGTTATCGTGTGACCGAATGGATGCAGCCCTATGTCAGTTATGCCGAAGCTTTTCGCGCACCTGCAATGACTGAAATGTACGCAAGCGGCTATCATTTCCCCGGTAACAACTTTGTCGCCAACCCGGATCTGGAAGCGGAAAAAGCGAAAACCTGGGAGTTCGGCACCAACTTCAAGTCCGATAATCTGTTTACGAGCGGTGATGCGCTTCGCGCCAAGGTCGCGTATTTCCAGAACGATATCGAAGACTATATCGAGCAGCAGGGTGCGACTTTTGGCAGTTCTGAAACCAAAAGCGTCAACGTGCCGGAAGCTGAAATCAAAGGCTTCGAAGCCGAGATTTCATATGACACGGGACTGATGTTTGCCGGGCTGGCCGCGTCGCGTATTCGCGGTGAGAACACCCGAACCGGTGCGAACCTTTCCAATATTCCGGCTGACAAGGTTGCCCTTTCCGGCGGCTATCGGTTTGTGGACCAGTCAGTCGAAGTAGGCGGCAGGGCAAATATCGTCGATCGTCTGACCCATATTTCCTCCGGAGACGAAGTGCCGGGTTACGCAACCTTCGACCTGTTTGTTCGTTGGGATGCAGATGAAACCCTGCCAGGTCTGAGCCTCAACGCCGGTATCGATAACCTTCTGGATCGCAATTATCAAACTGCCGACAACGGGCTGTATGAGCCGGGTCGCAACGTCAAAATTTCCGCAAGCATGAAATTCTAAGCCAATGGATCAGACGAAGCAGAAGCTGCTTCGTCTGATCTTGCAGGAGGTATAAACGCCATGAGTGAAAACAATTTCAAAACTGCCAGTGAAGCCTGGGCAGCCTTTGCCGCCGGTGAGGCAAAAGGATACGCCGTCGATATCGCAGCCGAGCTTGGCTTGAGTGAGGGTGAGCTGGTTGCAGCGGGCATTGGCACCAACGTTGTGCGCCTTGATGCCGATTGGGGTGATTTTATTCCGCGGCTGGAAGAGCTGGGTCAGGTCAAGATCCTGACGCGCAATCCAAGTGTCGTGCATGAAAAGATTGGCACCTTTGGCAAAGTCAGCATCAATGGCGAGATGGGACTAGTGCTTAATCATGATGTTGATTTGCGCCTGTTTCTTGGCCATTGGGGCCATGCGTTTGCGGTTGAAACCGACAACCCGCGTGCCGGGCGTCGCCGCAGTTTCCAGATTTTCGACCATGACGGGCGCGCTGTTCACAAGATTTTCCTGACGGATCAGTCCGATGAAGCCGCCTATGACAAACTGATTAGCGATTTCAAGGCCGATAACCAGTTGCCCGGGATCGAGATCCTGCCGCCGTTGCCCAAAGCCGTGACACTTCCTGATCAGGATGTCGATGTTGAAAACCTGCGTGCCCATTGGCGCCGCATGACAGATGTGCATCAGTTCCATGGACTGCTGAAGGACTTCAATGTCAGTCGTCAGCAGGGCATGCGTCTTGCCGGGCCGGAATTTGCCGAACGCCTTAGCGTTGGTGCCCTGAAAGTCCTGATGGAGCAAGCATCACAAAGCGGTGTTTCAATCATGGTCTTTGTAGGCAATAGCGGGGCGATCCAGATCCATACCGGTCCGATCAAAACCATTCGCGAAATGGGCGACTGGATCAACATCATGGACCCCACATTTACCCTGCATTTGCGCATGGATCAGATCTTTGAAGCATGGATCGTCCGCAAACCGATCCGCGAGGGCATGGTAACCACCATCGAACTCTATGATCATGACCTGAACAACTTTGCGATCTTCTGTGGGGAACGGAAACCCAAAGACCCGGAAAATCACGATTGGCAGAAACTTGCTGAAAGCCTGCCGCGTCTTGAACACACCATTGCGGCAGTGGCGGAGTAATCAGGCCATGCGTTATTTCACCGGCTTTGTTTTGGTAGTTATCGGGTTTGTCGGGCTGTGCATGCCCGTCCTTGCCGATGAGATGCCGAAGCGTGTGATCACTGTCGGTGCGCCCGCGACCGAGATCGTCTTTGCCCTTGGCGCTGGCGATACCGTGATTGCCACGGATACCACTAGTACGCGTCCCGAACCGGTGCCGACCCTGCCAAAGGTTGGCTATATGCGTAATCTTGCAGCAGAGGGCATTATCGGCCTGAAGCCGGACCTGATTGTCGGGGTCGAAAAATCCGGACCGGATGTTGTTCTGGGTGAACTTGGCGATCTTGGCATTCCGATTGTCATCCTGCCGTCGCTTGCAAAGATGGAAAACCTGTCTGATGCGATTGCGATGGCGGGGGATGCGCTTGGTCGGGTGGATGCGGCAAAGCTACTTTCTGACCGGGTGCAGGATGATCTGGCGCAATTGCAGGACAATGATGGCGCTGACCGGCCAAGCATTGTGTTCCTGATGGCGGTTGGTCATGGCAAACCGCTGTCGGCCGGGCAGGAAACGACGGCCGACGAAATCATCACAATGATCGGCGGGGCCAACAGCATGGTGGGCTTTGATGGTTTCAAGCCCGTCTCGCCCGAGGTGATTGCATCTGACGCATCCGACTATGTGCTGGTAACGCAGTCGACCATCGATCAGTTGGGCGGGATTGAAGGGCTTCAGGCCCACCCGGTCCTTGGTTTGAACAAGGCGGTGGCGAATGGTCGGGTACTTGCCATTTCCGCCTCGACCATTCTTGGTTTTGGCCCGTCATCAGCCGCGGAAATCCGTGCGCTTGCCGACCATCTTCGTAAGGCAGAACAGGGATCGTGATCGCTGTGAAACAGATGGTTGCAGCGCTGCAAATGCAGCTACCGGTCAACCGATCGGCACTGTTTTTGATCCTTTTGACGGTCGGGCTCTGCGCTGCCACCATTGTGTCGCTTGGCATGGGCGGGGTCGAGATTTCAGTTGGGGATGTGTTTGTTCATCTTGGGCAACGCATCGGCGTAACCGAGGTCGGCATTGACGCCTTTGACGCCCGCATTCTTGATAGTTTGCGGTTACCGCGCATCCTGCGGGCGATTGTCATTGGGGCTGGGTTGGGACTTGCCGGTGCCGTAATGCAAAGCCTGTTTCGCAATCCGATTGCCGATCCCGGGATCATTGGTGTTTCGGCCAGTGCCGCCTTTGGGGCGGTGACGATGATTGTGGCGGGGCACCTTATATTGGGTACATATTATGCTGCCTTTGGGCCATATGGCGTGCCGGTTGCGGCCTTTGGCGGTGCGGTTCTGGCGACGGTGGTGATCAGCATTCTGTCACGTCAAGACGGGCGGACAGATGCGGCGATCATGTTGCTGATTGGCGTTGCGATCAATGCCATTGCCTTTGCCGGTGTGGGCGTCTTTACCTATATGGCCGACGATGCCCAGTTGCGCAGCCTTACTTTTTGGCAAATGGGCGCTCTTTCGGGCAATGGGCCGACTGATATGCCCGCCCTGATCGTCATGGTGTTGGGCATTGCCTATCTGATCCGGCTTGGAACCCCGCTTAATCTGTTTTTGCTGGGCGAGGCAGAGGCGCGCCATCTTGGTGTTGAGGTCGAACATCTTAAACGTCGCGCCACGGTGATCACTGCCCTTGTTGTCGGGGCGGCGGTGGCGGTTTCTGGCATCATCGGTTTTGTCGGGCTGGTTGCGCCGCATCTGGTGCGTCTGGCAACCGGGCCTGACAACCGATACGTCCTGCCAGCATCGGCAATGGGCGGTGCGATCATTCTGACCGCAGCAGATGCAGTCGCTCGTATCATTGTCCTTCCTGCTGAACTGCCCATCGGGCTTGTAACCGGTATTGTCGGCGGACCGTTTTTCCTGGGGCTGTTGATCGTTGAAAAGAAAAGGCGTCGCCTATGACCCTGATGGCGCACAAGGCTGATTTCAAAGTGCGCGGGCGCTACCTTTTGCGTGATGTTTCGATCGCGGTAACGCCGGGCGAAGTGCTGGCCATCCTTGGTCCAAACGGGGCAGGGAAGTCTACCTTGCTGAAGGTGTTGGCGGGCGAGATTTCCCCTAGCGGTGGCCGGGTGTTTCAGAACGGTCGTCCTCTTTCGAGCATTTCCGCCCTTGATCTGGCACAGGAACGTGCGGTGATGCCGCAAGCCGCTTCGATGACCTTTCCCTTTACGGTGTTTGATGTGGTCGCACTCGGCCGTGCCCCGTTTCGCAAGGTTTCGACTCGCCAGTTTGATAAGAAACAGGTGCGTCGCGCGATTGAGCTTGCCGACATCACCCATCTGCAAAATCGTGCCTATCCGGCCTTGTCAGGGGGCGAGAAACAGCGTGTTCATCTGGCACGTGCGCTGGTGCAGCTTTGGGGCGTGAAGGATGCCACCGGCAAAAGCGGGGCAAGCGAGGACTGCGATCGAACATCTGCCGCGCGGTTTTTGCTACTTGATGAACCGACAGCCGGTCTTGATGTGTCTCACCAACATGCGGTTCTGGCCCTTGCCCGGCGTGAAGCCAAGGAGTATGGCGTCGGGGTCCTGATGATCCTGCATGATTTCAATCAGGTCCTGACCTATGCCGATCAGGTTGCTGTCCTGACCGCCGGCGAGGTTGTCGCGCAAGGCCCGGTAACAAACGTCATGGCACCGGATTTGTTGTCATCGGTGTTTAAAAGCCCGATCAGGGCGATTGATGATCCCGTGGGCGGAGTCGTGTTGGTCAACCAATCGGCCTGACTGGCACGATATCAGGCGGCGGTGCCGGACGGGACGGTGCGCCCTTCCTGTTCGGTGCGACAGGTTGTAATCAGCCAGTCGCGAAATGCGCGGACGGCAAAGTTGTTTTCCTTTTCCTTAGGATAAACAACGTAATAGGCGTGCTGATTGGGGATGGAGACATCAAACGGTGCGACCAGTCGCCCGCTTTCAAGTTCTTCGCGCACCAGAAATTCCGGCAAAAGCGCCAGTCCGAGCCCCGCAACAGCCGCCTGAATAACCATGTGGAAATGCTCAAACCGGGGACCAGCCAGTTCATCCACGACGGCGACGCCGGTGGCGGCCAGCCAGTCCTGCCAAGCGCGCGGGCGGGTTGAATGCTGCAACAGGGTGCAATTGCGCACCCGTTCACGCGCAATCGGCAGATCGTCATTTTCCTTCAATAGCTTGGGCGCACACACTGCAATCAGGGTTTCTCCCATCAGACGGTGCGTCACACAACCCGGCAGGTTGTCTTCGCCAAAGTGAATGGCGATATCTATGCCTTCCCGGTCGAAATTAAACTCACGCGTTTGCGTAATGAGGTTGAGCTGAATGTCAGGCCAGGTCGCCTTGAAATCGCCAAGGCGCGGGACAAGCCAGCGCGCGCCAAATGTCGGCAAGGTCCCGACATTAAGCATCCCACCCGCATCGGAATAGGCCATGACCTGAAGTGTGGCGGCCTCCGCCCGGTCCAGAAGATCGCGTACTTGGGCTGCATAGGCTTCACCGGCCGCTGTCAGTTTCAGGCGCTTTTTGACACGCCGAAAAAGATCGCGACCCAAGTATTCCTCAAGCGCACGGATCTGACGGCTAATCGCACTTTGCGTGACATTGAGTTCCTCGGCAGCCCGAGTAAAGGACAGATGGCGGGCCGAGCTTTCAAAGAATTGCAGGGCGGTAAGGGAGGGCAGGACGCGGCGCATGGTGAAACCAGTTCATGACAAAATGGAATGATATGGTGCGAATATATCGTTTGTTTGCTGTGCAGCCAAGGCGTACCGTTTTAAACGGTTCAAAGCCCCCTCGCGCCACCCCAAGAAGCGATTGGGCCAAAAGCCAAACGCGCTGGAATACTGTTACTTTGGAATGTTTTGGAAGGATAGATCCCCTTTTCATTCGGGTAACGGTATCTGGCGCAACAATCAAAATACCGGGCCATCAAAGGCCGGACGGCAACAAATTGCATCGGGTAGAAGGCAAGAATGGGTTCTGTTGACGAAAATTATGATGTGATCATCGTCGGTGGCGCTGTGGTCGGCAGTTCCATCGCATGGCATCTGACGGGCCGTGATGATTTCAAGGGCCGGGTTTTGGTGATTGAAAAAGACTCGACCTATGAGTTCTGTTCAACGGCCCTTTCGGCGGCATCGATCCGCCAGCAGTTTTCAACCCCGATCAATATTGAGATGTCGGCCTATGGCATTCAGTTTCTGCGCAATCTGAACCGTGATCTTGACCCGGACGTCGACATAGCCCTGCATGAAAAGGGCTATCTGATCCTTGCGACCGATCAGGGCCGCGACATCCTGCGCCAGAACCATGCGACGCAGACTGAGTTTGGCGGTGACATCATCTGGATGGAACCCGATGATTTGGCCGCGAAATATCCATGGATGAATACATCCGATCTGGCGGCCGGTTGCTGGGGACGCACGGGCGAAGGCTGGTTTGATGCCTATTGCCTGATGCAGTCATTTCGCAAACAGGCACGTCGCCGTGGTGCTGATTACATTGACGGCGAAGTGGTCGAGGTCCTGCGTAATGGTGATCAGGTCACCGGTGTTGTCCTGAAAGACGGTCGTCGGTTCGGCTGTGGCCAGCTTGTCAATGCGGCGGGTACCGGCGGATCAAAGGTCGCCGGCATGGCGGGTTTGGAAATTCCGGTTGAACCGCGCAAACGCTGCATCTTTGTGTTCAATTGCCGGGATGCGCAAGACATCAATGCATCCTGTCCGATGCTGATTGATCCAAGCGGTCTTTATGTCCGCCCCGAAGGCGAGTTCTTTATCACCGGCATCGCCCCGCCCAAGGACCGCGATCCGGAATGCTGGGATTTTGATGTCGATCACAGCCTGTTTGACGACATCATCTGGCCGGGCCTGTACGATCGGTGCGAACGGTTCGAAGCGATCAAGGTCGTCAATGCCTGGGCAGGTCATTATTCCTATAACCTGCTGGATCAGAACGCGATTCTGGGTCGTCATACCGATGTTAAAAACTTCATCTTTGCCAACGGGTTCTCGGGCCACGGCCTGCAACAAAGCCCGGCGGTTGGTCGTGGTATTGCTGAGTTGATCACAACAGGCGCTTACGAAACCCTTGATCTGTCAGTGTTCGGCTATGAGCGCATCCGCGATAATGCCCCGGTGCTTGAACTGAACGTTATCTAAGTCATTTGTATCATCAAAAAGGTCGGAGCAGCCCCCACATGCCCCGTGACGAAAACACCAAGTCCTCTGATGACAGCACCCTGATCCGGAATCGTGCCACGGGCTCGGTATCTGCTGGCGTGCGCAACGTACATCCGGTTTATCTTGATCGTGCGCTCAATGCCGAGGCATGGGATGTCGAAGACAAACGTTATATTGATTTCATTGGCGGGATCGGTGTGTTGAATGTTGGCCATCGCAATCCGGTCGTGATGGAACGCGTCGCCGCCCAGTGCGAACGCTTTACCCACAGCTGCTACAATGCGCTGCCGCATGAACCTTATGTCGCGGTGACGGATTGGCTGGCGGCAAACTGCCCGATTGAAGGCCCGGCAAAATCGATGCTGACCAATTCCGGGGCAGAGGCGATGGAAAATGCCCTGAAACTTGCACGTGCCTTTACCGGTCGCACCGGGGTGATCGCGTTTGAAGGGGCGTTTCATGGCCGGACCCTTGCCACACTGGCACTGACCGGGAAAACCAAACCCTACAAAACCGGGCTTGGCCCGCTGCCGGGGCCTGTTTGGCATTTGCCATATCCCTGCCCTGAAACGGGTGTATCGGTTGATGATGCGATGGCGGCCATTGCCAAGCTGTTTGCTGTTTCCGCCGATCCGGCATCGGTCGGGGCAGTGGTGATCGAACCCGTTCAGGGTGAAGGCGGTTTTCGTGCTGTGGATGGCGCATTCCTTGCTGCCTTGCGTCGTCTTTGTGATGAAAACGGCATGGTCTTGATCGCCGATGAAATTCAGTCGGGCTTTGCCCGAACCGGCAAGATGTTTGCCATTGAGCATGCCGGTGTCGCACCCGATATCCTTGTGATGGGCAAGGGTATTGGCGGTGGCTTCCCGCTGGCAGCGATCACTGGTGCCGAGGATGTCATGAATGCGCTGGCCCCGGGTGGGCTTGGCGGCACCTATTCCGGCAATCCTGTGGCCTGTGCTGCGGCAACCGGCGTGTTTGAGGTGCTCGAGGCCGACAAGCTTACTGCACGTGCCAAACAGCTTGGTGAAAAATACGCCACCCATATCGCATGGTTGCGCGATCTGCCCGGTGGGCATGTGATTGGCAACATGCGTGGCATCGGGGCGATGCGCGCCTTTGAATTTATTGCAGATGACGGCAAACCGTCACCCAAACGTTTGCAATGCTTGTTGCAACTGGCCCGTGATAACGGGCTATTGTTAATGCCAAGTGGTGAACACGCCAATGTGGTGCGCCTGCTGGCACCTTTGACCATTCCGTTTGATCAGGTTGATGAGGCCTTTGCCATCATCGCCAAGCTGCTGCCGAAGGTAGCCGACATCAAGGATTGAACAGAGATCGAATTTGCCGGTGATCCGTGCCGGAAAGTTTAAAACGAAGGGAGTTTTACTGTGAGCTACAAATCCATTCTGACCGAACTTGGTCTGTCCGAAGCAGAGATTGCCAAAGGCACGCTCAGTGTCCAGACCCCGGTTGACGGTTCGGAATTCGCAAGTGTCACCGAAACCACCCCGGCCGAGATGACGGATGTCATCGGCAATGCCAAAAAGGCGTTTGGCGCATGGCGTCAGGTTCCCGGTCCTCGTCGTGGCGAACTGGTCCGTCTTCTGGGTGAAGAACTGCGCGCGGCCAAGGAACCGCTGGGCCGCCTGGTGTCGCTTGAATGCGGCAAGATCTATCAGGAAGGTCTTGGCGAAGTTCAGGAAATGATCGACATCTGCGACTTCGCAGTTGGTCTGTCGCGCCAGCTTTACGGTCTGACCATCGCGTCCGAACGTCCGGGCCACAAGATGATGGAAAACTGGCATCCGCTGGGTGTTGTTGGCCTGATCACTGCCTTTAACTTCCCGGTCGCACCGTGGGCCTGGAACACAGCGCTTGCACTGGCTTGCGGCAATGCCGTGATCTGGAAACCATCTGAAAAAACCCCGGTTACTGCCCTTGCCTGCCAGAAGATCCTGGAAAAGGCGATTGCCAAATTCGGTGATGCCCCGGCCAATCTGCATCAGGTTGTTGTCGGTGATCGTGAAATCGGTGAAATCATGACCGACAGCCGTGACGTTGCACTGATTTCGGCGACCGGTTCGACCCGCATGGGCCGCGAAGTTGCCCCGCGCGTTGCCGAACGTTTTGGCCGCACCATTCTTGAACTTGGCGGCAACAACGCCATGATCGTGACCCCGTCGGCCGATATCGATATGACCGTTCGTGCGGTTGTGTTCTCGGCTGTTGGTACCTGCGGTCAGCGTTGCACGTCGCTTCGTCGCCTGATCGTTCACAAGGACATCAAGGATCAGCTGCTGCCGAAAATCATCGCGGCCTACAAGTCGGTGAAAATTGGCGATCCGCTGGCAGATGGTGTTCTGGTTGGTCCGCTGATCGACGAAGAAGCCTTCACCAACATGCAGGCTGCTCTTGCCAATGCCAAGAAAGACGGCGGCACTGTGCATGGCGGCGAACGTACCCTGGAATCGGAATATCCGAACGCGTTCTATGTCACCCCGTCGGTGGTTGAAATGCCGGGCCAGACCGAGACCGTGCGTCACGAAACCTTCGCACCGATCCTGTATGTCATGACCTACGAGACCCTTGAAGAAGCCATCGCGCTTCAGAATGACGTCCCGCAGGGCCTGTCGTCTTGCATCTTCTCGACCGATCTGCGCGAAACCGAACTGTTCCTGTCCTCGGTTGGGTCCGATTGCGGTATCGCCAACGTCAATATCGGCCCGTCCGGTGCGGAAATTGGTGGTGCCTTCGGTGGTGAAAAAGAAACTGGTGGCGGTCGTGAATCCGGTTCGGACGCATGGAAAGGTTATATGCGCCGCGCAACCAACACCATCAACTACTCCCGCGAGCTGCCGCTGGCGCAGGGTATTAAATTCGATATCTGATCACGCGTCTGATCGGTTTCGATCCAAACCCCGCCGGCTCGCTGGCGGGGTTTTTCTTTGTTTGTGTTGCGCGCACAAAAAAGCGGCCCCCGAAGGAGCCGCTTTTGTAATTCAGTCTCAAAGCGTCGGCGGATTAGCCAGCTTTGGAGAAACGCTCCGCAACATATTCCCAGTTTACCAGGTCGTTCAGGAACGCCTTGATGTAGTCCGGGCGACGGTTGCGGTAATCGATGTAGTAGGAGTGTTCCCAAACATCGCAACCCAGAAGCGGGGTCATGCCGTGAACCAGCGGGTTTTCAGCGTTCGGGGTGCCCGAAACGACCAGTTTTCCCGACTTGTTCATCGACAGCCATGCCCAACCGGAGCCGAACTGACCAACGCCAGCGGTGGTGAACGCTTCTTTGAAAGCATCAACCGAGCCGAAGTCTTCGATGATTTTCTTTTCGAGTTCGCCCGGGATGTTGCCACCACCATTCGGCTTCATCATGTTCCAGAACTCGATGTGGTTCCAGTGCTGACCGACCTGGTTGAACAGCTTGGCCTTGTCCTTGTCGCCATAGGTCGCAACAACGAGTTCCTCAAGCGACTTGCCTTCAAGACCGCTGCCTTCGAGCAGTTTGTTGCCGGTTTCGACATAAGCATTGTGGTGCTTGTCGTGGTGGAACTCGAGGGTTTCAGCCGACATATACGGGTCAAGCGCGTCGTATGCGTACGGAAGTGCTGGGAGTTCAAGTGCCATGATACAGTTCCTCGACTTTCATTATTAATCTGTGCGGTAACGCAACATATCCCTTTTTGCGCCGTCGATAAAAGTGAAAATCCCATGCAACATCTTGGAACCTTTGTTGCCGGGCCGACTGGCGTATCCGGGTCGTTACCCGTGCTACTTTATCTAGCACGCACGAGCGTTTATGCAACGCATCGCCACATTACCTTTGAATGGTTCGATATATGATGAACATTCATGCCATCAAAACGTTCCCGGATTTTCCGGAAAAATTTGAAAGGTTTGGGTCTTGGCGCAGGCGGGATGCCTACTCTTTGTAGAGTCCTACCATCTTCTGGCTTTCGTCGCCATTTGTCAGTGTGACATCGTAGTCCCCACGTTTAAGCGACGAAATGTCAATCTTGCACGGGAACCGGACGCAATCACGCCTGATGGCGATGGTGCCATCCGGGTGGCGCAGGGTCACTTCACCGCGCACCATTTCGGAATGGATGGTAACGCTGTCGGTGGTCGGTTTGGGGGCGACCTTGATTGCAGCCAGCCCGGCTGTCGTGATCGTCATAAGCCCAATCAGGGCAATGGCAACCGGCTTACTACGCAGAGATCTCAGCATGGCTTCCTCGCGCGGTTGTTCTTGGTTGATGCCTGATAACTTGCGCTACGAAGCCGAAAAATTAACGGCGCAAATGGGGCATTTCCGTGCCGGTCATTGTTATTTGGGCGCAACAGCCATGCGTTTTGCGCCCCATAACAGCCCTGATCATTGCAGATCTGAACCGCGAAAGCCCAAGGTTACTGCGACAGATAAGCCCGCGCTGATTTGAGTTTTTTAGCGATATATGCGGTGGCCTGTTTTGGATCGGGCTGCCCGCAAATCGCCGAGACAACGGCAATGCCGTCAGCACCGCTTTCAAGTGCCGGCAGAGCATGTTCACCCTTAAGCCCGCCAATCGCAACCGATGGCAGGCCGACCATCCGCACCAGTTTTTCAAGCCCGTCAAATCCGATCGCCGGTCTATGGTCGGGCTTGGTTGAGGTGGCAAATATCGGGCCGATACCGACATAATCGACAATCGTGTGGTCCACCTTTTGCGCGACATCTTCGCTTTCAATCGACAGGCCGATGATCTTGTCCGGGCCAAGGCGGTCGCGGGCAATCTGCGAAGGCAGATCATCCTGACCGACATGCAGGCCATGTGCGCCAATGGCAATGGCGGCATCAATGTCGTCATTCACGATCAGTGGCACGTTTGTGCCTTCCATCGCCTTCATCAATTCCCGACCAACGCGAATGAGGCCGTCGGTCCCCGCCTTTTTATCGCGCAGCTGAATGAGGGTGGCACCGCCGGCAATCGCGGCCATCGTGGTTTCCACCATCGAATGGTCGCGACACAGATCGGGATCAAGCACGAGATAAAGCGACAGATCAAACGACTTCATAGAACATTGACCCGAAGGTTCTTGGCATAAGTCGCGCCATCCAGGCGATGCAGGCCATCGATAAAGGCTGTCATGAAGGAAGCCGGGCCGTTTGCCGTTTTGGCGGCGATTTCGCCCGCCACGGCAAAATTGCCAAGGGCGGCAACGGTGGCTTCAAACGCCTGATCGGGTGCAATCGCAAGATAGGCGCCAACAAGCGCGGTCAGCGAACAGCCTGTGGCGGTGACTTTCGGCATCAGGTCCGATCCACCGGCAATGCGCACGGATCGTTTGCCATCGGTGACAAAATCAACCTCGCCTGTAACGGCAACAATGGCACCTTGTGCGATGGCAAGGCCGCGTGCGGCCTCTTCGGCCTGTTCGACCGGATCGCCGCTATCAACACCCTGACCGGCACTTTGGCCGCCGCCAAGCGCAATGATTTCCGATGCGTTGCCGCGAATGACGGTGGGTTTGAGTTTCAAAAGCTCTGCCACAGTCTCGCGGCGATATCCGGTGGCAAAGTGCGCCACCGGATCAAGCACCCAGGGCTTGCCAGCTTTATTGGCTGATTTGGCCGCAGCAATCATGCCGTCAACCCAGTTGGGCGACAGGGTGCCGATATTGACTGTCAGCGCACCGGCGATCGCGGCAAATTCGCCGGATTCTTCAGGCGTATGCACCATGGCGGGCGATGCACCAGCCGCCAACAGCACATTGGCGGCATAGTTCATCGCCACATAATTTGTGATGCACTGGACCAAAGGATTGGTCGCACGCATCCGTTCAAAAAGATCACTCGCGGTCTGGGAAATTTCAGTCGTCATGTCGAGGCTCCAATGCAGAAACTTTGCGTTTGGAGACCCAGTTCGAAGTCGGAAAGATGGAGAACGCCGTGATCCGCGTTCGCACCGTCCCTACGCCAGTATGAACTGGATCAGGTTCAAAGGGTCACTGCGCGGCAGTTTCTCAGCCCCCTTGTCGGGGCTCCCCTTGGTGAAGGCTCAAGATGGGTTTTAAACAGTCTTCTGTCAATTCATCCGATCGGCATGATTGGGCAAAAGAAAAACGGCGGAATGGTATATGCCATCCCGCCGTTTCGAAGCCTTTTTGCGATAGGTTACTTGCGACGTTCCATCGCGGCCTTGAGTGCGGCAGCCATCGCACCGCCATCGCCGCCAGCGTTACCACCGGCATTGCCACGACCTTGGCCGCCCTGATGGCGCGGGCCTGACGAATGCTGCGGACGGTTGCCGCGCGGTGCATCGTCGCGATTGTCTGCACGTTTTTCACGTGTGGCTTCGTAATCCGGTGCAGATTTCATCGAGAGCCCGATACGTTTACGCGGCGCGTCGACTTCCATCACGGTGACCGACACGATCTGACCGGCCTTGACCACCTGGCGGGGATCTTCGACGAACTTGTCGGCCAGCTGCGAGATATGGACAAGGCCATCCTGATGCACGCCGATATCAACGAACGCCCCGAAATTCGTCACATTGGTGACCGTACCTTCAAGTTTCATGCCGGTGCGCAGATCCTTGATCTCATTCACACCTTCGGTGAATTTGGCGGTCTTGAATTCCGGTCGCGGGTCACGGCCGGGCTTATCAAGCTCGGCGATGATGTCGCGGATGGTCGGGACACCAAATGTGTCATCGGCGAAATCTTCGGGGCGGAGCGTCTTGATAAAGGCCGAGTCCCCGATCAGTTCAGCCAACGGCTTGGCGGCCTTTGCGCTGATTTTTTCGACCAGTGGATAGGCTTCCGGGTGCACAGCCGATGCATCAAGCGGATTGTTGGCGCCACGAATACGCAAGAAGCCCGCGCACTGCTCGAACGCCTTTGGTCCAAGACGCTCGACCTTTTTAAGATCCGCACGCGACTGGAATGCACCGTTGGAGTCGCGATACCCGACAATATTGCGCGCCAGCGTCTCGGTCAGGCCAGCCACACGGGTCAAAAGCGGGATGGAGGCGGTGTTAAGATCAACCCCGACACCGTTTACGCAATCCTCGACCACGGCATCCAGCGACCGGGCCAGTTTGGTTTCCGATACATCATGCTGATACTGCCCGACGCCGATGGATTTCGGTTCAATCTTCACCAGTTCTGCCAGCGGGTCTTGCAGGCGGCGTGCGATGGAGGCTGCACCACGGAGCGAAACATCAAGGTCGGGGAATTCTTCGGCCGCAAACTGGGATGCGGAATATACCGATGCGCCAGCTTCGTTGACGATAACCTTGGTGGCCTTAAGCGCCGGGAAACGTTTAAGCATCTGACCGGCAAGTTCATCGGTTTCACGTGAAAAGGTTCCATTGCCAATCGCGATCAGCTCGATCTGATGGCGTGACGCCAAGGCGGCCATGGTGTTGATCGCCCCTTCAACGTCATTGCGCGGTTGGAACGGGTAAACTGTTGCAGTGTCCACCAGCTTGCCGGTGGCATCAACAACTGCAACCTTGACCCCGGTACGCACACCCGGATCAAGACCCATGGTGGCCTTTTGTCCAGCGGGGGCTGCCAGCAGCAGGTCCTTGAGGTTATCGGCAAACACCTTGATCGCACCTTCTTCGGCGGAATCACGCAGGGTGCCAAACAGATCAAGCTCGATCGACAGCGACAGTTTGACCCGCCAGGTCCAGCGGACCGTATCCATCAGCCACTTATCCGCGGCCCGGCCTTTGTCAGCAATACCGACATGGGCGGCAATCATCACCTCGGCACGTCCCGGCTGGCTGCGCGGACGCGCCTCATCCTCAGCGCCAAGGGTCAGTTTTAGCTGCAGGATATCTTCATTGCGGCCCCTGAACAGGGCCAGCGCACGGTGCGATGGGCAGGTTTTGATTTTTTCGGAATGTTCAAAATAGTCGGAGAACTTGGCACCTTCGGACTGTTTGCCTTCGATCACGGATGCGGTGATTTCACCTTCATTCCACAAGTGGTCACGCAGTTTGGCAACAAGGTCGGCATCCTCGGCAAAACGTTCCATCAGGATCTGACGCGCACCATCAAGGGCTACCTTGGTGTCTTCGATCCCCTTATCGGCATCTACAAACCTGGCGGCTTCTGTTTCCGGATCATGCGTCGGGTCGTTAAACAGGGCATCTGCCAGCGGCTCAAGCCCGGCTTCGCGCGCGATCTGGGCCTTGGTGCGGCGCTTTTTCTTGTAAGGCAGGTACAAGTCTTCAAGGCGGGTCTTGGTGTCGGCCTCGTTGATCGCGGCTTCGAGTTCCGGCGTCAGCTTTTCCTGTTCGCGGATGCTCTCGAGCACGGATGCGCGGCGTTCTTCAAGCTCGGTCAGATAGCGCAGGCGTTCTTCCAGCGTACGAAGTTGGGTGTCATCAAGCCCGCCGGTCTTTTCCTTGCGGTAACGGGCGATGAACG